>Ga0105048_10003274_pt1 | contig 26511 bp, 23 predicted proteins | sample MAT05_FD_78382 | JGI IMG/M metagenome (GOLD analysis project Ga0105048, IMG submission 78382) | Freshwater microbial communities from Lake Fryxell liftoff mats and glacier meltwater in Antarctica - MAT-05 | ecosystem: Environmental > Aquatic > Freshwater > Ice > Liftoff microbial mat | place...
CGTGTCCTCCTCGAACTCGGCAATCGCCTCGGGTGTGAGGGTGGGGCGGGTGGCCGCTATCTGTGCCAGATAGTCGGAGGTGCTGACACCCTGCGGCTTACCGCTGGAAAATGCAGCCTCCAAACGCCGTTGCGCTACCCGTTGACCAGCGTGGCGGATGTCGGCCGGGGTGAATCCGGCGCTGGCGTCGGCAAGATCACCGAGGGCCACTCCGGGTTCGGTGGCTGTGCCGTAGGTCGCCCACAGTGCGCGGCGGGCCACGGTGTCGGGCGGTCCGATCGGTATGACGTAGTCGAACCGGCCGTGCCGCAGGAACGCCGGATCGAGGGTGCGAACGGAGTTCGTCGCGCAGATGAAGAGCCGGCCCGGTTGCGCGCGGAACGACACCAGCCCTTTAAGAAGTTCGTTGACCACCCCGACGTCGGTGTCGGCAAGCGTGCGGGCAGCGGCGATCTCTTCAACCTCGTCGATGAAGACAACCACATGTTCGAGCGCGGCGATGTGCGCAAAGGCCTCGTTGAGTCCCGAGGCAATGCCAGCAGCGGCGCCGAGCCGCGAGGGGAACAATTCCAGGAACGGCCAACCGAGACGGCCTGCAACAGCGCGGGCGAACGTGGTCTTGCCGGTGCCGGGCGGCCCGAACAGGATGACCGCCCTCGGCGGGTCGACGCCGTAGTCCGCTGCGGTGTCTGGATCGGAAAGTGGAAGGATGAGGGTGCGTTCGATGAGGTCCTTCTCAGTCGACATCCCTGCGATCTCGTGCCAGAGCCGGGCGTTCTGCACGGCCGCACCGAGTTCGTTGAGTAGCCGCGCCGACGCCGGTGAGGTCAGTTCCGACTTCTCGAAGTAGGTCACACCCTCGCGGGCGGCAAACCCGGAGTTACTGAACGCCGTGCTGCCCGTCTCGTCGGCTGGCAGCAGCGCTCCGATCCGAGCCACGCCGAGGGTGAGCAGTCGCTGTTCGAGGGCGGCGAGCAGGTCGCTGCCCAGGCTGTGGCCTCGCCAGGCCGGTGAAAGGCTCAGTCGTAGGACCCAGGCCCGGTCGGCATCGACTCGGCTCAGGGCCGCCCCGATCAACTGCCCATCGGCAACGGCGACGACGGCCGGGTGACCGCCCTGGGCCGCGACGACATCGGCCAGGGTGAACACCGGTGGTTGCCGAGTCGTGGAGGACTCGTCATCGAGCCGGATCAGCGCCTCCAGATCGGCCGCGACGAGGTCGCGAATGTGCCAGCTGCCCACTGCACCCTCCTCAATCCATGCCCGACGCTCCCCACGATGTGCTCGGAGAGCTTCTCGGGCTCGTGCGTCGAGCATGAGGCTCCAGCGCATGAACGGCGACCGGAGAGGATGTGGGGTAGCACTCGTGCAGGTGCCTCAGACCGCCATAGCGGCGACCTCGGTGCGGGCACCGCGAAGAAAGAGCGCACAGACGATCGCCAGGAGTCCACCGATGATGGCGATGATGGGACCAGCCGCCAGATCGCCGCCCAAAGTGGCGTTCGACACGGTGCTCACATTCAGCGACCCACCGTTCAGGAGCTTGATCTCCTGTACCCCCCACAACAGCACGACGGCCACCACGGCCAGACCGGCAAGGCCAGCGATCAACGCGCTGCCGATCGCCGACCCCACCATGACGAGGACCGCTCCCACGACGATGACGAAGAGCAGTGACCCCAACCAGGTGGCGCTCGATCGTTCCCCATCCAGGCCGAAGGCCCAGCCCGACGAAACGTCCAGTGCGGTGTCGTTGCTGGCATCGCCCCCCACCCACGGCAGGAAGGCCGAGACGATGACGAGGAGTCCGGCCATGAGCGTGAGAAGGCGACCGTTCGGCGACATGCACGAAGGCTAGCCGCGCCAGCGCCTTCCACACGGCAAGTGACACACTCCCGCCGTGGACAGCAACCCCGTGGCCGGCTTGCCCGTGGAGGGCGCAGTTCAGCGCCTGGCCGACCGGTGGTCGTCTGCCCTCATCGCGCCCCTCGTCGATCCGCGGGTTGCGGCCCGCACTTTCACCTTGACCGAATCCGGCGACGTGGTGGGTTCGTTGCGCGTCGTCGATGGAGCATTGGGCGACTCCGCCGCTCTGGTACGCGTGGTCGACACCCGCCTGACCATCGCTCACCTAGGGATCGACTCGGTGATGCTGCATGCCTTCTCCCCCTCGTCGAGCACGAGTCCGCACTTGCTTTCCGACCTCGCCGAGCTGACGACCGACGGACGCACGGAATGGCACTTCCACGTCGACCTCATGCCGCGCATCGACCTCGTGTCCTCTCCTGATCAGATCGACGCGACCTACACACCCCTGACGGCGTCCTATGAATCCGTACACGCGATCGAGGGCATGCGGCCGATCACCATTCCGCCACAATTGAGAGCACTGTCGTCTGGCTGGCTGATCGGCGCGATCGTGCGTCCCAGCAATGCGCCTTCGATCGATGCGGTGTTCGCCGACTACTCGCAGCGGTGGCGATTCCTCGTGGCGCAGCCCCCGAAGCTCGCGCGTGCAACGGATCCTCTCGTGCAGGCCGAACGCGACCGCACCCACCGGGCAACGCTCTTCGATCCCACCACCGACATCGTCTGGGAGTTCTTGGCCGACCTGATCGGTCAGGACGACGTGGATGCGGTCATCGCAGCCGTCAAGGGTGAGGGCTGATCGCTTCCGGCTGACACGTCGGACACCAGAAGAGGTTGCGTCCGGCCACTTCGGATGTGAGGACCTCCGTGCCGCAGACCAAGCAGGGCATCGAGGCCCGTCGGTAGACGTACACCTCGCCACCGCACCGGCCCTGGCGCGCGGCGCGTCCGGTGCTGTGCGGCAGGTGCCGCGAACGCACGGTGTCGATCCGACCCGATTCCACGCCCTCTGCCATGAGTCGAACGAGATCGCGCCAGATCCGTCGCCACGAAGAACGATCCAGTTCGCGACCGGGCGTCATCGGGTCGATGCCCTGCCGAAAGAGCACCTCGGCGCGATACACATTGCCAACGCCTGCCACCACGTCCTGTCGCATCAGCAGGACCGCGATCGATGATGCGCTCCGCGACACCACCCGCCAAGCTGCGCCTTCGTCGGCATCGCTACGCAGAGGATCAGGACCGAGTCTGGCAAGCAACGCCTCCACCTGGTCGGCGTCGAGCAGGTCGCACGCCGTCGGCCCGCGAAGGTCGGCGAACGCACCGGGCGCCCTCAGCCGAAGTCGCACCTGCCCGACCGGCTCGGGCGTCCGCTCCCCCCGGTCCAATCCGTTCACAGCGAATCCGCCGAACAGGCCCAAATGCACATGCAGGGTGAGCGGCGTTCTCGCTCGTCGGAACTCGACGAGTAGGTGCTTGCCAAACGCTTGGGCATCGAGCATCCGCGCTCCGTCGATGCGCGCCGCACCGTCGACGAAGCGTCCTTGCGGGCTCGATGCCTTCACAGTTCGGCCGATGAATGCGGATCGAAGCTCGCCGGCCAGCCGGTGGAGCGTGTGTCCTTCAGGCAACTCGGGCGATCCAGATGATCAGTCGAAGATGGGGTCGCTGGTGCGGGTGCGCTTGAGCTCGAAGAACCCCTCCGTGCCAGCGACGAGCACCACGCCGTCCCAGAGCCGACCGGCCGCCTCAGCCTTGGGGGCCGGCGACACGACGGGGCCGAAGAAGGCGACTCCACCGACGCTAATGACCGGCGTCCCGACGTCCATCCCCACCTGATCCATGCCCGCGTGGTGCGACACACGTAGCGCCTCGTCGTACTCGGTTGAGGTCGCGGCCTGCGCCAAGTCGGCCGGGAGGCCGACCTCGGCCAGCGCCTCTGTCACGACCTCAGGCACGTTTCCGCGACCGTCCGCGTGGATGCGCGTGCCCATCGCTGTATAGAGCGGAAGAACCACCTCGTCGCCGTGCGCCTGCTGCGCGGCGATGACGACGCGGACCGGGCCCCACGCCTTCTCCATCATCTCGACGTACTCCGGCGGCAAGTCGCGGCCATCGTTCAGCACCGCCAAGCTCATCACATGGAACCGGGGCTCGATGGGGCGCACCTGAGCCACCTCGAGCAACCAGCGCGAGGTCATCCAGGCAAACGGGCAGACCGGATCAAACCAAAGGTCGGCGATCTGGTTCGGCTCAGCGACAGGCTGACTCATACGGGTCCTCACGACCAGGGGGATGGGGTGCTCACACTCTAGGATGAACCGGACCAAGACGAGGAGTCACACGTGTCCGGTGCCAATCTCACGCGCGACGAAGCCCGCATTCGGGCCGGGATCGTCGCCGTTGATCATTACGACGTAGCCATCGACCTGACCCGCGGCGCCGAGACCTTCGGCACCACCACGACGGTGGCGTTCGAAGCACAAGGGTCGGGCACCTTCATCGACTTCACGTCCGACGCAGTGAACTCCATCGTCCTCAACGGAGCACCGCTGGATCCGCCCACGGTTTTCGACGGCCACCGCATCGCTCTCGAGGGCCTTAAGTCAAGCAACGTCCTCACCATCGAGGGCGAAGGCCTGTACTCGCGCACCGGCGAGGGCCTGCACCGGTTCGTCGATCCCGTCGACGACGAGGTCTACCTCTACTCCCAGTTCGAGTCGGCCGACGCCAAGCGGGTTTTCGCCTGCTTCGATCAGCCCGACCTCAAGGCCACCTACGCCTTTACGGTGACGGCGCCGTCGCACTGGAAGGTCATCTCGAACGCCACCACTCCCGAGCCAGAGACGTTCGATGCCACCACATCGGTCTGGACGTTTCCCCCGACCGAACGCATGTCCACCTACATCACGGCACTGGTCGCCGGCCCCTACCACGAGGAGCGCGGCGAGTACGCCGGCCCGAACGGCACCTATCCGATGGGGGTCTTCTGCCGCACGTCGTTGGCGCAATACCTGGATGCCGACGACATCATCGAGACCGCAGCGCAAGGTTTCGAACTGTTCGAGCGCGAGTTCGGCGCTACCTACCCCTTCGGCAAGTACGACCAGCTGTTCGTCCCCGAGTTCAACGCGGGCGCTATGGAGAACGCCGGTTGCGTGACGTTCCACGAAGACCTTGTCTTTCGCAGCAAGGTGACCGACGCCGCCTACGAGCAGCGGTCGAACACGATCCTTCACGAGCTGGCCCACATGTGGTTCGGCAACCTGGTCACGATGCGCTGGTGGGACGACCTGTGGCTGAACGAGTCGTTCGCCGAGTGGGCTTCGCACTTCGCCAACGTCCGCGCCTCGCGTTACACCGAGGCTTGGACCACCTTCTGCAACCTGCGCAAGGCCTGGGCCTACCGCCAGGACCAACTCCCCTCGACGCACCCGATCGCCGCCGACATGGTCGATCTGCACGCTGTCCGCGTGAACTTCGACGGCATCACCTACGCGAAGGGAGCCTCGGCCCTGCGCCAGCTCGTCGCCTGGGTGGGCGAGGAAGAATTCCTCCAAGGCGTCCGCCAGTACTTCGCCAAGCACGCGTGGGGCAACACCGAGCTCAACGACCTACTCACCGAACTGTCAACCGCATCGGGTCGCGACCTGTCGGGATGGACTCACGAGTGGCTTGAGACGGCCGGCGTCAACACCCTTCTCCCCGAGTTCACCTTGAACGACGACGGAACCTACGCCTCGTTCGCCGTGCGTCAGTTGCCGCCGATGGCCCCGCCCGGGCTCGAGCCGATTCTGCGATCCCACCGCATCGCCATCGGCCTCTACGACGATTCGCAGGATGACGGCACGCTCACCCGCGTGGCCAGGCACGAGATCGACGTCACCGGTGCACTCACCCAGGTACCTGAGTTGATCGGTTCGTCTCAACCCGCACTGGTGCTGCTCAACGACGACGACCTCACCTTCGCAAAGATTCGTCTTGATGAGAGGTCGGCGCTCACCAGTGCCAGCCGCTTGGGCGATGTCGATTCGTCGCTGGCCCGCGCCCTGCTGTGGGGCGCCGCGTGGGACATGACGCGTGATGCCGAGATGCCGACCCGCCTATTCCTCGACGTCACCCTCAGCGGGATTCCGCACGAGGAGTCGATTGGTGTCGTTCAGCAGGGGCTGCGGCAGGTCAAAGCCGCGCTCGACCAATACGCCGACCCGTCCTGGCGACCCGTTGGGCTGGCCCGGTTGGCCTCCTCACTCGACGTCTGGATGCGCGAGGCGACGCCGGGCAGCGATCGTCAGTTGGCCTTCGTCCGCGGATTCGCCTCCTCGGCCGTCACCGACGATCAGCTCGCCACCCTTGAGGGTCTGCTGAACGGCGGCCTCGTGCTGGCCGGACTCACGCTCGATGCCGATCTGCGCTGGGCCCTGCTCCAGCAGCTCGTGGCCTCAGGACGACGGGGGGCCAGCGACATCGACGCCGAGCTTGTCCTCGACGACACCGCCACGGGACGCCGACAAGCAGCGCTCGCACGCGCCGCCATCCCCACCGCCGAGGGCAAAGCCGCAGCCTGGTCGGCGATCGTCGACGACGATTCGCTGCCGAACGCGATGCTCGGTGCCACGATCGGGGGATTTCTGGCGCCCGATCAGCGCGAACTGCTCGACCCCTACGTCGCTCCGTACTTCGAGGTCGCGGCTACGGTCTGGCAGACCCGGACGAACGAGACCGCGCAAGACATCCTGGTCGGTGTCTTCCCCGTCTTCAGCATCGACGAGGCCACTATCGCTGCCGCTGATCAGTTCCTGGCCCGCGAGGACCTCGTCGCTCCCGTGCGCCGACTCGTGAGCGAGGGACGCGATTCGCTGGAACGTGCCATGCGCGCCCGTGCCTGCGATGCTGCGGCCTCATGAGCCCTGAGCACCCCCACTATCCAGCTGCCGAACGCCTCGACCTGATTGAGGAACTGCACGACGTGCGCGTCGCTGATCCCTACCGGTGGCTCGAGGACCCCGATGATCCGCAGACTCAGCAGTGGCTTGCGGCTCAGGACACGCTCGTTGAGCAGGCCCGTGCTGACTGGACCACCGGCGAGCACTGGACCAAGCGACTGCGAGAACTGATGGCCGCTGGCGCCATCTCGCCACCGATCTGGCGGGGCGAGCGGGCCTTCTTCATGCGCCGCACCGCCGATCAGGAGCACGCCGTTCTGCACACCATCGACCCCGATGGAACCGAGCGCGTGCTGATCGACCCCATGTCGCTCGATGCCACCAGCCTCACCACGCTCGACACCTGGCAGCCGTCCAAGGAAGGCCACCTGCTCGCGTATCAGGTGTCGGAGGGCGGCACCGAGGAATCGGTGCTGCGTGTGATCCGCGTCGATGACGGTTCGCTCGTCGATGGCCCAATCGATCGCGCGCGCTACTCACCGGTGGCCTGGCTCCCCGGTGAGCGCGAGTACTACTACGTACGACGGCTCGCCCCCTCGCTCATCCCCGCCGACGAGGAGCAGTACCACCGCAGGGTGTGGCTGCACCGCGTTGGCACCGACCCCCAGGACGACGTCGAGATCTTCGGAGCCGGACTGACCATCACCAACTACTACGGCGTCGCGGTGAGCCGTGACGGCCGATGGCTCCAGGTGTCGGCGTCCGAGGGCACCGCTCCGCGCAACGACCTGTGGCTGGCTGACTTGTCGTCGGGGCCGGCGAATGAACCGGTCTTGACGCCCGTGCAGATCGATGTCGATGCGCAAACCGGCATCGAAGTGGGGCGCGATGGACGCATGTACGTATTCACCGATCTCGACGCCCCTCGCGGCCGATTGTGCGTCACCGACTCCAACCACCTTGCGCCCAGCGACTGGATCGACCTACTCCCCCAGGACGATACGGCGGTGCTCGACGGATTCGCGATCCTCGACGGCGATCAACTCGAACGCGCCGTGCTTCTGGCCACCTGGACCCGGCACAGCGTCGGCGAGATCACGGTGCACGACCTCGTGACCGGCGAACGCATTGGCGAGGTGCCCGTACCCGGCGTGGGCACGGTCGGTGGCGTCGTCGAACGACCCGAAGGTGGCCACGAAGCGTGGTTCGCCTACACCGACTACACCGCTCCGGTGAGCATCCAGCACTACGACGCCCGCACGGCCACAACCTCGCTGTGGGCGAGTGCACCGGGAAGCGTCGTGGTACCCGAGGTCTCGGCGCAACAGGTCGTCTATACCTCGATGGACGGCACACCTGTTCGGATGTTCGTCATCGCTCCGGCTGCGCAGCCGGACCGGCCGCGCCCGACCATCCTGTACGGATACGGAGGTTTCGGTGTACCGCTGTCGCCGGGCTTCTCCGCGAGCATCCTGGCGTGGGTCGAGGCCGGCGGCGTGTACGCGATCGCGAACCTGCGCGGAGGCTCCGAAGAGGGCGAGCAGTGGCACCGTGACGGAATGCTCGGTAACAAGCAGAACGTGTTCGATGACTTCCACGCGGCCGCTGAGCACCTGGTGGCCCAAGGCTGGACTACCACCGACCAACTCGGCATCAGCGGCGGCTCAAACGGTGGTCTGCTCGTGGGAGCAGCACTCACCCAACGACCCGATCTCTATCGCAGCGTCGTGTGCTCGGCCCCGCTGCTCGACATGGTGCGCTACGAGCGGTTCGGGCTCGGGGCCACCTGGAACGTCGAGTACGGCAGCGCCGACATCGCCGAGGAATTCAGCTGGCTGTACGCGTATTCGCCGTACCACCATGTGCATGAAGCAACCGACTATCCAGCGGTGCTGTTCACCGTGTTCGACCAGGACACCCGCGTCGATCCTCTTCATGCACGCAAGTTGTGCGCAGCTCTGCAGCACGCCACTAGCGGTTCCCACCCGGTGCTCCTGCGCCGCGAAGGAGATGTTGGCCATGGCGCCCGGTCGGTCAGCCGCACGGTCGCGCTCTCGGTCGACACGCTGGCCTTCACCGCCCACGAACTCGGGCTCGACCCAGCATGATTCTGGCCGCCACACCGACCCCGAAACCCGTGCCGGCACCAGTCGCTGACGAGAACACCGCCGCGGACGTGTGGAGCTGGATCGTTGGTACGCCTTTGAAGATCGCGCTCATCCTGATCGCCGCGCTCGTCGCACGGTGGCTCATCAACCGGGCGATCAGCCACTTCGTTGAACGGATGAGTGCGAGCACCCTTCGCGGTCCGCAGGTCTTCGACGTCCTGCCGACCGAACGGCGCCAGCAGCGAACCGAAGCCGTGGGTGCACTCCTGCGCAGCATCGTCACCGCGGTGGTCTTCACGATCGCCACGGCCATGATCCTCGGACAGGTCGGCGTGAACCTCGGACCGCTGATCGCCGGCGCCGGAATCATCGGTGTGGCGCTTGGCTTCGGCGCGCAGTCGTTCGTCAAGGACTTCATTAGCGGCGTGTTCATGATTTTCGAAGACCAGTACGGCGTCGGTGACGTCATCGACACCGGATTCGTCATTGGAACGGTCGAGGACGTCGGTCTGCGGGTCACTCGAGTGCGCGACCTCAACGGCGTTGTCTGGTACGTCCGCAACGGCGAGGTGATCCGCATCGGCAATCGCAGCCAAGGGTGGGCCACGGCGATCGCCGACATCCCGGTCGGTTACGACGAAGACCTCGATCGCGTCCGTTCTGTCGTCGACGAGGTGGGGGCGGCGATGCTCGCCGATCCCGCGTGGGCCGACGGTCTGCTCGAGGCACCGCAGTGGATGGGCGTGGAGTCGGTCGCCGGTGACGCGGTGACCATTCGCATCACGGCACGTACCGCCCCCCAGCAGCAGGTACCCGTATCGCGGGAGATCCGCGAGCGGCTGAAAGTGGCCTTCGACGCCGCCGGCATCACCGTGCCTACGCTCCGCCGTCCCTGAGCCCCGTTCCTGAGCCCCGTTCCTGAACCCAGGCGCCGGTGACGAGAAATCAGGCGAAGCGTCCCGCATCAGGACCAGGCGTGTTCACCATCGAATACGCAGCCGACACCAGGTAGTCCCACAGCTCCTCATCGAGCTCGGGTTCCAGTCGCAGTTCATCGACGGCTGCACGCATGTGGGTCAGCCAGATGTCGCGGGCATCCGGGGTGATGACGTAGGGAGCGTGCCGCATCCGAAGCCGGGGGTGGCCCCGCTCCTGCGAGTACGTCGTGGGCCCACCCCAGTACTGCTCGAGGAACCACCGCAACCGCTCTGCGGCCGGCTCCAGATCCTGTTCGGGGTACATGGGGCGCAGCAACTCGTCCTGGGAGACGCCCTCGTAGAAGCGGCTCACCAGAAGAGCGAACGCTGGGGCGCCGCCGAACTGGTCGAAGAATGTGTCTGACACCCGCCCATTGTGGTGGCGGGGCAGAGCGGACCACCATCCGGCCCGTTCACCCAGCGGGCCGATCAGGTGGGCGCCTAGCGCGGTCGAAGCCCTGTGCATGACCCAGGAGGCACCGACCCGACGACGCGTGCTGGCGGGCGCTGCGGTGATCGCAGTGGCTACCGGCGCAGGCTCCACCATCGGCGCTCCTCAGGCGCAAGCCCTGACCCTGCGCCAACGTCGGCTGCGCCGCGCCACCGTCCAGCCCCGCGACTGGCGCACCCTGCTACTGCGACGGGCCGCTTGGGGCCCCAGCCCCTCGGCGCTTGCCGATGTCGCGAGCAAGGGCTCGATCGCCGGATGGATCGACTGGCAGCTGAATCCCGCCGCCGTCAGCGACGCCGAAGGCGCCCAGGTCGACGCTCTGTACCCGGAGATGGCCTGGAGCATCACGCAGGCGCGGGCCGGCATCCAAGAGTTCTCCTGGGACCTCATGGTGATGACCGCCCAGTACCAGGTCGCGCGAGCCGCCTGGAGCCGGCGGCAGCTCTACGAAGTCATGGTCGACTTCTGGCACAACCACCTGCACGTCGCCGTCCCCTCGGACGGACTGTGGGATAACTCCCACGACTACGACCGCATGGTGATCCGCAAGCACGCCCTCGGCAAGTTCAGCGACATGCTGAGCGCCAGCGCGAAGCATCCCTCGATGCTCTACTACCTGAACAACGCTTCCTCGACGAAGTACGCACCGAACGAGAACTACGGACGCGAACTGCTCGAGCTGCACACGGTGGGTGTCGACGGCGGCTACACCGAAGAGATGATGTTCGACGCCGCCCGCCTCATGACCGGCTGGACCGTCAATGGCGATACGGGCCTAGCGATCTACAAGACCAACATCGACTGGACCGGACCGTTCAACATTCTTTCGTAGTCGCACGCGAACAGTTCGACCGATGGGTGTCCGGCTGTCTAGTCCATCCCGCTCTACCTCGCCCGGCACCCCAAGACCGCCGAGCGCATCGCCACCCGCCTCGTGCAACGGTTCGTCTCTGACGCGCCCTCGCCGGCACTCGTCGCGCGGTTGGCCACGACCTACCTGGCCAACGACACCGACATCAGGCCAGTCATCCGCCAGCTCTTCCTCAGCCGCGAGTTCGCGGCCTCGTATGAACGCAAGGTGAAGCGTCCGATGGAGGACGTGATCTCCACGATCCGCATCCTGGGCCACACCCCTAAAGCCACCGGAACGCTCGACGAGCGACGCAAGGGGGTGCGCGCCCTGTACTGGCAGATGCAGGATCTGCGCCAAGCCCCGTTGGATTGGCCCCAGCCCAACGGATACCCGGACACAGCGATCGCTTGGCAGTCGGCCGACGGAGCTCTCGGGCGGTGGAACAACCATCAGTCGTTGGCCGCAGGGTGGTGGCCGAACAGCAGCATCATCAACGTTCCAACGCCTCAGTCCCTGCTGCCGGCCGTCCTGCCAACGACCGCAGGTGCATTGGTCGATGCGTTGTCACGGCGACTGTTCAACGGTCTGCTCCGCGCCGATCATCGTGCCGGCGTGCTGACCTTCATGGGCAAGAGCGCCTCGTCGACGCTTTCGGCGAACGATCAGTGGTTGAAGTGGCGGCTCGCCGAGCTCGTCGCACTGCTCCTCGACTCCCCCGCTCACACCCTCAGGTGATGCCATGACCACCGCCTGCCCCGACTGCCTCGACGCCGAATCGATGCGCGCCCAGCGCGGGCTCTCTCGTCGCGGGTTCCTCGGAGGTCTGGCGGCCGCTGGCGCCGTCGGCGCGGCTGCGCCCCTCATCTCGACGCAGATGGCCTTCGCGGCCGATCCCAATTACGCCGGCGACACGGTCGTGGTCATCTCGTTCCGGGGCGGGTTCGACGGACTCAGCGCCATCGTTCCGGCCGGCGATCCGAGTTACGCAGCCTCGCGACCCAGCATCCGCATCCCCACCAACCGGCTGCTCTCCTACGACGGCATGTTCGGCCTGCACCCGGCCATGGCACCCCTTCAGTCCTACTGGGAGGCAGGCACGTTCGGTGCCGTCCACGCCGTGGGTCAGCCCGATCCGACGCGCTCACACTTCGAGGCGATGGAGGAGATGGAGCGCGCCGCCCCTGGCTCGAGCCTGCGCACCGGCTGGCTCGATCGAGCACTCGGCCTTCGCGGTACCGGCAGCGTCTTCCAGGCCGCGCAGCTGGGCTGGTCGCTGCCGTCGTCGGCCTTCAACGGTCCGGCGCCCGAGCTCGCACTCGGTCGCGTCGATGACTTCACGTTGTGGGCCGCCGACGACAACGACCCCGTGAAGGCCGAGGCCAACGTGGCGAGGTGGGCCGCTGCCCTCAGCACATTGATGAACGGTGCGCCGACCACGATGGCCGCGCCAACGGCCTCTGCTCTGGGCGCCATCACCACCACGATGTCCATGAAGCGCACCGGGTACACCCCCAGCGGCGGTGCGGTCTACGACACTGAGAGCGATCTGGCCATGTCACTGCGCGACATCGCCCGTCTGATCAAGCAGAACGTCGGCCTTCAGGTGGCCGCTATCGACTACGGCGATTGGGACATGCACCAGAACCTGGGTGGCGTCGACTCGGGGTGGATGTTCGACAAGCTGACCGAGGTGTCGGCGGCCTTCGACGCCTTCGCCAAGGATCTGGGTCCCAAGTTCGCCGACGTCACGCTTGTCACCATGTCGGAGTTCGGTCGCCGGATCGATGAGAACGGATCAGGCGGGGTCGATCACGGTCATGGCAACGCGATGCTTGTCATGGGCGGGGGGGTGAACGGTGGCACCGTTCGCGGAAACTGGCCCGGACTGGCAGAGAACAATCGTGACGACGGAGGTGACCTGCGCGGCGACAACGACTACCGCGTTGTGCTCGCCGAAATCCTGCGCAAGCGCTGCGGTCAGGGGTCGCTCTCGACCGTGTTCCCCGGCCTGCCTTCAGGCGATCTCGGACTGGTCAAGACGCGCCCCACGAGCTGACGACGCGATGTTGCGGAGCATGCTGCCGAACACCAGGCCATGGAACGGCGAAATCGATCGCCAGTAGGCATGCCCGGCCAGCCCGCGCGGATGAAAGATCGCTCGCTGCCGGTAGAGGGTCCGGCCGCTCTCGTCCGCGCCCACGGACAGTTCGAGCCACGCCAAGCCGGGGAGCCGCATCTCGGCGCGCAGCCGAAGCAGTGACCCCGGGATGCGCTCCTCGACGCGCCAGAAGTCGACCGTCTCGCCGACCATCAGGTGCCGCGGATCACGCCGACCTCGGCGCAGGCCCACGCCGCCGACCGCACGATCCACCCAGCCACGAATTTCCCATCCCATCGGGAAGGAGTACCAGCCGTTCTCGCCCCCGACCCCCTCGATGACGGACCAAAGCTGGGCCGGGGTGGCATCAACCACCGTCTCGCGCACATCGGTGTACAGCGATCCGCCAGCCCAATCAGGGTCGGTCGGCAACGGATCGGAAGGAACTCCGGCCACTGAGGCCTGCGACCACCTGGTCGACACCTTGGCGTCCTTGATCCGCTCAAGTGCCAGCTCTACGGACCGCCGGTAGCCCAGCAGCCCCTCGGGCGGATCAGGGACGTAGTCAACGATGTCGTGCTCGGCGCATACCGACTCGTTGCGCAGTGAGTCGACGAGAGGACGCGCTACCGCCGCAGGCAATGGTGTGACGACACCGACCCACCGGCTTGAGAGCCGAGGCGTGAGCACCGGGATCGTCACGATGATCCGCTTGTGCAGGCCGGCCACCTTGGCGTATCCCTGCATCATCTCTTCATAGGTGAGCACGTCGGGCCCACCGATGTCGAAGCTGCGGTTCAACGACTCATCGAGGCCAGCGCAGGCCACCAGGTAGCGCAGCACGTCGCGAATGGCGATGGGTTGCGTGCGGGTGTTGACCCACTTGGGCGTGACCATCGCCGGCAACCGCTCGGTCAGGTAACGCACCATCTCGAACGAGAGCGAACCCGAGCCGATGATGACGGCTGCCCGCAGCGCAATCGTGGGCACCGAGCCCGCCAGCAGAATCCGTCCGACGGTGTTGCGCGAACGCATGTGCGCCGAAAGGTCGCTGTCGTGGCTTAGACCGCCCAGATAGATGATGCGGTCCACGCCTTCGCGAGCTGCGGCTTCGGTAAACGAGCGTGCGATGCGCTCCTCGGTTTGCTCGAAGTCGTCTCCGCTGCCGAGCGAATGCATCAGGTAGTAAGCGACGTCGATGCCCTTCATCGCCTGCGCGACGGCGTCGGAGTCAGACGCATCGGCCACCGCGACCTCGACCTGGTCGAACCAGGGGTGATCACGCACTCGCTCGGGATGCCGCACCATCACGCGCACCTGGTAACCACTGGCGAGCAACTCAGGAACCAGACGACCGCCGATGTATCCGGTCGCGCCGGTCACAAGGCAACGACGGGTAGGCATGAGACAAGTGTCTCCGACGAAGCACGCCCGCGCATGCGGTCCCTGCACGTAGCCTGAAAGAACAACCGAAAAGGAGCGAATATCAAGGCGCTGAGCCGAGCACGTGAACTCCTCCCCCAGGCTGCCGACTTCCAGCAATGGCGTCGGCAACCCCGTCGCGACGTGCTGGCCGGCGTCACCGTGGCCATGGTGGCCCTGCCGCTGGCCCTGGCGTTCGGCATCAGTTCTGGTCTCGGGGCAGGCGCGGGGATTGCGACAGCGATCGTGGCTGGCCTCGTCGCCGCCATCTTTGGTGGCAGCAACCTGCAGGTGAGCGGTCCCACCGGCGCGATGACCGTGGTGCTGCTCCCCATCTTCGCCCGCTTCGGCGTCGACGGCGTACTCGTGGTCGGCATGATGGCCGGCATCATCCTGATCGCGCTTTCGGTGATGCGGGCCGGCCGCTACGTACAGTTCATCCCGCTTCCGGTGGTCGAAGGTTTCACTCTCGGCATCGCCTTCATCATCGGCCTCCAGCAGATCCCCGCTGCCTTGGGCGAATCAGGCGAGGGCGAGAAGATCGTGTCGGTTGCCGCCTCCGCGGCAAGGGCCTGGGCCGCATCACCCTCCTGGCTTGCGCCCGCCATCGCCGTCGGCGTGGCCGCGGCCATGCTGATTGGTGCCCGCGTGCGACCCGGCTTCCCCGTCTCGATCGTGGCAGTGGTGGGAGCAACGGCCCTGATCTCGTCCACCGGCCTCGACACGCCGGTGATCGGCGAGATCCCTCGTGGTCTCCCCGCTCCCGGGCTGCCGGCATTCCCCCTGGACCAGTTGAGCGCCCTACTCCTGCCTGCTATCGCCGTTGCTGCCCTCGCCGCACTGGAGAGCTTGCTCTCGGCCACGGTGGCCGATGCCATGAGCGTCGGAGAGCGCCACGACTCGGATCGCGAACTCTTCGGACAGGGGCTGGCCAACATCGTGGCGCCGCTGTTCGGTGGAGTCCCCGCGACAGCCGCGATCGCGCGTACCGCGGTGAACGTGCGAAGCGGTGCTCGCTCCCGACTATCAGCGGTGACGCAGTCGATCGTGCTGCTCGTCGTCGTGCTGGTGGCAGCACAGATGGTGGGCAGGATTCCCCTGGCCGCGCTGGCCGGCGTGCTGATCGCCACCGCGATTCAGATGGTGAAGGTGTCGAACCTGCGCGGAATCATCAAGGCCACCCGGGCCGATGCCGTCGTCCTCGTGGTGACAGCTGCCGCCACCATCGCGCTCGATCTAGTCACGGCCGTGCTGCTCGGCCTCGCCGTGGCAGGGATCGCCGCCCTGCGCGAGGTGGCGCGATCGGCGCGCCTGGAGGAGACCCCGCTTGATACCCGCGACCACACCGCCGAGGAGCAGGACCTCCTCGCCGAACACGTTGTGGCCTACCGGCTCGAAGGCTCGCTGTTCTTCGGTGCGGCGCACACGTTCCTCCTCGAACTCTCTGAGGTGAGCAAGGTCCGCGTGGTCATCCTTCGGATGGCCAGGATCCAGACCCTCGACGCCACTGGTGCGAGCGTGCTGGCCGAAACGATCGAGCAGCTAGAGAGCCGAGGGATCACCGTCCTGCTGTCGGGGATCAAACCCGAGCACCAGCGAACCCTCGAGCACCTCGGCGTCTACGAGCAGCTCGCGCACGAGCGGCACGTCTTCACGCGAACGCCCGACGCGATCGAGCACGCCCGACGCCACGTCACCAAATCTCCCCACTGAGCGACCAAGCACATACGACTTAGGCGCGGCGGTAGCGCTCCAGCATGTCGCGCTCAGGTTGGGTCAGGCGGCGCACCTGATGCGTCTCGAGGTCGAAAGCGACCAGGCGGGTCGACGCGGTCGCGTACGTGAGCTCGCCGTCGCACACCCGATAGCCGACAACACATGAGGCGCCGCCCACCGATTCGGTCCACACCTCGATCGTCACCGGCTCGGCGCGAAAGGTGAGCGGAGCGTGGTAATCGATGTCGTGATGGGCTACGAGCACGCCGGTGTCGAGCATGTACTTGCCGGCCTCGCCGCCAGCACCGAGCAGGAGGTCGACGCGGGCCTCTTCGAGGTAGGTGAAGAAGCGTGCGTTATTCACATGGCCGTAGGCATCCATGTCGGACCACCGCAACGGGCAGGCGTACTCGTGCATCTGCATCACAGGAACCGGGAAGCCGAACTCAGCCGCGGGTGAGCTTGCGATACGTCGCGCGGTGCGGGCGGGTTGCGTCGGCACCCAGGCGCTCGATCTTGTTGGCCTCGTAGGACTCGAAGTTGCCCTCGAACCAGAACCACTTCGAGTCACCCTCGTAGGCGAGGATGTGCGTGGCCACGCGGTCGAGGAACCAGCGATCGTGGCTGATGACCACGGCGCAGCCGGGGAACTCGAGAAGAGCATTCTCAAGCGAGGAGAGCGTTTCGACGTCGAGGTCGTTGGTCGGTTCGTCGAGCAGCAACATGTTGCCCCCGAGCTTGAGCGTCAGCGCGAGGTTGAGCCGGTTGCGCTCTCCACCGGAGAGAATCCCTGCCGGCTTCTGCTGATCGGGGCCTTTGAATCCGAAGGCCGACACATAAGCGCGTGAGGGCATCTCGACGTTGCCGACCTTGATCCAGTCGAGCCCATCGGAGACGACTTCCCACAACGACTTGGTCGGATCGATGCCGCCACGACTCTGATCGACGTAGGCAATCTTGACGGTCTCGCCGACCTTGATCGACCCGCTGTCGGGCTCGAGCTCGCCCAAAATCATCTTGAAAAGAGTCGTCTTTCCGGCACCGTTCGGACCGATCACACCCACGATGCCGTTACGCGGCAGCGAGAACGAGAGGTCGTCGATCAGGATGCGGTCATCGAAACCCTTTGTCAGATGTTCGACCTCAACCACGACACTTCCCAGCCGAGGGCCCGGCGGAATCTGGATTTCTTCGAAGTCAAGCTTGCGGAACTTGTCGGCTTCGGCGGCCATCTCTTCATAGCGCGCAAGGCGAGCCTTGCTCTTGACCTGACGGCCCTTCGCATTGGAACGCACCCACTCGAGTTCTTCCTTGATGCGCCGCGCCCGCTTGGCGTCCTTCTGCCCTTCGACCTTCATGCGCTCAGACTTGGTCTGCAGGTACGTGGAGTAGTTGCCCTCGTAGGGGTAGGCGCGACCGCGGTCAAGCTCAAGGATCCACTGGGCCACGTTGTCGAGGAAGTACCGGTCGTGCGTGACGGCCACGACGGTGCCGGCGTACTTCTCGAGGTGCTGTTCGAGCCACAGGACCGATTCGGCGTCGAGGTGGTTGGTGGGCTCGTCGAGCAACAGGAGATCGGGGGCCTGCAGGAGCAACTTGCATAGCGCGATCCGGCGACGCTCCCCACCGGAGAGGATGGTGACGTCGGCATCAGGGGGCGGGCAGCGCAGGGCATCCATGGCCTGCTCGATCTGCGCGTCCAGGTCCCAGGCGTTGCGGTGATCGAGTTGCTCTTGGAGCTTGCCCATCTTCTCGAGCAACGTGTCGAAGTCGGCATCGGGTTCGCCGAGTTGGGCAGAGATGTCGTTGAATTCGTGCAGCATGCCCATGGTCTCGGCCACACCGTCTTCGACGTTACCGAGTGCGGTCTTGGTCGGATCGAGTTCGGGCTCCTGCAACAAGATGCCTACCGAATAGCCCGGCGAAAGGTTGGCTTCGCCGTTGGATGCGGTGTCGAGGCCGGCCATGATGCGCAGCACCGTCGACTTACCGGCACCGTTAGGCCCGACGACACCGATTTTCGCGCCTGGGTAGAACGCGAGGGTCACGTCATCGAGGATGACCTTGTCTCCGTGCGCTTTGCGCGCCTTGTACATCTGGTAAATGAACTCAGCCATAGGACGGAACCCTACGCAGCGGCCGCCGCATCGGGTGCCTCGGGAGAGTTCTCGGGCGCAGAGGCCCGCTTGGCGGTGCGTGTGAAGCGGCCGACCCCGTGCTCCAGGTTGTGACCCACAGACGTGGCGTCCACCTCGACCGTGGAGCCCTGCCGCTCAGAGTTCGTCCACTCGCGCACCTTGACGTGGCCCGACACGATCACCGGATCGCCCTTGACGATCGACTCGGCCACATTGCGCCCCAATCGACGCCAGCAGGTGACCTTCAAGAACGAGGTGTCACCTGCCACCCACTGCTGGAGCACGCGGTCGAAGCGACGAGTGGTGGTAGCGATGCGGAAGCTACTGATCTCGATGCCCTGCGGTGTGGTGCTGAGGGTGACATCAGTGGCCACCCGGCCGACGACGGTGATCGGGGTCTCGTTCATGGATCCTCCTGAGCGCTGCAAGTAGGTGCGCACAGGGTGCAACCGTCCGCACGCGCTCGTGCCCGACGGCGCTGCCCGCTGTGGATGAGGGCGGCTGTGGGCCGCTACCCGCGGGTCCGACCGCGCGCGTGGTAGCTGCGATTCTTCGCACGGTTGCCACATGTGGCCATGGAGCACCACCGACGGGTACCGCTGCGGGTGGTATCCAGGAAGAGCCGACCGCATCCCTCGGGTGCAGGGCACTGGCGCACGCGCGCCAGTTCGGGTTCGGTCAGCAGGTCCCACGCATCGATCGCCACCGGGAAGAGCAGTTGGATGAGGTCATCGGTGCTCGACCACGATTCAGCTACCTGTCCTCGTGCGTCAACGATGAGGCGATGGTGGGCATGTGCCGCGGCCAGCGACTCGTTGACGATGGCGAGCGACCGTTTGTTGACCGCGCGCCCTTCGATCGCCGCGAGCAGGACTCCGCGCAGAGCCTCGCGCACCTGGTTCACTCGCGCCACTGCGACCAATGCCACCGGCAGACGTCGGGCTGCTGACCGAATCAACCAGGCAGGTGTCCGAGGCACCGAAGCCCCGGCCGCTGCGAACCACTCGACTGCGTCGCTGTAGTCGTCGGCGTCGTCTGCATTGACGAAGTCAAGGCACAGCCGACCGCCAATCAACTCCTTCACCGGGTCAACTCCGTGGTGGATGCAGGATGCACCCCCACAGCGTAGGCGCGCACCGAATTCTTGTGGGCCAGCCGGTAGCGTCATAGCGGTGAGCGCCCGTAGCTCAGCCGGATAGAGCAGCTGCCTTCTAAGCAGCCGGTCGCAGGTTCAAGTCCTGCCGGGCGCACCGTGGTCGTCGTGTGGTCCCCATAGGGTGAGGCCATGAACGATCGACTGGTGTGGATCGACTGCGAAATGACCGGCCTCTCCCTGGAGCACGATGCTCTGATCGAGATCGCCGTGCTGGTCACCGACGGTGAACTCAACGTGCTTGGCGAGGGCGTCGACCTGGTCATCGCCTGCCCGCCCGAGGCGCTTGAGACGATGCCCGAGATCGTTCGTCAGATGCACACCAGCTCGGGCCTGCTCGAGGTGCTGGCCGATGGCATCACCATGGAAGACGCTCAGGCCCAGGCTCTGGCCTACATCCGTGAGCACGTGCCCGAAGAGCGCAAAGCGCCCCTGGCCGGCTCGTCGGTGCACACCGACCGCACCTTCCTGGCGCGCGACATGCCCGTTCTCGAGCAGTGGGTCCACTACCGAAACGTCGACGTGAGCACGATCAAGGAACTGGCACGACGCTGGTACCCGCGCGTGTACTTCAACACCCCTGCCAAGAAGGGCAACCACCGAGCGCTGGCCGACATCAAGGACAGCCTCGACGAACTGCGCTACTACCGGTCGACCCTGTTCGTCCCGCAGCCTGGACCCGACACCGATACCGCCAAGGCGGCTGCCGAGGCGCTGCGTACCGACGGGTAAGGTGTGCGGTCTCGGTGGGTGTAGCTCAGCCTGGTAGAGCGCCGCGTTGTGGTCGCGGATGTCGCGGGTTCAAGTCCCGTCACTCACCCCAGTCGCAGGAAGGGCCGGTCATCCGACCGGCCCTTCCTCACTGATATCGTCCGTCTCCGTTCGCGCCGTTAGCTCAATTGGCAGAGCAGCTGGCTCTTAACCAGCGGGTTCGGGGTTCGAGTCCCTGACGGCGCACCACCGCAGGCACCACCTGCTAGCACAACCTGTTAGCACCAATTCGCTCGCTGCTTTGAGCGATCGAACGGCCTTCTGCCGACGCCGACGGACGTCTTGCGTCTCGGGTGATCCACCATCGAGCCCGGCCAGCAACGCTCGCCGCTGCACCCTCGTCGATGAGTTCCGGGAGATCACATGTACGGCCTCAGCACCGAGGAATCCGACATCGTCGAGGTGGTGAGCGCGTTCGTTGACCACCAAGTACGCCCGGCCGCCCGCGAACTCGAACACTCCAACACCTACCCCGCGGCACTCATCGAGCAGATGAAGCAGCTAGGTGTCTTCGGTCTGATGGTGCCCGAGCCCTATGGCGAGGTGGCCGTCTCGACGCGGTGCTTCACCCTGGTGACCGAGCAGCTGGCCCGTGGCTGGATGAGCCTGGCCGGGTCGATGGGCAGCCACTCCGTGATCGCCAGCACGATCGCCCGCTTCGGGACGCCTGAGCAGAAGGAGCACTTCCTGCCCCGCATGGCCACCGGTGAGGTCCGTGCGGCGATGGCGCTCACGGAGGCCGATGGCGGCTCGGACCTGCAATCCATCCGCACCACGGCCACGCTTGAGGGCGACCACTACGTGCTATCCGGCAGCAAGATCTGGATCAGCAATGCCCGTCATGCCGGTGTCATCGCGGTCCTGTGCAAGACCGACCCCGAGGCCTCGCCACGGCACAAGGGCATCAGCCTGCTGCTCGTGGAGCCCGGCGAAGGTCTGACCATCTCGCGCGACATGCCCAAGCTCGGCTACAAGGGCGTCGAGAGCTGCGAGCTCTCCTTCGACGAGATGAGAGTGCCGTTGCACGCCCTGCTCGGCGGTGTCGAGGGACAAGGCTTCGCCCAGATGATGAAGGGGCTCGAAGTCGGCCGCGTGCAGGTGGCCGCGCGCGCTGTGGGCGTGGCGCAGGCCGCGCTCGATGATGCGCTTCGGTACAGCCAGGAGCGCGAGACCTTCGGTAAGCCGATCTGGCAGCACCAGTCGATCGGCAACCTGCTCGCCGACACGGCCACCGAAGTTCGGGCCGCACGCCTGCTCACGCTCGATGCGGCCTCGCGCATTGATGATGGCGAACGTGCCGACCTCGAAGCCGGAATGGCCAAGCTGTTCGCCTCCGAGGTGTGCATGCGGGCCACCGCCAACGCGATCCGTGTGCACGGCGGGTACGGCTACTCCCCCGAGTTCGACGTCGAGCGCTACTACCGCGACGCACCGCTCATGGTCGTGGGTGAGGGAACCAACGAGATCCAGCGATTGGTGATCGCCCGTCAACTCGTTGAACGCTCTGCGGCATCATGACCGCGTGCTGATCCTGCTCCCGCCCTCCGAAGGCAAGGCTGACAACCCGCCCACCGGGACACCACTGGATCTGAACACTCTGTCGTTCCCCGAGCTCACTCCCACGCGTCTGAAGGTGCTCACCTCGCTGGTGAAACTTGCGCAGGGTCCGCGCGACAAGGCTGTGGTGGCCCTCGGGCTCACGCCGGGCCTGGCCGATGAACTCGACAAGGACGCAGCACTGCTCACCGCCCCCGTCCAGGCCGTCGCCGATCTCTACACCGGCGTGCTCTATGACGCCCTTGACCTGGCCGGGCTGCCCCCGGCCGCACGTCGCCGTGCCGATGAGCGGCTCGTCACGTTCAGCGCGCTGTTCGGCGCGCTCAGGCCCCACGACCAGGTACCTTCCTACCGCCTCTTGCCGGCGGCCAAGCTTCCCCGGCTGAAGAGCCTTGCCTCGATATGGAAATTTGTAATGCCGTCGGCGTTGGACGCGGCCGCATCCGAGGGGGTCGTGCTCGATCTGCGCTCAGGGCCCTACGTGGCCCTGTGGCGGCCGAGCAGCGAGATCGCCCAGCGCACCGTCGCCGTCCGAGTTCTGCACGAAGTGGCTCCAGGCAAGCGGATGATCGTGAGTCACTTCAACAAGGCGACCAAAGGCCGCATCGTCAACGGACTGCTGCGCCAACGCGGAAATCCGAACAGCCCTGCCGACCTGGCTGATGCGTTGAGCAATGACGGTTGGAGCATCGAGCCCGATCCCACCGGGACGAGGATCGACGTCGTGGTCTCGCAGGTCTAGCGCGAGGCCAACCGCTGCACGTACTCGGTGTAGGTGGTGGCCGACCTCCCGAGAAGCCACTGCAACACGTTGGGGTTACCAGGAAAACCGTGGGTGTCGTAGTGGCGGTTCATCCGCCACATCTGCTCGATGCGGTCATCGCTCAATCCCTTGGCCTGGCCGTTGGCCGCCATCACCTCGAGCGGCACCTGCTCGGCCCGCACCGGACGCCCGATGACATCGGTGATGATCGCGGCCATCTGGTCCTGGCTCAACGGCTGCGGACCGGCCAACTCATAGGTGGCGTACTCGTGGCCGGGCTCGGTCGCCACTTTGGCCGCCGCCTCCGCCAGATCGAGCAGATCGACCACGCTGAACCGAACGCGAGTGTTGAACGGCATCGCATGAATACCGGACTCCACGACGCTGGCCCAGATCGGTTCGAGGTGCTGCATGTAGCGGCACGGCTCGATCAGCGTGTATGGCACTTCGGATTCGACGATCAGCTCGGTGGCATCAAGTTTGAGCGCGTGATGACGTACATCACGACGGAAGGGATGCATCACCGAGTAGTAGATGAACCGCTCGGCGCCGAACCGCTTGGCCGACGTGAGGAAGGTCTCGGTAATCGACACCTCGTCCTCATGCATGGGCGGCCCAATGTGAAGCACGACGTCGCAGCCTTCGACCGCGGCCTCGACCGAGGGTCGCTGCAGCATGTCGCCCAGCACTACGTCGGTCGCTCCCAAAGCCCGCAGGTCATCGGCCTGACCCGCGTTGCGAATGAACGCCCGCACGTCGGCTCCTCGCGTCACGAGCGCCGCCAGGACCGCGCGCCCCGTACGACCTCCAGCGCCGGTGAGCAGGATCATGCCGATCTCCTTCTGAGAACCATGGGCAGGCCGCCTCGGGGTCTGATGGTGACGAGCGGATCGGCACGAACCTCGTGCCCCGGGAGGGGTTCGAGCGTCCAGTTGCGGGCAACTGCGGCAACAAGCAGCACCGATTCCATGAGGGCAAGGTCGCGCCCGATGCAGAGGTTGGGTCCGGCCCCGAAGGGGATGTAGGCGAAGCGTGGCACTGCGGCCGGCTCGCCGACAACGGCAACTCGTTCGAGGCGGTCAGGATCGAAGCGGTCCGGGTCGAAGCGGTCCGGATCGGGCCACCAGGTGGCCGTGCGCTGAAGCACGTAGGGGCTGACGAAGGTGTACGAGCCCGCAGGCACAGGCGTGCCCAGGATCTCTTCGTCGACCATCGCCCGACGCGAAATGACCCAGGCCGGCGGGTACAGGCGCAACGCTTCGTCCACGACCTGACGCGTGTAGGTGAGCCGCGGGAGGTCCTCAAACGTGGGCCGGCCATCGGCCACCACCTCATCGACCTCGGCGTGCAGACGCTTTCGCACACCCTCGTCCTGACCCAGCAGGTGCCAGGTCCACGTGAGCGCGCTGGCGACGGTCTCGTGACCGGCCACGATGAGGGTGACGATCTCGTCCCGCAGCTGACGGTCGTCGAATCCGTCGCCGGACAACAGCATCCCCAGCAGGTCGGGCACCTCAGGCCCTCCACCGCGCTTCTGCGCCTCGCGTCGCGCGTTGACCATCACCGAGACCGTGTGATCGAGCGTGCGCAGACTGCGTCGCAGGGCGAGGTTCCCCGGAGTGGGCCAGCCCAGCGGAGCTGACAGCGGCGATCGAGCGCGCGAGACCACCACGTCCAGGGCCTTGAGAACGGCGTCGACGAGCTCGCGCGCATCCCCGCTGAGGTCGTGGCTGAAGAGAGATCGACCAACGGCCTCCAGGGCCGTACGCATCATGGCGTCGTCGACATCCACGACATCGCCGTCGCGTTGGGTCGCCCACGACGCGAGCAAGCGGTCGAGCGCAATGTCGATGTGTTCGACGAACGAATCCAGAATCCCTCGATGAAAGGCCGGCTGCATGAGTCGGCGCTGGCGCTTCCACAACTCGCCATCGCTGGTGAGCAGTCCGTTCCCGGTGACGAGCGAGAGCGTTCGGTATTGCACGGTCGCCCGGTCGTGGGTGCGGTGCTCGGCCTGCAGGATCTGTTGCACCGCATCGGGATGATTGGCGAAGAACGCATGCTGGCCCGGGATCGGGAACTCCACGATGTCGCCGTACCGCTCGGAGCAGTCGCGCAGGAAGTTCAGCGGGTCGCGCCGGATCTGCGGGAACGCCCGCAGCATGTCGAGGGGCTCAGGACCTGGCACCTCACCATCCTCGCGTACCCGGTCCGCCCTTGAACGGGCCCACCACGCGATCGGTGATCCAGCCCCCGTAGAAGCCGCCCTCCTGGGGCCGAACGATCTCGCCGTTCACCCTCACCTCATCCATCCGTGCCGGGTAGAGGCTGATGCAATCGATCAGCAGCTCGAACCCCGGCGTGGGGTGCGCATAGCCCCAGGCCGCCTGCTGAGCGTGGGCCTCTCCGGCGACGAGATCGAAGTAGCCAGCGTTGCCCTTGAACTCGCAGTACGAGGAGCCGCCAGCCGCATGCAGCACGCCATCAACGATGTCGGCGATCGGCAGGTAGTAGGCAGGTGGGTGGCTCGTCTCAAGAACGCGGACGGCGTGAACGGTGTCGATGATGACGACCCCGCCGAGCACCACCACCACACGTTCGTCGGTGGTCTCAAGCCGTGGGGGGCGCGGGTAATCCCACACCGACTCCTGGCCAGGGTCGACAGGATCAGGAACCGGTCGGTGGTCGAACACCTCAGCTGCCGCGGCGCACGATGCCGCGCAGCACCACGAATCCCACGGCGGCCCCCGCCACTTTGGCGACGCGATCGGCCCGCACGCCGGTGTCAGGATCAACGAACCAACCCTTGACCTTCTGCATGGCAGATTCGGCGAGGGCCACGGGGTTGGCCGCCTCGGCCAGATCGTCGACGCTGCCGGCCAGCCGCTCGCGGGTGGCCACGATCTGGGCCTCGAGCTCCTCAGGGCTCAGCGCAGGAGCATCGGTGCTGGCGGAGTCTTTCGCGGTCTTCTCAGGCATGCCTTCACCCTAACCGGACCAGGGCCGGCGACCTCGTTGTTGCGAAGATTTCGCGGAAAGGCCGAACTCGCCGTAGCGTCTGCCGCATGTCAACCCTCTCTCGCGCGATCGCGATCGCCCTTGTGGCGGGGATGGGGCTCGCACACCTCTCCGCCTGCTCCTCCGACGACGCCTCGCCCACAGCCGACGGCAAACTTCTCGTCGCCACCACGGTGGCCCCCATCACCAGCATCACCGCGAACATCGCCGGCGACCGCGCATCGGTGCAAGGGATCGTGCCCGAAGGCACGAACTCGCACACCTTCGAACCCGCCCCCAAGGTGGCTCAGCTGCTCAGCAAGGCCGACCTTGTTCTGATCAATGGGCTGAAGCTCGAAGACCCCACCAAGGGTCTGGCCGAGGCCAACATGAAGGACGGTGCCAAGCTCGTCGAACTCGGCACAGAAGTACTCCCCGAAGAGGACTACCTGTACGACTTCTCGTTCCCGAAGGCCGACGGCAAGCCGAACCCGCACCTCTGGACCGACCCGACCTACGCGAAGAAGTACGGCGATGTGATCGCCGCCTCGTTAAGCGAGGCCGATCCGAAGAACGCCGACTACTACCGAGCGAACAACAAGAAGTTCGCCGCGCAGACCGATCAACTCATCTCCGCGCTCCGCAGCGACCAGAAGAGCGTGCCCCGGCGCGTACTCCTGACCTACCACGACGCGTACGCCTACTTCGGCAAGACCTTCGACTGGAAGATCATCGGCGCCGTCCAGCCGAAG
>Ga0105048_10003276_pt1 | contig 26500 bp, 24 predicted proteins | sample MAT05_FD_78382 | JGI IMG/M metagenome (GOLD analysis project Ga0105048, IMG submission 78382) | Freshwater microbial communities from Lake Fryxell liftoff mats and glacier meltwater in Antarctica - MAT-05 | ecosystem: Environmental > Aquatic > Freshwater > Ice > Liftoff microbial mat | place...
CCCATTTCGTGTCCAAACTAGCCCGAATCAGATCGTTTTAGCAGAGATGGCGTAATATCCGATCCTTGAAACCTAAGCCCTCAACGGGATTTGAACCCGTGACCTTTCCCTTACCAAGGGAATGCTCTACCACTGAGCCATGAGGGCAATTTTTTGCGCTTTACGATTATTACACAATGATGCACAATTTTTGCAAGCTTAAAAATTTGTTGTTGGGAAGCGATCATACTGTGAACAAGTTACATTGCAAGACTTTAGGCCACTCAAAGTTTAAAGAGATATTGCAACTTTAGATTGGCACACTAGAACAGACCATAAATTTTGAGAGATAATAAAATTAACGCCCACTGACTCACTTTATGACAACACCCCAACCAACCACTTCAATTCCTACCGTAGTCATAACTAAAACAGGAGTGATCGTTCCTGACAACTCCAACATTAGTCAGGGTATTAAAGGGTCTAAAATCCCTTTGAGTTTACTAATTATTATGCCGTTTTTAGCAAGCACTTTTGGCACAGTGGGAATAATCGGTTGGTTATCTTTTCAGAATGGACGTGCGGCAATGAAACAGCATTCCATTCAACTTCTTAGCAAGGTCACCGAGCTAGTTCAAACTCGTTTACATTCATATTTAGAACTTCCCTATACACTTAACAAGTTAAATGCTAATAGTCTTGATTTAGGAGAAATTGATACTATCAACGAGCAGAACGCCCAAAAGCATTTCTGGAAACAACTACAAAGCTTTCCACAGATCAGTAACATCTACGTGGCGACTACATCAGGTCAATATTTTGGAGCGAGACGTATCCAAGATAAGTTAGCAGTGGAGAACTCTACCACTACTTACATGACTGATGAGATGGGAAGACCGCAGATAATTCTATTAGCGAAAAAAGGCTTTAAATTAAGCGATCACCCTTGGTATTCTAAGGTTATCGCCGCTAAGCAAGATATATGGAGCGAAGTCTATACCGACCTGATCACAGAAGAACCAGCGATCACAGCAGTCAAGCCTGTATTTGCACCTAATGGAGAATTGCGAGGAGTACTAGGTGCATCAATGCGTTTAGGAGAAATCAATCTTTTTTTGCAGAAGACTAAATTTAGCGATCGCGGACAAACATTTATTGTGGAACCATCGGGCAAGTTAGTTGCAACTTCCAAGCCTGATGCATCTATATACGCTAATAACAATCAATCTGAACGAATCTTAGCAACTGAAAGCCAAGACGAATTAACGCGTAGTGTTGCTAAAAGGTTGAAAGATTTATCCAATCAAGGGAACGATCAGATTCAGCAATCAATAATCAATTTTCATGGAGAGCCATACTTCCTTCAGATTAGTAAATTTAACGATGCTTATGGATTAAGTTGGCAAATTGTAATTGTTGTACCAGCTTCTGATTTCATGACAGAAATCAACGAAAATACTCGATTAACTGTATTGCTATGTTTGTTAGCTTTAGGTTTGACGACTATATTTGGAATTTTTGCCGCGCGAAGGATTAGTCGCCCGATCACTCAATTAAGTAAAGCGAGCCAAGCGATCGCTGCAGGAAATCTCGATCAGAAAGTTGAATATTCATGTCTAGTCAAAGAGTTAGCGATTTTGGCAACCTCCTTTAATCAGATGAGCCACCAGATGAAAAAATCGCATACAAGGCTAGAGGAGTACTCGCATCTATTAATGCAAAAAGTGGATGAACGGACTCAAGCATTACAACAAGAAATTCTGGAACATGAATTTACGGAAGCTGCCTTGCGAGAATCAGAAGAAAAATTTGCCAAAGCATTTCGATCTAGCCCTGACGGCATGGCTTTGTTTTCGACTGAAACCCGCAAACATATTGATGTAAACGATAAATGGACAGAAATTACTGGCTATAGTCGTGAAGAAGCAATTGGTTCAAATCCGACAGATTTAAATCTCTGGTTTGATTTGGAAGATCGCGATCGCATGTTAGCAGTTTTAGATATAGAAGGAAAAGTTGTTAACTATGAAGCGGACTTTGTGACTAAAGATGGTAGAAAAATTACAGGGTTAGTTTCTTCCGAAAGTATTGAATTTGGTGGTCAGATTGGTGCCATTTATGCCATCAAAGATATCAGCGATCGCAAACTTGCTGAGAAGGAATTGCAATCTGCTAAAGAAACTGCTGATACAGCAAACCGCGCTAAGAGTGAATTTCTAGCAAATATGAGTCATGAGTTACGCACTCCCTTAAATGGTATTTTGGGCTATGCACAAATCCTTAAACGCAGCCATGACCCAAATAAGCATATGGAAGGCTTAGAGATCATTCAGCGAAGTGGTGAACATTTGCTGACCTTATTAAATGATATTCTCGATCTTTCTAAAATTGAAGCTAAAAAGTTAGAACTAAATCCCAATGAATTTGAGCTTCCTAAACTATTACAAAGCATTATTGATATATTCCAGTTACAAGTACGCGCTAAGGATGTGCAGTTAGTTTATCAACCGCTTACTTCGTTACCCACCACAATGTATGGCGATGAAAAGCGCTTGCGCCAAGTCCTAATTAATCTATTTGGGAATGCAGTTAAATTTACTGATCGCGGTAATGTTTCTCTCTCTGTCAGCGCTCAGCCTTGCGAAGTAAGTAAAAGCTACAAAGTTCATTTTGCGATCACGGATACAGGTGTCGGCATTGACTCTGACAAATTAGAAGATATATTTTTGCCATTCCAACAGGTTGGCGATCGCGCTCGTCGTTATTCAGGCACAGGTTTAGGATTACCTATTTGTCAAAAAATTGTCGAGATGATGGGTGGAAAATTGCAAGTCAAAAGCACTTTAAATCAAGGTAGTACTTTCTGGTTTGAGATTGAACTAACTGAAGTCCCTAATCACGCTACTCCTTTACCGATAGATATTCGCACGATTTCGGGTTATTCAGGAGATCGCCGCAAAATTTTGATTGTCGATGACAAGACCGAAAATCGGATGGTACTTAGCGATTTGCTTACTCCACTTGGCTTCATTGTTGCGGAAGCGATCGATGGTGAGGATTGTCTTATCCAAGCTAAAGTATTTGATCCAGATTTAATCTTGTTAGATATGGTGATGCCACATCTTGATGGAAATGAAACCACTAAGCAGTTAAGGCAGTTGCCGATGTTCCAAAAAACGGCAATCATCATGGTTTCGGCGAGTGTCTTCAATCAAGATCGCAATCTTAGTCTCGAAGTTGGGTGTAATGCTTTCATCGCTAAGCCCGTTGAACCTGATACTTTATTCTATACGATGCAATCATTACTTAATCTTGATTGGCAATATGAAACTTTAAATATTGCTACAAACATCTCTAACGACAAATCTGAGTTAACTGGACAACCTATCGTCTTTCCACCAATTGACATTTTAGAAAAATTAATTCACCTAGCCCGCATGGGCGATATACTCGCGATTCAAGATGAAGTCATCCTTCTTCAAGAAAGCGATCGCATTTTTAGCCCCTTTGCCAATCAAGTTCTCGATTATGCTCATGATTTTCAAATTAAACGAATACGTGAATTTTTAGAATTTCAACAGCAATCTGTCCCCCAATCAATCACGGCGTAAACCTTTTTATACAATAGTAAGTAGCTAAGCAAAAGAAACCTTAAAACCCAAAAAGCTGTGGCGCACGCGCAGCGTGCGCCACAGCTTTTTAGGTTCTGGTTTTTATTATGCCTACTTACTTAATTTAGCAACTTAATGCAGACCACTGTTTGGTTACTAATTGTATTTTCAACCGAAAATTCTCCCCCATATAGTTCGACAATTCGCTTAGAAATGATTAAGCCTAACCCACTACCTTGCTGCTCATAATATTTGCGCTCAAACTGCATATACGCGCCGATATTAACTATTTGTTCGGATGTCATACCCCTGCCTTGATCGATAATGTACAGCCTGAAAAAGTTTTCATCAACTTTACTGACCAATCGCACAGAATTACCTGTAGTGGAAAACTTAAAAGCATTATTGACAATCTCTTCAACTATTTTAGTAAGATGTTTGGATGAAATTTTGGCGATCGTATCTTCTAAATCTAGTTCTAAATCTTTCTCTCTATCTACTTTTTTAGCACAGCTATAAGCTGTCATACTAATGATATCTTTGGTGTCACTACGATCAGGGTTGTCTTTCCATAGCTCAGAACTTGCCGCGCTCGCTTCTAGCTCTGAGAACAATATAAAGTTTCGCGCTAATCTATGCAAACGTTGCCCAGAACTATAAATAACACGAATTAAATCTATAGCTTCCTCGGTTGTCATTGATTCGTAGTCATCGAGTAATAATTCTGACATTCCTAAAATGCCATTCAATGGAGTTAATAGCTCATGGGGTAAATAGCTGGCAATGTTTCCCCTCAAGCTATCTAGTTTTACGGCACTTTCTTTTTTAATTATTTCCTGCTTTTCAATGCGGGTGGAAATTGTCTTTAGTAGTTCTAAAATTGTGAATGGTTTAGTTAAATAATCATCAGCTCCCAGTTCCATCCCTTTACGCACATCATTATGGCTGGTTTTTGCCGTGAGAAAAATGATCGGTGTAGTAGCAGTTAGAGAATTCTGACGTAACATTTTTAAAACTGCAAATCCATCTAGTTCTGGCATCATCACATCACACAAAATCAAGTCAGGATGCTCTTCTTTCGCCAGTTGTACACCTATAGCTCCATTCTGAGCAGCGATCACATGAAAACCTTCTAAAGATAAAATCTTTTGGATATTATCTATAATTTGAGGGTTGTCTTCAATAATTAAAATTCGCTTCATCACAACTTATTTCTAATCGCCATCCCGATCAATATTACAACTATTCTATCTTCTAGATTATTAGCCAAATAGACAATGGAGAGTCCCAAATTCTTAGCATATTTAAGATTGACTATCTCAGACATGTTAATACTGTAATCATTAATAATCACACTATAAGCGATCGCAGTTGGCGAGTCTGATATTATAAAATCTGTGACAAGAATTTCTTGGTACGCTCTTCTTTAGGATTTTGGAAAAATTCTTCAGGAGTTGATTCTTCGACGATCATACCACCATCCATAAACACAATTCGATCAGCGACTTCGCGGGCAAATCCAACTTCGTGAGTAACCACAACCATCGTCATCCCTGAATCAGCAAGCGATCGCATGACATCTAAAACTTCGCGTACCATCTCAGGATCGAGCGCCGATGTTGGCTCATCAAAGAGCATGATTTTGGGCTGCATCGCTAAAGCTCTAGCGATCGCTACTCGTTGTTGCTGTCCCCCTGATAGCTGTAATGGATATTTATGCGCCTGCTGCGAAATGCCAACACGCTCTAACAATTGAGAAGCAACTTCTAAAGATTTAGTCTTCGACCACTTCCTCACCCATGAAGGCGCAAGGGTAATATTTTGTAAAACAGTGAGATGTGGAAATAGATTGAACTGCTGAAATACCATTCCCACTTCACGTCTAATCGCATCAATATTACGATTATTTTCAGGTGATAGCTCAAATCCATCAATAAAGATTTTACCCTGTTGATATTCCTCTAAAGCATTAAATGTTCTGGCAAAAGTAGATTTTCCTGATCCTGATGGTCCCATAATGACGACCACTTCACCTCGCTGAACTGTAAGACTCACACCTTTAAGAACATGAAAGCTGCCATACCACTTATGCAGATTTTGAGCCACAATCATCGGCTCAGTCATTGATGGATTTGAGGGTTCGGTTTCTTGCATGATGATTTAGTTGCCTATCTTAACTAAGGATTATATAGCAATCGCAAACCCAAAAAGTAGAAGCATCGCCAATTCAAATCTGAAGTGCAACTCTATTATCTGAGTTATACCCTTAACTTTACTCAGCAAACATCTCTGCCAAAACATCAAGAACTGCTCTTTGCTCATTTTGAGCAATTTGACCAATCTTTTTAACTAATCTAGATTTATCTACTGTACGGATTTGATCAAGGACTATTTGACCATCCTTCCTCTGAAACTGACAGATTATCCGAGTAGGATATGCGCGACCCTTAGTTGTCATTGGCGCAATAATCACCGTAGAAATATAGCGGTTCATCTCATCTGGCGAAACCACAACACAGGGTCTTGTCTTCTGAATTTCATTACCAATCGTAGGATCAAGATTAATCAAAAAAACATCAAAACGCTTGGCTACCATTCCCATTCAACTTGATCCCAATCCATTGTGTTAACTTCATCTAAGAGAAGATCATCTTGTTGCTCTGACATGTTAGTGAAAGCTTTATCCCAACTGATCCGTAACTGTGACATTGGTCGGATCGTTAGATGATCACCTTCTACTTCAATTTCAACTTCTGTATGAATACCACTTTGCTCTAATAAGATCTTAGGAATACGGATACCCTGAGAGTTCCCAATTCTAATTATTCGAGTTCTTATAGCTGTACTCATATTTTGATAATTCCTAACTAGAAGTAATTACATTGTAGCTACGAATAAACAAATTGTCAAAATATGCAAATAGGGAAACTGCCAGTTTTGAGAGAAAAGCGATCGCTGTTCTACCGCGTCCATGTTGAAAACCAAAGTTTTCAACATGGACGCAGAAGAAACCCGAAGCGGGGCTTCGCCCTGCGCCCCTCTAAAATAGCTATAGATTTCATCCTAGGCGCTGTTAATAAAGTATTTAGATACGCTCAACGGGTGGGCTAAATTAAATCGCGGTTCCAAGCAAATACAACAAACTCATACGGATCGCGACACCATTAGTGACCTGTTTGTCGATTAAGCTCAAGCGCGGATCATCCATTAAGTCTGAGCTAATCTCTACACCACGATTGACGGGGCCTGGGTGCAACACTTGAACATTGGGCGCACATTTAGAGAGGCGATCGCGAGTAATTCCATACCTCGCATGATATTCACGCAAGCTAGGAATGAGAAATTGTCCCATGCGTTCCATTTGCAAGCGCAAAGTCATTACAAAATCAGCATCCTCAAGGGCAGGTTCAAGAGAATAATGGATTTTTGCACCATATTCGGCAAACTCTGGCGGTAATAATGTTGGTGGCGCCGCAAGATGGACTTCTGCACCATTAGTAATCAAGCTCCAAAGATTTGATCGGGCTACCCGTGAGTGTAAAATATCGCCTACGATTGCTATTTTTTTGCCCTTGAGGTCTTTGGCGCAGGGAGCAGTGGGATTGAGATACATGCACAGCGTCAGCAAATCTAACAATGCTTGTGAAGGATGTTCGTGCTTGCCATCCCCAGCATTGAGAATCGCTACTTTACCACTAAGGGCATCCATATCCTTCGCGATCGCCAAAGGCACACCAGCCGACTGATGACGAATCACCATAATGTCAGTCCCCATCGCTAGGAAAGTCCGCGCCGTATCGAGAATTGTTTCGCCCTTTGAAAGCGAAGAAGTACCAGGAGAAAAATTAAGAGTGTCAGCAGAAAGCCGCTTGGCAGCAAGTTCAAAACTATTGCGAGTACGGGTCGAAGATTCAAAAAACAAATTAGCCACAACTTTGCTCTGCAAGGTTGGCACTTTTTTATTGCGGCGTGATAGCACTTCTAAAAAACTGACTGATGTCTGTAAAACTGTTTCATAATCATTCGCTGTAAAATCGGCAAGCGAAATAATATGTCGTCGCTGCCATGTAAGTTCAGTCATGGTCTAGGCTATGAGATAAAAAACATGCCAACTGGTGCAGGGGCAACCATATCGCTTGGTAAAAAAGCACGGGAGCTAACCAATACAAGCGTAAACAAGAAGACTGCAAAAATAATAATCGGTGCAATGTACTGACGAAAGTATGACACAAGTGTAAGTGTGTAGATTACTAATACATTATCTACGATCTAGAGCGCTTTCCCAGTCAGCTTAACTATGAAATGTATTAGGAATCAGAATACTAATTACAGCGCCTTGCGCTGCTATAAAACCTAGATAATTTTTTGAAAGTGCCGCGAAGCGGCACTTTCAAAAAATTATCTGGATCACTTAAACCATCAATAGGCTGTAACTAGGACTTTTTGATCAATTTTTGAGATTTTGGACTTGTAGTTTGCGTCGCTAGGGTCTAAGTGATATTGTGTAAGCATCCGATCAGTAAGTAGTAAACGAGAGGGATTTGTTTGACTCAGTCAATTAATCTACCCAAGCTAGACGACTTTTTACAGGAGCTTGCGACGATTCAACAGCAAGGCTCGAAGCGAATCGCGTTTTTAGGCTCCCGTCATGTGCCATTGACCCACCAACTGCTGATCGAGTTGCTCAGCTATGCTTTGGTGTTATCTGGTAACAGTATTATTACATCTGGGGCGACAGGTACAAATTTTGCGGCGATCCGAGGTGCATTGCGGGCTGACCCAAATTTATTGACCGTGATTTTGCCTCAAAGTTTAGATAGACAGCCCTATGAGTCTCGTGAACAGCTAGAAAATGTCATTCATTTGATTGAGCATGGCGAGAATGATACTTTGTCCCTAGCAGAGGCGAGCGGTATGTGTAACCAAGAGATTATTTCTAAGTGCCAGCAGCTGATTTGTTTCGCGTTTCATGGTAGCGAGACTTTGTTGCAAACTTGCAACGATGCCGAAGAACAGCGCAAGGTTGTCACTCTGTTTTATTTTGACTAAGACAATAGAAAAAGCGCAAAGTGCTGCAAATAATTGATTTTTTTGAGAAGTGAAAATTATGAGTAAGACGATTACAGGCAAAGTGTTTGTCTTAGATGACAATATTGATACTGACCAAATTATTCCTGCGGAATATCTCACGCTTGTACCTTCAAAGCCTGATGAGTATGAGAAGTTAGGCAGCTATGCGATGATTGGATTACCAGATCGGTACGATCGCTTTATTGCCAACGGTGAGAGCAAAACGATCTATTCAATTATTATTGCAGGTGAAAACTTTGGTTGCGGTTCTTCACGAGAACATGCACCAATCGCTCTTGGTGCAGCAGGACTTAAGGCGGTAGTCGCTCAGTCTTATGCACGCATCTTTTTCCGTAACTGTACATCCACTGGTGAGTTATATCCTTGGGAATCGGTTGAGCGATTGAGAGATGGATTTAAAACTGGAGAAGAAGCAACGATTGATTTTGACAATAATTTAATTATTAATGAGACAACGAGTGAAACTTTTTCGCTAAAATCTCTTGGAGATGTACGCCCTGTAATTGATGCAGGTGGATTATTTAATTATGCGCGTCAGATGGGCATGATTCCTACTCGCGTATAGCCCTTATGTCCTACCACATTCGCATTCGCGATCGCCAAAACGATAAAGTTTATGAAACTGATATCGAGGGCGATCGCTATATTCTTGAATCTTTAGAAAAACAAGGAATTGAGCTACCTTTTGCTTGTCGCAATGGTGCTTGTACGGCTTGTGCGATGCGAGTCAAATCTGGCAAAATCGATCAACATGAAGCGATCGGTTTATCCACGGCTCTGCAAGAAGAAGGCTATGCATTGATTTGTTCGGGGTACGCAATGTCAGATTTGGATCTTGAAACTCAGGATGAAGATGAGGTTTACCAGATTCAGTTCGGACAATTTTTTGCGAAACGCAAGCGTTCTTGGTTTCAGTTAGGTTTGTTTCTCGATTTTGATCATGATTAAAATCCATAACTCACAAAGTAGAGGGGGAGAAAAAGTCCCTTCCTCTTTCACAATAACCAAAAGTTTATGAGTTCTAAAACTGAGCAAAAACGATCGCTCTCCAAAGTTCCAGCTCGTCCATTAATTTTGATTGCGATTTTAATAATTTTTTTGACAATTGCAAATATTGCGATCGCTTTTGTGAAGCCAAACGAGCAGTTTAGTGGAGAACTCTGGATTATTAATCGCGTTGTTAGTGGTCAAACAGTCGAAGCCTCGGTTGTAAATAATCCCAACATGACTGTGCAACGTGTACGGTTGCTAGGACTAAGTGCGCCTCTCAAGGAACAATCTCCTTGGGGCGATCGAGCGCGTCAACGTCTATCAGATTTGATTAAAGAACAAAAGGTCATCTTAGAGTTTGATGTGCGGCAAAAAGATAACTCTGAACGACTGCTTGCTTATATTTGGAAAGATAAGCTATTAGTTAATCAATACTTAGTGGCAGAAGGTTTAGCGATCGCTGACCCATATCCTCCCAATACCAAGTATGACGCAAGGATTAGCCGCGCTCAATCAAGAGCTAGATTGCAAGAGTTAGGTATTTGGGACACTCAAAATCCGTTACGTCTAAGTCCCAGAGACTTTCGCCGCCAGTTAGGTAACTAATCATGCAATCCGCAGGTTTGATTGTCATTTTGGGCGCAACGGCAACAGGCAAAACCAGCTTGGCGATCTCCCTTGCTAAACATCTAAATTCACCAATTTTGAGTGCAGATTCACGGCAAGTTTATCGTCATCTCGATATTGGCACTGCCAAGCCAACAATAGAAGAGCGTCAGGGTGTTCCCCATTATTTGATCGATATTGCCGAGCCTGATACTACTTTGACTCTGGCAGATTATCAAGATCAAGCACAAAATTTAATTGCAAAGTTTCATGCTGAGGGCTTTACACCGATTTTAGTTGGTGGGTCGGGATTGTATATTAAGGCGATCGTATCAGGATTAAAAATTCCGCGTGTGTCGCCTCAACCTGATTTGCGAGCACAATTTGAGGACTTAGGGCAAAATTATTGTTATCAAGTTTTACAACAAGTCGATCCTGAGGGTGCGATTAAAATTCATGCTAATGATCAGGTCAGGACTATGCGATCGCTAGAGGTTTTTTATGTGACAGGGCTACCACTTTCAGCGCAACAGGGCGAAAAATTGCCTGATTATCCAATTATGCAGATTGGTTTGGAATGTGATGATCTGGAGGCTTATCGTAAGTTGGTTAGCGATCGGACTGAGAAAATGTTAGAAAACGGTTGGCTAGATGAACTTCGCGATTTACAGCTTCGTTATGGCGAAGATTTACCGCTTTTAAAAACTCTTGGCTATAGCGAGATGTCTGACTATTTAGCTAATAAAAACGATCTGGAAACTGCCAAATTGCTCACAGTGACGCACACCTGTCAATTTGCCAAGCGCCAGAGAACATGGTTTCGCGGTTCAGGTAATGGCGATTTGCCTATTCACTGGTTGCGATCAGGAAGTGGTTTAGAGCAGGCGATCGGCATACTATAAAAAAAGGAGAGGGCGCGAAGCGCCCTCTCCTTTTTTGGAAAAAGTTTTGTAATTACTTGATCTTGTCCATAATTGTGAAAATCGGTAAGTACATCCCGACAATAATCGAACCTACCATGCCGCCTAACACGAGAATCATCAATGGTTCCATCAAACTTGTCAACGCTTTGACTGCCTCTTCAACTTCATTTTCATAAAAGTCAGCCACTTTCATGAGCATTTTGTCAATTTCACCAGTTTCTTCGCCAATACTGACCATTTGCAGAGCCATTACAGGAAATACTTGAGTTTTTTCCATTGCAGGTGCAATTTGACCACCTTCTCTCACCGCATTTCGTGCCGAGTCGATCGCATTAGAAATCACTAAATTACCAGCCGTCTCCCCCGTAATTTCTAATGAACTCAAAATTGGTACACCTGCACGCGATAACGAACCAAAAGTCCGTGCAAATCTTGCCACCGCAGTTTTGACTACCAGATCGCCAAACAAAGGCAATTTTAAGAAAAGACCGTCAAAGTACAGTTGCCCAGCAGGAGTAGCATAGACGCGCTTGTAAACAAAGCCAATCCCAAAGATCAATATTGGGATAATCAAGATCTTCTCACTCTTTAAAAAGTTACTAATATTTACCAGTATTTGCGTAAATGCTGGTAATTCACCACCTAAGCTCTTAAATACGCCATCAAATACAGGAATGATAAAAATACACATCGCTAAAAAGATTAAAACGGCGATCGACGAAACCACAATCGGATAAGTCATCGCTGACTTGATCTGGTTAGTCAAACGCGCCGAATCTTCGAGTAATGTCGCTAGACGAGCTAAAACATCGTCTAGTACACCACCTGTTTCACCAGCTTGCACCATCGCGCAATACAACTTGTCAAAGATCTTAGGGTGCTTACGCAGAGCGTCAGAAAAGTTAGTACCTTGTTGCACATCATCGAGAACTTCGGTAAGCGCAATTTTGAGCCTAGGGTTAGCGCATTGATCGCACATTACGCCCAAGCCACGTACCATCGATACACCCGCATTAACCAAAGTCGCTAATTGTCTTGAGAATAAAGCCAAATCTTTGACGGTTACCTTTTTCATCGTAAAGGCTGCAAAGTCAAAACCGCTCTTTACCTCTTTGATGTCTTGAATAACAAAGCCTTTTTGTCTCCAAGTGTCTCGTGCTTCTTTTACTGTCACCGCAACCATTGTCTGCTGCACTGACTTGCCTTTAATATCTTTTAAATTGCCTAAAAACTTTGCCATGATTGCACCTCTTTATAAAAATTACAGGTAGAATTGTATAAAAATCAAAGGCTAGCCACTGATTGATCGCGATTGCACCATATCTCGCGATCGCAGATCTCCAGTTGCTTTTCGCTTCATTACAGGAGCAGGGTTTGGTCCCACTACACGCAATAATTCTTCGGGGCGCGAAGTCTTAGCTATGGCTGATTCAAAGGTGATGTCGCCTTCCATATATAACTTCGCCAAAACTGACTCAAGGGTCTGCATCGATTCTTTACCCCCGGTTTGAATAAAGCCATACATCTGTGCGGTTTTGCCTTCACGGATCAGGTTGGAAATCGCAGGCGTAACAATCATAATTTCTTGAGCCATCACTCGTCCAAATTGTCCTGGCTGGGGATTATGACGTTGGACAAGGGTTTGACTTAGTACAGCAACAAGTGAGTTAGAAAGTTGCACCCGAATTTGTCCTTGCTGCTCAGGAGGAAATACATCTACCATCCGATCTACAGTCTGAGAGGCAGAACTAGTGTGCAATGTTCCAAATACAAGGTGCCCTGTTTCGGCTGCTGATACGGCAAGTTGAATAGTTTCTAAGTCACGCATTTCACCAACTAAGATTACGTCAGGATCTTCTCTCAGAGCTGCTTTGAGTGCATTGGCAAAGGTCTTAGTGTCTTCTCCGACTTGACGTTGGTGGATAACGCTTTTGACTGATTCATATACAAATTCAATCGGATCTTCGACTGTAAGAATATGCTCGGCACGAGTTTTATTGATTGTTTGAATCATCGCTGCCAAGGTAGTAGTCTTACCAGAACCTGTTGGACCTGTAACTAGTACTAATCCACGCGGCTTTTCGGTAAGTTCGCGGACAATCGGTGGCAAGTTAAGATCGTCCATATCGGGGATTTTGGAAGAAAGCGCGCGCAAGCAGGCTGCATAGGTGCCACGATCTTTATAGACATTGACCCGAAATCTGGCTAGCCCTTTTACGCCATAGGAGCAGTCTAATTCCCAATTTTGTTCGAGGTTCTTGCGCTGACCGTTATTGAGCATCGCAAAAATCAAGCGCTGACATTCTTCAGGACTAAGGGGATCGCGATCGGTGCGTGTGAGGTGTCCATTAATGCGAATGTAGGGAGGAAGCCCTGCGGAGATATGCAGGTCAGAACCTTTGCGTTCCACAACCTCTTCCATCAAGTCTTCGATGATGTAATCCATTACCATAGCGGGCTATTCTCCTAATCAAATCCTAAATAAATGTATATTTCCCTAAATAGCGCCTAAATAGCGCTTGAAACTTACGGTTCACGCAATTTTTTAAAACAATCTAAAAAGTTCTCAGTGTTTAAACATAATTTAGAAAGTTCTCGGTGTTGTGCAATATGGGCATTCAACTGTTTCGGGTGTGAGAATCGCGTCACAGTTTTCACATTCCAGTCCTTTACCTCGACGGGCGCGTTCTTCAGCTTCACGACCTTTATCGGTATAGACGACTCGCAGTACTTCATCTAGAGTTGTAGCCCCTTCTCTTACCAACTGAAAAGCATATGCCATCAGGGTTTTCATCCCCTCTTGCACAGCAATTTCCTTGATCACTTCCGTAGTCGCTCCCTTATTGATCGCACTTTGCAAGCGTTCGGTCATTCTCATGATCTCGTATACACCTGCCCGACCTTTATATCCAGCGCCACTACATTTGGGGCATACTCGTTGACCAGGAAGCATAGCTTCGCGGTTGACGATGTTGGCACGGTAAAAGGTCTTTTCAAGATCGCTACTGGGTAAGCCGAAGCGATCAAGTTCTTCTTGACTAGGGTTGTAGGGGATTCGGCAGTTGTCACAAACTCGGCGAAGCAGACGTTGGGCAAGTACCCCAATGATAGCGGTGCTTGCCATGAAAGGTTCCACACCCATTTCTTCGAGACGAGCAATACTGCTGGGAGCGTCATTGGTATGCAGTGTGGTCAAAACTAAGTGTCCAGTTAAGGCAGCTTCGATCGCGGTTTTCGCAGTTTCTGCATCTCGCGTTTCCCCAACTAGGATTACGTCAGGATCTTGACGTAAAAATGCTCTTAAGATGCTGGCAAAGGTCATCCCTTTTTCCCGTAGCACTTGGCATTGGGTCAGACCAGGGAGATTGTACTCAACAGGATCTTCGGCAGTACTGATGTTAATACCAGGGTCGTTACATTCAGCAAGAGTTGAGTATAGGGTAGTGGTTTTGCCTGAACCTGTGGGACCTGTAACTAAAATCAGTCCATAAGGACGTTTAGCGAAACTTTGCATCAGTTCCAGACTTTCTGGATCACTGATCAGTTTGTTGAGCCCGAGTTGGGTGTTGGAGTTATCAAGAATCCGTAAAACTACTTTTTCACCGTTTTGAGTAGGGCAAGTATTTACCCTAAAGTCTACGCGGCGACCTTGGAAGTTACGTTTGAGCTTTCCGTCTTGAGGAATGCGCTTTTCGGCAATATTCAGGTTGGAGATAATCTTAAAACGCGAGATTACAGCATTAACAATGTTGCGTGGCAAACGTTTGCCTTCGCTCAGGAAGAAGTATTCGCGCAGTACTCCATCTTTGCGAAGACGCACACAGAGATCTTTTTCCTGTGGTTCGATGTGAATGTCTGAACATCCTTCTTTAAGCGCTTTAACGAGTATTTTGTCAACAAGGCTAATGATCGGAGCGGAGTCTTCGCCACCCACCATGAGTTCATCGCCTTGGTCTCCGCCAGTGATATCTTCACCAAAGACATCATCCTTGACTTGCAGATCCTCGTCACTGATCGCTCCTTCGGCTTTGGAGCTTTTGTTAATTTGAAACTGCACCATACTATCAAAGGTGCGATGAAAGTCCTCACGGGCAATCACTCGCTTGATCACAGTTATATTTTTGAGCAGTCGAGCGATTTCATTTTGGGTCTTAAAGCTGTCGGGTGCAACTAAGGCGATCGTGATACTGTTTTCTGTCTTTACCAGAGGTAGCATCTCGCAATCTCGACAACTAGAGATGGGGATAATGTTCGAGTCGAGTAAGGTGCTGAGAGTAGCAATGTCAAACTTGTCTATTTCAACATCAGGATCGATGGGTTCGATGCCATAGAGAACACGCAGTTCAAATAGTTGCTGGCGCTTGTAATAGCGGGTAATATCTGGGGCAAGTTGCTGCCCCAGAATTTGCTCTAATGCGTTGAGAAAGGGGACGTTTTGTTCTTGGCTATCTTTGACAGCGCGATCAAATTGGTCGGTGGTGGCGTGTCCTGCCTGAACCAGTTTGCTCTCGAAGGGAGTTCGACCTCCTCGTTTAGCAAGAGCTTTAGTCTTATTTTTAAAGCCTGAGGCGGTGGTTGGTGCTTGATCTGATGTATTCATAGCCCAAGATTTCCTAAGTTCATTACCCAAGTATGGCAATCATAGCTGTTTGTACAACTATATGGGGCAAAATAGCACAACTGTTTGCTTACATTTTTAAAATTTGAGAGATTGCCAACGAATTTTTGGATTTTGAGCTAACATTTGCGCGATCGCGATCGCGCCTTGTTTATTCAAATGGCTGGGGTCAGAAAAAAGCTCTGCTTTATTTTGAATTACTTGAGAAATATCAAGATAAGTAAAACCTTCACGGAGGGCAAGCTCTTCCATCCGTCGATTAAAAGTGGCTTCGTAACGAGTGCGAATCCCATCTAAATAAGTGGCATGTAATGGCATATTCACCACTAAGAGTTCGATATTGTTGCGGCGGCAAAAATCTACCACATTAGTAAAAGCATCAAACTGTGCGCCACTGGTCTCAAAATTGCGATAGTCGAGATCGTAATCTCCAGGAACTTGAGGAAATTTTTGAAAATAAATATTGGGTTCAAAAGTGACATCAAAAGCAACAAAGCCTTTGGAATCAAGAGCTGTGGCTGTACTGGGCATAGTGGAGGCGAGCAGGGCCTCGCTATTGCTAAGCATATGCGTATTGCGATCAAAACTTTTAACTACAGAAGCTCTTATTTCTTGGCGCTTAGTAGAAGTAGCAAAAAGTGTGTTGATCGCTTGAGCTACTGGGTTTAATGCTTTAGCATCATTTGTATTATTGGTAGATACAAGCTCAGGATTAGAGCCATTATTTTTAAGCGTTTCTTGCAATTGCTTATAGCCAGTTGATCCTGCAATTTCATCATAGGTAAGGTCAGTGCGTCCACTATTAAAAGCCCTTAAGCCATCTGCCCAAATAATCATGCGAGGGAGTTGTGGACGTGACAAGATCTGCGTGATTTGAAGGTTGACAACCTTAGCCGTTGCGCCATCAATACCGAGATTAAAAACACTGATATCTTTGTATCCTTTACTGATTAATGTTTTTTCTAATATGCTCGGGTCGATACCTCGTAACGCTCGAGAACTACCAACAATCAAAACTTCTGGCGATCGCTGTTTGTTTGTGATCTGCCAATCAAGAAGGGCTAATTTCTCGTTAAATAAGGCGATATTAAAATTGAGGGCAGGTTTACTGGTGATTCCCTTTTCAGGAAGATTTTCTTGGAGATTGATTTTTGGGTCGGCGATTACAAACTTAATCGGCTCATTTGGCTGAGCGGAATATTTCTGGGCGGAATAGTAAAGAGTGCGATCAATTGCCATGGTTGCACCGAGCCCGATCGCGAAACTGACCAAACCAGTAGATAAAGAAAGAGTTTTAGGAGAAGTTTGACCAAGCCATTTAAACTTTAAAATATCTTTACTAAAGATAATTAGCTGCTTGATCGCAAATCTAGCCAGTTTTTGCCAATGAGTTGGCTGATCGTTATCTTCATGATCAAGAATTTCTATATTGTCATCTTGCTCTTCTTTAGGAGAAGATAATTCAGAATTTGCACTTTTTACGCCGATCGCTAGCAAATCAATCTCAAATGACCAGCTAGGATTTTTCTGACCAATTACGCGGCTTGATACAGTTACCGATTGAAAATATTCCGCAGAATGAACACTTCGCAATGTGTCTAACATTGGCAAAGCCATCTCTGCTTGCAAGATCGCCACGCGAGTTTCGCATAACAAATTTAGGCAGTTATTTTGCAATAGTAACTTCAGCTTTGTCTGAGCAAGTTTTGGATCTTGACGGAAATTATTAAGCAATGCAGCAATAATTTCGGCGGCTATGATTGCGGACTGTGCGATCGGTAAGTCCACCCCTAAAGCCCATGCATTCCCATGCAATTTGAGGCGACGGATTCCTTCGGCAAACAAAACTGAACTTTCAAGATCCTGTGTACTTGTAGCGATCGCCTCTAAAATTTTTGTAGCGGAGCCTGTTTCCCGATCTTGACTATCCCGATCTTGACTATCCCGATCTTGACTATAAAGATATAAACAGTCTCCCTTTTGTTTTGTATGCGAAAGTTTCAGCCCTGCTAGCCCTTCTGGTAAAATGCTTGCTGATTCTAATCTTTGATTTAGAGCAAGTTGATCAGTAGTTGAACTTAACTGACTCATTGTTAAATTTGAGTTTGGACTAGAATCTATAATTGAGTCTATTGGTAGTGGCTTCACATCTTTTGTATCTAAGGATGTTATTTCCATTTTGTATGGAAAAGGTCAGTCAGCAGGATGAAAATTTTGCTTCAAGGTTAGCACAGCAAATTCGCGACCAGATAATAAAGTTGTTTTTTGACCGCAATTGTCATTTTAAACAGCAATTGTTAAATCGGTTTTAAAATGGTGACAATAGTATTTAGAAATACGTTCAATAATTTCGTCATATGTGATTATGTATGATAGATATGTGAAATATATATTATTTTTCTCTATCCCATTTGATTTTGGGGGAGTCCATGGTCGAAACTTCATATCAAGGACAAAGACGCACTAGGAGCGAATTTGAGCGTCAATTGCACCGTTTAGAGCAAGATTCTCTGCGAATGGGTGCTCTTGTTGAGAACTCATTTTTTCTCGCTCATACAGCTCTATTTGAGCGAGATTTAGATGCGGCTACCCGTATTAATGCCCAAGACAGACAAATCGATCAGATATACCACCAAATTGAGATTGATTGTATCAATTTGATCGCTTTGCAAGCACCTGTTGCTCGAGATCTAAGATTGCTAAGTGCATTGATGCAACTAATCCGCGATATTGAACGGATTGGCGACTATGCCGAAAACCTTGGCGAAATTGCCATTAAGCTTTTTTCTTACCCGCCTTTACCTTATCTTAGTGAATTGCAGGTTATGTCTCATCGCAGCAGAGCTATGCTTGCCATGAGTTTAGAATCGTTAGCGAACCTTGATGCCAAGATCGGCTTACAAATTAAAGCCAAAGATGATGCAGTGGACGATGACTACAAGCAGATCTATGACTTACTGGCAGCTCAAAGGCTATTTGGGGAACCAATGGAACCTGTAATGTTAATGGTGTTAGCTATTCATCATTTAGAACGCATGGCGGATCACGCAGCTAATGTTGGTCTACGCGTTGCTTATATTGTCACTGGTAAACTTGGCTAATTACGAAAGCTCTTTTTGACCGCCCTCAAAATTAATTGGCTTTTATTAGAGCGCTTGCACTCTAGCAAGGTAATCTAAGGTGGTGCTTTACAGCACATCTGAATTTATGTGGGAAAGTTTTAAGGATTGAAATGAAGTCATATTTGGCTGCTGCCGTACAAATGACCAGTGTTTCGGATATAGACAAAAATCTTGCTCAAGCAGAAGATTTGATCCAACTGGCCGTGAATCGAGGTGCAGAATTAGTTTGCTTACCTGAAAACTTTTCATATTTGGGTGATGAGAATGAAAAGACAAGACTGTCTACAGAAATTGCTGAAAAAAGTGAAAAGTTTCTAATTACGATCGCCCAACGTTATCAAATTTTGTTACTTGGTGGTGGGTTTCCTGTACCTGTACCTACTCCCAGTAATTCATCTCCGATCAAGATGTACAACACAGCTTTGCTGATTGGTCGTGCAGGTGAAGAACTCGCTCGTTATCAGAAAATGCATCTATTTGATGTAAATCTACCTGATGGCAATATTTATCACGAGTCCGCAACTGTCCTTGCTGGTTTAGAGGCTCCGCCAGTATATTGTTCAGAGAAATATGGCAATTTGGGGTTGTCAGTTTGCTATGACGTGAGATTTCCAGAGCTATATCGTCATCTGTCAAAGAATGGCGCCAATGTATTATTTGTACCTGCGGCTTTTACAGCTTTTACAGGCAAAGATCATTGGCAAGTTTTATTACAAGCAAGGGCCATTGAAAATACCAGCTATGTAATTGCACCCGCTCAAGTGGGGATGCACACGCCACGCCGTCACTCTCATGGTCATGCAATGATCATTGATCCATGGGGAATTGTCCTTGCTGATGCAGGCGATCGCACTGGTGTAGCGATCGCCGAAATTCAACCATCACGCATAGAGCAAATTCGTCGTCAGATGCCATCTCTTCAACATCGCACTTTTTCTTGCTAAATCCAGAAATAAGAAGCGCCGCTGTGCTCCTATTTCTACTAAAACCTTGCAATAATTAAGGACTTGTAGAGTTTAAGATTACCCCTAATGAATATGTATTAAGATCTTTATGTAATTAATGGTTTTAATTTTTTAAGATAGATATAAGTATCCTTGAAATTCCATCAAATTCTTTTCTAGGACGAGCAGTTATGCAATCCTTTCCTGTACTTGGTAATACAATCCGTCCACTTCAACACCGAGATTTAGAGTTCATTCAGCGCTTTGCTTCACCAAGCGATCTGGCTCAAATTGCGGTTAGCGATCTTAGTGGTTGTCGCAGTCGCCAAAAAGTTAGCTTGCATCAGCTTGCTAGTTGGTTACCTGCGCCTGTGCAAACCCTACTCAAGCCTTATGTACGAGCCTACGTATCAGAATGCAATGGAATCATTCAAGGCTTTATCAGAGTGTCGCCTTTTAACAACAACAGTAGTACTTGGAAGATTGATCGGGTTGTTGTTTTACCTGAAGCTCAAAATGGTCAGCACCATGTTGGCACTCAACTGATTCGTTACTGTCTAGAATCTTGCTTGGAAGCAAGGACATGGGTATTGCAAGTCGATATTAATCAGAAAGACACGATTGCTCTATATCGTCAGAATGGATTTCAGCCCCTTGCCCAATTTACAGATTGGGAAATTGGTACTGAAAGTCTGCATGAACTTGCTCAGCGTTCTCCCGATCTACCAAACTTGATGCCCGTTAGTAATGCTGATGCTAACTTGCTCTATCAGCTTGACACAGCCGCAATGCCCCCACACATTCGTCAAGTTTATGATCTGAATATCGATGATTTTCGATCTAAAGCGATCGATAAAATGATTAATCATGGGTCACTCTTGATTAACCATTTGCAAGATGTTTCAGGCTATGTATATGAGCCACAGCGCAAAGCTGCGATCGGTTACTTTTATTTACTATTGCAGCGTCCTACCGCCAATCAGCAAAATGAAAAGCTAGTTCACCATTGTCAACTTACAGTTCACCCTGCTTACACATGGCTTTACCCTGAACTAACTTCGCAGATTGCTAAGATTGTGACTAAGCAATCGGCTGAGCAAGTTCTTGATAATGTTAGTCTGCAACTATCTTCGGCGGATTATCAGCCTGAACGCGAAGATTATTTGGAAAGCATTCAGGCGCAGCGTCAAGGGCATTCTTTGTTAATGGCGCGATCAGTGTGGCACAAAATCCGTGAGGCTAAACCTGTGCTTGATGGCTTACAACTTTCACGAATGTTGTCAGGCTTACAACCCACTCAAAAACCGATTCCAGGAAGGATTGAAACCCTAACTCAACATCAGCATACCGATGACTCGTTATAAAAATATTTCTCATCATTAAAATCTAAGATGTAAATGCAGCGCATAGCGCTGCATCTAGATTTTATGTTGGTTGGGATTAGCGATATTAATTGTGATTAAGCGACCCGATTTTGGTTTAATTTATACAAAACAATGATCCACAAGATCGCTAGGATTAGACACTGGACATTTAGGCATCGGATGCACTTTCAAAAAGCTCGACTATGAAAATTCTCAAAATCCAGACATTGCGTGGTTCAAACTATTGGAGTATCCAACGACATCAGCTTGTTGTCTTGCGATTAGATTTAGAGGATTTTCAAGTACAACGTACTAGCTTTTATCAAAACCTATGCAAGGTCTTGCCAAGTTTAGCGGGGAAAGATATAGCTCAGCGGGCAGATATAAGTGACGCTGATTTTCTGGCTGAGATAGTCAAAGACATTGCGATCGCCCTCCAAGGCTATATCGGTATGAAGGTGGATTTTGGGGCAATTAGACCCACTATCGAAAATAATGTCTATCAAATTGTATTTGAATATCAAGCCGAGCTAGCAGGGCGCTATGCTGCGCGTGCAGCAGTACGGATTTGTACAAGTATCTTGGAGACAGAAACCTATCCAACTATTGAGTTGCAAGAGGATTTAAAAGATTTAAGAGATCTTCGCCTCGAAGGTCAGTTAGGGCCGAGTACGGAGTCGATTGTTGCTGAAGCCAAAGCTAGAAAAATCCCTTGGTTAGAACTTGGTAGCCGTGCCATGATTCAACTTGGGTATGGGGTGAATCAAAACCGAATTCAGGCGACTTTATCGAATAAAACGGGAATTTTAGCGGTAGAGCTAGCCTGTGATAAAGATGGCACAAAGCAGATTTTACGTGATTCGGGTGTGCCAGTACCAAGGGGAACGACGATCAGATCACCTAAATATTTAGAAGAGGCGATCGCGGAAGTTGGCGGATTTCCGATTGTAATTAAGCCATTAGATGGTAATCATGGACGCGGAATCACCATTGAAGTGCGTACTGTCAAAGAGGCAATCATTGCTTTTGATATGGCCCAAGAGGTATCTCAAGAAGTAATTATTGAAAGATTTCATGCAGGAAGAGATCATCGCATATTGGTGATCGATGGCAAATTTGTCGCCGTTGCTGAGCGCGTTCCTGCCAATGTCACGGGCGATGGGGTTTTATCGATTGCACAACTGATTGAAATTACTAACCAAGATCCGCGTCGTGGTGATGGGCATGATAATGTCTTAACCCGTATTGAAATTGACCGTACCAGCATTGATATCCTCGTTAGGCAAGGCTTTACGCTAGAGTCAATACCTCCAACGGGTCAAGTTTGTTATCTCAAAGCAACTGCCAATCTAAGTACAGGCGGCGTATCCGTTGATCGTACTGATGAAATTCACCCCGAAAATATTTGGTTAGCTGAACGAGTGGCTCGAATTATCGGCCTGGATATTGCAGGGATCGATATGGTCACTGAGGATATTTCGCGGCCTGTGCGTCAAGTCGATGGAGCGATCGTGGAAGTGAATGCGGCGCCTGGATTCAGAATGCATACGGCTCCTAGCATCGGTACACCACGCAACGTTGCGGCTCCAGTGATCGATATGCTTTTTCCCGCTGGAGCGCCAACACGCATCCCGATCGTCGCTATCACTGGCACAAATGGCAAAACCACTACTACTCGTTTAATCGCGCATATCTTTAAGCAAACAGGTAAGAGAGTTGGCTTCACTACCACCGATGGCATTTATATCGGTGAATGTTTAGTTGAAAAAGGCGATACTACTGGTCCCCATAGCGCTCAAGTAATCTTGCGAGATCCGACCGTTGAAGTTGCTGTCTTAGAAACGGCAAGAGGCGGACTTTTGCGCTCTGGGCTAGGCTTTGATGGCAGTGATGTTGGTGTGGTTATCAATGTACAAGCTGATCACCTTGGCATTGGTGACATTGATACAGTTGAAGATTTGGCTCGACTAAAAAGTGTAGTCGTTAAGACTGTTTTATCAGATGGCTATGCAGTTTTAAATGCGGATGATCCTTTGGTTGTGGCTATGGCGGCAGATGTGGAAGCCAAGGTTGCTTATTTCAGCATGAATCCTGATAATCCTCTAATTCACTCACACCTTGAGCAAGGTGGCTTAGCATCTGTATATGAAGGCGGTTATTTAACAATTTTGAAACGCGATTGGAAACTACGGATTGAAGAAGCCGTGAACGTACCTTTGACCCTCGGCGGTCGCGCTGCTTTCATGATTCAAAATTCTTTAGCGGCAAGTCTTGCCGCATTTACTCAAGATGTACCAATCGAGCAGATTCGCCAAGCCTTAGCCAGTTTTGTCGCTTCTAGTGAACAAACTCCAGGACGGATGAATTTATTTGATCTAGGAAAGTTTCATGCGTTAGTTGATTATGCTCATAATCCTGCGGGATTTAAGGCGATCGCAGATTTTATTCAGAAATGGGAAGGTGAAAGCATCGGCATTATTGGTGCACCTGGCGATCGCCGCGATGAGGACATTCTCGAGTTAGGACAATTAGCGGCAAATATGTTTGATCGGATCTTTATTAAAGAGGATAAAGATTTACGGGGACGCGCACCTCGTGTCGTAGCAAACCTTTTGCGTCAAGGAATCGCCGAAGTAAATGATGATATTCCTTGTATTACAATTCTTGATGAAACAGAAGCTCTCACAGCAGCCTTGGATAGCGCTCCTCAAAGTAGTTTAGTTGTCGTATTTCCTGACAAAGTGGATTCTGCTATTGCTATTATTGAAGCGCGAAAGTCGAAAATGTTGTAAAGTCCGCTTATGTCGCGTGTAATTTGCCTTGGCGAAGTCCTAATCGATCAGATAGCTGAAGACATAGGCGTACCCTATGAGCAAGTTAGCTCTTGGAAACCGTTTTTTGGTGGAGCGCCTGCCAATGTTGCTTGTGGTTTAGCAAAGTTAGGAACACCTGTAAGCTTAATTAGCTGCGTGGGTCAAGATGATGCAGGGAACAATTTGCTTAAGCAGTTGGGTGCATCAGGTGTAGAGACTTCGGGTGTGCAAGTGCATCCTGAGTCCACCACTCGCGAGGTATATGTCACTCGCGCTGCTAATGGCGATCGCAGTTTTGATCGCTTTAATGGTAATGATCAGACCATATTTGCTGACACCTTGATGTCTGCAAAAGACTTGCCTGAGCATTTATTTGCTGATGCTAAGTTTTTAGTATTAGGTACGCTAGGTTTGTCTAGTCCTCAAACATCAAGGGCGATCGGGCGAGCGCTCAAACTTGCCGATCAGTATTTTGTAAAAGTAATAGTTGATATCAACTGGCGTTCGATGTTTTGGCCAAATCCTGAACAAGTGATTAAGCTGTTGCCAGTTTTGTTAAAATATACTGATTTCCTGAAAATGACTGAGGATGAGGCAAAGCTGCTATTTCGGTTAACCAGCCCTGCTGCGATTGCCCAAGCCTATAATCATCTCGAAGGGATTGTGATTACTGATGGTGATCAAGATTGCCGCTATTATTTAGGCGAGAAACAGGGCAAACATGCAACTTTTCCAGTTTACTCAACCGATACAACTGGTGCAGGGGATGCTTTTTTGGCTGCATTTATTCATAAGATTTATGATCGTCCCCTTACAAATTTGCTCGATCCTAAGTTTGTAAATCAAGCGATCGCCTATGCTTGCGCCGCAGGAGCTTTATCTACTTTAGATGTAGGCGCGATATCTGGACAACCAAGCGATCGGCAAATTCGCGAATTTTTAGCGATACGAGAGGCAAAACATTAGTCATGCATTCTTTATCTCTGCCCACATGGGTAATTCATATTTCTAGCGTGATCGAGTGGGCTTTAGCGATTTGGCTCATTTGGACATATGACAAGCAGCATCCAAATCGTGGTTGGCGTGGTTTAGCATGGGCGATGTTTCCTGCTTTAGTCAGTGCGATGTGTGCGGTTACTTGGCATTTTTTTGATAATACGGACTCATTAGAATGGCTAGTAACTGTGCAAGCATTTTTGACTTTAATCGGCAATACCACTCTGGCGATCGCGGCTTATCTCATTTGGAAGAAATCCCCTAAAAGCAGTGACGCATAGCCTACAGCAGTTATTGATCAAATCCACCACCACAAGGGTCGCAGGGCGAAGCCCCGCAATGGATTTTATATTATTGTTTGTGGTAGGTTTGAAAGCAAATTGCTGTAAATCGATTTGCGAAGACTTTGTAATCATTTTGAAATCACAGAGTGCCTGCTTCAATCTCTTCCAAATAAATAAAATTAGGAGACTTTACACCTGCTTCTTCTCTAATTTCGATAAGTTCAGGAGACTCAAAGAATTTCTTAGCATTCTCAATTGAAGTCCATGCTGAAAAATGCACAATTCTATTTGAATCGTTCTGATACTTAAGAACCTGATAAGATAACTCGCCAGCTTTTTTGCGAATCTCAGCCGCATCATCAAAAATCTCTTTCCAAGCTGGATAGTTTACAACTTCGTGAATAATCAGAACGTATTGCACAAGTGACTCGTTAACTTTCATACAGATGATAATTTTATACAATTATGCCAAAAGAAGCTTTATTCGGATTATCTTTATTTCCTTACCTTGCCTTTCTCTGGTTCGCGACCAAATCGGGACAATTTCCAAAATTGGGACTTTGGGGATTTTATGGCACCTTAGTTTTTGTGGCGATTACAATTCCCGCAGGGCTTTATGCCCAGTTACAATATGGCGAAGCTTTAGCAAATGTTGATTGGCTACACGGTAGCGCTGAGTCATTTTTAACCATTACGAATATTTTGTTGGTATTAGGTTTTAAAAACGTTATTAAACCTAAAGATTAGTGGTGAGACTTCAAGGTATCTAAATCTCTAGGAATATAATTAAAAATTATGTAGTGAACTTTGCTTGCTGCCAATGCGAGGGATTTATGAATAGACATTATCAATACATTTCTCAAGTTTCAACAATCGTAATCTTGGCGATCGCTAGTACTACGATAAGTCCTGCATGGGGGCAGCAAAATGGATCGATCCAGCCTCAAAAGGGTGATGCCGATCTATTGCGACCAGCGCAGGGGCAAGTAATTTTGCCAACTAATACTGATCAGTTTTCACCAAGCAAAGACTTGCCTAATTCTAGTCTCAAGATTCAAACCGTCAATTTTGAAGTTGGCGCTACCGAACCAGTCATACCTGGTAATTCCAACGCCTCGCCTCAAAAAGTCAACAAATCGGGTACTTTCATCAGCGATCC
>Ga0105048_10003277_pt1 | contig 26500 bp, 21 predicted proteins | sample MAT05_FD_78382 | JGI IMG/M metagenome (GOLD analysis project Ga0105048, IMG submission 78382) | Freshwater microbial communities from Lake Fryxell liftoff mats and glacier meltwater in Antarctica - MAT-05 | ecosystem: Environmental > Aquatic > Freshwater > Ice > Liftoff microbial mat | place...
CAGCCTGCGCCAGGGTTCCGCCGCTATGGCCGCTGCAGAACTTTGTGGCGGTCAACCCGTACATGGGGCTGCGCGAAATGCCGTTTCGGGAAGCATCGCAGCTCATGGCGAGAGTAGCGCACGGGCCAATCCTGATGAGCGCGGAATACTTCCTGGATCGGATCCGAGACGGTTCGATCCTCGCGAGCGACATCACGGCGGCGCTGGCGCGGCATGGGGACACGATCAACCCGACTGACCCTGTCGCCTGGCTTACGGGAGAGCTTCAAAAAGCGGACCGCTCCGAGCAGATCTTGACGGTGGCGGACTGGCTGGACCGGAGGGTGGCATCCAACTGGGCTGGTTTTGTTGTCGAGGAAGTCTCCAAGTGGTGCTCCTCTTACTTCGACCGTGGACAGTCGTCGTGGATAATGCCCTGGAAAGGGGAGTCGCTGTATGCCTCGTGGAAGCAGGCCGCCGCGATTGATGCGAACCCTGAAGTCTTCGGGATGGCGGGATTTCGGGCTCATGTACGAGGACTCCCCGAATCGGAGGAAGCCGCAATCGAAGTCGCGCTTGCGCGGTTGCAGGTTCCGGAGGACCTTGCGGTTGATTTTCTCCATCGACAGTTGATCAGTGTATTGGGGTGGTGCTCATACGCCGCCTACCTGCAGCGGCAAGGCGAAGGTTCAGGATTCGTCCGCCAGATCCTGGCCATCCGGTTGGCGTACGACAGCGCGCTACTCGCCCTGGCGCCAGGCTGGCGGTGTCAGGTCACCCAGGGCCGGAATGCGATGGGAAGCGTTTACGCCAGATCCGTCGCTCAATTTGCGGCCGAAAACTCTTTTCGGTCCGGACTCGCCGGGAAGTTGGAATCGATCCGGCCCGAGTCCCGGGAAGGCTCTCGAAAACAACTGCAGGCTGTTTTTTGCATCGACGTGCGCTCCGAGGTGTACCGGCGGGCTCTGGAAGCGCAAGGCGCGGGCATCGAGACGATCGGCTTCGCGGGATTCTTCGGGATGCCGATCGCTTTGGAATCTTCGGCGCGGTGTCCAGTGCTGATTTCGCCGCAATACCAAGTGCACGCCGGGCCGCGGCCGGAGACGGGCTGGTTGGTTCAGCGAGCCAAGACTGCCTGGAAGCACTTGAGCAGCTCGGCTTCGGCGTGCTTTCCAACGGTGGAAGTTGCCGGGGCCTGGTTCGGGGTTGAACTGGTGACACAGTCCGGCCGGAAGCAGGTATCGCAAACACCCGCGCCGGAACTGGTGTGGTCCATTCCGCTCCAGGCGCGAGTGGATCTGGCCGCGGGGGCGCTGAAGAATATGGGCCTGGACGCAGGCAAGCTGGCGAACGTTGTTTTGCTCTGCGGCCACGGCGGCAGGACGGAGAACAATCCGTATGGATCGAGTCTGGACTGCGGCGCCTGTGGCGGTCATAAGGGAGACGTCAACGCGAGTTTCGCGGCGGCCCTGATGAACGACCCGGCGGTTCGTGAAGGACTGCGGGAGCGAGGAAGTGTCATTCCGAGCGATACGGTCTTCGTGTCCGCGCTTCACAATACGACGACCGACGATGTGGCTCTTTTCGACGGGAAACTACTTTCCGGGGAGCAGTTTCTCACGATCAAGGGATGGCTGGAATCGGCATCCCGGAAGGCGAGGGCGGAACGAGCCGGCGCGCCGGTGGCGAAGAGTGAAGCGAGACTCTCCGGCCGGTTGGAGCGGGAAAGCCGGCAGCGCAGCGCGGATTGGTCAGAGGTGCGCCCCGAGTGGGGATTGGCCGGCAACGCCGCGTTCATCGCCGCACCTCGGGCGAGAACCAAAGCGCTGGACCTGAAGGGCCGCGTCTTCCTGCATGACTATGACGCCGCCGGCGATCCGGACAGTTCCGTGTTGGAGCTGATTCTTACGGCGCCGGTGGTGGTTGCCAGTTGGATAAATCTCCAATACTACGCCTCCACGGTCAATAACCGCGTGTTTGGGAGCGGCAACAAAGTGCTACACAATGTCGTCGGCACATTCGGAGTTTGGGAGGGGAATGGCGGCGACATTCGAACAGGGCTTCCGCTGCAATCGCTGCACGACGGAGTGAAGTGGATGCACGAACCGCTACGGCTGCAGGTGTTCGTGGAAGCGCCAACAGACCGCATCGATGCGGTGCTGCAGGCAAATCCAGAAGTTGCGGGCCTTGCGGATAACGGCTGGATCCATCTGATGTCGATGGCGAGAGGCACCGTCTACGAACGCCGAGGGCGGGCGAATTGGGGAGGTCAAGGTGATTAAACGAGAGTTGCCCGCGAATCCGATGGCTGCGTATCCGCTCGACCGCCAAGGGCTCCAGGGGGACGACTGCGGGCCGCGCCTGTTTTACGAAGTTTTTCCGGAACATGGCGGCGAGCCTGAAGGCAAGTCGCCTTGCTCGTTCGAAATCGCGTTACACGCAGAAATGGAGGAGTATTATCCACCGGATGACCCGAGAAACCGGGCGGTGCTGGAAGTGTTGATGGAACTGGCGGGGAAGCTTATCCAACATGCGCAACTTCGATCGAGCGATTCCTTCGACCTTTCGGGCTCCTATCACACGCTGCACCCGCCGGACGAAGTTGAGCCGACCGTCCCGAGGTTGTGCCGGACGCTGAGTCTCGTCTTCGCGAACGGCAAGCCGCTCGAATACAGCGAGGCGCCTGTGCTGCTGGAGCAGATCAAGGCTCAACTGCGCCTGCTCAACGTTACCCGTGTGCCGATGGAACCAGTTAAAAGCGAGATATTTCGATGAATGCACAGAATAATCACGGCGCCCTGGCCGGCGGCGATGTTGTCGCTCGAACGCGCCAAGACCGCAAGACTACCCATTTAGAGACCCTGGAGGCGGAGGCGATTTTCGTTCTGCGCGAAGTGGCCGCTGAGTTCGAGCGCCCGGTGCTGCTATTTTCCGGCGGCAAGGATTCGATTGTTGTGAGTCACCTGGCGAGGAAAGCGTTCTGGCCGGGTCGCATTCCGTTCCCGTTCCTCCATGTGGATACCGGGCACAATTTCCCGGAGACTATCGAGTATCGCGACCGTTGGGTGAAGAAGATCGGGGCCGAACTACTCGTGCGCAGTGTCGAGGACAGTATCCGTACCGGCCGGGTGAAAGAAGAGCAAGGCCCGGGGGCCAGCCGGAACTCGCTGCAGAGCGTCACGCTGCTTGACGCGATCGGCGAATTCAAGTTTGACGCGGCGGTTGGGGGCGCGCGGCGAGACGAAGAAAAGGCACGCGCGAAAGAGCGCTTTTTCTCATTCCGGGACGAGTTCGGGCAGTGGGACCCGCGGAATCAGCGGCCCGAGTTATGGTCGCTGTTCAATGGCCGCAAGGAGCCGGGACAGCATTTTCGCGTATTCCCAATCAGTAACTGGACGGAGCTGGATGTGTGGCTCTACATCCTGGAGCAGCAGTTGGAAGTACCGAGTCTCTACTTTACTCATGAACGTGTGTGCGTCGACCGGGGCGGGGTGCTGCTGGGCGCGAGTGCTTGCGTCGGGCTTAAGCCTGGTGAAGTTCCCCGGACGATGCGAGTGCGATTCAGAACTATTGGCGACATGACGTGTACGGGGGCAGTGCAGTCTGAAGCGTCGACCATGACAGAGATCGTTAGCGATATCGCTGGAGCGTCTTCGAGCGAGCGAGGCACCCGCGCCGACGATCAGCGTTCGGCAGCCGCGATGGAGGATCGGAAGCGCGAAGGATACTTTTGAGGAACCGCATAATGGACGCACTGCGGCACGGCCGTCCTCAGGAATGCAAGATCGTGTCCGCGAGTCGAACGCCCGGGGACATGGCGGATTACGCGTCGATGGCCGCCAGCGGGGGCTTGAGGTGATCATCTAAGGAGCCGGGGGCGCGGCCCACTTGCGAGGCATGGTTGCAGCCTACACGCTCCTGCCCGTGCTCGGAGTTCCCGCTATTTAGCAAGACGCCGAAGGGTTTGGACTCCCTGCTCTGCCCGGCGGCCGGCCCGTGGGTACGATGGCTATCGACCTTGACGTACGGGCACCTTGAGCGAGGAAGCCCTGGGCGAATTCACCGAATGTTTTCTGACGATCTGTATTGACCAGGTCACCTTCATGGAAGGCCTTATGCAGCCGGACCGGCTGCGTGCGCGCATACTGATGTGGACGGAGGATGAGATTCAAAGGGGAGAACTGCCCGCGAAATCAGGTCTACTATTCGATGCGATTCTCTATCGCGGAGTACTTCCGCGCGGCGACGCCGACGTCATTCTCGGCACGGGAGAGCGGCAAGCCCGCCGGGTCGTCTCCGTGCTACTCGACAGAGGGGTATTTGTCGCTGACAGCATACGCGCGCCGTTGCGGCCGGCGTTTCCCGTGACCCTGGCGTCGCGCTGGATGCCTGGACTATTTTGCGAGCAGAGTATATGACGTCGATTGTTTCGCGGCGCCGCGTGGCAGCGCTTTTCTCAGCGCGCGATCGGCGATGTGGGAGCTCGGAAAACTCAGCGCACTATTTCGATTCTTGAGGAATGCGTGTCCAAATCGACCAGCGGGCCGCCGGCTCCTAGTTTGGCCTGCAAACTATGGGCGTCCCCGGTTCTGTCGACCATACCGGTGGCGGGTCCGGCAATTCTGCCGGAGTTTGAGCGCGCGTCGAGCTGGTAGCCGGACTCGCGTGCGAGTTCGACTTTGATCGCGCCCGATTTTGCGAAAGCACGAATGGGCGCGGGGCTAATTTGCGAGATTCGAATGGCGCCGGAGCTTGTCTCGGCGGTGATGGCGCCGCGAAGGCGGGTGGCGTCGATGCTGCCCGATCGGTTCAAGGCGAACACGGCTGCCTTGGCGTCGTCGATGAGGATACTTCCAGATTCGGTAGTCGACCGGATATCGCCTGAGACATCGCGGATTTCGGTTCGGCCGGAGGTGGTTGCGGCGTCCAGCGCACCCCGGATACGAATGAGGTCAAGGCCGCCGGATTGGTTGCGGACGGTGACACGATTCCCGGCGTCGCGAATGATTACCGCGCCGGAATGACCGACCACTTTGGCCGGCCCGGCAACATTGGAGATTTCAGTTTTTCCGGAGGACGTCTCGGTTTCGATGGGGCCGTTGATGCCGTCCAATCGAATGCCTCCAGACTCTGTACGGGCGCGCACTGCGGTGGCCGGGGGCGCTTCAATTTCGAAGCGAATCGTGACTCCGCGCAGCAAGGCAGGGTCTTTGACGTAGCCGACGCGGATTTGATTGCCGACCTGCTCGATGGGCGGGTCCTTTTCGAGGGCACGGATATTGGCTTCGGCGATGTCGAGATCGAACTTTCCGTAGAGGGGTTTGATGACGGCATGGATCCGCATGGAGGTGGCGGGGCCGGCGGTGACGATCACTCCGCCACGGTCGCTTCTTACGTCCAAACGCACGGGGCCGGAGACGGCCAGAGTCCGATCGAATGTGCCGGGTTCGGAGGCGAGTGTGGCGCAAGCGGTCATTAGGAGTGCGCCAGCGGCTGTGAACGGTATCGAACTGGCGAAATTTGTCATCATTCCCAAGGGTACAGCAGGGGCGATTTATGGCCGACGCGCGGATCCGGTGGAATATGGTTGCGAGTGGGGTTAGCCCTCCGAAATGTGAACGGTTACTCGCCGATTGTGCAGTCCCGGACAAGTGCCGCGGGCTGGGCTATGATCACGTGATGGAACCGTTACGGGGCTTTCGCTATGTGCCTGCCGTGCATTATCGGCTTTCCCGGCGAACTCACCTATGACCGGCGCGACCCAGGATACTTCGCCCTTCCCGGGCCGTAGGTTCGTGATTGGCTGTGCGGCGCTCCTTACTGTTTGGGCGGTGGCGGCGTTATTTTATGATTTCCAGATTCCGTGGCTGCGGATTCCGTTGGCGTGTTCTTACGCGATCCTGGTCATCGGTGTTCTTTGGCGCACTCGTTTCAGCCGTGACGGGATTTTGCTTTGGCTGGGAAGTCTCGTGCTGGTGGTTGTTTGGTGGAGTTTCGTTTCGCCGTCGCATAATCGCGAATGGCAGCCGGATGTCGTTCGCCTGGCGTGGGCCGATATTAGGGCGGATCTCGTCACCATTCACAATGTCCGCAATTTTTCCTACCGCACCGAAGCGGACTATATCCAGAACTGGGAGACGCGGACGGTCGATCTTTCCCAGATCCGCGGCGTCGATCTTTTCCTTACCCATTGGGGATCGCCGTGGATGGCCCATCCGATCGTCAGTTTTCATTTCCGCGATGCGGCTGGCAATGACAGCTACCTTGCTACGTCGATTGAGCAGCGAAAAAGAGTTGGGCAAGAGTATTCCGTCGTTCGCGGTTTCTTCCGGCAATCTGAACTCATTTACCTGATTCTGGATGAGCGAGATGTCATTCGATTGCGTACTAACTTCAGGGTTGGGGAAGATGTCAGGTTGTACCGTACCATGACTACTCCGGCCGATGCCCGCCGATTGTTTCTTCAGTATGTGGAATGGATTAACGGCATTCGCGAGCGGGCGCAGTGGTACAACGCGCTGACCTCGAATTGCACGACCAGTATTACTTCCTACCTGGCTCGCAGCGGCATTGGCGGATTTCCCCGCTGGGATTGGCGCATGGTGGCCAATGGCCGGGGCGATGAACTGCTGTACGAGCATGGCTACCTTGCCACCGGCGGAATGTCGTTCCCCGATTTGGCGAGGCAGGCGGCGATTAATGACGCCGCGCACAAACTGGGTGACGATCCCGATTTCTCCCGCAAAATCCGCCTAGGCCGTCCCGGGTTTTGAGCGGAGAGAGCTACAGTTTTCGGGCGACGACCATGGTGACGTCGTCGGTCGGGGAGCATTCGCCGAGGAAGGCGCGCAACTGGCGGGCGATTTCCATTAGGACTTCGTCGGCGGTGCGGCCGAGGCAGGCGGCGGCTATTTGCCCGACGGCTTCTTCCCCGAACTCCTCGTCCTTAATGTTCGGCGCTTCGGAGACGCCGTCACTGTACATGACGAGGAGATCGCCGGGCTCGAGTCTGGTCCGGCCGCCGGCGTACGTGATGTTGGGCAGGATGCCGAGAACGGGACCGCCCGCGGTCAACAGTTCGACTTGGCCCGTCGCGTGGCGCACCACTACCGGCGCGTTGTGGCCGGCGTTTGAGTACTCCATTTCGCCGGTGGTGTGATCGATGGCGGCGAAGAATCCGGTGATGAATTTGTTATCCGGGGTGTTGGCTTTGATGGAGTGATTCAGGCGGCTGACGAGTTTGGCGACGTCGGTTTGCAGTTCGCAGAGGGCGTGGACGCGGGCCTGGAGGCTCGACATCAGGAGAGACGCGGCCAGGCCTTTGCCGGAGACGTCGGCGACGACGACGAGGACGCGGCCGTCGGCCATGGGGATGTAGTCGAAGTAGTCTCCGCCAACGGAACGGCAGGGCAGGGAACGCCCGGAGAGTTCCAGGCCCGGCAGGACAGGGGGCGCCTGGGGGAAGAGACCGCGCTGGATGTCGGCGGCTTGTTCGAGGTCATGGGCGAGGACGCGTTCGACGTGTTCGACTTCGACGAGGCGGGCGTGTTCGATGCGGATGGCGGCGATGTTGGCGAAGACGGTGAGGAGGCTGAGGGCCTCGGCGTCGAAGGGATGGAGGATGTTGGGGGTGTCGACATAGAGGATGCCGATGACCTGCGATTCGGTTTGGAGGGGGACCGCCATCAGGCTTTTAATTTTTTGCTGGACGATGGTTTGGGAGGACTTGAGAAAGGAGTCCGCCGCGACGTCCTGAACGAGGAGGGAGGCGCGCTCGCGCATGACTTTGTCGCGGACGGCGGAGGAGACGCGGAAGCCGTCGCCTTTGTTGGCCTTTGTTATCAGTTCGCCGTTTTCCAGCGTCATAAGGACGCCCCGTTTGGCACTGACGGCGTCGAGGGCCAATTCGAGAGTAATGTCGAAGAGGCTTTCGATGGGTTTGAAGGAGGCGAGTTCGCGGCCGGCGCGGACGAGGGCGTCCATGCGGCGATTGGCTCGTTCGAGTTCCAACGACGGCGCGCCGACGGGTTTGGCGGAGAAGTTGGCCGAATCGAGGCGAATGATGAAGGTAGAGTCCGGGCGCATGGGCGTACCGGCGTCGTCTTCAACGAATTCGAGCGGGCTGGGAGCGGGTTTGGGTGAAGTGGTTTTATTGACTTCGAATTCGAGGATCTGGCGGCCGGCGACGATGCGGTCACCGGGGAAGAGGCGGTGTTCGCGAATGAGGTTGTTCCCGTTGACGGTGGTGCCGTTTTTGCTGCCGAGATCGCGGACAATCCAGGCGCCGGCGTTCCATTCAAAGGAGCAATGCTGCCGGGACAGCATGGTGTCCGACGGCATGGGGAGGCTGACGACTTCAGAGCGGCCCATGATGAAGGGAGACGCGTTGAGGCGGATTGGAAGCGACTCACCGTCGGGTCCAGTCAACAAGATCTCGGTTTCGACAAATTCTGGCATACGGCGAAGCTATACTGTGAAAGTATCTCATGAAGGCATAAGGAATCCGCTATGCGGCGATGTCTTGGCAACGAGAGGGACTTGGAGAGGAAAAATGAGCGCAACAATCAACACACGGCAGAACGGCGGAGTGTCCATTTTGGATGTGAGCGGGAAGATCACGTTGGGCGACGGATCCGTGGTGATCCGCGAAGCGGTGAAAAAGCTGGTGGCTGACGGGACCAAGAATATAGTCCTGAACCTCGGCGACGTAACTTACATTGACAGCTCGGGCATCGGGGAACTGGTGTCGGCTTTCACGTCGGTATCGAACAATGGCGGCAACCTGAAGCTTCTGAATCTGACGAAGCGGGTGCAGGATTTGCTGCAGATCACGAAGTTGTACACGGTTTTTGAAGTGTTTAACGATGAAGCCGAAGCGGTTGCGAGCTTTACCTAGTATCCGGGTGGAGGAGTTAGAGGGCGGGGCCGCGCTGATGTTGCGCGGCCTTGTTAGTTGATGGGGCGGTTGACCGATATCGCGGCAATTCGGAGCCTTTTGAACGCGGACCGGATTTGGAGCGTTTACGCGCTGGGGGATCTGTTGCCCGGGGGATTTGCCAAATCGAAATGGTTTGGGCCGGAATTGGCGCTGGTCTACTCCGATTACGGTACTTGCATTTTGTTTGCGATGGGTGAACAGGGCCTGGAGGAAGCTCTGGGAGAGGTGAGTTGGCCGGTGCATTTGCAGTTGCGGCCGAAGGCGATGGCGGTATTGGAGCGCTGTGCGGTGGTGACGAAGCGGATGCGGATGCGGCGCATGGGGTGGAGCGGGGACCGGACGGGGTGGGCGGATACAGGCAGGGCGAGGCGGCTGACGGCGGCGGATGTTCCGGCATTGGAGCGGCTTTATGCGGACGGGATGGAGAGCGGTGAGTCGCCGGACTTCTTCTTTGCTTCGATGGTGGCGGATGGGGTGTTCTTCGGAGTCGCCGAGGGGAACGAGTTGGTGGCAGCGGCGGGGACGCATCTCTACGCGCCGGAGGAGGGAGTGGCGGCGATGGGGAACGTGTATACGCGGCGCGACCGGCGGGGCCGGGGTTTCGGAAAAGTAGTGACTTGTGCGACACTGGCCGAGGTGGCGGGGCTGGAGACGGTGGGGCTGAATGTGCGGGTGGACAATGCGGCGGCGATCCGGGTGTATGAATCTTTAGGGTTCAGGAAGCACTGCGAGTTTTATGAAGGGCTGGCTACCGGCTGGATTGAGGTAGTTCATTCCGGGGGTTAAGGCGCCAACACGGCGACGACGCTGCCGCGGTACATCCCCATTCCGCAGGTGAAACGAAGTTCGCCGGCGGGTTGCGGCGGGAGGTGGATGATCGCGACGCCGCCGGGCGGCAGGGCACGGGTGATGCCGAGGGCGGGGAACGCGATGCCGCTTCCGCAGTTAGGTGCGGTGTCCCGGTGGATGGCCAGTTTTACGGGGTGGTTCGCAGGAATTTCGATTCTCGCCGGTTCGAATCCTTTGGCACTTACGCGGATGGCGATGGCATCTTTCGGGATGTTCGTGACCGGCTGGATGGGGTCGATCGCGGGATCGACGGTGATTTCGAACGGAACGGTTTCGACTTTGTCGCCCACCTGCATCTGGAACCAGAGCTTGTAGTGCCCCGGCCGGGGGAACATTGCCGCGACGCGAATTTGGCGGGGAGGCGGGCCGAGGTTTTCGTGGGTGTGTTCGAGTCCGGCGTTTACCGGTAGTTGTTCAATGGGGTGTGCGTGTTGGAAGCTGCCGAGGCCGTCGCCGGCGATGATGACGTGCGCCCAGGCGCCGAGGTAGGGCCGCCAGTTGGGGATTGGATTCCTGGCTTGGAAGAGCAGGTCTGTATCGGCTCCCGCGTGGAATTTATCAGGTTTGATGAGTGCGATGCCTGGGTTGACCGAGGCGGGCATGCTCCGGGTGGGGACGGTTGCATCAACGTCGAAATGTTCGACGCGCTGGGGGGCTCCGGGGAGCGTGAAATCGGCATAGATGCGATAGTGTCCGCTTTTCGGAAACTGGTACTCCACTTGCCAAACGCCTTGTTCATTGACGGCGGGATGGATGTGGGCGAAGTTCGCGAGGTCGTGCGAGACGATCAGGACGTGCAGCGGGCGTTCGTGGACGAATTCCAGATGGCGGATGGGTTTGCCATTGGGGGTGTTGAATTGAAAGTGCAATCGCCCGGGCGGATCATATCGAAATGAGACCGGTCCGGCAATCGGAAGGGGGGTGTGCGTGCCGAATTGACCTTTAAAATCGGTGGCGAGGATGTAAGGGAAGGCCAGCGCGCCGTCGGCGCCGGTGGAGAGGAAATAGGCGTAAGTGCCATCCGGATACTCGGGCGTTGGCATGAAGCGGCCGTTGTATTGATCCAGATTGCCCGCTCCGGCGATGTATTCGTAGTCTTCGACGAAGGCGCCGAGCGGATATTCGGAATTCACCGGGGGACCATCCTGTCCAGGCGCCAGCAAAGTGCCATCGGGCAAACGGTTCCGCGCCGGAATTTGGCGCAGACGGTAACTGGAGCGCATGCGTCCGATGGAACTCCAGGGGCCATAGACGGGGTAGCCGTCGAGCGCGTAGCCGATGATGGGTGAATGCCGGCCGCGGCCGGGGAGCAGACCTTCGAGCAGTCCAGGGGGCGGAGGGGCGTGCGCGCTTTTTGCACTGCGGGCAAGGCCGTCAAAGTGCCAGAGATTTTGACCGCGATAGGAGGAGTACTCAAAGTGGTTGGGAATAGGCACTCCGTTGACGAAAACGCCGGCGTAATCCGCAGGAATGTGGGCATGCGGGCCCATCTCCGGCCGCGGTTGAACCGGAATACGGAAGGAGAACTGGCGGGCCGTTGGCGCCGGATTTGGATCTACGGCGAGCGGCCCCAGATAAGCGAGAGAGATTCCCGCGGATCGTACGACGATTTCGCCGCCGTTCGATTCGACGCCATGGACATCGGGACGAATTCCGGCGACGGCGCTGCTCGCCGGTGCGGAGTGGATCCAAACACTCCGCACCGGTTGTGCGAAAAGGGCCGGAGCCAGAAGGATGACGATGACGCGCATGTTACTGGATGACGATGTTGACGGGGTTCGAAGGTTTGCCTGCGGCGGTGATGACGACGTCCACTTTACCTTTGCCAATAAGGGCTGCCGGCAAAGCCAGGTTGATCTGATCGAGACCGGCGAATGCTCCTTGAGGCCCGGCGTAGGCGACGGGGATTGCAACGCCGCCGATGGTGGCGGTGACGTCCTTGGCGTTGTTCAGTCCCGTCCCGTAGAGGACGAGCGTGGCTTGTTCGGCCGCGGCGCCAAGCGCGATGGGTCCGGCAACGTTTTCATAGACTGTTTGACCGGCGACAAGGCGGGCGACTTGGGCGACGGCGGTGTTCAGGGCATTGGCACGGAACAGGCCGGGATATGTGGAAACGATGTGGATTGCGCCGGGAACGTTGACGCCGCCCGCGGTGATGCGTACGGTGGCGAGGCCGGTGGCGACGTTTTCAGGGATGCGATAGTTCAATTGCTTGGCGGAGGCGTATGAGATTGGCGCCTGGGTGGCCGTGCCGGCGGAATCGGTGATGGTGACGGTGGCGCCGCCGAGGGTGAGAGGCCAGTTTGCGGTGGCCGCGGTTTCCGTGTTGACGGCGAGTTTCGCTTCGAATTGGGCGAAGGCCGTGACCAGCGAGCCCGGCGTGACGGGGCCGCCTTCCAATGACGCGGAAGACCAGTGCAGGGCATTGGACTGGACGATGCCGCCGCCAGCGTCATCGCCGCCGGCATTGCGATAGGAAGCGCCATCGGCAGCGTTGAAAATGGCGACGCCATTCACCCAGATTCCGATGGAGCCGAGTGATGTGTTGGTGCGTGTAGCCGCCGGTTGGGGGGCTCGCGGAAGTGCGATCTGGGTATTGATGGACGCGGCGAAGTTCATGAATACGCCGCCGTTCATTCCGCCGATAAACCAGGGGCCGATGATGTAGCTGGGCAGATTGTTGGAGTTGACGTAGACGGTGTCCGCAGTGGTACGGATGCGCTGGATATCGCCTTTCGCGGGTGTGGTGACGCCGCCTCCGGCGGTGCGGGCCCCGGCCGGTTGGGCGCCGGGCCAAGTGACTTGGGGGCCGGCGGCCGGATCCCAGGCGATGACGGCGCGCGCGATGGTTTGGGAGTTGTCCGTTTGCCAGTCCCGCAGGAGAGCGTCCGTGGTGTTTCTGGTGGATGCGAATTGCCCGTTGTTGAAGTAATCCTGCGCTTCGGCCGGAACCGTGGCGGCGGTACCGCGAGTGGCGACACCGTAGTATTGAAACCCGAGAATGTAGGGGAACGCGGGTGAGCCATCGTCTTTGATGGTGACGAAATAGGCGTATGTTCCATTGGGGTATTCGGGGGTAACGGTGGTGCGGCCGTTGAAGGCGTCCAGGTCGCCCAACGTGGCCAAGTGTTCGTTGTCTTCGATGTAGCGGCCGAGGGGAAAGCGGTCATTAATGGGCGGGCCTTGTTGGGCGGTGGTGAGTTGCCGGGAGATGCCGGGGTGATAGAGCAGGGCCCAATCGGGAAGGGAGTCGCGCTGTGTAATTTGGCGGAGGCGATAGCCGGATTTGAAGCGCTTAATGGGGCTGGCGGCATTGTTGGGATCGGAGTAGCCGTACGGTCCATAAATCGGGAAACCGTCGAAGGCCCAGCCGAGGATGGGGGAGTGCTTCCAGCCGGATTCCTTTTCCCGGTAGGCGGCGCCGGTGCGGCTGGAGGCGATGGTTTCGAGGTTGTCACCGAGTTGGGCACGCAGGCAGATGGGCTGCACGTGGTTGTGATACATGCCTTGGCCAGGCTGATGGGCGAGGCAGGAGTCGAAGGTGTCTTTTTCACCAAACAGAGCGTCGCGGAGCCAGATGCCGTCGCCGGTCTGGGCCATGCCGGGAGGTTGTGCGTTGACCGCGAAGATTACGGCGAGGAGGAGAATGATTGTCTTCATGTCTAGAATCGAGGGTACAGCCGGATGGAGTAAATGGATTGTTATGTTCTGGTTAAGAATTTTGTTGCAACTCTTTCCGGCCAGCCCGCATCTGTAAACGCAGCCCTGTTGCGGTCCATTGGCCCCCTGTCCATTTTTCTCCTCCGCGATCCGAGGATTATTCACGCAGCGGTATTCATGCTGCCATTCGATAGACACAAGGGATGAGGATATTGAGGATATGCAGGACAAAACACCGCATTCGAAGCGGTTCCTATTGGCGTCGGATTTTGACCAGACGCTGAGTTTCAACGATTCCGGTATCGTGCTGAGCGAACTCCTGGGAGCGTCGAATTTCGAAGAGAAGATCGCCGGGTTGTCACGGACCCACTTCGTGCAGCAGGGAGCGGAGCTTTCCTATTTGCTGTTGCATGATCCAGAGTATCGGCGAGTGCGCAGGGAGCATTTGCACGAGGTTGGCAAGCGGGTGCGATTGAAGCAAAACATTCCTTTGCTGGCGCAATTGGTGCGGAATCTGGAGGGTTGCCAGTTTGCGTTTTACGTGATTTCGGCGGCGCCGGAAGAGGTGATTCAGTCGGCACTGGAAGGGATTGTGCCAGCCGATCACATTGTTGGTACGCGGCTGCAATACGCGGAGGATACTGGCGAAATTCAGTCGATACTGCGCGTTCCGGCGGGATATGGGAAGGTGGCGGTGCTTGAGGACTTGCGGGCGCGACTGAGCATTCCGCATGACCGGATCGCCTATGTGGGCGATGGCAGTTCCGATGTTCACGTGATGCTCCATTTGAACCGGTGCGGAGGCTTGACAATCGCCGTTTCCGAAAATAAATACATCACGGAGATCGCGCGGCGGACGGTGCTGGGGGATGACGCGTTGGGCGTTGCGATTCCGATTCTGGAGGAGATGTTCGACTGGCCGGCGAGCCGGATCCGCGGGCTTTTCGAAGCGCATGGGCATGTGCTGCAGGAGTGGGACAAAGTACGGACGGATACGGTGAAGTTCCGGCCGATCGCGGCGGTTCCACAGGTGACCAACTGATGGCGCCGGAGTGGATCGGCTGGGTGGCGACGGCGGCGTTTGCGAGTTCCTACTTTTGCAAGGAGGCCCGCACGTTGCGGGCGGTGCAGGGAGCGGCCGCGTTGTTGTGGATCGGATACGGCGTGTTCATTCGCGCGACGCCGGTGGTGGTGGCAAATGTTATTGTCGCCGCCGCGGCGGGTTACTCCATGTGGCGGCCGGCCAGATAGGCTTCACAAACCCCTTTTCGTTGCAGTAATACCCGTACCGCCATCGGACTCGCCGTCAACGATGCAAGATCTGATTGGCGACACGCCGAGCGTGCAGTCCATCAACTGTTCCCCGCCCGGCGTGCAGGCTTGGCAGGGCTTTAAATACTACGACTACTTCTTCTGCTGGCCGGACGAGTGGCGCGTGAAACCGAACTTTACGCTCAACAATAATAATCCTGTCTCTAAAATGGACTTTCCTCCGGCTCGCGATAACAACAACTGGGCACCTCGCATTGGCTTTAACAGGGGTGTCCCGAAGTTTGATCGCCGGATTGTGTTCACACTGCGTTACGCGTTCTAAACCGATAATCCATTGGGGGCCGGCAACCACCGGTCCCCCTTTGAATGTTACAGCCCGAAACTGGCGATCACGTTGATTCCAAGGGCGAACAGCATCGCGCCGAGGAAGACGCAGACCGGCAGAGTCAAAACCCAGGCGAGCAACAGGTTTCGCATGGTGTTCATCTGCAGCCCGCTGCGGTTGGCGGCCATGGTGCCCGCGACTCCGGAAGATAGAACATGGGTGGTGCTGACGGGCCAGCCGCCGAGGTCGGCCGCGGCGATGGTGATCGCGGCCACCAGTTCCGCCGACGCGCCTTGGGCGTAGGACAAATGCGTCTTACCGATCTTCTCGCCGACGGTGACGACGATGCGCTTCCACCCGATCATCGTCCCCAGGCCTAATGCAATCGCCACTGCCAGCTTCACCCAGGCAGGAATGTAGCGAATCGTTTCGTTGAGGGCTGTCCGGTATCGAAGCATCGCTTGCCGATCTTCCTCGCTGCCCAGAATTTTGAGCGAATCCAGTTTTTCGATTGACTCGGTAACCAGGTACACATCGCTGCGCAGATTCCCGCGCCGCGCAATTTCAATCTCCGTCAACGAACGTTTGGCGCTTAGCAACTCCTGGATCTCGGCGCTCAAACCGGCGACCGAAGCAAGTGTCCCCGGCGTCAGGCGGCCCTGGGTCTTCAGGAAGGCCGACAACTCCGCGACAGCCTGGTCTCCCCGCTGGGCGGGGCCCGTCATCTGTTTTGCCAATACCGCGTCCGCGGCCCGCGATGCCACGATCACGTCCTGGATCGGCGCTGCCGTCATTCCCATATTCAGCGCAAAACTGCCGGGCAGAATGCCGATCAGGATCAACAAAATCAGGCCCATGCCTTTCTGGCCGTCATTGGAGCCATGGGCGAAGCTCACGCCGGTGCAAGTAAGAATCAGGATGCAACGAATCCAGAACGGTGGCGTCTTCCCGATCTCCGGTTCACTGTAGAGCTCCGGACGTTTCACTAAAAACTTCAACAGCAACAGTAGCGCACCCGCGGCGAAGAAACCGAAAAAGGGCGATATGAGTAGCGATGCCCCCACCTCGCGCGCCTTTCCCCAGTTCACCCCTTCTCCGAAGTTGCTGCCACCCTTCAGCATCGCGTTCGCCAAGCCAACGCCCATGATAGAGCCGATCAATGTGTGCGAGCTTGACGCCGGAAGGCCGAAATACCACGTGCCCAAATTCCAAAGAATGGCGGAGAGCAACAGCGAGAACACCATTGCGAATCCCGCCGCGGAGCCGACATTGAGTATCAGTTCTACCGGAAGTAACGCGAGGATGCCAAACGCCACCGCCCCGCCCGAAGTCAGAACGCCCAGAAAGTTCCAAATGCCGGACCAAATCACCGCGTATGTGGAGCGCAACGAATTGGTGTAGATGACGGTGGCAACCGCGTTCGCCGTGTCGTGAAAGCCGTTGACGAACTCAAAGGCCAAGGCCAATGCCAGTGCCAACAACAGGAAAATACTGGACGATACGGAAAGGTCGCTGAACATTTTCTAGTCCGAAGTAAGCTCTCAATAATATCGTCCTTTCGTTACGATGAGATGACAACGCGCACGGCATAATGTGGTTATGAATCGCCGCGCTTTCCTGCCCTTAATGTCGAGCCTCGCCTTCGGCCAATACGAAGAGAGTAAAGGCGATGTGCCGTGGGCGCCGACTCCGGACGAAGTGATGGACACACTGTTCAAGATGGCGAAGCTGAATTCCCGCGACGTCGTGTACGACCTGGGAAGCGGCGACGGGCGGGTTTTGATCTATGCCGCAAGGAAGTTCGGGGCGCGCGGAGTCGGTATTGAAATTGAGGACCACCGCGTGAAGGAGGCGCGTGAAGCGGCGGAAAAAGCTAAGGTTTCCAAGCGCGTCCGTTTCATCGAGCAGGACCTGTTCAAGGCTGAATTCGCCGGGGCCACCGTCGTATTCCTTTACCTCTTCACGGCGGTGATGACGAAGCTGCAACCAATGCTTTTCGCGCAGCTAAAACCGGGCACACGCGTTGTGGCCTACCAGTTCAATGGGTTCAAGGACTGGAAGCCTGCCCGTGTCGATAACACGCACGATTACCCGGCCTATTTGTGGATCGTTCCTAATCGACCGGCTTAGTCCGCGGTGTAGCCAGTTCCACTTTGTCAAACTGCTTGCCGTCAATATCGACGGCGCGAATTGTGGCAGTGCCGTTTGCGCGCATGTTGACTTCCCAGATGTGGTTTCTACCCTCTGCCTTTTCCAGCCACCACGCTGTGCCTGGGGCCGGTACGGTTCGGGTCGCAACGCCCCACGCACCGTCGCCGAGGTACAGGATCCCGTTGGCGTCGTCGCGTTTGTGACCGCGCAGCCGGTATGTCCGTTTGTAGTTGTGATGATCGTTTTCGAAAACCGCGGAGACGCCGTACTTCTCCCAGGCCGGCATCCAGTGCTGCCGAATTTCAATCGATCGCGGGGCATCGAGCGGCGACCCTCCCTTCGGTCCCTTCGTGGTGCCGTATGCCGGATAGTGGTACGCCACGAATACGAACTGCTTGTTTTTTCTTTCAGCCAGGGCGGCGTTGAGCCACTCCGCTTGCGGTCCGGTAATCGGTTGCGTATGCGCGCTGTCGAGCATCAGTATGGAGAGGTAATCGCCGAAGTCCAGGGCGTAATAGGACCGGCTTTCCGGGCTCCGGAACAAGGAGTAGAAGAACGGTGCATCCTCCGGAATTTTGCCGTTGTACCCTCCTTTCACTTCATGGTTGCCGATTCCCACCACCATCGGGATCAGCCGTCCATCCGGATTCACGGAGCGTTCGGTCCACGACTTCAACCACTCCACCCAACGGTTCGACGACACGCCGTTCGCATAGGCCAAATCGCCAACGAGCATGGCGAAATCCGGATCGAGGGCGCCGGCGTTGCCATTCGCCTTATCCAGCTTTTGCCGTGTACTGAACATGTCGCCGCCGGTGACAAAACGGACGGGCCGGTTCAGATCGCGAGGCATCGTACGGAAACGCCAGCCTTCGGTGGTCTTCCCGATAGGCTTGCCGATATTGAATTCGTAGTTCGTATCGGGCAATAAATTCTTCAGTTCGACCCGCCGGCCCTGCATCGTCGTATCAGCGATTGAAAACTTTGTACCGGTGGCCTTCGCCCAAGCCTGCTCGCCCACGCGGCGATAGTGCACTTCCAGCGAGGAATCCGTATGCAAATCCACCCAGTTGACGGTCATCGCGGTGGAAGGGTCGGAGTTCCACATGAGGTACAGGCCGATCAGATCTTGAGACCAGCCGCACGCCGCCGAGAGCAAAACAAGGAGGAGGAGTCGCATGAAATTGAACTTACAGCGTATCGCGAGTTTTGTCTGCACGCTGCGTGCTTTGGCCGCGTCAGTCTCATTCGGAGGGCAATGGATGCATCTCGTCTTGCTCGTGCTTGGTGGCGCGCTAACGCTGCCCGCGGGCGTGGTCTCGGGCGTCGCGCTGGAGTGGGCGTCGGGCAAGCCGCTCTCGCGGACGATCGTTCATTTGCAGCCGGTTCCCGGAAGCGGAAGACAACTCCAGCCTCTGCAAACGCGGTCTGGACGGTCCGGCCAGTTTCAATTCGTCTCCGTCCCCGATGGCCTCTACCTGCTTGAAACGCAGCGCGAGGGCTTTTTGCCGGCGGCCTATGGACAACGCCGCCCCACCAGTTACGGCACGCCCATCATGGTGTCTAAGGATTCTGCACTGTTCGCGGAACTGCGGTTGCATCGCATGGGTTCGCTCACCGGCACGGTGCAGGATGAAAACAATGTGGGGATGCCGCGCGTCAACGTCGTCGCCTATCGCGCACAGTTGCCCCTGCGTATAGCCGGGCGGGGCATTGCCGACGATCGCGGCATCTACCGCATATCCGGGCTCAGCCTGGGCAAATACTGGGTTCGGACGGTTCCATACACGCTCGACGACGGTACCGGACTGCTCCCGGTTTTCGGCCCCGAAGCCCGGGAACCGCGCGACGCGCAGGCCCACGAAGTACGCTTTGACAATGACACCACCGACGCCAATGTGCGTCCCGAACCCGGCTCCCTGTCAACGCTGAGCGGCGTGGTTGCTTGCGACCGCGGACCAGGTACACCCGTCGTCGTCACCCTCTCCTCCGAATTCTCGCGGCAAACAACCCAAGGAACCTGCGCGGGTGCTTATACCTTCGGCGGCCTGGCTCCGGCGATGTACGAAGTATTTGCCAACTACGTTGACGGCGCCGGTTCCGGCTTCGCGGAACGGTTTATCGGACAGAACACGCAAATGCCAATGCAGATCGTCTCGACGGACACCGTGAACTTTTCGGTGCGCAATGCGATGACGCGCGCGCCGCTGCGGATTCCGGTCAGTTTGCTGGGACGCCGCGACGATCTTTCGGGAGCCGAACCGGAGCGGGAGGTTCCGCTGCAAATGGCCCGGCTCTCGGCCGGCTACTGGGAGTTCATGGCTACCGTGGGAGCGGGATACTATGTCAGCTCGATTCGTTCAGAATCCAACGAGATCAACAGGTCCCGCCGGCCCGCTCGCCCCTTTGAATGGTTCGGCGTTTACCTTGAACCGTTCCGCTCCGGCGACCGCATAAACATCAACGTGTCCGACCGCGCCGCCCAGTTGAGCGGCGTTGTGAGGCAGGAGGGAAAGCCGGTCCCCGGCATCCCCGTTTTTCTTTGGCCGATTAAGGATGAAATTCGTCGAATGCTTGGCGGGCCGCGGCAGATGTTGGCCGACTTTGAAGGACGATTCCATTTCACGGGGCTGCCGCCCGGCGACTATCGACTGCTCGCCACAATGGATATTCGCGAGATGAATGGCGATGTCGCCGAAGAGTCCCGCGCAAAATTCATCCAGCTTAGTGAGTCTCAAACGGCGGAAGCGGAACTTGCGGTATGGCTCGCTCCCTAGATTTACCGCTTGTCGAACGTTCCGTTCGTTAGCAGCCAAGTGTTCGGATCCAGCCGTACGGCGGACGGTTCCTTGGCGGCGGAAAATGCAAACGCCGCTTCCTTCGAATTCATTTCCACCCGCTCCACCTGGTCTCCATCGATTGCGAATTCCAGCGGCAACCGGTATGCCGCTCCGGACTGCGTCTGGCGAATCGAAATCCGCACTTGCTTCGCACTCGCATCGTACGTCCAGCCCCCATCGACTGCCGGCATTCCCGGTCTCCGCAGCCACTGGTTCAGAAACCATCCGAGCTCGATACCGCTGTGCTGCTCCATCACCCGTTGGAAATCCGCGGTTGTCGCGTTCCGTCCGCGGTACTGCTGGTAATAGTCTCGAACTCCACTGCGGAAGGCGTCCATTCCAATCAGTCCGCGCAGCATGTGGAGCGTCCAGGCGCCCTTCTCATAGACCAGGCGGTTCAGCACCTTTTTCATGTCGGCCAAATTTTCGTGAATGACTGGCGTGTCGGGCAAATTCGCCACGAGCCCGATGACCGCCGACCGGCTGCGCTTCAATCCGTTGACGAAGGCGTCCCGCCCCTCCACATGCTCCATGCAAAGCAGAGTGAAGTACGTGGCGAATCCCTCGCTCAACCACACATCGTCCCAGTCGGTTTCCGTCACCGAGTTGCCGAACCACTGGTGCGCAATTTCATGCGTCACGAGATTCGTCGCCGGTTTTGCCGTCACCGATTTTTCTCCGTAGAAGATCACGCTCGCGTGTTCCGTGCCGCCGTTCATGCCCGCTGCCTCGACATTCGCCAGCTTCTCGTAGGGGTACGGAGCGACGAATTCGCTGAAGAAAGTTACGGCGTTCCGCGTCGCCGTGTCGAACGTGGCGACGCCCTTCTCACGATCCTGGGGATACACCCAGTTTGAGAGACCAATTCCCCTATAACTCCCAAAATGCCGGACCGAAAATGCGGCGACGCCAATGGCGTTCAGCCAGGAAGCGATCGGCACGCTTTGCTTCCAATGTGTCAATCGCCGTCCGTCGCCGAGATCCCTCTCTTCCTGCAGCAATCCGTTGGCCACCACTTGATATCGCGCCGGCGCCGTCACCAGAAATTCCGACGTGGCCTTATCGTACGGATGATCGATCATGGGAAGCCACTCCCTTGCCAGATTCGGCCAGTTCAGGCTGAAGAATGTACGATCTCCATGCACATTGTTCCCAATGCGGAGACCGCCCGCCGGATAGCCTCGATAGCGTACGGTCACGCTGCGTCTCTCCCCGCCCGCCGGCAACATAATTCGCAGGCGGTCTCCGCGGTGTTCGTACGCCAGCGCGGTCGAGCCCGAAGCCACGCCATCCACCATCATCCCCGCGCCAAAATCCAGGTATAACTCCCGCGCCCCGGAAACACGAAAGTCCACCCGCGCCTCGCCGCGGATTTCGTTGGTCAAGTCGCTCAAAGCGATCTGAAATACGTAGTGCTCCACATCCACGCCCGCCTGCCGCGGGTACGTATCCGCCCACGCAGCCAGAGTCACCAAGAGCAACGCGAATTTACCCATCTTGTTATCGTAAGGCAATGGTGCGCCATGTCTTCCTGCTCCTCGCATGCCAACTCGCCGCTCAGGATGGTGCTTCGCTCTACAAACAGCATTGTGCGAACTGCCATGACGCAGGAGTCGATCGCGTTCCGCCCCTGGCCGCCCTGAAGGCAATGCCAGCGATGGCCATCCGTGGTTCCCTGGAGTCGGGAAAGATGCGCCAGCAAGGGGCGGGCCTCTCCGCCGTGGACCGGGATCGAGTGGCGGCATTCCTCGGTACCGCCGCTAAAAGTGAAGATCCGATCGCTTACTGCAAAGACGCCCCGGTTTGGAAATCGCAATCAAATTGGAACGGATGGAGTCCCGGATTCACGAACAATCGATTGCAGCCTAATCCCGGATGGGACGCGGCTCAGATACCGCGTCTAAAGCTGAAATGGGCCTTCGCCCTCGGCCAGGGCGCCATCGCCCGCGGCCAGCCTTCCGTCGTTGACGGCAAGCTTTTTATCGGCGCGCAGTCCGGCGCGGTATATGCGATACATCCCGCCACCGGCTGCGTGCATTGGACCTTTCAGGCTGCCGCTCAAATCCGCTCCGGGGTGGTTGCCGGCGACGGACGAGTCTACTTCGGCGATGGCAAGGCCAACGTGTACGCCGTAGACTCCGCGTCGGGTAAGAAAGCCTGGACCGCAAAGGCGGACGAGCATCCGCAGGCTCTCATCACCGGAACGGTCCAACTCCATAAAGACGTTCTCTATGTCCCCGTCGCGAGCTTCGAGGAAGGAATCGGCGGGCAGCCGAAATATCCGTGTTGCACATTCCGCGGCAGCCTGTTGGCGCTCGATGCCCGAACCGGGAAGACGCTTTGGAAAGCCTACACGATTGCCGATCCTCCCCAGCCAACGGCCAAAAACAGTGTTGGAACTCAACTGTACGGTCCCTCGGGCGCGGCGGTCTGGTCGACCCCGACGATCGATGAGAGTACCGGCCGCATCTATATCGCCACTGGTGACAACTACTCCGACCCGCCCACTGCAACCAGCGACTCCGTTATCGCGCTCAATCTAAAATCCGGCCGTGTCGTATGGGTCAAGCAACTCACCGCCAACGATGTTTTCACTATGGGTTCCAATGCCAAAGGCCCTGATCACGACCTGGGGCAGTCGCCCATACTCGTGAATCTCCCGAACGGAAAACGCGCGCTCGTGATCGGACAAAAGTCCGGTGTCGCGCACGCGCTGGATCCTGATGCGGCCGGCAAGATTCTCTGGCAAACACGTGTGGGCGACGGCGGCATGCTCGGCGGCATTCAGTGGGGATCCGCCGCCGATGCCAGCAGCATGTATGTGGCTGTCTCCGACATCGGCACGGCTCGTATCGCAGGCCGAAGTTCGCTGGACCCGAAGAAGGGCGGTGGTCTTTTCGCCCTCCAACTCACGACGGGCGAGAAGTTTTGGACCGCTCCGCCGGCCCGCTGTCCGGAGAATAGGGTGGGCTGCAGTCCCGGTCATTCCGCCGCCGTAACCGTGACTCCCGGCGCCGTCTTCGCCGGCTCCCTCGATGGCCACATCCGGGCATTTGCGACTTCGAACGGACAGGTTATCTGGGACTTCGACACCGCTCGCGAGTTCACCGCCACGAACGGGACGACGGCGAACGGCGGGTCGATCGACGGCCCCGGCCCGGTCATCGCCAATGGGATGCTCTTCACCAATTCCGGTTATGGAGTTTGGGGAGGGATTCCCGGAAACGTGCTGCTGGCGTTTTCGATTGACGGCAAATAATCAGCCCAGTTTCCAGGGCTTCCGGTACTGCCTGGTGACGCGCTTCTGCGCTTCCTTATCCCCAATAATCTTCTCCGCGGCGTCGTCCCATTGGATGCGCCGGCCGGTTCGCAAAGCGATATTTCCGAGGTGTCCGCCTTTGGTCAGCCGGTGGCCATACTCCACGTCGCATGTTGTCAGCTTACGGCTCTTGATGCTGTCCAGGAACTCCCGTATATGCCCCGGGCTATCGGGAATCGAACGAGGCGGCGGTTCAAAGTCCTTGATCTCTTTCCCCATCCGGAAAAGGCGATGAATGCTGTAGTTCGTCACGATTGTCCCGTCCGTCCCCTGAAACGCCGCGCCAATACTCCAATTTTCAAATCCCGGCGGACCCTGCGGATTCAGGCTCCAAACTACATTCAGCCCCGGAAACTCATACTGCACTTCCATGAAGTTCGGCGTCTCGGCGTTGTCGTCCGCCAACTCCCTGCGTCCTGAGGCGGAGACGAACTTCGGCGCTTGCAACTCCAAAGCCCAATAGACCACGTCTGTGATGTGGCACCAGAAGTCGATGAACATCCCGCCCGAATAGTCCCAGAAGTAGCGAAAGTTGAAGTGCGAGCGGTTGGGGTTATATGGCCGGCGCGGCGCCGGGCCCAGCCAGCGTTCGTAGTCAAATTCTTTGGGCGGCGTTGTGTCCGGCGGAGTGCCGAGCCCCTTGTCCTCCGAAGTTTTCCAGATCGCGACACGCTTGATCTTCCCCACCGCGCCCGAACGAACCAGCTCCACCACACGCCGGTAATTCGGCAAATCGTTGTGAATGTGATTCCCCATCTGGGTCACGCGGTTCGCGGCACGGGCGGCCTTCACCATCGCCCGTCCTTCGCCAATGGAGTAGCTCAACGGCTTCTCGACGAACACGTCTTTCCCGGCCTTGGCGGCATGAATCAGCGGAAGCGCGTGCCAATGGTCCGGCGTGGCAATGCAAACGGCATCGATATCTTTCGAGTCGAGCAATTTCCGGTAGTCGCTGAACGCCGACGGCGTAGAATTCCGCACCGCCTTCACGCGCTCAACCGCCTTATCCACGCGCGTCGAATCCAGATCGCAAACCGCAACAGGATTCATATCCTCATGCCGCAGGAAGCCGTTCAAACGGTTCGTTCCCATCCCGCCAACGCCGATGAAGCCGACGTTGATCCGGTCGCTCGGAGCCGCCAGCCCCGATCGCAAAAACGCAGGCGCCGTCCCGGCCAGGGCCATCAATTCTCTTCGTGTCATAGTTGCAAATGGTAGTACAAATAATCAGTTCCAGGCGGCACATGGCCCATTTGCCGCAGCATTGCCATCACTTGGCCGCGATGCAGAGTGGCATGGTTCACGATGTGCAGCAAAACCTTCCAATGCGTCACGCGTTGCGCGTCGCCGTTCAAGCGCTTGAAGGCTAATACTTCTTCGAATAGAGTTTCCGGCGCAAGCTCCACGAAGTCGCGCAAGCCCTTAATCACAACGGACCAGTGCTCCTTCAACGCGTCCAATCCCGGCCCGGGCTCAGGATCGGTAAACGAAGCCAATGTCCGCCCTTCCAGCCGCGCTAACCAGGTCCGGTCCGCGTAGTAAATGTGTTGCAGCGTGCCGAGCAGCGATGTGTGGGAGACCTGCATGTCGCGGGTCAATTCTTCCGCCCTCAGCCGTCCCGCCGCGTCCAGCAACTTGGACGAGGCCCACAGCGTGTAGTCAAAATGCGTCAACAGCGCACCACGCGAAACAGTGCTCAAACCGCCCTCCTTTTCCGTAACTCATCCACCGCAACGGCCATAATAATCACCGCCCCGATAATCACCTGCTGCCAGTACGGATTGATACCTAACAAGTCGCACCCATTGGACAATAAGCCCATAATAAACCCGCCAATCAGGGTCCCCGTCACTGAGCCTTCGCCGCCGCGCAAACTCCCGCCGCCAATCACCACCGCGGCAATCGCCTGCAGCTCATAACCCTGTCCCGCCGTCGGTTGGCCGGTCATCAAACGCGAAGCTTCTATCATGCCGGCAAGCCCCGTCAGCAGGCCGCCAATCCCATAGATCGCGGTCGTATGAAACTTCACCGGAATGCCCGCGTAAATGGCGGCGTCGATATTGCTTCCAATCGCGAATGTGTAGCGCCCCAGCCGCGTATGGTCCAGCAGGAAGTGAACGAAGATCGCGCATGCCACTAGCAGTAGAAGAACAAAGGGAACGCCAGCCACGGTCCCTTCTCCCAGATACGAAAACCCTTTTGGTATCTCATGTACCGGCAATCCATTCGACACCACCAGCGCCAATCCGCGCACAATCCCCATCGTGCCCAACGTCACAATGAATGGGCTGATGTTCAGCCGCGTAATGGCCAGTCCGTTGAGCAATCCAAACAGTCCGCCGGTCAACACACCCACCAGAACACCAACCAGAATTGGCTGTCCCTTGGACATCGCCATCGTCCCCATCAGTCCGCCCATCGCCAAGATCGAACCCACCGATAAATCAACGCCGCTCGAAATGATGATGAGCGTCATTCCTAGCGCCATGATGTTGAAGACCGCCGTCTGGCGTACCACCGACGACAAATTAGTGGCTGTCAAAAAGTGCGGCGTCGCAATCGATAGTGCCGCGAATAGTACGATCAGCGTAATAAATGGCAACAATTTCTGTACGGTCTTCATTGTTCCAACTCCGCGCCCGACGATGGCAACGCGGCGAGGCGCATAATCTCTTCCTGCGTCGTCCGTCCCGGCAGTTCACCGGCCAGCCGCCCCTGCCGCATCACCAGGATCCGATCCGCCACTTGCAATAGCTCCGGCAACTCGGAACTTACCATCAGAATCGCCGCGCCCTGTCTCGCTAACTCATCCATCACTTCAAACACTTCCACCTTCGCGCCGATATCGATCCCGCGGGTCGGCTCGTCGAACAAAAACACTTTCGCTCCACGCGACACCCATTTCGAAATCACAACTTTTTGTTGGTTCCCACCCGAGAGCCGTCCGGCTTTCTGATCACCGGAATCGCAGCGGATGCGCAACCGCTGAATTGCCTTTGCCGTAATGTCCCTCTCCGCCGCGTGCCGCAAAACGCCATACTTCGACGGAATGTCCGCCATTGTCACATTCCAGGAAATTGGCAACTCTCGCGCCAGTCCCGTCTTTTGGCGGTCTTCGGGAATCAGCGCGATCCCGCGCGCCACGGCATCCTGCGGACACCGAATCG
>Ga0105048_10003282_pt1 | contig 26492 bp, 16 predicted proteins | sample MAT05_FD_78382 | JGI IMG/M metagenome (GOLD analysis project Ga0105048, IMG submission 78382) | Freshwater microbial communities from Lake Fryxell liftoff mats and glacier meltwater in Antarctica - MAT-05 | ecosystem: Environmental > Aquatic > Freshwater > Ice > Liftoff microbial mat | place...
GATCTCCATCCGCTTCGATGGGGCCCTCGACCGTCGTGCGCTCGATACGGCAGTCCGTGCCGTGGTGGCTCGTCATGAGTCACTGCGTGCCGTGTTCGAGCGTGATGGCAGTGCGCAGCGATTCGTGCCGGCGAGTCGCTGTGAGGTGACGATCATCGAGGCCGACCTGCGAACTGCGACGGCTGAGGCGGTGACTGCGTACCGCGATGGCGTGATCGGCGAGGTCTTCCGGCTGCACGAGGGGCTGCTTTGCCGGTTTCACCTGCTGGTGCTCGGCGAGGCAGTCCACGAACTGCTGATCGTCGCGCATCACGGGGTGTGTGACGGCTGGTCGTTCGGCGTGGTGTACGAGGATCTGCTCGCGCACTACCGGCGGGAGACGGGCGTGTCCGGTACGCTGCCTGCGGTGACGCCGTTCCGCGAGTTCGTCGACCGTCAGTTGCACGCCGACGAGGTGCAGGGGCGTGTCGCGGATACCGAGTACTGGGCCGGTCGCCTGGCAACGCTGCCGCCGACGCTGGCGCTGCCTGCTGACCGGCGCGGATCGGCGGCGTCGCTCGAGTGCCTGGCCGTCACCCGCGCGCTCAGCCCCGCGCTGTGCGAGGCGATGCTCCTGTTCTGCCGCGAGCAGCGCCTCACGCCCTACACCCTCTTCTTCGCCGCTTTCCGCGACGTGCTGGCGCGCCTGTCGTCGCAGCCGTCGTTCTGCATCGGCACGCCCGTGGCGAGTCAGGCGTCGGCGGGACTGCCGGGCCTCGTCGGGCATGGTGTGCACTTCCTGCCGCTGCCATGCACGGCCACGCCGGACGCCACCGTTGCGGACTATCTGGCCGAGAATCGCGAGCTGATTCTCGACTCGCTCGACCACCAGGCGACGACGCTCTCGCGGATCCTGCGCGCGATGCCGGGCGGCGCGCGGTTGCCGCGGGTGGCGGCGACGTTCACGCTCGAGACGACCTCGCCGTCGTGGCATGGTGAGGACATCGCGGCCACCCTGCAGGTCAACGCCAAGCGCTCCTCGACGTTCGACCTGAGCCTCTACGCCACCGATGACCATGGCCGGTTCTCCCTGCTCGCCACCGCCGCCAGTGCGCGCTTCAGCCCGGAGCAGGTGGAGGGTTGGCTCGACCTGGTGATCGCCTGGCTGGGGGCGGTGATGCGCACGTCGGTCGCGACGCGCCTGGCCGAGCTGCCGCTGGCGGGCATCGCGCCGGTGCCGGTGGCCGCCGTCGTGCCCACGACCAGCGATGTCGTGACGCTGTTCGAGGCGCAGGCGGCCCACACGCCTGAGGCGATCGCGCTCCGCACTGACGACGCCACCGTGTCGTATGCGCGGCTGAACGGTCTCGCCAATGCCGTCGCACACCGACTCGTGCGCGCGGGAGTGACGGCCGGCGCACGCGTGATGCTCGAGGTCGAGCGCTCACCGGAGTTCGTCATCGCACTGCTCGCGATCCTCAAGTGCGGCGCGGCGTACGTGCCGATCGACCCGGCGTATCCGGAGGACCGCAAGCGCGTGCTGCGTGACGATGCGGAGCCGTCGCTGACACTCGACGACGCGTCGCTCGCGACGCTGCTGGCCGGACTCGAGCCGGACGTGACGGCCCCCGCCGGTCGCGACCACGTCACGCCGGAGACGCTCGCGTACGTGATGTTCACCTCCGGCTCCACCGGGCGGCCGAAAGGCGTGCTGGTGCCGCATCGTGGCATCGCACGCCTGGTGCACGGCCCCGGCTGCATCGACATCACGGCGCAGGACGTCTTCCTGCTCGCGTCACCACTCTCGTTCGATGCGTCGACGCTGGAGATCTGGGGGGCGCTGCTCACTGGTGGGTCGCTCGTGATTCCGGCGCGCGGCGCGCTGACGATCCACGACATTGCCGTGCACCTGCTGCGGCACGACGTGAGCATTCTGTTTCTCACGACAGCGCTGTTTCAGGCAATGCTCGATGAGCGCCCCGATGCGCTGGCATCGCTGCGCATCCTGCTCCCTGGCGGCGAAGTCCTGAGCATGCGCCACGTCGCCACGGCGCTCCGGCGGTTGCCGCACGTGCGCCTGCTGAATTGCTACGGTCCCACCGAGAACACCACGTTCACCACGCTCCACGAGATCACGGGGGCCGATCTCGAGCGCGCCTCGATTCCGATCGGCCGTCCCATACCCGGCACGACGGTCGTGATCCTCGACGAGCTGCGGCGCCCTGTGCCGCCCGGTGTCGCCGGCGAACTCTGCACCGGCGGCGCCGGCGTCGCGCTCGGCTACATGAACCGTCCGGAGCTCACGGCGGAATCGTTCATTGTCAATCCCACCGGTGATGCGTCCGCGCCGACGCTGTACCGCACCGGTGATCGGTGTCGGGTACTGCCCGACGGTCCGATCGAGTTCCTCGGTCGAATCGATCAGCAGGTCAAGATCCGCGGATTCCGCATCGAGCCAGGTGAGCTCGAGGCGGTGATCGTTGCACAGCCGGGCGTGACTGCGGCGCGCGTGGTGGTGCACACCGACGAGTCGGCCGGGAAGACGCTGGTGGCATTCTGCATCGGTGATCCCGCCGTGCGTGCCGGCGTGGTCGACGCGGTGACAGCGGCGCTGCCGACGCACCTGCACCCGTCGTCGCTGGTGTTCGTGGATCACTTCCCGCTTTCGCCGACCGGCAAGGTCGACACCCGCGCGTTGCTGGCGCAGCACGACCGCGTCGGCGACGCGCGCACCCACGCAGCGTCATCCGAGCCGCCAGCCACCGCGACCGAGCAGGCGCTGTACCACATCTGGAGCGAGCTGCTGGGACGTGCGCGCTTCTGTGTGACCGACAGCTTCTTCGATCTCGGTGGCCACTCGCTGCTCGGGCTGCGGCTCTTCAACCGTCTCGAGACCGCCTTCGGCTTCGTCCGGCCGCTGGCGGTGCTGTTTCAGCATCCGACGATCCGCACACTGGCCGCCGAGATCGACCGGACTTCGACGCCTGCCGAGCCCGCGGTGGCTACCGTGCCATCGCCGACCGACGATCTCCTTGCGACGCTGCGCGCCGAGGGCAACGACACGCCCGTGTATCTCATCCACGGCGGTGACGGCGGCGTCATGTTCTACCATGCACTCGTTGCGAGGCTGGTGGGGATCGACTGCCCGGTGTATGCCATCGAGTCGCCGTCGCTCAACCGGCGCGACCTCGATGTGCCGGACCTCGACACGCTGGTGACGCAGTACCTGACGATGATCCGCACCAGGCAGCCGGACGGCCCGTACCGTATCGGCGGCTACTCGTTCGGCGGCATCGTCGCGTACGAGATCGCATCGCGGCTGCAGTCGCTCGGCCATGTCGCGAAGCTCGTGATCTTCGACTCGGCCAACCCCGTCACCACCGCCGAGCATCGCCACGGTTTCTGGCGGCGCATCGCCGTGGCATGGAACCGCTTCCGTGCTGACCCGCTGCCGGTGCGCTGTGGCAAGATCGTGGGGCGCATTGCGTCGCGGCGCTCCGATGATCTCGTCCACCGGGAAAGGGTGCGCCGCTGCAGCGCGGCGTGGAGCAACGGGACGCTGACCGAGCTCGAGGACCGCGCATTCTTCCTGAACGAGCTGCATCAGGAGCTGCTCGTGGACTACGCACCGCAGGTCCGGTTGCGTGAGGCGCTGCTGGTGAAGTCGTCAGCCGAGATCGAGGGCTGCGACCTGCCACCCGACTATGGCTGGGGGGAGTGGATCGCGCATCTCGACATGATCATGGTGCCAGGTGACCACTTTGCCGTGTTTGCACCCGCGGCCGTGGACACTCTCGTGCCCGGGCTACAGGGATATCTCGCCGAGCCGCGCACCGAACACGCTGCCGGTGGCGCCATGGTGCACGCCATCGGCAGCGACACGCACCATCAGGACACTGCCGCCGGCGCTGTCGGCGCGTTCGGGTTCCATGCGTCATAGAGCACCTTCCAGCCCCCGTCCACCCTCTTCCAGACCACCAGGTACTTCGCCGTCTGCATCGGCGCGGTCGGCGGCATGCGGAGTTCGACGACACCGAAATCGACGGCGAGGTCCTCGCTCTCGGAGAAGGTCACCGTGGTCGGAACGAATCTGATCCAGACGCCGGGCGCGGCGAGCATACCGGTCCAGGCGATGCGGATCGCGTCGGTGCCATGCACCGCCTCGGCATCGGGCCAGACCAGCGTGCCATCGGTCGTGTAGAGCGCGACGACGCCCTCCACGTCACCGTTGGTCGCGCAGGCCGCCCACTGCTCGTTGAGTCGCTCCAGTGCAGTGTGGTCGGACGCCTGGGAATGTCTGGTCATGTCTGGTGCTCCCGAGTGGTGAATGGTGACGCGCTGACCGGTTCGGTGAGGTCGACGCGCAGGGTGCCGTCCCCGAGTTCGCGCAGGAGGGCGGTGGCGGATCGTACGTCGCGAGTGTCATGCCCTTCGTCGAACCACGCCAGCACCGGCGTGAGGACGGCCACGGCATCTCCGGTCCGCCGTGACGCGCGCAGCAGGCGTGCCAGCGATGTGGCGGCGCGGAGTTCCCACCCACGCGCCCCTTGTGCCTGCGCCACGGCGAGCGCCTCGCGCAGCGCCTGCTCACCCTCGTCGGTCCGCCCCATCGACGTCAGCACGACGCCGCGCAGTCGGTGCATTTCGGCCAGGAACGCACGCTCCTCGCGACAGTCGTCGCGCGCCAGGCTCGCCTCGATCAGCAGCAGACCGCGTGCCGGGTCACCATGCTGTGCGATGGCCATGCCGAGGCGGGCGTACAGGTATGCGATCCAGACGCGGTGCCCGGTGCGTTCCAGCCGTGCAATCGACGCCTCCGACTCCGCGATGCCGTCGTCGTACTCACCGCGGAGCAGGCAGGCGGCACCGCGGCTGATCTCCGCCATCATCTCCGACATCAGCGGCACGCCGAACTCGCGCCCGATCCGCATCGCTTCGTCGGCACAGGCGTGCAGTCGGTCGGCATCGCCACAATACTCGTATGCCTGCGCACCAAGAGTGAGGACGAACGCGATGTCGAACGGATGTTGGCACTGCCGGGCATGCTCCGCCGCCCGCTCGCTCACCGCCCGCGCCTGATCGGGGTGGCCGAGCATCCAGAGGTAGTGGGCGCGGTAGATGCCGTCACCGGTGAGGGGGTCGCTGTTGGTGCGCTGTGCGATCTGCCCATGCCGGACGGGATCGTAGCGCGCGAGCACCTCGTCGCCATGCCGCTTCGCCTCGTAAAAGCGGCCCATCCAGAAGTACGTGGTCATGGCCGCGCGGTGCCCGCAGATCATCAGCCGTTCGTCGTCGGTGGCGCGCCCCTGCTCGAGCATCAGCTCCGCCCAGTGAAGCGACGTCGCAAGCTTGGCGCAGGTCATGAAGTGCACCCAGATCCCATGCAGGACCGGGATGCTGGCGTCTCGATCGCCGAGCGCCTGATTCAGCTGCCACGCTGGTTCGAGCGTGTTGCTCACCTCCGGTGCGGCCCAGCCACGATGTGCGACGATCGCCGGACCGAGCAGGGTGCGGACGTCGAGTTCGAGCCGATCGCGCGAAGCACCGTCGGGGAGCGTCACCACGCGCGACAGGGCGTGGCGCAGAAAGGCGATCGCCTCGGGCAGCGCCAGCCGTTGCATCGCGAGCTCGCCGGCGTGGCGCCAGAGGGGAATCGCCTCGGCATCCATCCCGCCCTCGCCGTAGTGTCGCGCCAGCAGCTCCGGTTGCATCTCGCGCAGCCCGCTGCTGCGGCGATCGAGTCGGGCCGCAATCGCCCGGTGCAACTCCTGCCGTCGCGAGCGGAGCATCGAGTCGTAGGCCACGTCGTGCACGAGCGCGTGCTTGAACGTGTACTGCCCGGTGCCGGTCGTGTACGCCAGGCCCGACTCGGTGAGTGCCCTGAGCGCCTGCGTGAGGGCATCAGGGTCGATGCGGGCCACGGTCGCCAGCAGATCACGACTGAACTCGCGCCCGATCACGGCGCCGATCTGCGCGATCTCCTTGACGGCGGTGACACGGTCCAGGCGCGCCATCAGCGAGTCGCGCAGCGTCGCGGGCAGCACCACTTCTCCCGACATGCCGACGAGCGCCGGTCGCTCACCCGTGCCGCGACTGAGATCGGTCTCGAGCACGGCGCGCGTCAGCTCCTCGATGAAGAGCGGAATGCCATCCGAGCGGGTGACGATCCCTTTCACCAGGCTCTCGGGCATGGCGCGGCCCGCGATCCGCAGAACGAGCGCGCGGCTCTCGCTGGCGTCGAGGCGCCGAAGCTCCACTGACAGCACATGCGTCGGCTCAGGCCACGCCGGCTGAAACTCCGGGCGATGCGTGAGCACGACCAGCAACTGTGCCGTTGCGGCGCGTGCCACCAGCACGGCGAGCACGTCGAGTGTGGATGGATCAGCCCAGTGCACGTCCTCGACGAGCAGCACGGTCGGCGCCACGAGCGATGCCGTCGCGAACAGCTCGATCAGCACGCGTGTCCCTTCGTCCTTCAGACGACGTGGCGAGATCGGCGGCACGGAATATCGGTCGCGCCATGGCAGGCCGAAGAGCCCGGCAAGGTACGCCGCGTCCTCCTGCCTCCAGCCGCGCTGCCCGACCACCAGCGTGTGAATCCAGTCGAGTCGCGCGCTGGGGCTGTCTTCACGGCCTGCAGAGAGCGAGCGGCTCAGATGGTCGATGAAGGGAAAGAGGGCGCTGTTCCCCTGAAACGGCGAACACTGCATCCGCAGCGCGCGCACGCCGTCGCGCTCCAGCGCCTGCAGCAGCCCGAGGACGAGCCGGCTCTTGCCCACGCCGGGTTCGCCGGACAGCCGCGCCACCTGCCCATGCCCAAGCTTCGCGCGCTCCCAGCGGGCCAGCAGCGCGTCCAGTTCCTCGCCGCGACCGACCAATTGCGTCACACCCTGCCGTGTGGCCGCCTCGAAGCGGGTCGTCCCTGCCTTGACGCCATGCACCCGCCACGCCCGCGCCGTCGCCGCGATGCCTTTCAGCGCCTGCTCGCCAAGGTCGCTGCACTCCAGCGCCCCGCCGGCCAATCGGTAGACCCGCTCGCTGATCACGATCTCGCCAGGGTTGGCCAGCCCCTGCAGTCGCGACGCAAGGTTCATCGTCTCACCGACGGCGCTCCGCTCGCTGGACGAGATCACCACGACGCCGCTGGCCAAGCCGATGCGCACGCGCAGCCGACCGACCTCCGGCACTTCCGTGCGCGCCAGTGCCGCGACCATGTCGAGCGCGGCGCGCACGGCGCGCTCGGCCTCATCCTCGTGCGCAATCGGGAAGCCGAAGAATGCCACCACGCCGTCACCCAGTCGCTGGAAGACGTAGCCGTCGTAACGGGTGATGCACAGCGTGCAGACCTCTTCGTATCGCCGCACGATGTCCTGCAGCACCTCGGGGTCGATGCGCGACGCGAGCTCGGTGAACCCGACCATGTCGCAGAAGAGCACCGTCAGCTGACGACGCTCGCCGGCGTCGTCGCGGTCCGATGCCGGCGAGAGTGACGCCGCTGGCGCACTCGTCGGCTCGCTGCCGTGCAGGGCGTGCCGCAGCCGCTTGCGCGGACCGAACGGAATGCCGAGCTCCTGCAGGTCCGAGTCACTCAGGATGCGGAGCGTCTCGAGATCGACCTCGTTGGCCTCCAGCAGATCGGCATGCTGCTCCATGCCGATGGTGCGGAGCCACGCTCGCAGGGCGCTCATCGCTCAGATACCCCGTGCGCTCGGCTGCGCGACGAGTATGCCGTGCTGCACGAGCCATCGCGCCACCGCGCGACCCTCGCGCATCGGCAGAGGCCAGCGCTCCACCAGCGCTTGAGCCGAGGGCGCCGCGGAAAGCGTATCGAGCAGCGCCACCACGTCGTGCCCGCTGACGAAGGCCACCGGCGCCTCGAGCGACGGATGCTGCACGGCGCGTCGTTCCATCACGAACTCCGCACCGTAGCAGCCGGTCTCGCAGATCGTGGCCAGCGGCGAGAGCACGAGCGGAGTGGCCGGCGTGAGCGTCGGATCCGGGGCGGGAGGTGGGACCTCGGCGACCGCGTCACGACTGCGCTCCGTCCAGAACGGCCGCGCCGGCGTGGCCGCTGCGTCCGACGCGACCGCTGCGTAATGTCCCGACGACCAGCGTCCATGCCGCGACGCCGTGTCGTCGATCTGCCGACGGAATGCTGCCATCGCCACGTCGGCGCGGTCGGGATGCTCGAGCAGCGTGTTGACCACGATCGCCCCGGAGAGCGCGCTCTGAATGGCCTTCTGCACGCCGCTCGAACTCAGCGGGTCGAGGGCGAGCGCGGCGTCGCCGATGCGAATCATGTCGGGCGCGATACACGTGATCGCGCGTGACGGCGTCGCGTCGCACGCGAGCGTGGGCGACAGACGCGCGCTGCGCGAGCAGGGTCGGACCAGCGGCGACTGCGCCAGCAGCTCCGAGTACACGGTATCGAGGGCACCACGACCGCCTCGCACCACTGCTGCATCCACGAACACGAGCGCGTTGTATCCGACTCCGGGAATCGGCACACCCCAGCACCACCCATCCTGCACCGACTCGATCCGCGGCTCGCGAGGCAGCGACGATCCCGACCAGTACGCGTGCAGGGCCATCGTCCGCGGCAGGGTGGCGCTCGCCGGCATGCGCGACGCGCCGCCGCCGGTGCGCCCCGTCGCGAATGCCAGCAGCCGCGCCGTCATCTGCCAGATGCCATCCTGCGCCGTCTCGACGGTGAGCGACCAACCCGCCGACCCGTTGCGCTCGTGGTGGCACAGCGACGCCGGCTGCAACACCTGGACGCCGTGCGCACGCGCCTGCGCGAGCAACAGGGCATCGAAGCGCCCGCGATCGATCACGCACCCCTCGGCACGTGGATCGGCGCGCGTGGTGTCCGACGCGCCCCAATGCCGCATCACGCTCTGCACCGGCGCCGCCCCCGCGGCATCGAGGATCCACGCCGCTCCGATGCTGACCAGCAACGGACGAACCCCCGGACTGAGTGATTCACCGAGCTGCAGACGCGGAAACGGCCGCCGTTCGATCAGGCACACCCGCCGGCCGAGCTGTGCCAGCCGGATGGCGTGCACCGCGCCAGCCGGTCCACCACCGATCACGCAGACATCGACGGCAACGTCGGCGCCACGGCTTCGTGGCCGGATACCCGGTTCAGTCAGCATGAGCGCGCGGCTCCACGGCGGGCTGCAGCCGCAGGAAAGCGCCGATGCAGTAATGCAGCCAGCCGCGGATGTAGTCGCACGCCGGACGACCACGCGCGATGACCTCGTGATGACACCCGCCGCCACACAGATACCGCGCCCAGCACGCCGTGCACGGCGACTGGCGGTGCACGTGCCGATCCGCCAGCCATGCCCCTTGCCGAGTGCGGTCGATGCCGTCCTGAACCGATCCCATCGCGCCCGCCTCGTCGCCCACGAACCGGTGGCACGCCGAGAGCGCGCCGTCGGCGGCAACGCCGAGGTAGCCGGCGCCGGCGCCGCAGGGGTAGGGACGGTGCGTGCCGCGTGCGATCTCGCGCATCGCGTTCGCCATGTTCGCGAACGGGTATCGCTGCCCGGCAGTGACTCGCCGTTCGTACTCGCGCCCGCAATCGATCATTTCGCCGAGCATGACCTCGAGATCTTCGCGCTGCATCTCGCCCTGGCCGCTGGGTGATGCCAGCATCGGCGCGAAGCCCACGCTGTGAAAGCCGGCGTCCACGAAGAGGTCGAGCGCCTCACGCAGCGCGAGGTTGCCAGGCGTCACCGTCACGCGCGCCGTGACCTGCATCTGCCGCTGGGCGCGCAGCAGCGGAGCGACGTTGCGCATGATCCGGTCGAAGCTCCCGCGCCCACCCTTCGTCGGCCGCTGCGCATCGTGCACCTCACGTGACCCGTCGAGACTGACGGTCACCGCAAACCCATGCTCCTCGAAGAATGCTCCGTCAGCCGCCGTGAGGAGTGTGCCATTGGTGGTGATCGAGAAGCCGACATGAACATTCCGCTCCGGTGCGCGCGCTGCGGCGTGCAGCGTGGCGGCGCGTAGCACGGCACGATTGGCGAGCGGCTCACCGCCAAGAAACGCGATGTTGAGGCGGCTCCCCGGCTCGGCGCCATCGATCAGGAGGTCGATGGCCTGCAGCGCCTGCGACTCTGCCATCTGCATCGCGGGTGCGCCGAACCCGCCCTGCTGCGCATAGCAGTACGTGCATCCCAGGTTGCACTTCTGCGCGACGGCGAGCGAGATCGCGTGCAGCGGCGGGGCCACCAGCGGTGTATCGTCGACCCACGGCGCTCCGACGAAACCGAGGCCGTCGAGCAGCGTCGTGAGGCTGCCACTCGCAATGGAGGCACGCAGCGCAGCGGCGGTGGCGGCGTCGATGTCGAAGAGGCGACTGCCATCCGGCAGGAAGAGATGCGTCCCCTCGCCGCTCTCGAGCAGGTGCACCGCCGGCGATTCGGGAGCGGCGGCGCGCATGAACGCTGCCGCGGCGGCCACCAGTCGCTCGCGACGGCCGTCGCGAGGTGCGCGGCGAGCATCGCCCGCATCGCCATCGCCGACGACGGGTGACACCACGGGCAGCACGCGTGACCGAGCGCTCATGTCGTCGCGGTGTTCGTCGCGGTGTCCGTCGCGGTGTCCGTCGCGGCGTCCCTCGCGGGACGCTCGACCAGCAGCGGAGGCGTCGCCGGTGGCTCCACGGGAACGCCATCGCCCTGCAAGTCGCGGCCACGCACCTGGAACCGGAGCAGACGCTCCCATCCCTCGAACAGGTCGTCGTAGAGAATCAGTCGTGAGTCGGCATAGTCGTCGGGCACATACTCGCCGGTGCGTTCCTTCTGCAGCCAGTTGTCGCCCTGACTCGCCCCGTCCTGCCCCGTCTGCACGTTCACGTAGTCGGGGCGTGCCGATGCCCAGTAGTAGCAGGAGCACTCGCGGTAGTCGTTCTGCCACGGGGAGCAGAGCCCTTGCGTGAGCTCGCCGGGGATCGCGAGTGTCTCGGAGATCGTCACCGTGCCAGGCGTGAAGAACGGGCGGACGGCGAGATCGAGTGTGAGGAACTTCATGCCGGTGTCGGCAATCGGCACCTGATGCAGCCATACCGGCTCCGTGCTGAAGTCGCAGGTGGCCGACTTCCCCGCACACTGTGCGAGCACGTGCGCGAGCGCATTCGACCACTCCAGCGGCGCGATGCCGCCCGGGTTGTCCTCCGTGGACAGGACGACACGGTCATCCGGATCCGCCGGTGATGGCCCGTACTTCACCGTCTGCATCGGGATCCCGTTCACGCGCAGGAGCCGATGGCCGGCGAGCGCCTGCACCCGCGGGTCGCTGACGTCGGCGTCCACGGCGACCACGAGGTTGTCGTACTCTCGCAGCGTGATCCCCTCGAACAGTCGGCGCCACGCGGCGCGCATGTCGACCTCGAGCCCAGGCGTGCAGTTCGCGACCGACTGCGCGATGTGCGTGCTCTGCGGATTGCCGGCGGCGCGATAGTGCAGTTGTGCGGAGAGGTTGCGCGGGGTGAGGGTAGGCGTCGTCGTGACCGGTCCCGCCGCGGCCGGACGGGTGTCCATGAACGGCGCCGCCTCGGCTGCGGCGCGGATCGTGTCGATCTGCCGGTGCGTCAGGGCGAGGTAGTTGTTGTCGGCCCCGCACATCAGTGCGGGCATTCTGCGGCGGCCGGCGTCGGTGAAGTCACCTGCGTCGGCCGGCTGCCGCAGCATGCGCACGAACCACGGCGCCGTCCCGGCCCGCAGCGCGGTGTACACCTGCTGATGCAACGCCATCACCGCCAGCGTGTCGACGCCGCCGGGCTTCATGATCGGACGTTCGAGCCGCTCCGTGTCGTACGCCTCCTCGGCGGGCATCGTATCCAGTGACAGCGGTGGGCGGCCCTTCACCACGTTGCCGTTCATCACCGTCACGTTCAGGAACCGGACCGTCTCGTGGGCACGGCGCACGATGTCCTCGGCCTGCTGACGAATGACATCGTCGCTGACGTCGGAGCCGATCGCGGGGCCGAGCAGCGCCTGCTCGAGATCGTCGGCCAGCGTGCGCACGAACAGCGAGTCGGGGACGATTGCCGGCGGGCCGCTCGTGACACGTGCACTCGCCTCCAGCCGCGTGCCATTCGCCAGCGTCAGCGCGACGTCCACGATGCCGTCACAGGCGTCGTCGAGGTAGCCGCGACTGATGGCCGTGTTGCCGTGCAGCCAGGACGGCGCCGGCGGGACGATGGCGAACAGCGAGGCCGGCAGGGTCTCGTTGGCGAACGGACCGGTGTAGTCCGGGTCATCGTTGTCGATGGCCACCGGGATCTCGTACTTGTACCATCCCTTCGCCGGGTCGTAGATGCGGCGATCCTCCGGAATCGGCGCCACGATGCCCGCCGAATCAGGATCGTCGACCACCGCGGCGGGACCGTAGATCAGCCCCTTCGCCGGCGTGAAGCGCAGCCGGATCTCCGGGAACGCCTCGGTCGGGGCGATGTAGCGCACGCCGCCGAATTCGATCCGTGCCTCGGGTGTGATGAAGTTCGCACAGCAGCCCGACAACGATTGCAGCGCGTGGTCGGTGAACCACCCCGTGTCGGCCAGCACCGCATCGGATTCGTCAGTCGTGCGGCGAACCACCTTGCGGTTCGCAAAGCGGCCCCGCCACTGCACATCGGCTGGTGTGAGCCCATGTGCGGCCAGCAGCCCGATGGTCAGCGGCTCGAGTCGGTCGTCACTCGTCTCGGCAAACACCTCGAGAAACGGTGCGACGGGCCGGATCAGAGGCCCCGATGTGAAATCGACGCGGTCCGGAAGATAGGCCGAACTGATGACGCCCGAGTCAGGATCGACCTGAAACGTCGGCTGTGCGACGAGGCGCCGGAAACCGAGCGGATTGTTCGGGTCATCCTTAAGCGTGTAGTTCACGACCGGCTCCGGCGCACCGCCGAGGCGGCCGATGACCAGCGGTGGCAGAATACGCAGCGCGCGGATCGTCATGTCGTCACTCGGGGTGTCGAGACCGGAATGCCCAGCATCTGCTCGAGCCATGCCAGCGACTGCCGGTCGAGTTCACGCAATGCCGTGAGGTACTTCTGTCCCTCGAGCGTCGGTTCGTCCACCAACAGTTCATCACAGATCGCGATGCTGGCCTGGTGCGTATCACGGTGCGCACGCCAACGGTTGCGCTCCCCGTCGGGCAGGTTCAGCACGTACGGCACCTCGAACGGCGCGCCGGTGAACGGTCCGTCACCGTCGCCGTGCGCCGGTACATGGGCGAGCAGTCCGCACAGCGCTTTCAGGTTGTACATCTCGCTGAAGATGCGGTGCATCGTGCCCGGGCGCGTGCCGGGCCGATGCGACTCAGCCGTGATCGGCAGATGATACAGGTGCGTGAGGTATGCGAGCAGCAGGCGGTACCGCATGTTCGCCAACGCGGCCCAGCTGCGCGCCCGCGGATTGCGGAGGTAGGTCGCGTCGCCCTCGCGCGACGGCACGGTGGTCGGGTTCGTCACGATGTCGTGCGTGATCGTTGCCGCACCCAGGCGACGCAACTCCTGATACACTTCGAGGAACCGGTCGAAGTGCGATGGCTCCAGGGTGTCATCACCAAGGTGCGGTGACTCGCCCTGCCCCGCGATGTCGCGGAGCGCGTCGATCATCATCGTGCGAGTCGCCATCTGCGGGACGATCACGCGGGCCGGCCATGTCGACGCGCGCTGCGTGCCCTCGCTGTCGGCGGGACGTGGCGTGGCATGCTGTGGACCGTACCCCTTCGCAAACTCGTCCCAGGACAGCTGCCGGTCCCAGGTGTCTGCATTGAACGCGCTGTCCGGAATCTTCCGCGGATCGGAGACGATGGCGATGATCGACTCGTAGATCTCATCCACGTGATGCGCCGTCACGGTCGGCGCAGATCGCTTCGCGACCGCTGCCCTGATGAGCGCGAGATCGACTGCATGAAACTCTTCGTACTTCGGCGTCGCCGGCACCTCCGGCGGCATTTCCGCCCAGAGGTAGCAGGCCAGTGAATCGAGCGACACCGGCTCGAGCTCGAACGGGCATGGGTAGAACGGCGAGTCCCACGGCGCATCCTGTCGCGCCAGGTTGATGGGGCCACCCAGCAGCACCAGCATGTTCTGCACCGCCAGCAGGTGCCCCATCTCCTCGCGCGCGATCGTCAGAATCGCCTCCTGCCATTTGCGCACCGCGGGCCGATGTTCGGGCAGTACTCGCGGCCCACCCAGCGAGTACCCTGCGTACAGGTACTGCACCATCAGGCAGTGCTCCAGTTCCGCCCCGATCTGCAGCAGCAGGATCAGGTAGTCATGCCAGGTCATGCCCTCTGGCTTCAACGCTTCGAGGTCGAGCGGCGCCTTCGATGCGGGCGCAGTCGTCGACTGCGTGGCGCGTGCGGCGCGCACCTTCGTCATGAACAGCGTGTGGATCCGTTCGCTCATGTGTGTGCCATGCGGTCGTGTTCCGTGAATGTCGCCATCGGGTACTGCTCGACCAGCGGGAGTTGCAACGCATCTCGTAGTTCGGCAAACGCCGGTCTCGCGCGCAGGGCGTCAAAGGCCGGGCGAACGCCGATCCAGATCAGATCGGCAGCGCGGCTCGCCCGGGCATCCTGCAGCAGGCGCACCGCCTCGTCGCCGTCGCCAAGCGCCGTCGCGAGCTGTGCCGCGAGCACGGGCGACTGGTACCGCTGCGCAGCCTCCGTGGCGAGGCGCTGCCGGTACACCGACGCGCGCGCCACGTCCCCCGTCGCGGCATACAGCCGGCCGAGGGCCGTCAGGATCTCGTCGGTCGGCGACAGCAGCTCGGCCTGCTCGAGTGCCGCGCGTGCGCGCGCCAGATCGCCGCGCAACTCGAGCGCGAGCCCAAGGAAAAAGTGCCCCATCGCGAAGCGGTCGTCGAGTTGCAGCGCCTCTCGGCTGTCGGCAATGGCTGCGTCGATGTTGCGCTGGTAATAGTGCGTAGCCGCGCTGCTCACCACGATCGACCTCGAGAGCGGATCCAGGGCGCGCGCCGTCGCGAGCGCGCGGTGTGCCTCGTCCCAGCGGCCGTGCGGCACATGCACCGTGCTCGCCAGCCATTGGTACGATGTCGGATACTGCGGATTGGCGGCAATCGCCGCCTCGAAGTCGCGCGTGGCCCCGACCCAGTCACAGTCGTATACCGCCAGCACGCAGGCGCGGGCACACAGCGCCTCGGCGCACGTGGCATCGAGCGTGAGCGCCCGCTCGGCCGCACGCCGCGCCAGCGGCATCACCTCCTGCGGCGCCGCCAGACCGTACAGACCCATCGTCGCGAGTGTCTCGGCCATCGCTGCCGCGGCGAGCACGAACTCCGGATCCAGGTGCAGCGCCTGCTCGAGATGCTCGAGGCTGCGGCGCATCGTCACCTCGGTACGCATGCCCCACCAGTAGCGCCCCTTCAGATACTGCTCGTATGCCGCGACGCTCGACGTGGGTGGGGCGCTGACCACATGCGTCATCAGCTTCGTGCCATCCTCCGTCAGCACGAGTGACGTGAGATGTCGCGTGACCGCGTGCGCGAGCTCGTCCTCGATCGCGAACACATCGGACGCCATGCCATCGAAGCGTTGTGCCCAGAGCTCTGCCCCCGTGCTGGCCTCGACGAGTTTTGCCGTCACGCGCAGCCGGTCACCTGAGCGACGCACACTCCCCTCCACCAGCCGACGCACGCCGAGGCGTGTGCCGATCGTGCGCGTGTCCAGCGTCGACCCCTTGAACACGAAGGCCGACGTCCGCGCAATCACACGCAGCCCCGCCACCCGGCCGAGTTCATGCGTGAGCGCCTCACTGATGCCGTCGGCGAGATACTCGTCGTTCGGGTCCGGACTCATGCTCGTGAACGCGAGCACGGCAATCGCGTTCTGCGTCACGACGGGGGCGGTGGATCTCAGCGCCGAGGCCCCGCGCAGCACGCCGTCCAGCACCGCCACCACTTCGCCCGCCGTCGACGGTCGATCATGCACCTCGAGCGCGAGCAGCCGGGTGATGAGCGCCGTGACCTCGACCGGAATCGCTGCCGCTGCCGAGGGGAAGACCGGCCCCGCGCCCGAGAGCTTGTGCGCCAGCATTGCGACCGCGGTCGCCCCCGTGAACGGCAACGCGCCGGTGAGCATCTCGAACAGCAGGCAGCCCAGCGCATAGAGGTCGGTGCGTCCGTCGACGCCCTCGTCGAGTGCCTGCTCCGGGCTCATGTAGGCCGGCGTGCCCACGGCCAGCCCCGATTGCGTCAGGCGCAGCGCAGGCGCACCACGAACCGACGCGGCCCGCGCGATACCGAAGTCCGCAACGATCGCATGGCCCCCAGAAAGCAGGATGTTCTCGGGCTTGATGTCGCGGTGCACCACGTCGCGGCCGTGCGCGTAGGCGAGGGCATCAGCCACTTCACGCGCGATGATCAGCGCATCCCGCTGCGCCAGCGCTCCTTCCCGTGTGAGGCGGTCTCGCAGGGATTCGCCCTCGACGAATGGCATCACGTAATACGTGTGCCCGCCGGCCTGGTCGGAGTCGAGCAGCGGCAGGATGTGCGGATGCTGCAACTGCGCCGTGACGCGGATTTCCTGGGTGAACCGCTGCGCACCGATCGCCGCATGCGCATCGTCACTGAGCAGCTTTACCGCCACGCGGCGGTCATGCTTCAGGTCATGCGCGAGGTACACTGTCGACATGCCGCCGCGCCCCAGCTCGCGCTCGATGACGAACCGGTCTCCGGGGATCCCGAACGGGGCGGGCGACGGATGTTCGTGCACGATCAGGGGGCGAGGGAAGCAGCCGTGGCGGATTCTGCCAGCCGCGGGAGCACGTGGAATAACCATACGAGCACGCGTGCGGGACCGCCAGAGTGCCGGTGGCGCCCGACTCCCGGCACCGAAGCCACCGCGACGTCACCGATGCGCACACCTGCTCTCGCGTGCCTGCGATGAATTCCGACATGCCAATCCGAATACCAGCAGGCCGCTGGCAGTCTCGTCTGTTCTGCGTTCGGTAAGATCTGGACGCGAAACGCCCCGGTGCGAGAGGCACCGGGGCGTCAGGAGGCAGTATCGGGGGCGTCAGGTCTGACGTGCGCGGCGTGCCGCGGGAGACTGGGAACGTCCGCCTCGGTCAGTCCCGCTGCTGCTCGTCGGGCGGACGCGAAGCGACGGCGCGGCGCGCCGCGAACTCCTCCTGCATCTGCCCCGCAATGATCGAGCCCTTCAGCTCGTTGCCCACCAGCGTCGACGTCACTTCCATCGTCAGCGGTCCGCCGTTGTAGATGATCGCGTAGCGGAACTTCACTGCGGTACCCTCAATCGTGCCCTCGAGCGGCACATCACCGGTGGCGCGCTTGACGGTGCCCGTCAACTGCTCGCCGGTCTGCACGAACATGATCTTGAACGGACGCGGACCGCCGGGCGTGTTCATCGACGCATCCCACTCACCGGCCACCGACTGCGCGGCAGCGCTGGCCAGCGCCGTGAGGCTCATCGCAACGGTCAGCAACAGCTTCTTCATCACGTGACAACTCCCTGAAAGATTGACTCGGCCACCGGCACCGGCCGGTGACGTACTGGAACGCTACCGACGAACGGCAGGGAAGGGCAGACGGTGTCCGCATGGCGCCGGCTCACCCGCCGTCGAGGACCCCGCGCAGCGCCGACAGTTCCGCGGTCGAGATGGCCCCATCGCGCCGGCACGAGGCGTGGAGATGCGGCGAAACGGTCAAAAACTCCGCCGCGTTCGAGGCGCGCACGCCGCCTCCCGGCACCACCTCCACCGGCGTCCCCCCGAGGCGCGCCGCGGCCGCGGCCGCATGCCTCGTGTCCGTCGACAGCACCTGCAGCCGTTCCGCCAGCGTGCGCACCGACGCGTCCCACCCCGGCACGCCCGCCGTCACCACCCGCCTCATGCCGAGGGACGTCAGATCGTCCATGCCACGCTGACGGTCGACCAGCAGGTCGAAGGTGCGCAGGAAGGCGATCACCATGCCGCACTCCCGTCCCAGCGCCGCCATCCGGCCGCACGCCTCCATGTCGACGTGGCCGTCGGGCGTCAGGAGCCCGATCGCCACCGAGTGCGCCCCCGCCTTCGCGCTCGCCTCGATCTCGTGCAAGCAGTCCGTCAGGATGCGTGGCGTGGTCGTGAACGCCGCCACATCGAGCGCGGCGCTGTTGCTCGCGCTGCGGGGGCGGATCATGCTCACGATTTCAGTCCGCGAGGTATCGATCGACTCGCGAACGGCGCGGATCAGTGACATCGGCGGCGTCCACCCCTCGCTCGACAGATCGTCGCAGAGCTCCAGCCGGTCAGCAACAGGCGCGGCGAGGAGGGCGGCGTCCAGCGAGTCGAGCGGAACTTCGAGGGTGCGGTGCATTCGGCGTTCCGGGATGGAGGGAAGCCCTCGAAGCTATTGGGAGCCGCCCGGGAGCGCGCAGGCCGCCAATCGGCCAACACTCTCGCCGGCGACTGCGCTATCGATGCAGATTCCGGTGCCCGCCACGCCCGCCACGCCCGCCACGCCCGCCACGCCCGTCTCCCCACCTCGCGTCCACATGTCCCGTCGCGCCTCACTCCAGCGCCTCATCGCGATTGCCGGCTTGGCCGGGTGTGCCCATGCTCGCACCGCCACGCGGCCTGCCTTCGACGCGGCGATGATCGCCCATGCCCGCGGCATCCACGAGCGTGTGCTCACCATCGACACGCACGTCGACATCGCGCCGGCCAACTTCCGCGCCGATACGCTCAACTACGCCGCACGCCTGCCGCGCACGCAGGTCGACCTGGTGAAGATGGAAGAGGGTGGGCTCGACGGCGCCTTCCTCATCGTCTACGTCGGCCAGACGGCGGAGCTGGACAGTGCCGCCTTCGCCCGCGCCAATGCGCAGGCACTCGAAAAGTTCGCCGCCGTGCACCGCTTTGCCCAGCAGCTCGCCCCGTCCCGCGTCGGACTTGCCACCACGGCCGCCGAGGCGCGCGCCATTGACGCCAGCGGCCGCAAGGTCGTCTTCATCGGCGTCGAGAACGGCTTCCCGATCGGCGCGGACATCACGAACGTCCGCAAGTTCTACGAGATGGGCGGTCGCTACATGTCGCTCGCCCACAACGGGCACAGCCAGCTCTCCGACTCCAACACCGGCGAACGTGATGGCGTCTGGCGCTGGAACGGCCTGTCGCCGCTCGGACGGCAGGTGATCGGTGAGATGAACCGCCTCGGCATGATGATCGACATCTCGCATCCGTCCAAGGCGAGCATGATGCAGACCGTCGAGCTCTCCCGCGCACCGATCATCGCCAGCCACAGCGGCGTGCGCGCGATCTGCAACCACAGCCGCAACATGGACGACGAGCAGATCCGCGCGATGGGCCGGAACGGTGGCGTGATCCAGCTCGTCGCCTTCAACAGCTACGTGAAGTGTGACCCGACGAAGGATGCCGAGCGGAATCAGATCCGCACCGATGCCATCGCAGCGCTACGCACGGAATTCGGCATTACCGCCACCGCACCGGCGCAGGCGCGCGCGCAGATCGATGCGCTGCCGACCGATCGCAAGAACGCCTACCTTGCCAGGCAGGAGGAGATCGTCTCGCGCCGCACGCTCGGCGATACGCCGGCAACGGTCAGCGACTACGTCGATCACATCGATTATGTGGTGAAGCTGATCGGCATCGACCATGTCGGCGTCTCCTCCGATTTCGACGGCGGCGGCGGTGTCGACGGCTGGCGCAACGCCACCGAGACGTTCAACGTCACGCTCGAACTCGTCCGACGCGGCTACACCGAAGCGCAGATCGCGAAGGTCTGGGGCGGCAACCTGCTGCGCGTGATGGAGGCGGTCGAGAAGGTGGCCGCGTCGGCCGCGTCGACGATCAAGCAGTGATCGCCGCGCCCGCTTCCCAGCCTCCAGCCGCCATGACATTGCGCGTCGCCCTGCTTGCACCCTTGTTCCTGCTGCCCGTGGCCCTCGCCCCTGATCCGCCGCAATTCACGGCGCTGCAGCCGGAACTGCTGGGCATGGGCACGAGCGTCACCAATGCCGTCGCCGACTACGATGGCGATGGAGATCTCGACCTCTTCGTCGGCTTCAGTGGCATGCCGAACCGGCTTTATCGCAATGACCGCGGCGTGTTGATGGATGTCGGCGCGGCGGCGGGGGTCGCGGCACCGCGCGCGGTTCGCTCGGCCGCCTGGGCGGACTACGACGCCGACGGTGATCCCGACCTGCTCGTCGGGTTCGCACCGGGGCCGTCGGCGGTCCTGGTCCTGTACCGAAACGACCGCGGCATCTTCACCGACGTCACGGCCATCGCCGGATTGACGGTCGCCACCGGTGGCGTGCGCCAGGTCAGCTTCGTCGATGTCGATGGCGATGACGATCTCGATCTCAGCATCGCCTTTCGCGATCGCGCGAACATGCTCTTTCGCAACACCGGTGGCACCTTCGCCGAGATGGCGGAGCGCGTCGGCCTCGCCGATCCGCGCAAGAGCGTGGGCGCGCTCTGGCTGGACGCCGACGAGGATGGTGACCTCGACCACCTCGTCGCCAATCAGGACGGCGACGCGAACGCACTGTTTCGCAATGATGGCGCGCATTTTACCGACGTTGCCGACAGTATGGGTGTCTCGTGGGGCGGCCGCACGCCGCGCCTGGCCACCAACGGCACCGTGCGGCCCTGCGCGGCTGATGTCGACCACGACGGCCGCCTCGACCTGTTCTTCGCCAACTACGGCCCGAACGGCATGCTGGTCAAACGCGGCACCACGTTCCGCGACGTGTCGGCGGCATGGGCCGTCGCCACCGATGGCCGCTTCGACGCCTGCGCCTTCGCCGACATCGACCACGACGGCGCCCTCGATCTCTACGTCAACGGTACGGTCACCGGCGGCACCAGCTATCCCGACTTCCTTTACCGCAACGCCGGCACCCGATTCGACGACGTCACTCCGGCCAACCTGAAGGCGCTGCAGGCCGACCATGGTGTGCTCTGGTTCGACGTCGACCGTGACGGTGACCTCGACCTTGCCCTGACCGGTGCGCAGGCCGCCGGCATGCATCTGGTGCTTCGCAACGACCTCGATTCGGCAGCGGCGCGACGGTCGCTCTTCGTGCGCGTCGTGAATGGCCGCGGTCGCGCCACGCGCGCGGGCGCCGAGGTGCGCGTGTACGTCGCTGGTACGCGCACCCTGCTCGGCACGCAGATCGTCGACACCGGCTCAGGGTACAACGCACAGAATGACATGCCGGTCCACTTCGGGCTCGCCGCGATGGGGCCGGTCGACGTCGAGGTCACCTGGCCGGCACGCGGAACGCGGCGCGTCGTGCGCGTCGCGAACGTGCGGCCGCAGCGCTACAGCGGCACGTCGCTGCTGCTGAAGGTGCCCTGATCCGGCTGGGGGGCTTCGCTTCGCCCCCGCGGCGGCATTGCCTCGTCATCCCCCACGCCACGACCGCCATCATCGCAGCCAACCCTCCGCTGCCTGATTCGTCCACCTCCACATCACGTCCATGACCCCCGCCTTCTGGCGCCGCTGGCATCGCTGGATCGGACTGCCGGCGGCCCTGTTCCTGCTCTTTGCCTCCACCACCGGCCTGCTCCTCGCGATCACCGAGTTCTTCGGGGATGAGGAGGCGCTGCGCGAGGCCACGCGTGGCTCTGTCAGCGCCTTTACGCTGGCCGCTCCGGCGCAGGTCACCGAGCCTGTCACCCGTGCGCTCGCCGCCGTCGCGGTGCAGTCGGCAGGTGCCCCCGTGGACAAGGTCGAGATCCAGCTCAAGGGCGACGAACCGACCGTCGCCGTCTTCACCGGCAAGCCCAATGGCGGCGAGGACCGGAAGTTCGTGGTCAGCCTCAAGACAGGGACTGTCATCCGCACCGAACCGTACGTGGACAAGCCCTTCCTGCGCCGGCTCCACAGCGGTGAGTTTTTCGGCGACGGCGGACTCGTTGGCGCAATGCTCTGGGCACTGTCGCTCATCACGCTGACGGTCACGGGGCTTGCGATCATGTGGCGCATGCGCCGCAGGGACGTCACGGGCTGGCGACGCTATTTCTTCTGACGTGTGGTGCTGCGGTGCTGCGGCGCTGCGGTGCCGTGCCCGCCCGCACTGCGGCCCCGCTCAGCTGACCGTGCGGATCAGGTGCCGCGCTGCCGCACGCACGTCGGCATCGGCGTCATGCTGCATTGCGCGCAGCAACGGCAGCGCTGCCGTCATCCGCGCTGACGTCAGAGCCTCCGCCGCCGCGATGCGAAACTCGGCCGGACGCGAGCGACCATCCCCGGCGCAGAGGCGGATGAGCTGCTGCACGGCATCGGGCGTCGCCAGCGTGCCGATCGCATACACGAACTCCACCTGCACCTCCAGCTCGGGCTCGCGCCCGAGCGCCTGCATCAGCGTGCGCGCACTCGACGTCACGCCATCCTCGTCGGTCAGAAACGCCCGGACCGCCCGACGGCGCACCTCGGCCGAGCTGTCGGTGATCGTGGCGCGGACACGCGCCCGCGAGGTCGGCGTGTCGAGCTGCAGCAGCGCCGAGACGACGGCGGCGCGCACACGTTCGTCGGCATGCCCAAGGGCAACCGTCAGCTCCGGCTCGGACGGGCGCGCGCCGAGCGCACCCAACAGGCACGCCGCATTGCGGACCACGAACCAGTGCTCGTGCAGCAGCATCCGCTCCATGGCGCCGGTGCCGCGGCGCACCTCCGTCAGCGCGTCGAAGCAGGCCCGCCGCACGTCGAGTGAGGTCGACTGGAGCAGCGCGTCGATGAGGATCGGCGTCGCCTTCTGCGCCATGCGACGCAACACCTGCATCGTCGCTCCATGCGTGTGGTCGGCCGTCGGCAGCGCGTCGATCAGTGTACGTACGACCTCGGGCGTGCCCTCGCCGTCCACCGCCGCGGTCCAGTACGGGCGGAGCACCGGTGACGCAACTGCCCCTTCCACCGCAACCAGCGCCGCCAGCGTCAGTGCCAGCGCACGCACATCGCCCGCGGCAGCCGCGGCGGCAATCGCAATGCAGTGCGTCTGGACGCGCGCCGCAATCACCGCGGGCTCCTCGAGTGCCACGTCACTGCCGTGCGCCGATCCCAGCACGGGCTGGTCCACGCGCGTGAACGGGTACACCTGGATCGACCAGAGCGCCGCATCGCGCAGCGCCTCGAAGATCGTCGGCGCGCCGCTGGTCGCCGTAGCCTGGCGCGCGAGCAGCACGGCAAGCTTCAGCAGTTCACGCGGCACCGCGCCCGCACTGATGGTCAGCTGCCCGACGCCATGGGCCTGCATCGTCGCGGCAAATCGGGTCAGTGCGATGATCGGCCGCGGCAGCCGCGCGCCGTTCACCGTCAGGCGTCCGTGAGTGAGGTCCAGTGTGAGCGGGTGCAATCGCGCGCACTGCCGCAAGCGAAGCAGGCCGCTGCGGACCATCGTGAGATTCGCCGCCGTCTGGACCTCCTCGACGAGGAGCGCGAGGGTTTTGGCGAACAGAATCGGGTGCGACATGAGGTCTCGACGTGTGCACGGGGCAGCGGGACGCTCCCGGGGACGTGACCGTCGCCGCCGCACTCGGAGTATCGGACGCTCGGCTCCACTGACGGCTCTGCCGTGAGGCCGGCCAGCTCAGAAGCGCGCGACGATTCCGAACGAGACGGTCCGGCCAGTCACGATCGTGACTGGCCGGCTCCCCGGGCTGGCGGTCCAGCAGGTTGTCGCCCGACAGCCGGCGCGTCAACGCGTTCGTCAGCTCGCGCATCACCGACGCCCGCACCCGCGTCACGGCACCGTACTGCATCCAGTCCGGCCGCCGCGCCGCGCCGGTCAGGCCGCTGGCGGGCGTCCCGCCGCTCAACCACGTCGCCGACAGCGCCAGCCGCCACACGCGCCGCTGCCAGTGCGCGCTCAGCGTCCAGACTCGTCACCCCGCCAAAGCACGATCCCACGCAGTGCAGCAGCGTGCGGTGCACTGCGTGGCATGGCTCGGCCAGGCGGTCGTGCGCGAACGTCCACGTCCGCGTGGACTCGACCAGGCCCGCCCGCCGCAAGGAGGCGAGATGCCGAAACACAGCCGGTTGCGACAGGGCGAGCATCTCGCACGATGTCGCTGACGCAGAGTCCGCCCGGGGTCAGGAGGTTCAGCACCCGCAGCCGGGTCGCATCGGCGAAGCCACGGAAGAGCGCATCGAGGTCGGCGATGTCCACGGGTGCCGCATCGGCCGGTTCGGCAGCGGGTCCGGCGCAGCAGACGACGGTGCGAGGGGGTCGGGGAAAGGTCGGACGTCATTATGTGGAAAGGCGGATAGGAGAGCATCCTGGTCGGCTTCGCGCGTGTGTGGTAGGTCTCCCGGAGAGGGCGTTGCCGACCCGTGACGTTCGGCGGCTGGAGGTGTGGCTGGGCTCATGGACGGGCGAGCGAGAGCCACGGTCGCCAGTGGCATCGGCGCACCACGTGAACCGTCCGGCCGGGCGGAGGCGGGCGAGGCGTTGCGAGGCGCGCGAGCGCGGCAGGACGCAGCCTCTGCTGGGACCGGCGACCCCCCCGACTTGATCCCCGGTCCTGGTCTGGGTAGGTTTTCAGACTCTTGTGGAGCCGCTGCCTGGTCCGACCGTGTCCCGCAAGCTGGTTTCGCTCGCATAGCTCAGTCGGTAGAGCACATCCTTGGTAAGGATGAGGTCATCGGTTCGATCCCGATTGCGAGCTCTGTGGGATTGCACGACGCAGGATTGCACGACCCGGCGGATTTGCTGCGTGCCACACATGGTGCACGAGCAGACCCGCCGCTTGCGCTAGCTGCCGGATGACCGTTGCGCGGACCCGTTGGACTGAAACTCACCACCTCTTTTCCAGGATTGCGCTGTCATGGGCAAGGCAAAGTTCGAGCGGAACAAGCCGCATCTCAACGTGGGCACGATCGGGCACGTGGACCACGGCAAGACGACGTTGACGGCGGCGATCACGGCGATTCAGGCGAAGAAGGGGCTGGCGCAGGCGACGGCGTTCGACCAGATCGACAAGGCGCCGGAGGAGCGGGAGCGTGGGATCACGATCGCGACGGCGCACGTCGAGTACGAGTCGTTCAAGCGCCATTACGCGCACGTGGACTGCCCGGGGCATGCGGACTATGTGAAGAACATGATCACCGGGGCGGCGCAGATGGACGGCGCGATCCTGGTGGTGTCGGCGGCGGACGGTCCGATGCCGCAGACGCGGGAGCACATCCTGCTCGCGCGCCAGGTGAACGTGCCGTACATCATCGTGTTCATGAACAAGGTGGACATGGTCGATGACGAGGAGTTGCTGGACCTGGTGGAGCTGGAGGTCCGGGAGCTGCTGTCGGCGTACAACTTCCCGGGCGACGACACGCCGATCATCCGCGGGTCGGCGCTGAAGGCGCTGGAGTCGGGCGATCCGGAGACCCCGTGGGGCCAGAAGATCCAGGAGCTGATGGACGCGCTGGACAACTACATCCCGCAGCCGGTGCGCGCGACGGATCGGCCGTTCCTGATGCCGGTCGAGGACGTGTTCTCGATCACGGGGCGTGGGACGGTGGCGACGGGCCGCATCGAGCGCGGGATCATCAAGGTGGGCGAGGAAGTGGCGCTGATCGGGTTCAACTCCGAGAAGACGACCGTGGTGACGGGCGTGGAGATGTTCCGGAAGCTGCTGGACAGTGGCGAGGCGGGGGACAACGTCGGCCTGCTGCTGCGCGGCGTGGCGAAGGACGAGGTGGAGCGGGGGATGGTGCTGGCGAAGAAGGGGAGCATCACGCCGCACACGAAGTTCCATGCGGAGGTGTACGTGCTGACGAGGAAGAGGGGGGGCGGCACACGCCGTTCTTCAAGGGCTACCGGCCGCAGTTCTACTTCCGGACGACGGACGTGACGGGGAACGTGGAATTGCCGGAAGGGATGGAGATGGTGATGCCGGGGGACAACGTGCAGATGACGATCGAGCTGATCACGCCGATCGCGATGGACGAAGGGCTGCGCTTCGCGATCCGCGAGGGTGGCCGCACGGTGGGCGCCGGCGTCGTCGCCAAGATCCTCGCTTAACTCACTGGAGCTGCAATGGCTGGCAAGATCCGTATCCGTTTGAAGGCCTTCGATCACGCCGTGATCGACCAGGCGGCCGCCGACATCGTGCGCACGGCCGAGAAGACCGGCGCGCAGGTGTCGGGCCCGATCCCGCTGCCGACGAAGACGCAGCGCTGGACCGTGCTGCGCTCGCCGCACGTGGACAAGAAGTCTCGCGAGCAGTTCCAGCTGAAGACGCACAAGCGTGTGATCGACATTCTGGACTCGAAGGCGCAGACGGTGGACGCGCTGACCAAGCTGGATCTGCCAGCCGGTGTGGACGTCGAGATCAAGGTCGAATAGTCGCAGGCAGTGTGCTGGCGTTGGTGCAGGTGCAGGTCTGCGGCGCCAGGAGTGGCCGCGGTGCGGGTTCGCCGCCGGAATTCGCCGGTGGGAGCCAGAGTCCAACTGCCGTTGTCGTCGCGGGCCGCACGCCGCGCCGGGCAGTGACTGAGCTGAGA
>Ga0105048_10003283_pt1 | contig 26490 bp, 21 predicted proteins | sample MAT05_FD_78382 | JGI IMG/M metagenome (GOLD analysis project Ga0105048, IMG submission 78382) | Freshwater microbial communities from Lake Fryxell liftoff mats and glacier meltwater in Antarctica - MAT-05 | ecosystem: Environmental > Aquatic > Freshwater > Ice > Liftoff microbial mat | place...
ACGGCGCCGCGCGGAGTCCTCCCTCGACCCGGGGACCGTCCGGACCGGGCGCCACGCGACGACCCGTCGCGGCCCACCGGGGCGTCCGATCGGTCCCCGCGGCGACTGGGCGCCCACGGCAAGCGCCGTTCGGACGGCCACCGAGGCGCGCCGGCCGTCGCGTGATCGGCGATTGCGCCGGAGGTTCGCCGGATACGCGACCGACTCCGAGTGAATTTCCGATCCTGACGAGTGCTTCATGTGTGGCACCGGGGTCCAGATCTCGGCGATCACGCGGATCGAGCATCGCGCGATCGGTGGAGGCACGATGGGTGACATCACACGGCGGCTGCGGACGCTGTTCTTCGATGTGGTGGCGGGGAAATCGGAGCGGTATCGGTCGTGGCTGGTGCCGGTGTACGCGAGAGCGTCTTGACGCGGCGCGCGCTGAACCGCGCAATCAGACCGCTCCGGCCACCGCTGCCTGGTGCACTCGTCCGTCAAAGAGCTGCACCTCGCGATCGGCATGCTGCGCATACCGCGTGTCGTGCGTCACCATGCAGATCGTGGCGCCGTTGCGGTTCAATTCACGCAGTAACTCCATCACCGCCTCGCCGTTCTTCGAGTCCAGGTTCCCCGTCGGCTCATCCGCCAGCAAAATCGCCGGATCGCCGGCCACCGCGCGCGCGACTGCCACCCGCTGCTGCTGACCGCCGGAGAGCTGTGCGGGAAAGTGCCGCGAGCGGTGCGACATCCCCACCCGCTCCAGCGCGGCCTCGACGCGACCCTTGCGCTCACTCGCCGACATTTCGCGATACGTGAGCGGCAGTTCGACGTTCTCGAACACCGTCAGGTCGCCGATCAGGTTGAACGCCTGAAAGACGAAGCCGATCTGCCGGTTTCGCACTCGTGCGCGATCCACCGGCGAGAGCCGCGAGACATTCTCGCCAGCCAGCATGTAGACTCCGCTGCTCGGCGTATCGAGCAGGCCGAGAATCGACAGCAGCGTCGTCTTGCCGCATCCCGACGGGCCGCTGATCGCGACGTACTCGCCCTTCTGAATCGCGAAGTCCACATCCGCCAACGCGTGCGTCTCCACTTCGTCCGTCAGAAACACCTTGCTGATGTTGCTCAGGTCAATGATTGCGCTGCCATCCACGTTAGCCATCGTCCGTTCTCCGGTATCCAGCGGTTACTTGATGCGTACGCGGGCCACGTTGGCGTACGTCGACATGTCCGACACGATGATCCTGTCACCCACCTCGAGCCCGCGCACGATCTCGATCACATTCACTGAGCTGCGACCCAGCTCCACCGGCACCCGATCCGCATGCTTTCCGCCGTCGACCAGCCGGAAGAGCGAGACTGCGCCCGACCCAGCACTGAACGCCGGACGTCCCGTGTAGCGGACGTTATTCAAGGTCTCGATCACGATCGTGCCATCCACACTCAGATCCGGCACGGCACCACTCGGCAGCGGACCGTCGATCGTGACGTCCACCGTCACGCTGCCGCCAAGCGCCGACGGATCCTTCCGGCTGACGTGACCCGCGACCAGCCCGTTGCGCGTATCGATGCTTGCCTTCTGGCCGACGCTCACATCCTTGGCCTGGCTTTCCGGAATTCGCAGGACCGCCTTCAGGCTGCCGGGCTGCACCACCTTGGCGAGCGTCGTGCCTTCCGGCACCCACTGTCCAAGCTGCAGCGTCAACTCCTGCAGCACACCGGCATCCGGCGCACGCACTTGCAGTGCCTGCAGCCGATTTCGCTGATTGGCTGCAATCGCCTTCAGCTGCTCGACCTGACTGGCCTGCGTCGAGATCTGCGATTCGATCGCCTCCTCCATCAACTTCAACCGATCACGCTCGACCGCGAGCCGCGTCGTGAACTCCTCCGCCTGCGCCTTCTTCGTATTGACCTCGAACGCCGACATAAGATTACGCTTGCCGAGCGAGTCGGCGGCCGTCGCTTCCTGCAGGGCACCCATGTGTTGCGTGCGGGTCGTGGCCACCACGCCGCGCTGTGTGAGCAGCTGACTCCGCAGGTTGGTCCGGATGTTCAGCAGTTCGATCTGGGCCTGCCGCACCTGCTGCTCGGCCTGCATCGTCTGGATCTGCAGGTCCGGATTGCTCAGTTCGAGCAACACATCGCCAGCCGCGACCGTCTTGCCGGACTCCGACGCCAGCCGCTCGACGCGTGCGCTGGCCTGGGCCGTGATGAACCGGATGTGCTCCGGCACCAGTGTGCCCGGGCCGCGTACTTCGCGGACGACGTTACCCTGCCGCACACTGTCGATCAGCACCGCCGATCGCTCGATGCTCTGCGCGGCCGGCTCGAGACGAAGCAACCAGACGGTGATTGCAGTCACTGCCACCACGCCGCCACCGATCATCAGGTTCCGACGTGTCTTCTTCGGGGGAGTTCGAACGATATCCACGTGTCAGGGAGTTCAGTCGTAGCGAAGTGCGAGCATCGGATCGATGCGCGCCGCCCGTTCCGCGGGCACCAGCGCGGCACCGAACGCCACGATGGTCAGCAGGAGCACGGCGCTGCTGAGTGCGACCGGATCGTGGCCCTCGAGCTGGTAGAGTTGTGACTGTGCGACGCGGCCGAGTCCAAGTGCGGCGGCAACGCCGATGGTTCCTCCGACCAGCATCATCACACTCACCTGCTTCAGTATCAGCGAGCGGATGTTGGCGCTGTCGGCGCCAAGCGCCATGCGCACACCGAGTTCCCGCGTCCGTTGCTGCACGGAGAACGACAGTACGCCGTACAGTCCGACCCCTGCCAGCAGTGTCGCGAGCAATGCGAAGGCCGACGACAGGATCGAGATCATCCGCGCGAGGAAGATGTTTTCGCGCACCTGCTGCGGCATCGTCTTCAGCGACTCGACCGGGAGCGCCGGATCGATGCGCGTGATGGTCGCGCGCAACGTGCCGAGAATCTCCGCTGGCGGCAGCGTCGTCTTCACATAGAAGTAGAGTGCGCCCGTGCTCGAGTTCTGCCGCCACGGCTGATAGTAGACTGGCGGCACGGAGTCCTTCACATCGCTGTACTTCACATCCGGCACCAGTCCGACGATCTGGACATCGAGCGTGTCGTCACTCTCCGTACCCATGAACTTGCCGACGGCGTCGTCGCCCAGCTCGAACTTCCTGGCGAATGCCATGTTCACGACCGCGACACGCTGTGCTCCGCGTTGATCGGCCGCGGTGAACTCGCGTCCTGCCTTCAACTGCACACCCAGTGTCTTGAAGTAGTCTGGGCCGACGGCATTGAAGCGCGATCCGCAGTCCACGTCCGGTCCACATGGATACCCCTGCACGTGTGCGTCATTGCCCCAGTTGTTGCCGCTCAGCAGCGGCACCCGCCCACTGGTGACCCCGGTGACTCCGGGAAGGGCCGCCAGTTCCTGCTCGACCCGCGTAAACAGCACGGCACTGCGTGTACTGTCGTAGCCTACGCGTTCAGGCACGATCAGGAAGGTGGCGATGTCGTTCACCTTCACGCCGAGATCGACGCGGCTGACGTTCACGAGGCTCTTGAGAAAGAGCGCGCTCATGATGAGCAGCCCCATCGAAAGCGCGATCTGCGCCGTGACCAGCGACGAGCGGAACCGCGTCGCGGCGCGTCCTCCGGCGATCTGTCCGGCGCCGGCGCGGATCGAGCTGATCAGGTCACCGCGTGTGCTGTGCAGTGCCGGGAACAGGCCGAAGAAGAAACCGGTGCCAACACTGAGCAGTGCTGAAAATGTGATCACCGCCGGGCTGATGCCGAAGCTCATCGTCTCAGCGGCTTCTGGTGGCAGGATCGAGATCACGACATTCAGCGTCCACTGCGCCACCAGCAGCGAAGCCAGCCCGCCCGCGACGGCCAGCATGACGCTTTCGGTCAGCAACTGCGCGACCAGATGGCGGCGGGTGGCTCCGAGCGCCAGACGCACACCCATTTCCGTCGCGCGGCGTACACCGCGTGCCAGCAGCAGATTGGCGATGTTGGCACAGGCGATCAGCAGCACCACGAACGTCACCGAGAAGAGCAGCATGATCGGGGTCTTCGCTTCACGATCGATACTGCTCTGCCCACGCGCTCCCGGCGCCAGCTCGATCTTCTTCTTGCGGAAGCTCTCCTTCGTCTTGTCGCTCATCCCTTCCTGCAAGGGCGCTTCGACGTCGTTGATGATCGGCGAGTAGACCGCGTTGATCGACGTGGCGGCCGACGCCAGCGTGGCATCCGGCTTCATGCGGCCGAAGAGGTAGATCCAGTAGTTGCGCCGGTTCTCCCATTGCTTGAAGCCGTCGATCACCGCTTGCATCGAGATCGGCACGTAGACCAGCGGACGCGCGCCCGTGGTCGTGCCTTCGAACCCTTCGGAAGCCACACCGACGATGGCGTACGACTTTCCGTTGACGACGATCGACTGCCCGACCGCGGCCGGATCGCCACCAAAGGAGTTCTGCCAGAATGCGTAGCTGAGCACTGCGACGAAGTTCGCACCCACCACCTTGTCGTCCTCGGGGGTGAGCAGCCTCCCAGCGGCTGCCCGAAGGCCCAGCACCGGGAAGTACCCGCCGCTGACCATCACGGCCTCGCCAGTACGCGGTTCGTTGCGCACGCTGAGTGACACGCCGGTCAGCCGATGTGCCGCAATCCCGGAGAACGCCGATGACGCCGTTTCGAGGTCGCGGAACATCGCGTAGCTGAATACTTCGTCACAGCCGCCTGCCTGGTTACACGAGTTCGACCCGGGCATCGGCCCCGGGTTCCTGAAATTGGCCAGGCGCTCCGGGCTGCTCACGGGCAGTTTCCGCCAGAGGAGCTGATCGAAGAGCGAGAAGATGGCCGCATTGGCCCCGATTCCGAGCGCCAGCGACAGGACGGCGATCGCGGTGACGATCGGCGTCTTGAGCAGCATGCGGGCGGCGAGCGTGATGTTGCGCATCATGGTGGCGGGGGGGGCAGGATGCGAGGGCGAGTGGGAAGTCGCTGTCAGAGGCCGGTGCGGGCGAGATGGTTGCCGCCTGGAACCGGGTACGGGGTGGGTACCGACCTTGTTTCATCGATGGGTGCGGTACCGTCCGAATTCCATCGCCTTTTTTGGCGCACCCCCTCTGTGACACTTCCGAAGACCTGCGCCTGCACTGTCGCCGACGGGCGTCGTCGGGCGTCTCTGCCCGGTACGAAGGGGCGTTCCCGAACGTCCGCGACGCTGATTCAACTCTCGGTGCGGCACGGCGTTGCGTCTCGCCTCTTGGCTGTGTGCGACTGATTTGCCTACCTTGATTTCCAGCTGACTCCACTCGAGCATGAAGGGGTTCGTGAGAAAGCGAGACGGCGAGCGTGTCTGAGGCGTACCTCCCGCGTACGCTGCGAGCGGTGGTGTTCGACGTCGATGGCACGCTCTACCGTCAGGGCTCGCTGCGCCGCGCGATGGCGCTGCGCCTTGCACTTGCCCACCTCTTTCGTCCGGTACTCGGCCTCTCGACGTGCGCATCCTGAGTGCCTATCGGCGCGGGCAGGAGGACCTCCGCGACGGCCATGGCGCCGGTGATCTGGGCGAGGCACAGAGGCGGTATGCGAGCCGCGGGACAGGCGCCTCGCCAGCGGTGGTGCAGGCGACGGTCACGCGGTGGATGGAGCATGCTCCGCTCGACCTCCTCGGACGTTTTGCGCAGCCGGGGATGCAGGCCTTCATCCGCGAGTTGCGCGATGCCGGCCTCAAGCTCGGTGTGCTCTCCGACTACCCGGCCGAAGCCAAGCTTGCCGCCTTGGGCGTTGGCGATCTCTTCGACTCGGTGTTGTGTGCCCAGGCGCCTGAGGTTGGGGTCTTCAAGCCCAACCCCCGTGGAATTCTGGTGTCGCTCGAGCGCCTTGGCGTCGCGCCGTCGGACGCCCTGTATGTGGGCGATCGCGCCGAGGTCGATGCCGCGGCGGCGCGGCCGGCCGGTGTGGCGTGTGCCAGAGCGCGCGGCGCTGGCCGTGGGCGGCGGGACTCGTGAGCGTCGTCATCAACGCGGCTCGCGCGACGCGTCGAGCGGCGGGAGTGTCAGGCCGATGAGTTGCGAGAACTTTTTTTGGGCGTCGATTATCAATTCCGCGCGGTCCGCGCGCCGCGTCGCCTGCGCGAGCGCGCGCTCCAGTTCCGCCACGCGCGGCGCCAACGGATTGGGGGCCGTCGGCGCCGGCCCACGCCGTGACGTCAGGGCGACGCCCTGCCGGTCGGCGGCACGCCACGCGGTCAGGTGCGAGGAGTACAAGCCTTCGCGGCGGAGCAGGGCGCCGATCTCCCCGGGTCGCGTACACGCGGTCGCGGCCTCGAGGATCTGGCGCTTGTAGGCCGCCGTGAACCGGCGGCGGGTACGGGTCGCGGGCACACTCACATCAGGATTCAGCACGCGCGTCGGAGCAAGAGACTACGGGACATCCTCGATCACCCTCGTACACTCAACTGCGGGAAGATCGGCGTCTCACTCATATTGGCAGAGAGGGGTGGATCAGATGTTCGTCGACGTATTCGAGCAGGCGCACGCGACAGCCCCAGCGGAGATCAGCCTGGATCTCGATGCCACCGACGATCTGATTTATGACATGCAGGAAGGCCGCTTCTTTCACGTCTACTACAGCCACTACTGCTATCTGCCGCTCTGTATTTTCGCCGGTGAGCAACTGCTCTGTGCGCGCCTGCGGCCGTCCAATCCTGATGCGAGCGCCGGGGCGCTCGAGGACATGGCGCGCATCGTGGCGCAGCTCCGCGCGGTGTGGCCCGCGGTGCCGATCACGCTCAGCGCCGACAGTGGCTTCTGTCGTGACATGCCGATGACGTGGTGTGAGAAACACGCGGTCGTCTACGGCTTCGGCTTAGCCAAAAAAAATGCGCGCCTCATCGCGCTCATTGCGAAGAAATTGACTGGGGCCGCCGCGACTTGCACAGAGACGCAGCAGCCGGCGCGCGTGAAGTGAGCCAAGCTCGACAGCTGGACCTCCGCGCGCCGCGTCGTCTCTAAAGCGGAACAGCTCTCGGCCGCCACCGTCGACGGAACGGGCCAGTCAAACCGCGCTTCATCGTGACGTCGCGCGAATTCATGGTTGCCTTCTCCGGAGGCGAGCGCTGATTCAGGACCGTGTCTCAAAAAAAAGTGAAAAAGGACGGACGTGGAGTGTCTCACACGTTTTGTGTCAGCACAGCACAGCTAACTCAACGCAGACAAACGAGATACCTCCCAGACCTTTCCATGAGACATGGACACGACCCGTCATAAGGACGACGGCCAGGCGGTACGCGTCGTGCACCAGCCGTGACTGCAGATCCTGCTGTGCTCACTCTGGTACCGAGGTCCTCCATGGCGCAGTCCGCCACGACACAACCGTCCGCCGCCGCGCCTCGCACCCCCCAGCCTGCGACGCGCAGAATACTCTGGGTCATGGGTGCCGCCGTGCTCGGTTTCGCCGTCGCGTTCGTCATACAGCAGGCGCGACTGGGCCGTGTGCAGCGCGAAGCACACGCAGCCACGACGGGGTGGCAGGCTGCACGGCTCGAAGCGACGCTGAGCGCTGCCGTGATCGAGGCGCAGGCGGGTCGCTTCGAAGAGGCGCGGCAGCGCACCAGCGCGTTCTACTCCGGCATGCAGCGCGAGCTGCTGCCGCGCCTGGACTCCGCCGACCGTGAGGCCGTGCGGGCCGTGCTCGTCGGGCGCGATTCGGTGATCACCGCGCTGGCACGCAACGATCCCGGCACGGCCGGCGCGCTGGAGGCGATCCTCGGGCGTGTGCGCGAGACGATCAGCCGATCCGGGATCGACAGCGTGCCCGGCAGCCCGGGGATCTGACCATCCACTGCAAAGGGCCTACTCCAAGGGGGCGGGGTCCTTGACCGACTCGATGATATGGGGCCAGAGTCCCTGTCGATCGTCGACGACAAGGACTCTGGCTTTTCGAGCCGTGAACGCTCACGGCGCGAGCGATGACGGCAGGTCGACGAGGTACGTCGTGTGCGCGCCGTGCAAACCGGCCGCCGGGCCGGGCGTTCGGCGCTGCCGAACTCGGGCGGCGGCGGGCGCAGGGTACGGATCGCTGCGTCGCTGAATCGACCGGCGAACCGCGCCCCGAATCCGACCCCCTGACCGAATGGCTGCACTGGCCGCTGCGGCTACGGGGCGATTGGCTGCGCCGCGACGGCCGCCACGACGGCCGCCACGATGCGCGACGCGATCCCGGTGCCACGGGACAGCGTGCTCAGGTCCGCATGACCACCGTTCGCGATCACGATCACGAACAGTCCACGCGCGGGAATCATGACCGACAACCCGCGGTACGCACCGATCCACCCTTGCCGCTCGATGACACGAGCGGTCGACTGCGGATGATCGGGGCGCGCCGAGTCGACTGCAGCCTTCCAGTCGTATTGCCAGCTGCCGAGCGCACCACCGTAGGCGTTGGGACGAAACATCCGCTCGGTCGCGCTCGCGGAGAGCAGGTGGTGGGTATCGATGGCGCGATAGAAGCGAAGAAGGTCGCCGGCAGTCGAGTACAGCGCGCCGCTGGCCAGATACCGCTCCACCGGTTCGTCCTGCTGCTGGATACCACCGGACGCGTCCGTGTCGTAGCCCGCCGCCAGCCGTGGGATGATCGCGCTCTCGCGGACCATGCCGGTGTTGCGCATGCCGAGTGGGGTCAGGATGCGCGACTGGAGCAGCGCGTCGAACGACGTTCCTGAAATCGCCTCGAGAATCGCGCCGAGGATGACGTAGTCCGAATTGTTGTAGCGAAAGCGCGTGCCGGGTGCCCACTCCGGCGCCACCATCAGGAAGCGCCGAACCACGTCCGCGTGCGTGTGCAACGTGCTGTCGTCGCTGGCGTGATAGCCGGGCACGTCGTCGAGGTCCCGGAGGCCGGACATGTGCGTGAGCAGGTGCTCGAGCGTGACCTGTTGCGCCGCCGCCGGGGTGAACCAGGGCAGGTAGTCACCGACGGTGCCATCCAGCCGCAGTCGTCCCGATTGCACGTATTGCATGATCAGCAATGCGGTCACCTGCTTGGTGACGGAGGCCACGCGGAAGCGTGTGTCAGGAGCGTTCGGGATGTTCCACGCCGCGTTGGCCAGGCCGGCCTGACGCTGGTAGAGGATCTGGCGTCGGTCAGCGACGAGCACCGTGCCCATGAATCCCGATGTGCGCACGGCCTCGCGGATGGTGCTGTCGAGCGCTGCCGTCATGCCTCCTGCGCCTGATTGTGCTCTGCCACGCGTAGCGCCGGCACAGAGCAGCGCCACCACTGCGACCCATCGGCCTCCGATCTGCATCACGTCTCCATCTGGTTGGTTCGATCCCGTTGGTGCGTCGACATGACGGCTGGGGCGACCGCAGGGTTTCGCCGGGAGTGAGGCACCGGATGCAGCTCGGCCACGCCACCCGCCTGGCTCCGATGCGACGCTGCGCGCGCCGCCGGACATGGCGACGCGCGCAGCGTCGGAGAGCGATGCGCCGTGCAGACGACACGACCCCGCAGAGGGTCAGTCGGGCGTACTTCCACGATCGAGGCCATGCGGCCGTGACGCGACATGACGGCTGGCAAGCCGTTGCATCGCGGTCACGAGTACGTCGAGCACCAGCCAGGTGAGCAGGAACCCGCCAGCTTCGAGCAGGAAGCTGTGCCACTTGTAGAACAGGTCAGCGACGAAGAGCGACGACACCATCGTGGGCGCGTCGCGCAGCAGGAGCCGGCGCGTCGGGACGTGCGAGATGAGCGACAGCATTGGCAGCTCTCCTTAGGCGCGGAAGCGGACGTAACGAGGTTCGATGTTTTTGCGATCGGTGCCACCCTGCAGTGTGTATCCGGAGGCCACCCAGTGCGCGGTGCTGGTGTTGTGTGGCGTACAGGACAGGTAGTCGCCCCACGACTGGTTGGGCGGACCGTGCGAACTGACGCGGGTCAGGGCGGTCTGCCACGCGGTGGCCGTCCTCACGCCAACCACGTGCCCCGGGTGCTGCGCACCGCCACCGTAGAACGCGGTGAAGCCCGCCACGCCCTGCGCATTCGCGGCTGCAGCCGGGTAAGCCCAGGCCGCGTTGTTGCTCCAGATGTCCGGTTCATCGAGGAGCGTGATGCCCGCCTGCCGTATTCGCACGCAGCGGATGTAGGGGAGCGGATGCGTGGCGTCACGGTTGGCGGTCCACATGAAGCCGATCGTGCCAGCTCCCCTCCACGCCCCGGTGATACGCGAGTCGGTGCGTCCGAGCCAGTTCACGCCGCCGGGTCCGGGCGCCGAATACGCGCCTCCCGCCCACGAGCGCACGTTCACGTTGTTCGACGAAATGCCGAGGGCACTGTCGGCCCAGTTGAAGACGCGGAGCTGGGTCGTATTGTTGTGGCTGCCCATGTACATCGTGGCGCCCGGGCCGCGGCACAGCCGGATCGAGCCGTTGCTGGTGGTGGCCCAGGAGCGATACCCGAGCGAGCCGCCGCTGGCGAGCGTCGCGAGCGGAAAGCGGAACACCACGGCCCGCTGCCACGCGTTGCCGACGAACATGTTGAACGTGACGAAGAGATTCCCGTCCGTGAACGCCATGTCCGGGTAGTCGAACCAGTTGCCCCCCCAGGCGGCATTCACGCCGCGCGGGGCGAAATCCCAGTAGTACCAGCTTCCAAACGTTGCCTCGCGCGAGATCGCAATACGGAAGATGTTCTCGCCGTTCGCAGCCTGCGAGTACTGCAGCAGCCAGATCCAGATGCGGTGCTGTGCGTTGTACAGCACGATCTGGTCGCAGCAGAACCCGCCGGCACTCGCCGGAAAGCGCGTGTACGGGTTGACGTGGGTCCAGGTCGCGCCGGCGTTCGTGGAGCTGCTTGCGAACCAGTTGCCCGTCATGAACGCCTGCGCCTGGTTGGTCGCCGTCGTGGGCTCGCAGATCGTCGAGGTGCTTTCAGTGGTGGACGCGTCGGCGAGGCCGGTGTTCTGCAGCAGGGTGAGTGCCATGGTCAGTCGCTCCCTGTGGCGGGCGTTGGATCGGTGGGTTTCACCGGCTTTTCGTCGCGCAAGCCATCCATGGCCGCACGTGTCATGATGTCACCAACGAGCGGAGGCCCCGCCGGACGGCGCTGTCCGGACTTCAGCCGGTCACGGATGTCGAGATCCGCCTGACTCGGTGTCGCCTCGAGCGCCGAACGCGATCGCGGCTGGGCGGTCTCTGCGTCGACAGGCCGGCCGGCACGCTGCGAGGATGTACGCTCGGTGGTCACACCGTTGCGTGCGGTGGTTTTTCTCGCACCTGCCTTCGTCGCGCTCTTCTTGACGGCCTTCTTCGCGCTCTTCTTGACGGCCTTCTTCACGCTTTTCTTCGCGGCTTTCTTGACGCTCTGCTTCGCGCTCTTTCGTGCTGCCATACGACAGGCCCTCCTGGGTGAAGGACACCGCGCCACCCTGCGTGCTCACGCGACGGCGCAGCGATCACTGCGTCTCGGTGTGCCCACAGGATGACAAACGGCCGTTTCTGACTGCGGAGCCACACGGTGCGGGTCGGTGCAGCGGCTGTCAAGAGCCGAATTCCGGCGTGAGAAGGCAGCGCCGATCACCGCGTTCTACATCAGCCCCGCGATCGGCTGCAGGTTGCTGGACCAGCTAATCAAGCGACCTCAGCATCATCTGATGCGGAAAGCGCTCCGTCAGGGGTGACCATGCGCGGCGCGCGCGGTCGGTCACAGCCGCGATGGTGCGCATGTCACGCGCGTCTCACCCGTCGACCGCGTCCACGTCCACGCGGTGCCACGCGTTGGTGAGGTAGCCCTTCACGTTCCACACGTCGCGTGATGCTGCCGGCTGTGGCTCACCCGTCGCATCCTGCGCCCGCACCGCCAGCGTGTGCGCGCCCGGTACGAGTTCCACCGCGCCTCCCAGAGCCGCCAGCACCAGGCCATCACCTCGGTGGGGCGTCTGGGGTCTGCGGTCCGCGGCACCCGATTCGCCTCGATCTGACGTTCGTCACCGGCTCGAACGACGCGGTGATCCGCCCCAGGCACTTGACGCTGCGCAACGGAATGCGGTCGAGCCGAGAGGGTCCGGCCACGGAGCGAACGGTGTGTGAGGACGGCGTCGGTTGCAATGTGCCGGCTGCCACCGGATATTCCGCCGTGGCATCATGGGGACGCCTCCGGTCCGCGGAAAGGGCAGCGCCCACCCCCGATGGTTGCACGACTCCATGTCGCCCTCTTCGGGCCGATGGTGCGGACGCCGGCCACATCGAAGGAGGCGTCTCATGCCAGCACCCATCCGCCGCGCGCTCCCGCCGCGTGCCAATCTCGCCCAGCAGAAGACCCAGGCCCGGGAACTGCTGCAGGACTTCACCCGCGGTCGGTCCGCCGCCGTCACGCGCGTCCGCGCCGTCCTGCCGGACAAGCCGCGGATCGCGCTCGCCGACGCGCAGTTCGTGCTTGCCCGCGAGTACGGTTTCGATAACTGGGCCGCGCTGCGTCAGCACATCGACGACCGCACTGCGGCGCTGGCTGCCCCGCATCAGCGACTGCACCACGCCTTGCTGCGGCGAGACGCGCAGGTCGTCCGTGAACTGTTGGCGGCGCATGGCCAATTCCGGCCGCTGATCAACGCACCGCTGTTTCCGTACGACTCCCCCGCGTTGGTGGCCTGTGCCGGCGACGCCGACATGGTGCAGGTGCTGCTGGAGTTCGGCGCCGATCCGAACCAGCGCAGCAGCTGGTGGGCTGGCGGCTTCCATGCGCTGCATTCGGCCACGGCGCTCACCGCCGAGCGTCTCCTCGCCGCCGGCGCCACGCCCGACACCTGCGCGGCCGCACATCTGGATGACATACCGCTGCTCGCGGCGATGCTCGCCGCCGATCGTACGCGCGCCCACGAGCGTGGTGGTGACGGGCAGACGCCGCTGCATTTCGCGCGCTCGCGCGCCGCGATCGACCTGCTGCTGGATGCGGGCGCAGACATCGACGCGTTGGACGTCGATCATCGCAGTACACCGGCTGCGTGGATGCTCGACCGCGCCCGTGGCGCCGGACGCTGGGCGCTGGCGCAGTCCCTCGCCGAGCGTGGCGCACGCTGCGACATCTTTCTGGCGGCGGCGCTGGGCCGCACCCAGGACGCCGTGGCGCTGCTCGAGCGCGACGCCACGGTGCTCGACCTGCAGACTGGTCGCGGCATGTACGGCGAGCAGCCGCCGTCCAGTCACCACATTTTCTTCTGGACGATCGGCAGCCATCGCTCGCCGCTGGACGTGGCGGCGCAGTTCGGCAACGTCGAGACCCTCGCCGCCATGCTGCCGTTCGCGACGCCGATGCAGCGGTTGCGGCTTGCGTGTCGCACTGTCGATGCCGCTGCCGCGCGGGTGCTGATTGGCGAGCATCCATCGTTGATCGCGTCGCTCGGTCGCGAGGAGCACCGTGCACTCAGTGACGCCGCGTGGAACGGCGAGGCGGCGTCCGTGGCGCTGATGCTCGATCTGGGCTTCGATCCGGCAACACCCGGTCACGACTCAGGGAGCGCATTGCACTGCGCGGCCTGGCAGGGCTCGGCCGCGACGGTGGCGGCGCTGCTGCACTCGACGGCGGCCCGCGCACTCCTCGCGGTGCCCGACGCCACCTACCGCACGACGCCGCTCGGCTGGTGCTGCCACGGCTCCGTCAACGGCCCGCACGATGGCGAGCACGCGGCCGTGGCTCGGCTGCTGCTCGAGGCAGGGGCGCGGCCCGAGCTGCTCGAGGCCTCGGATGACGTGGAGTCGATCGTGCTGGAGTTCGCCGGCACGACCTGATCGCACGTGCCGTCGGCTCTGCTTGCTGCCGTGCTTCGGCGGCATCGGCACGCACAGCGGGTTCGCCTCGTGGCAGGCACTGCACGATCCGGCGATGTTCGGCCTGCCCGGGGCGGGCCCCATCGTCACCGCCGTCACGTCACTGTCGATCATGCTCACTGGACGGTTCCTCCTTCGCATTCCCGGGGGCACCCTCGCCGGCGTGATCGCTTACATCCCCACGCAGCCGGCGGCGCTCAGCGCGGCGCTGGAGCAGCGCCTCGACGAGACGCCGACTGTCGGCTGCGCCGCGGTCTTCCCGATGGCGACGGTGGTAAAGCTGATGCCGGCGCAGGCGCTGACGCGCAGGTAGCGGGTAGCGGGTGGCGGGTGGCGGGTAGCGAACGCCTTGTCGCGTGGTGTCGTCGGTGCGCCGCTGCTGACAGTCCCGGCGTCCTCGCCGCCAACGGAAGCGGCGTCCGCCGAGTACTCTCGGGTGTCTCTCGTCCCGTCGTGCCCGACTTCACCGAGGCTCTCATGCCGTACACCCGCCGCGACTTCGTCAAGGCGAGCGCCGCTGCCACTGCGCTCGTCATCGCCGCGCCTGATTTCGCTCTCGCGGCCGGCCGCGCCCCCACCCGCTGGCGCGAGCCCGACGCCGACGAGTTGATGGCCGTCGCGCTGAGCGCTGCCAGGGACGCGGGCGCCACCTACGCCGATGTGCGCATCGGCCGCTACCGCAGCCAGACCATCGGCACCCGCGAACGGCAGATCACCGGCGTCTCCGACTCCGAGTCGTACGGCATGGGCATCCGCACGATCGTCAATGGTGCCTGGGGCTTTGCCGCCACGAGCGCGATGACGCCGGATGGTGTGGTGAAGGTCGCGCGCGAGGCTGCACGGTTGTCCCGTGCTGCCAGTGGCGTGCAGAAGCGCCGCATCGAGCTGGCGCCGACGCCGGTGGTGAAGGGCACGTGGGCCACGCCGGTGAAGCGTGACCCGCTCGAGGTGCCGATCGAGGACAAGGTTGCCCTGCTGTTCGCCGCCAACGAGGCTGCGCTCACGGTGCGCGGCATCCGGTTCGTGAACTCAGGACTGCAGCTGCTCCGCGAGATCAAGATGTACGCCAACTCCGAGGGCTCGCAGACCACGCAGACCTTCATCCGCGTGGGCCCGTCGTTCTCGGCCACGGCGGTCGGCGCCGGCGGGTTCGAGCAGTATGGCGAAGAGCTCGCACCGCGGGGTGAGGGGTGGGAGTACGTCGAGTCGCTGAACCTGCCGGGCAACGCCGCGCAGTGGGCCGCGCTCGCGGTCGAGAAGCTCGGCGCTCGCTCCGTGGAGCCGGGGCGTTACGACCTGATCATCACGCCCGAGAATCTCTGGCTCACCATTCACGAGTCCATCGGCCATCCCACCGAGCTCGATCGAGCGCTGGGTTACGAGGCGAACTTCGCCGGCACGTCGTTCATCGCGCCGCCGGAAGCGCAGATCGGCAAGCTCAGGTATGGGCGCCCACTGATGAACATTCAGGGTGACCGCACACAGGTCGGCTCGCTGTCGCGGTGTGCGTGGGATGACGAGGGTGTCGCGGCGGATTCGTGGCGCATCGTCGACAAGGGCATCTTCAAGGATTACCAGACCACACGCGAGCAGGCGGCACAGATCTCGGCGCTCACCGGCGTCACGCGGTCGCACGGCTGTTCGTTCGCCGACTCGTGGGATTCGGTCCAGTTCCAGCGGATGCCCAACATCTCGCTGCTGCCGAGCGAGCAGAACACCTCGCTCAACGACATCATCGCCGCCACCGATCGCGGCATCGTGATCAGGAACCGCGGCTCGTGGTCCATCGATCATCAGCGCTACAACTTCCAGTTCTCCGGTCAGGCGTATTACGAAGTGCGCGGCGGCAAGATCACCGGCATGCTGAAGGACGTCGCCTACCAGTCCACCACGCCGGTGTTCTGGAACTCGATGGACATGATCGGCGGCAAGGATTCGTACTATCTCGGCGGCTCGTTCGGTGACGGCAAGGGACAGCCGTCGCAGTCCAACTCCGTGAGCCACGGCTGCCCGCCGGCGCGCTTCCGCGGCGTGAACGTCGTCAACACCGGGAGAGGGGCGTGATGCCCCACCATCCGAAGTCCCTCTTCGACGCACCGCTCGATGGCGAGTTCCTCACGCGCGATCAGGCCAAGGCGCTGGCCGATCGCGTGCTGGCCTTCGCCAAGGCCGACGAGACGCGCGTCAACATCACCAGCGGCTGGGCCGGTAATTCGCGCTTCGCCGGCAACGAGATCACGACCAGCGGTGGCACGACGAACACCGCCATCACCATCACGTCCACCATCGGCAAGCGGCGTGCGAGCTCGGAGACCAACATCCTCGACGATGCGAGCCTCCGGCGCACGGTGGCGTCCGCCGAATCGCTGGCCCGCCTGAGCCCCGAGAACCCCGAGCTCGTGCCTGAACTCGGCCCGCAGGAGTACGCCACCGTCCACGGCTACTTCGACGCGACCGCCGGCCTCGATCCCGAGCGGCGTGCGGCCGCCGTGAAGAGCGCGATCAGTGCCGCGGAGACGGCTGGCGGTCCTGGTGCAAACATCTTCGTCGCGGGATTCCTGCAGGCGAATGCCGGCGCAAATGCGGTGGCCACCAGTCGCGGCCTCTTCGCCTACCACCGGAGCAGCAGCGCCAATCTCGGCCTCACGGCGCGCACGCCCGATGGCACCGGCTCCGGTTGGTCCAACGCCGGCGCGCGTGACTGGAGCGTGATCGATGCCGCCGCACTCGGCCGCGTTGCAGCGCAGAAAGCGGCAGCCAGCCGCAATCCGCGCGCCATCGAACCGGGTTTGTACACGGTCGTGCTCGAGCCGGCCGCCGTCGCCGACATCATGGGCAGTCTGCTCGGCACCTTCAACGCCCGCGCCAACGACGAAGGGCGCGGCACCTTCAGCAAGCCCGGTGGCGGCACGAAGCTCGGCGAGAAGATTGCCGACGAGCGGGTCACGATGTATTCCGATCCCACCGATCCCGACCTGCTCGCGCAGCCCTTTGCCGGTGACGGCACGCCGGTGACGCGGGTGACCTACATCGAGAAGGGGATCCTGAAAGAGTTCTCGTACGATCGCTACTGGGCGCAGAAGCAGGGCAAGCCGGCGACGGGTGGCGGCGGCGGTGGATTCGGCGGTGGTACGGTGAAGTTCGTCGGCGGCACCCGGACCACCGCCGAGCTGATCGCAAGCACGAGGCGCGGCATTCTCGTCACACACTTCTTCTACATCCGCCCCCTCGATCCGCGCACGGTGATGCTCACCGGTCTCACACGCGACGGCACCTTCCTGATCGAGAACGGGAAGATCACGGCGGCGGTGAAGAATTTCCGCTGGAACGAGAGCCCGCTGTTCATGCTCAGCAAGATCGAGGAGATCGGGCGTGCCGAGCCGGTGGGGGCAGGGCGGGTGATGCCGACGATCAAGGCGACGGACTTCAACTTCACGAGTCTGTCGGACGCGGTGTAGTGGTCGTGATGGAGACGGTCATGCTGAGGACGGGGACCCTGTGCATGTGGGGCGACGGAGACCGAACTCCCGCAGTGCGGGCTGGTCCCGTGGGGCAGGTGTGACCGCGTGAGGCGCCGGCGGGCATGCATACCCTTGCAGGTCGGGACGCTGGCGGATGGCCGCCGGGCCACGTTGACGGATGAGCGGGTGGCGCCGACGACGATGGCATGTCCGTTCGACCAGGAGACGGCGAGCTGGCCGCTACGATACGGCACTCTCGGCGGTACGAGCCGCTCGAATCAGAGGCGCAGACTCGGTGCACGTGTCAGGTCGTGAAACCGGAACTGTCTCCCGGTCACGTGGTCAGCGGCGCGCAATTAGCTTTCCGTCATGCGCCACGAGTCGTCAGCTTCCGCGCCAGTGACGTCGTCGCCCGCCGGCGGATCGCGACAGACGTCGACGCCCTGTCAGTGCTGGCGTCGCGCAATCTTGTCGTTGCGATGACGCGGCGGAGCACGCCACCGGAGTACGTGATCATCCGGACGCTGCAGTACGCCGCGCTCGGCAGTGGTGATCGCCATCTTCGCGACATCGGGCGCATGCTCGAGTGTCGGGTCGCTCCGATTGATGCGCAGGTCATCGCCAACCCGCGGCGGCGCACGGGCTGCGCGAACTTCGGGACACGCTCCGCGTCCCGGAATGAGCCGCGCGTGGCCCATCTGCGAAACACCACCGCGCCACGCCGTCGTGGAGACGCTGCTGCAATGACATCGTGAGCACCGTGCTCTGGGCGCCGCGCGCCTGGCTCGGCGATGCGTGGGCGCAGAATGTGACGCTGCGCATCGACGCGCAGGGCCGCTGGTCGGAGCTCCGTGCGGGTACCGCCTGTCCGCCCGACGCCGACGCGGTGAGCGGCGCCGTGCTTCCCGGCATGGTCAACGCGCACAGTCATGCCTTTCAGCGCGCGTTCGTGGCGCTCTCGGAACGGCGTGAGACGGTGCACGACGACTTCTGGAGCTGGCGTGATCGCATGTACGGCGTGGCGCTGCGTATCACGCCGGAGCAGCTGTACGCCGTCGCGTCGCACCTGTATGCGCAGCTGCTGGCCGGCGGCTTCACGCACACCTGCGAGTTCCACTACCTGCATCACGCCGAGGATGGCCGGCCGTACTCGGCGATCGGCAGGGACGATGCGGCGATGAGCGAGGCCCTCGCATACGCCGCGCGCGACACTGGAATGGGCCTCACCATTCTGCCGGCGTTGTACGAACGCGCAGGCTTCACGCAGCCGGCGTTGCGCACGGACCAGCGCCGCTTCGCCGCCGACGTCACGCGTGTGCTCACCCTGCGCGACACGATCCGTGGCTGGCATCTGCCGCACGTCGTTGCTGGTGTCGCGATGCATTCGTTGCGTGCGGCCACGCCGACCGCGATGGCAGCACTCGCCGCTGCGTGCGCCGACGACGGCGCACCGATCCACGTGCATGTGGCCGAGCAGGTGGCGGAGGTGGAGGAGTGCGTCGCGGTGACCGGGCTGCGCCCGATCGAGTTCCTCGTGCGCGAGTTCGCGCTCGACGCGCGCTGGCACCTCGTCCACGCGACCCACGCGACGCCCGACGAGATCGGGTCGGTCGCCGCGACTGGTGCGGGCGTCGTGCTGTGCCCCGGCACGGAGGCCAACCTCGGCGATGGTCTCTGCGATCTGCCGCGCTGGCTCGCGGCCGGTGTGCCGCTCTCGCTCGGCACCGACAGTCACGTCACACGCACCTGGCCCGACGAATTGCGTCTGCTGGAGTACGGGCAGCGGCTCGCGTTGCGGCAGCGCAACGTGGCGGCGGCGCCGCCGGAATTGCCGAGCACTGCGGCGGGTCTGTTGTCGCGGATGCTGCAAGGTGGCGCGGCGGCAGCGGGCCAGGCGCGCTGGGGACTCGTCATCGGCGCGCGTGCCGACCTGCTGCTGGTGAACGAGCGCGACTCCGCGCTCATCGGGATGCCACCGTCACACCTGTTGGATGGCATCGTGTTCGCTGCGCCGACGCAGCCGTTTGCGCAGGTGATGGTGGCCGGACGCTGGTTGCCACCCCGCGACACCGCGTCAGCGTTCTCGAGCGTGATGCAGGCGTTGTGGCGCGACGCGCGCTGATCGCCTGACTCGTGACGTGTGGTGTCACGCTGATCGTGGCGCGACGTTGGACCGCAGCACATACTGCACCGTGGCGCGATCCCTCTCTCCGGGAGCCCGGGTATGACGTACTTCCACATCGACATCATGTGGGCGATCGTGCTGTTCGGTGTCCTGCTCTGGACGACGATCCTGTGTGTACTGAACGCGGCATTGCGGCGCGGGATGGGGACCATCGGCATGTTATTGAGCTATGCCGTGCTCGCCTGGATGCTCTACGACCTGCCGTGGCGCGATGCCGTGACGACATGGGCATTCTTCGCCGTCGCTGGCGGCTGCGTGATCATCGTGTACGAACTCTGGGCTCGCCGTCGCTATGCTGGCACGCCGCGCCGGGCACGGCCGCTGGTCCGGCTCGACGGCTTCCTGCGCTGGCCGGCCCTCGTCCCCGACGCCGTCGGCCTCATGCTCAACGATCTGGGGATTCTCGGCGCTGACGATCGCAGTGAGTCGCACGAAGACGACACGTCGCGCATCACCGGGGAACGGGCGCCGCCGCCGCCGTGACGGCCGCCACGCTGCTTGGACGAGGGCGCCGGTCCGTCAGGGCGTCCGTTCCCGTCCAAGGGGTCTTCAAAGGGTCTTTCATGGGGTCTTTCCTTTCAAGGGGTCTTATCTTTCAAGAGGTCTTTCCTTTCAAGGGGTCAGAGTCCTTGAAAAATTCAAGGACTCTGACCCCTTGAAGAAAAGTTCAAGGACTCTGACCCCTTGAAAGGGACCCCTTGAAAGACCGGCCCCTTGAAAGACCCCTCGAAAAACTGACCCTGTGAAAAGTTCGACCGCCTGATGGGCAACCGCCCTTCCGCTCACGGCGCAACACCCACGCCAAGTAACAGCTCCAGATCCCCGCGCCCGATCGACGCCAGACCACCCCGATCGGCCGTCAGCACGGCGTCGGCGAGGGCGCGCTTGGTCGCCTGCAGCTGGAGGATCTTCGCCTCGATCGTGTCGCGGGCCACGAGTCGCGTCGCGATCACGCGGCGGGACTGCCCGATGCGGTGTGCGCGGTCGATGGCCTGTGCCTCGACGGCCGGGTTCCACCAGGGATCGAGCAGGTAGACATACTCGGCGGCGGTCAGGTTGAGTCCATGTCCGCCGGCCTTGAGGCTGATCAGGAACACGGGACAGTCCGCATCGGTCTGGAAGTGGTCCACGCGTGCCTGCCGGTCGCGCGTCCGCCCGTCGAGATACGCATAGCGCACGCCACTGGCGTCGAGTCGCTCACGGACGAGGGACAGGAACCCCGTGAACTGCGAGAAGACCAGCGCCTTGTTGCCCTCCGCCGCGATCGACACGAGCGCCGGAATCAGTGCGTCCAGCTTGGCGCTGGGCAGCGCCGCCTTCGAGGGGTCGATCAGCGCCGGATGACAGGCCGCCTGCCGCAGCCGCAGCAGCGCTTCGAGAATGTGGAGCTGTGATTTCCGGATGCCATGCTGCTCCACCTGCGTCATGACCTGCTGCCGCACCAGCGCGCGGATCCCGTCGTAGTACGCGCGCTGCTTTGGCTCCATCTCCACTTCCAGCGTCTGCTCCACGCGCTCCGGCAACTCGGGCGCCACATGTGCTTTCGTGCGGCGGAGAATCAACGGGCGCAGGGCACGTGCCAGCAGCGCCGCGCCCTCGGCGTCGACGCCAGCTGACGGCTCGCTCGTGGGCATCGCCGTCCGTCGCGTCAGCGCGGAGAACGTCGTCGACGCGCCGAGCATGCCCGGGTTCAGGAACTCCAGCAGGCTCCAGAGCTCCGTGATGCGATTCTCGATCGGCGTCCCGCTGATCGCGAGACGGTGCTGCGCGCGCAACAGCCGGCTGGCCTTCGCCGTGGCTGTGGCGGCGTTCTTGATCGCCTGCGCTTCGTCGAGAATGGCATAGTCGAACGTGATCCCGGCGAGCGTCGGGGCGTCGCGACGCAGGCTGCCATAGGTCACGAGGACCACGTCGATCGTGTGGGCGCTGATGGCGTCGGGCGTTCGGTTGCTGCCGCTGTAGTCGAGCATCCGGAGCCTGGGCGCAAACCGGGCGGCTTCGCGGAGCCAGTTGAACACCAGCGAGCGTGGCACCACGACGATCGACGGGCCATGCCCATCCACCCGTCGCTTCTCCAGCAGCGCCAGCACCTGCACCGTCTTGCCAAGGCCCATGTCATCCGCGAGACACCCGCCGAGGTTGAACTTGCGCAGAAAGTGCAGCCAGCCCAACCCTTCCCGCTGGTACTCGCGCAGCGTGCCGCGAAATGACCGGGGTGGATTGGCTGGAGCGACGCGACCAAACGAGGCCAGCTCCGCGCGTGCCTTGGCAAACGTCGCGTCGAGGTCGGCCTCGGGGAGTGTCGCCAGCAACGCGTCGAGCAGGGGTAGCTGTTCGCGACGAAAGCGCACGGCGCCATCGGCGCTGTCGCCGGCCGCGATCAGGGGCCCCAGTCGGTCGAGCCACGCATCCGGCATCAGGCCCACCCCCCCATCGCCGATCTGCACGACGGCAGATCCCCGGCGGCGGGCATCGAGGATCGCGGCGATCGGCACGTCGATGTCGCCGTAGCGCACCGTGCCGCGCAGATCGAACCAGTCGATTCCGGAACGGACCGATGCACTGATCGCACCGGGAGCGGTGTAGCGGACTCCGTCCACACTGACGCGCCACCCCTCGCGAGTGAGCGCGACCGCGAGATCGACCAGCTTCGCGCGCCCGATGACCATCGCGGTCGCACCAAGCCGGAAGTTCCACTCGTCCTTCACGCCGAGCGCCGTCAGGCGGGTGAGCGCAGCGCGCTCGAAGGGGGGCTGCCGATGGTGCAGCGTGCGCGACGCGGCGTCGAACAACGAGACGACCGGCGTCTTCGGCGCGACGCGGAGTGCGCCGTAGATGAACTCGTACGTCACGGTGAACACCGGTGTGCTCTGCCACCCAGTCGTCTGTGCCGTCAGGCTGACCGATGGAACCGGTGGGTCACGGGATTCGATGACCGCAAGGTCGGCAGGCAGTTCCAGGACCGGCACCGACGGCAGGGTGTAGATGCGCGTCAGCAGATTCGTGATGTCCCCGGGCACCGGCAGGACCGAGCCATGGCTGCGCAGCTCGTGCAGGAGCGGAAAGGTGCCGCCGTGCTCGAAGCGCGCCACGGCATCGTCGACAATCACGTACCCAGTCGGGTGGAGCAGCAGTGGCGCACCCAACGCCAGTTCCTCGCCGTCGCGGGCAAGCACGCCGGTGAGTTGCTGGGCGTCGGTTGAACCGTTGCGGACGCGAAGTCGGAAGGTCCAAGGTGCACCGTCGTCGTGGCGGAGCGTGCGCCCGGTCAGGCCCGGTGAGCTGCTGCGCAGTCGGCACCGGCCCGTGTCGAGAATGGCGCGGAGCGTGATGGGAAAGGCGCGCGGCGCAATGACCAGTCCCGACGTGCGATGTCGTCCGAACACATAGGCATCGTCCGCGCCGCAGAGCAGTTCGGCGATCTGCCGGTCCACCGCGTCGGGCACGGCGAACCACACGGGCGCACCGAGCGTGAACCGCTTCGCCTCTCCCCACATCCCGTTCCGCTCATGGCGTTCGATGCCGATGTCGATCACCACGCCGTCCGCCGTCGCGCTTGCCTCGAGATCGAGGATGTAGACCAGCCGGCGATTCTCGGGCCAGACCGCCGCCTGTTGGGCTGATGCCGGCGGCTGCCAGCGCTGCATCTGCTGCCGGGCGCTGTCGAGAACGCGCATCCACGAGGGCGCCGGCGGTACCGATGCGGCCGGAGGACGGCGCGCCGCCGCGCTGTCGTGGGGCGGGCGCGCGGCGTGCGACGCTCGGGACCGCGCTTCAGCAGCCTGGCTGCCACCATCGCGCTCCCATGCCACGGCGTCATTCGCGTCGGAGCCGGATGCGTTCCCGTCGTCGTCCAGCTCCTCGTCCGCGTCCTCATCCTCGTCCACGGCAAAGGAGATGACCGGCGTTGCCCCGGACGTCGTCAGCAGCGGCGCCAGCCGACCATCGGCATCGCATCGCACGAGGACGGCCCAGAGGTGCTTGCAGGCTCCGGCATCAGCGGCGTAGGGGCAGGTGCAGGACAGGAGGAGGGCGCCGCTGCGCGAATTGATCTCGACGTCGTACCGCTGCGATCCCGTCACGCGCGCCAGCACGCGGGTCGCCTGCGCTTCGATGAGACGTACGTGTCCTGATGCGGCGTATGCCTCGCCCCGGGCGCGAATCGTGGCGGGGAACCACCGGGCGAGCGGTGCGGGGATCACGGCGGGTGCAAGGGGTCGGGTATGTTCGGGTGTCACGCTGGGGGCGTGGCAGCGGGCCGGGCGGACGATGTGCGGTCCGGTGGCAACGGGTGGAGTCTATCACGAGCGTGCTGGCGTGGGCATCGCGCGGGCGTCTGTCCCTCGGGTGAGCGCGTCACGCGTCAGTGCCGGCGCCGTGTGGGGGAGACCGCGCCGGAGTGCGCCGGACCACATCGAGGGGCGCTCGGAACTCTGCGGGTCGCTCATGCGCTTGTGATGGAGGTTGCGGTTTACCCGTCGCCGGTCAAATCGCACAGGTCCCGCAGCCGTCGCCTTCGTTCTCCGGTGCTGCTCAATTTATGTCTGACGCGTTCCAGTTGACACCGATCGTCATCAACGTCGCCGCATTCGCACTCGCACTCCTCGCCACAGCGCTGCTGTTTCGCGGATTGCTGGCCATGGTCCGCCTGGGTCGAAAGCCCGGCAAGCGCTCGCTCAGTGACCTGCCCGACCTGGTGCATGGTCCGCAAGAGCTGCCGGATCAGTCCGATCCGCTCCGGGAACCGCGTCGCGGCGCGTACCTTCGTGACTGACGTCGGCGGCGCCGCAGCTCGATGATTCCGCTGGAGACCATCACCAAGGGCGACAGGAGTGCGGGCGCGATTTTTCAGGGCGCTCCGATCACGCAGCGCGTGGAAGGCGGGGCGCGACATGCCTCGACCGCCGCCACCGTGCGCGACCCTTGCCACGGATCCGAGCCTGCACGATGAACGTCGACGAGCCGAGTCGGACGCCGGTGCGAATTCCGTACCGGTTGGCACCAGCAGCGGGCGACTAACTTCACCGGTACCGCCCGTCCGTACGCTTCGACCGACCACATCGTCGACACCGGAACCAGCATGGAGCCAGCCTTTCGCAGTGCGAGTGAACTCCCGGCGCTGGTCAGCTACGTGCGGGAACGGCGCTGTGTCCTTTTCGTTGGCGCCGGGTTGTCGCGCCCCGCCGGGTATCCCGGCTGGGGTGACCTGATGCGGCAGGTGATCAACGCCACCGTGGAGATCACGGGCGCCAGCACGAACCGCGAGGAGCTCGAACGGCTCGTAGCGCAGGGCAAGTTTGCCGAGGTGGCCGATCAGTGCCGTACGGTCCTCGGCCGCACCGTCTTCGGTCAGATCCTGCGCGACGCACTCGCACGTGACGTCGCCCCGCCTGAGGCGACGCATCGCGCGATCGTGGACACGCCGTACGCCTGCATCGTGACGACCAACTTCGACACGCTGCTGGAGGACGCCTTTGCCCGCTGGAGCGATTTCGGCATACCCAAGGCACCGACCGGCATGGGGCTCGCACAGCAGGGTACGCTCCTGCTCGACGGCGCGTTCTTCATCCTCAAGGCGCACGGCACGATCCAGGATGACGCCTCGATGGTCTTCACCAGCGAGGACTATCGGCGCATCACGCACGCCAACCCGGCCTTCCAGTCGGTGATGTCCGCGCTCCTGCTGTCGCACGCGGTCCTGTTCGTCGGATACTCGCTGAGTGACCCCAACTTCCGGTTGCTGATGGACTCGCAGCTCTCGACGTTCGGCACCGACGCACCGCCGCGATATGCGCTGATGGAGAACGTCGGGACGACCGAACGTGAAATCCTGCGACGCACGTCGGGGATCGAGGTCATCTCGTTCCCCGCGGGTGCGTTCGGCGAGGTGGCCGGGCTGCTCCGCTACCTCGCCGATGCCGCCGCGCGGCCTGTGGAAACGGCCACCGCGCCGCGCGCCGTCCTGAGAAATGCCCGCGCGTCGGCAGCGCACGTGCTTCGCCTCACGGCCCGCGGTGCGATGGTCGACAACACCTGCTTCGTGACCACCACGCGCGATCTCGACGGGGCTGCAGTCTCCCTGCAGCATCGGCGCACCGCAACCTCGCCAGCGCCGCCACCGTTCGAGCTGCCGGTGCGCATGCATGCCGCAGTCGACAGTCCGTTCGGTGCGGACGCCGTGGCAGCGATGCACGAGATCGGCGGACTGCTGGCGCATGCCTTTCCGGCGCTCGCTTCGGAGCTGCAGCACAGCGAGGAAGGTACGACCGTCATCCTCGACGTGTCGCCGGAGCTTGCCCCCCTGCCATGGGAGTGGATGCCGGTGCGGGGTACGCCGTTGGGTCTGGCCCGCCCCGTCTGCCGCACCATGCCGGGACTGGACGACCGTTCGCGCGGACGGCCCCTGGTTCACACTCCGCTCCGCGCGCTGTTGATCGGCGATGCGCTGGCCGACGCCGCAGAGCGCAGTCCACTCCCTGCCGCGCGCGCCGAGGTGGTGACGCTCGCGGAGCTGCTGTCGAACGGCCTGTCCCACGAATCCACGCTGCTCGTCGGCGCCGACGCGTCGTACGGACGTGTGCTGCACGAACTGCGCACAGGACGGTACGATGTCGTGCACTTCGCCGGCATATCGCACTTCGACGATGCCGGCTCGTACCTGATGCTGCACGATGGCCGTGTGCATGCCTCCGAACTCATGACGCTGCTCATCAGGCGCTCGCCGGCGCTCCTCGTCCTCAACTCGTTGTACTCCGGCTTCGTCCCCGCGTTCAGCGACGCCTTTCCGCTCACATTGCGTTACGGCACGTCATGGGACGACCACTACCGGACGCTGCGCCGCCGACGTATCGGCTTCGAGCGCGCGGCCGCGCGCGCCGGCGTCGGCACCTTCATCGGCGCAATGGGAACCACCAGCGATACGAGTGCCGGTGCGATTGCGCAGGCGCTCTACGCGGCGCTGTTGCGCGGACGTACCGCCGCTGAGGCGCTTTTCGATGCACGACACACCGTGCCCGGCGATGCGGACACCACGCCGCTGCAACTGGTCATGGCG
>Ga0105048_10003285_pt1 | contig 26484 bp, 21 predicted proteins | sample MAT05_FD_78382 | JGI IMG/M metagenome (GOLD analysis project Ga0105048, IMG submission 78382) | Freshwater microbial communities from Lake Fryxell liftoff mats and glacier meltwater in Antarctica - MAT-05 | ecosystem: Environmental > Aquatic > Freshwater > Ice > Liftoff microbial mat | place...
AACGGAGAAATGCCGTCGCGTTCATCTGCGGGTGGTACTAGAACACTGAGAAGCAACAGCGGCAGATCGCAAGACTCACCGTGCGCCTCGTCACGTTGAACCGTGCCGAGCAAATAAAGCCTGCGAACCTTAAGCCAGATTGCATCAAAAAGATAGTGTGATGACAGCGCTTGTTCAGAAACAATTCGCAGCTCGATTCACCCGCGAATGCGCCGCCGCGGCAACGCGTATACTGGCGCGCCTCGCGACATTGAGGCATTTCCCATGCGTATTGTGGCCGAGGCGCTCACTTTTGATGACGTCTCCTTGGTTCCCGCTTACTCCAATGTACTGCCGCGCGATGTTGATCTGACCACGCGCTTTTCCCGCCAGCTCAAATTGAACATCCCGATTGTGTCGGCGGCGATGGATACCGTCACCGAAGCGCGTTTGGCGATTGCCATGGCGCAAATGGGCGGTTTGGGTATCGTGCACAAGAACCTCAGCATTGATCAACAGGTTGAGCAGGTCCGCGTGGTGAAGAAGTTCGAGGCGGGCGTGATTCGCGATCCGATCACCGTGCGTCCCGACGCCAGCGTGCGCGAAGTCATGCAATTGACTCGCAAACATCAGATTTCCGGCGTTCCGGTGGTTGATGGCGCGGAACTGGTAGGCATCGTGACCAGTCGCGATTTGCGCTTCGAAACGCACATGGACGAGCCCGTCAGTCGCATCATGACACCCAAGCCGCGCTTGATCACCGTGCGCGAAGGCGCCAGCGACGATGAAGTGTTGGCGCTGCTGCATGAATATCGAATCGAAAAGGTACTGGTGGTCAACGAGCAGTTCCAACTGCGCGGCATGATCACGGTCAAGGACATCCAAAAGGCGCGGGATAACCCGTATGCCTGCAAAGACGCACAAGAACGTCTGCGCGTCGGCGCCGCAGTGGGCGTGGGCGGGGACACCGTGGCGCGCGTGGATGCGCTGATAGATGCTGGCGTCGATGTAATCGTCGTTGATACGGCGCACGGGCATTCGCAGGGCGTGATTGATCGGGTGCGCTGGGTCAAAACGCACTATCCGCAGATCCAAGTGGTCGGCGGCAATATCACCACCGGCGACGCCGCCAAAGCGCTGGTCGATGCCGGTGCTGACGGCGTCAAAGTGGGTGTGGGCCCCGGCTCCATCTGTACCACGCGCATTATCGCTGGCGTGGGAGTGCCGCAAATCACCGCGGTATCGATGGTCGCCAAAGCAATTGGCGATAGCGGCGCGGCGATCATTGCCGACGGCGGTATTCGCTACTCGGGTGATGTCGCCAAAGCGCTGGTCGCCGGCGCGCACTGCGTGATGCTCGGCGGTTTATTCGCTGGCACTGAAGAAGCACCGGGCGAAGTTGAGCTGTACCAAGGGCGCAGCTACAAATCCTACCGTGGCATGGGTTCGCTAGCTGCCATGCAGCGCGGTTCCAAGGATCGTTACTTCCAAGACGATTCCGACACCGACAAACTGGTCCCGGAAGGCATTGAAGGCCGGGTGCCGTACCGCGGTCCGCTGCGCAATATCGTCCACCAACTCGTGGGTGGCGTGCGCGCCAGCATGGGCTATGTGGGCTGCGCCACTATCGATGAGATGCGCTCGCAACCCAGCTTCGTGCGCATCACCAACGCCGGCGTGCGCGAAAGCCATGTACACGACGTGCAGATCACCAAAGAGGCGCCGAACTATCGGCTGGACTAATGTTGCCAGCCGACGACACGCCACAAGCGATCGAGTCTGGGCCATACCTTGCGAACGCGATTGGCTTGTATAGCCGCGAGCATGGCGCCGAGCGGAGGTGGGTCGTCGGCATATGCGTGCTGGGTGTGGCGCTGATTGCCGCTATGCCACTGGCTTTGCAGCAGCGCATGCAAAGCTCGCTGGCCTTAGTGGTGGGCTGCGCCATTGGCAGTGTGCTGGCCACTTGGTGGCGGCGCCGCCATCCATTACCACTGGTATTGGTCGACGGCAAAGTTCTACTGTGCTTCGCGCCCACAATGCGTCCAAAATTGCTCGCGCGCTTTCCGATCGATGCGGTAAGTAGCGTGGCGATGTCGCCATCGCCGGCCGGCATTGAGTTGGAATGGCTATTTCGCGGTGGCGAACAAGGCCGCTTTACTCTCAACCCAGACCCGCGCCTTGCCATACCTCTCGCTTTTTTTTTGACGCGGCAATTTGGACCCCGATTTAAGGATCGATCATGACCGTCAACATCCATCAAGACCGCATTTTGATCCTCGATTTTGGATCCCAATACACGCAGCTCATTGCCCGCCGCATTCGCGAGATCGGCGTGTATTGCGAAGTTTGGGCGTGGGATCACGATCCAGCCGAAATCGCGCGTTTTGCGCCGCGTGGCATCGTGTTGTCGGGCGGACCGGCATCCGTACTGGATGCCGATTCACCGCGCGCCGCGCAACAGGTATTCGGCGCTGGCGTGCCGCTACTCGGTATCTGTTACGGCATGCAAACCTTAGCCGCACAATTGGGTGGCCGAGTAGAAGCGGGCGTGGAACGCGAGTTTGGTTACGCCGCCGTATTGCCTACCGCCAGCTGCGCGCTGCTGGATGGGTTGTCTGGCGATAACGAACAACCGGCTTTAGATGTGTGGATGAGTCACGGTGATCGTGTGGTCGCAGTGCCACCCGGCTTTACGATTGTCGCCGCAACCCATTCGGTGCCCATCGTGGCGATGGCGGATGAAACGCGTCGTTATTACGGCTTGCAGTTTCATCCGGAAGTGACCCATACGCGCAACGGTGAGGTGATTTTGCGGCGATTTTTGGTCAACGCCTGCCAATGCGCAACCTTGTGGATCGCCGATCTGATTATCGACGACGGCGTCATGCGGGTGCGTGAGAAGGTCGGCGGCGACACCGTGTTGTTGGGTTTATCCGGTGGCGTCGATTCATCGGTGGTGGCCGCCTTGTTGCATCGTGCAATCGGTAAGCAGCTGTTATGCATTTTTGTCGACACCGGATTGCTGCGCTTTCAAGAAGGCGATCAGGTCATGGCGCTGTTTGCACAGCACATGCATTTACGCGTGGTTCGCGTGGATGCCCGGCAGCGCTTTTTTGCAGCACTGGCCGGCGTCGACGATCCGGAAGCCAAACGAAAAGTCATCGGACGATTGTTCATCGAAGTGTTCGAAGAAGAAGCACAACGTCATGGCAATGTACGTTGGCTGGCGCAAGGCACCATCTACCCAGATGTCATCGAATCGGCCGGCTCAAAAACCGGCAAATCGCAGGTGATCAAATCGCATCACAATGTCGGCGGCCTGCCTGAGCGCATGCGCATGGGTCTGGTCGAACCGCTGCGTGAATTGTTCAAAGACGAAGTGCGGCGCTTAGGAACGGCGCTCGGCTTGCCGCATGCGATGGTCTTTCGACACCCCTTCCCCGGCCCTGGTTTGGGCGTGCGCGTGCTTGGCGCGGTGAGCGAAGCTGCGGTGGATGTGCTGCAACGCGCCGATCATATTTTCATCGAAGAACTGCGCGCGGCCGGGCTGTACGATAAAATCAGTCAGGCTTTTGCGGTGTATTTGCCGGTGCGCTCGGTCGGCGTGGTCGGTGATGCGCGCGCCTACGAGCCGGTGATCGCGCTGCGCGCGGTGGAAACCATCGATTTTATGACTGCGCATTGGGCGCATTTGCCGTATGACTTCCTCGATCTAGTCGCGCGTCGCATCGTCAATGAAGTGCGCGGCGTGTCGCGCGTGGTGTACGACATCAGCGGCAAACCCCCCGCGACGATCGAGTGGGAATAGCAGTTTCATTTAGATTAATATGCCATGTGCCGTGTGTATAACTCGCTTTGGCGCTGCCTTACACCGAGCCGATATCAACTCAATGTCTTTAACATAAATCGTATTTCCGCCGCCTTTATTGAAGCTATTTAACTTGCTCAGTTTGCGACTAAGCGGTTCATAGGTGACTGGACTGAAGCCGAGTTCGAGGAGCCTTTTATGTATTTCTTCATTGCCATGTCCAAATTCTTCTCCACTACCGTTTAACTCAATTATCACAGCAGAACTATTTTTTGACGCAAGCATACTTTTGGCTCCTTCTATAACCTTGTATTCAAACCCCTCAACGTCAATCTTAAAGAAATATTGATCGTCTGCGTCAAGGCTGTCATCAATGGTTACCACATCCACTTTCGTAGTGTTTTTACTTGCGCCGGCCAAACTAACCTTGTTTGTTGAGTCATTGTTATTTGTGAAAAATAGTGCACCTTTTTTATCTCCAACTCCCATATTTCTAACATCGACCATTGTCTCTATTCTATTGACACGCATTTGATCTTTTAATCTTTCAAAAGTTTCTGGCAGCGGTTCAAAAGAAATGCTCCGCGCCTTCACTACTTTTGACGCAAGTATTGTGTAGGTTCCAATATTCGCTCCTACGTCGACGAAGGTTTCGTTGGGTTGCAATGCATGAAGTAGGAACAGCATGTCCTCATACTCCATAAATCCCGCATACAAATTACCAGTAAGCGCTGCTTCCCCTAGCCCAACAATAAACTTTGATTCATCAACCCAAGGAACGATAACTTTTTTGTTCAACAACCTTGCTCCGATTTGCCAGCGAAAGAAGCTGGCAAGTGCCTTTATTTTATGATTGGAATTTAGCGGGTGCTTTACTATAAACGTGGTAATAGCATGAAGTTCTCTAATCATAGCTGGCTCGATTGATGACAAATTGATCTTCAGTTTATCCGCTTTTAATGCTGGTTGAAATTTACTTTTTTTGATGCGCATAGCTTTCTATTGGAACCGTTTGATTTTGAAGAAAATTTCGGCACCTAACATGCCATAAATCACGCAAAACTCACACCGCCTCCGTTGCTCCGTATATCGTTGAAGTTAAAGGATTTTTGGCCATGTTGCTATTGAGTGGCGATAGACAATCAGATCCACCGCCAATTACCACAATGCTGATCGATTTGGACTGGATGCAGCAATGTTTGGATCTCGCTAGCGCCGCGCAGGCACTCGGCGAGGTGCCGGTTGCGGCGCTCGTGGTGCTGGGCGATCGCATTGTGGGTCGTGGTTACAATCGCAATATCATCGATTGTGATCCCAGCGCACATGCGGAAATCGTCGCCTTGCGCGAGGCCGGCAAAAGCGTCGGCAACCATCGATTGGTTGGCGCCACGCTGTATTGCACGCTGGAGCCCTGCCTGATGTGCGCGGGCGCCATCGTGCATGCACGACTAGCGCGCTTGGTGTTTGCTGCGGATGATCCGAAGACCGGTGCGGTCGGCAGCGTGTTCGATGTGCTTGCCGATGCGCGCCACAACCATCGCGTGGAAGTGCAGCGCGGCGTGCTGGCGGAACCCGCAAGCGAGCGTCTACGCACATTTTTCCGCGACAAACGACTCAAGGAAAAGGAGCAAAAACGGTGACTGACAGCCAGCAAGACGCCGCAGAACGGTTGATTTGGATTGATCTGGAAATGACCGGCCTGGATACCGACCGCGATACGATTCTGGAAATCGCCACCTTGGTCACCGACAAACATCTGAACGAGCTAGCCGAAGGCCCGATGCTGGCGATTGCGACATCACTTTCCAGATTGCAGGCGATGGACGATTGGAATCGCCATCAGCACGGCAAAAGCGGTTTGTGGGATCGCGCGCTCGCCTCCACGGTGACGCTGGCCGATGCGCAAGCGCAGACGCTGGCGTTCTTGCGGCAGTGGGTGCCAGAGCGCGCCTCGCCCATCTGCGGCAATTCGATCTGCCAGGACCGCCGTTTTTTGCATCGGGAAATGCCGGAATTGGAACAGTATTTCCATTACCGGGGATTAGACGTCAGCTCGATCAAAGAACTGGCGCGCCGCTGGGCACCGCAGATTCTGGCCGGGCTACGCAAATCCGGCACCCATTTGGCGCTCGCCGACATTCGCGATTCGGTACACGAGTTGCGTTACTACCGGCAGTTTATGGGGCAGCTCGGCGGATTGATTTAGCTATTGCCGAGCTGCCGGCGCGCGCGTCTTGCGTGCCTTGCTCGGCGCTGCCGACGGTTTAGCTGCGCTGCCGGCCTTGCTCGGCTTTGGCGACGGCGCAGCTTGATGCACTTGCGCCGGCAGCACTTCCCGCAATAACGCCCGACACTGACGCTCGGACATCGCCCGCGGCACCGGATAGTTGGTGTCTGCCTCCCAGCAGGCCGCCTTGGCCAGCGCCGGAATGTGCTTTTCTTGCAGCGCCGCGAGGGTTTGCGGAATGCCCACCGTGCGGTTTAGTGCGTCGACCGAATCCAGAAAGCGCTGCGCCAAGCGCGATTCAGACTCACCTTTGTGTCCCAGCCCGGCGCGTGTGGCCAGCATGGCCAGCTTGGTTTGGATCGCGTCGCTGGAAAAACGCAGCACCGACGGCAACATGATGGCATTCGCGAGGCCGTGCGGCGTGTGGTAAAGACCGCCTAGCTGATGGGCGATGGCATGCACGTTACCGACATTGGCGCGCGTGAAGGCGAGACCCGCGTAAGCGGATGCCAAGGCCATATTCTCGCGGGCGAGCAGATTTTCGCCGTCGGCATAGGCCACCGGTAGATATTGGTAGATCATGCTGACGGCCGACAGCGCCATGCGGTCTGTGAACGCGGTGCCCCAATTGCCGATGTAAGCCTCCACCGCGTGGGTCAGCGCATCCATGCCGGTAGCGGCGGTGATGTGCGGCGGCAGACCCGTCATCAAGCACGGATCCAAGGCCGCCATGCGCGGCACAATGCGGGTGTCGGCAATCACCAGCTTACGATGGTGATCAGGGTCGGAAATGACCGCCGCAACGGTGACCTCCGAACCGGTGCCGGCAGTCGTTGGCACCGCGTATATCGGCGGCGGTGCGCGCCAGCCGCGGAAATAACCGACCAGTTGGCGCGGGTGGCGATTATTCGCCGCAGCCATGCCGATGGCCTTGGCTGCGTCCATCACCGAGCCGCCGCCAAAGGCGACAATGGCGTCGCAGCCGTTATCGCGATACGCCAAGATGCCGCGCTCGACCTGCGGAATCGGTGCATCGGCGCTGATCTCATCGAACACCGTGTAGGCCGTGCCACTAGCCGTCAGCGCATCGGTCAAGCCTTTGCTCAGACCCAATTTGGCGATCACCGCGTCGGTGACCAGCAGCACATGCTGGTGACCAAAGCCGCCAATCGCTTGGCCGAGGCGCACACTCGCCCCGGGCCCGATCAACATCGTGGGCTGCGGAATCGGCAGCAGCCGCGTGAAAATACCCGCCGCGCGCTTCAATCCGGGCAAGGCATACGTTCGGGCCATGTCGCTGATCAAGTTCCTGTCCATCAACAACCTCCATCATTCACATCACACTACTCTGAGCCACAAATCTTATGAAGACCGTGATTAGCATCAGTCTAGGCTCAAGCAGTCAGGACTTCGAGTTCACGACCACCTTCCTCGGCCAAAAGCTGCGCGTCCTACGCGTGGGCACGGACGGCAGCACGGCCAAAGCCGCCAAACTGCTGCGCCATTGGGACCAACATGCGCACGCCATTGGTCTGGGCGTGCTCAAAGACAGCTACCGCATCGGCGCCCAACGCCTCATTGATGCCGACACCTCGCGGCTGACGCGTATGGTCACGCGCGTGCCGGCGACCACCGGCGCACGGCTCGCCGACATTTTCCTGGAATGGGCGGTACGCCATGCGCAGAACGAGCTGGGCCATTACTTCGACAACGCCACTGTGTTGTTTTTTTCCGGCATGGCCAACTACAAGCTGGCCATGTCGATGTCCGAATACACCAGCAACTTGATGTTCGCCGATCCCTTGTTGCAACTGGGTGTGCCGAAACTGCTGACCTCGCTGGACGCGCTCGGTTTGTATGCCAGTGGCATGCACTATGTTTCAGACTGGACGCCGCCGCGCGTGATCCCAGCGGTTCTGCTCAAACGATGGACGCGCTTTGTGCTCAGCAAAGCGCTGAATAAGGCCAACATGGTGGTGGCGCGGGTGCACGAGTTGGACGATTTCGGCCTGGAGGAACTGGCCGGCAAAACCCTCATTACCAGTAATGTCAACGACGAACGTTTTGCCCGCTTCAAGGACAAGGGCGTGCATATGGTCATCGACAGCTCGCCGGTGTTCGACGGTCACGTGCTCGGCCCCGAGATGCTCGACGCGATGATCATCGCCGCTAGCGACAAGGCCCCGGAGGACATCCTGGAGGACGACATCCTGGAGATCATTGCTGGACAAGGGATGACACCCCGCATCCTCTATCCGAATGGCTTCAAGCGCATCAACCGCTTCGCCTTTGTCATTCACCCCTTGTCGCAAGAGTATTTCAAGAAAATCAAACCGGTCGAGATGCTGTCGCGGGTGTCGCCGCCGATGCTGATGGATTCGCTGGAAAAGCTCATGGCCTATGCGCCGCCTTTTGTCTATTCGAAGGTGGAAGGCATCAAGTCACCGACCGGCGTAGAAGCGGAAGGCTGGCTGATCTCGGTGGGCGGCACGCCCAAAGAAATCATGGCGCATAGTCCGGAGTTCACCTACCGCCGCCTGCTGGCCGCCGCCGACATGGCGAAACGACTAGGCGCGCAGATTATGGGCCTGGGCGCATTCACCAAAGTGGTGGGCGACGCTGGCGTGACGGTGGCCAAGCGCGCCAGTTTGCCGATCACCACCGGCAACAGCTACAGCGCTTCGGGCGCACTGTGGGCCGCGCACGACGCCGTGCTGCGCATGCGTCTGCTGCCGCCACCGCAGGGCAAGGAACGCGTGAAATTCAAAGCCATGGTGGTTGGCGCCACTGGTGCTATTGGCGCCGCCTGTTCGCGGCTGTTGGTGCGCGCCGCTGAAGAAGTCACCCTGGTGTCGCCGGAAACCGCCAAGCTGCTCGCGTTGAAGGCCTCGATTCTGATGGAAACGCCCGACGCCAAGATCGTGCTGTCGGCGCGCGCCGATACGCATCTGGCCAACATGGACATGGTGGTCACGGCAACCTCTGGCGCTGGCAAGAAGATCCTGGACATCATGAAGGTCAAACCAGGCTGCGTGATCACCGATGTGGCCCGCCCGCTCGACTTGCCACCCGAAGAAGTGGCCAAACGGCCCGACGTGTTAGTCATCGAGTCCGGCGAGATTCTGCTGCCAGGTCAGGTGCGCATGAAGAACATCGGCCTGCCTAAGAATGTCGCCTACGCCTGCCTCGCCGAAACCATCGTGCTGGCGCTCGAAGGCCGCTTCGAGAACTTCACAGTCGGGCGCGCCATCGAATGGGAGAAAGTGCGCGAGATCTACCAAATGGGCTTAAAACACGGCATGCGGCTGGCGGCAATCTCCGGTGTTAATGGCGTGTATAGCGACGAGGACATCGAGCGCGTCCGTGAACTGGCCCTGGCGGCACTCGCCAAGCGCGCCAAGCTGCGCAGCAAAGCGCCGGCCACGCCGAGGACAACAGTGCCAAAGACAGCCGCCCTGAAAACAGCAGCACCGAAGACCGCCGCACCGAAGACCGCCGCGCCGAAGACCGCTGCACCGAAGACAGCAGCGCCGAAGACAGCAGCGCCGAAGACAACAGCACCCCGCAAGACGGCGCCAGCCAAGCGTGCGGTTAAGCGGGCGGGCTGAGGCCAGTTGCAATTGCGCCTCCAATAGTTTGTCCCGTAGGGACCTAAGGTCGGTAGAAAAGATGCCCAAAAACCACCGCAGTGCCAAACTCTGCATCTGCGGTGGGCCAGCGTCGGCAACGGGTTAGTAAACGTCTTTCACCGTGTTGTGCACGTTGAACTTGCCGGTCGGCGTGATCATGCCCGGGCCCTTGATGACACTCTTCAGCTTCAGCGTTTTGTCGTCGATGACGACGATGGCTCTCTCTTCCTTGAGTCCGCTCCACACCGAGAACCACACCTCGTCGCCGGCCATATTGTACTCAGGCTGCACGACGCGCTTGGGACCGGGTCCGAGCTTGGCCCATTCGGCGATCGGCAGCACCTGGTAGCCCTTGGCCAGATTCTGGGTGTCGAATACCGCGACTGTCTGACTCAGCTTCGGATCCGGGTTCAACGGGGTATCCACGTACAAATGATGACTGGTCGGATGCGTCTTCACGAACAACGATCCGCCACCCTGGCCCTTGAGCACCTGCACGGCTTTCCAGGCCTGCTGCGGGTGCTTCTCTGGATCGGTGCCAATCAACGTGATGTCCTCGCTGCCCAGTGCGCTGGTGACCCATACCGGCCCGAACTCGGGATGGATGAAGTTGGCGCCGCGACCCGGATGCGGGATCTTTTCGGCATCGACCAGCTTCACCATCTTGCGTTCCCTGGAATCGACCACCGCAATCTTGTTGGACTGGTTGGCGGCGGTCATGAAGTAACGATGGGTGGAATCCCAGCCGCCGTCATGCAGGAAGCGCGCAGCGTTCAGCGTGGTGATCTGCAGGTTTTCGATGTCGGCATAGTTGACCAGCAGGATACGCCCGGTTTCCTTGACGTTGACGATGAACTCCGGGTGCTCGCGGCTGGCAAGAATGGCGGCCACACGTGGTTCCGGATGGTATTCCTGGGTGTCGACGGTCATGCCGCGGGTGGACACGATCTTGAACGGTTCCAGCGTCGGGCCGTCCATGATCACGAACTGCGGCGGCCAGTAGGCGCCGGCGATCGCATACTTGTCCTCATAACCCTTGTACTTGCTGGTCTCGACCGAACGCGCTTCCAGGCCGATCTTGACCTCGGCGACGATCGCCGGTGGGTCCATCCACAAATCGATCAGATCGATCTTGGCATCACGACCGATGGTGTAGATATACCGCTGCGATTCCGACATGCGCGAGATATGTACCGCGTAGCCGGTTTTGAGCGTGCTGACGATTTCCTTGGTATCGCCGTCGATCAACGCCACTTCACCGGCATCACGCAAGGTCACGGCAAAGAAATTGTCCGTATTACGCTTGTGCATCTTACGCGTGGGGCGTTGATCCACTGGCACGATGACCTTCCAGCTTTCCTTCATTTCCTTCATGCCGAATTCCGGCGGGGTCGGCGGATCATGCTGCAGGAAGCGGGCCATAATGTTGACCTCTTCCTTGGTCAGTTCGCCCGAGGTTCCCCAATTGGGCATGCCGGCCGGTGATCCGAAATTGATCAGCGCCTCCAGGTATTGGGTGCCCTTGGGGCGGGTGATGTCGGGCGTCAGCGGTTTGCCGGTCGCGCCTTTGCGCAGCACGCCGTGGCAACCGGCGCAGCGCTCGAAGAAGATCTCCGTGGCCCGCGTGAACTCTGGCTTGCTGATCGGCGGCGCATCCGGATTGATCACCATTTCGATGCCCTCGCTGCCGGCAGTCGAGGCGCCCGACTGGTATTTCATTTCGCCTTCCTTGGTTCCGGGATGACGGGAACCCTGGGACGGATCTTCGGAAACGACCAGCGTCTTGCGCGCCGTAGTCACGTCAGCCTTGGACACCGAAGTGCCGTTGTTGCCCCAGCTCGCGTACACGTAGGTGAGGATGTTGGCGATATCGGCGTCGGCCAGATGGCTCATCGCCGGCATCACATTGTTGTACTCGACGCCGTTGACCACCAGTTTGCCGCTGATACCCAGCAGCACCGATGACATGACTTTGGTCTTGTTGTTGTTGCTCAGGAAGTCCGATCCGGCCAGCGGCGGAAACGCGCCCGGCAGGCCAATACCCGTGGGCTGATGGCAAGCCGCGCAGTTGGCCAGGAAGGCCGCTTCGCCGGCCTGGTTGCCTTGTTTAGGCAAACGTTCATTGACCACATCGTCAGCCAGCGCGGCTCCGCCCAGCGACAGTAAAAGCAATGCGTAGAGTGGTTTGCGGGTGAACACGAGAAGTCCTCCAATTAGCGCCCAACGGGTGCGTGGGCTTCCCCACTAGCTTCGTTTGAAGTGCTCGAAGGGCTCAATGACGCAAGTCAAGTGCGGCTCAGACGATGCACAAATGCGCGCGATGCACTGCGCTTGACCCAGGTCATCGCCACGCGAGCTAGGCATCGACCAAGCTCTACGAAAGATTGAAGGAGCGTTTTCATGTTGATTCCCTTGCTACTACCGCTGGCGCTGGCCGCGCTATTGGAGCAAGCGCCGCCGCCGGTTCTGGATGCGGTTGTCAGTGTTGCCAGTCGCAGCGCGCAGCCGGCGCGGGAAGTGGCCGGAACGGTGTCGGTGATTGAGCGCGAACGTTTGGACCAGACCTTGGTGCAAGATCTGGCCGACCTGACCCGCTATGAGCCGGGTTTGAGTGCATCCGAAGATGCCACCCGCTTTGGTGTGTCTGGCTTAGCGATTCGTGGCCTATCTGGCAATCGAGTGGCGATGGAACTGGACGGTGTGGCGCTCGCCGATGGTTTTGCGATCGGCAGTTTTTCCAATGCCGGCCGCGCAGCCGTCGAGCCTGCATTTTTGTCGCGCTTGGAAATTTTGCGCGGGCCGGCTTCCACGCTGTACGGTAGCGACGCGCTGGCCGGCGTGGTCAGCATGCGCACACTCAGCGTGGACGAGTTGCTGAAGAGTTCGGCCAACGTGGGCATGCGCGTGGAGGGCCACGCCCTCACTCGCGATGGCAGCACGGCGAGCAATAGTCTTTCCGGTTGGAAACCTGGTCCATTCGAGCTTCTGGTTGGCGTGGTCCGTCGGCAGGGTGGCGCGCGCGACAACATGCCACGTCCTGGCGGGCTGTCGAGCAACCCGGCCGAGCGCGACGAACACAGCGAACTAATCAAACTTGGATTCGATGGCGCGCAACTCGGCCGTTATGGGCTGATGGTCAATCGCACCCAAGAGCGTGTCGTCACCGATGTGCGTTCGCTGATCGCCGGCCCGGGTCAGTACGCCACCACCACGGCCCTGTTTGGCGACGATGTCTACCAATCGGAGCGCTTGAGCAGCAGCGGACAATGGTCGATCAATGCGGTTGGCCTCGACGATCTGAGTGCCACCGTGTATCGGCAACGCAGCCGCACCGATCAAGACACCTCGCAAACCCGCGCTGCGGTAGCCCCGCGCACGCCAGCGACCATGCGCGAGCGTAACTTTTTGCTGAAAACCCAGGCGACGGGTATCAATCTGCAAGCCCAAGGCCGTTTCGACGCGCTCGGCGCACGCCATTGGCAGGTTTACGGTATCGAATACGCACGCACCGCTTTAAACGAATTGCGTGACGCGCGCGAGATTAATCTGGCCAACGGGGCGGTCACCCATCTCATCATCGGCGAGCGCTTCCCGGTGCGCGACTTCCCGCCGTCGACCATGCGCGAATTTGGCGCCTACTGGCAGGATGAAATCCGCCTAGGCGACAGCGCACTCACGCTGATCCCCGGGGTGCGTTATGAGCACTATCGCGTCAATTCCACTGTTGACACGATCTTTGCACAGGATAATCCCGGCCTCATTCCGGTTGATTTGGCCGAGGCGCAATTCACGCCAAAATTGGGCGCCCGGTTGGAACTCAACGCGCATCAGCAGTTATTCGCCCAATACGCAGTTGGTTTTCGGGCGCCGCCGTTGGCGGACGTGAATATTGGCTTCACCATCCCGAGCTTCAATTACATCGCAATCCCAAATCCGGATTTGCGGCCGGAACGCTCGCGTGGCTTGGAGCTGGGCTTGCGCAGCACATTGGCATTTGCTTCGTTAGAGATCGTGGCTTTCGATAATCACTACCGCGATTTGATTGAATCGCGGGTCAATCTGGGCCGCGATCCAATCAGCGGCGCGCTGGTTTTCCAGTCGATCAATCGGGACCGGGCGCATATCTATGGTCTGGAAGTACGCGGCGATGTGGATTTGCCATGGGACGGTTTCGCGCTGCAAGGCGCACTCGCCTGGACGCGTGGCGACGACAGCGCGCGCGACGTGCCCTTAAACAGCGTGGAACCTGCCAAGCTGACGCTGGGCATTGCCTACACGGCGGCTAGCGGACAACATCGATTGGAACTGATGACGACTGCCGTGGCGGCCAAAACGCGCATCGACGATCCCAACGATCAACTATTTCGCACACCGGGCTTCGCCACCCTGGATGCCTACTGGAACATCCAAGTGGCTGATCGCCTAGTGCTTAATTTGGGGGCGTTCAACCTGACCAACCGCCGCCACTGGTTGTGGAGCGGTGTTCGTGGCCTGCCCGCCAACGCCCGCGAAATTGATCTATACAGCCAGCCCGGCCGCCAATTTGGCGCCAGTGTGCGTTATTCATTTTAAGCAGCGGGCTGCGCCCCCCGCGCCCCTATCCCATTGCCACTTTGACGTGCAGACTTGCGGCGAACTGGCAATGGGAGTCTCGTGCAATTGGATACGCTGTGGCCACAAACCGCTGACGACGGTGATGAGCAGCATTTCTGCTCAACCTGCGTATTTGGGCAACTCTGCCTGCCAGATGGGTACAACAAAAGCGCGTTGGCGCAGTTGCATTGCCTGATCGAACATGTGGGGCCGTACCATGCGGGTGATCCGATCTTCACCACCGGCGAGGCTTTCAACGCGATTTATTCGGTGCGCGCCGGCGTGGTCAAAACCACCGTACTTGACGACAAAGGTAACCAGCAGGTGCTCGGCTTCTATACGCCAGGCGAGCTGGTCGGCCTGAATGCCATTTATCCAGCCCGTTACCCATGCACCGCGGTCGCTGTGGATACCGTGATGCTGTGCCGTTTTTCCTTTCCGGCAATGGCCAGTCTGGCGACTCAAATTCCCTCCATCCAACAAACCTTGTTTCGGCTGTTGTCGAAAGATATTGGCACCGCCACGCTGAGCAAAGGTGACTACAGCGCTGAAGAGCGCCTCGCGGCTTTTCTGATCAACTGGTCAGACCGACTGGCACATCGCGGATTTTCCGGGCGCCGTTTTGTGCTGCCCATGCAACGCACCGACATCGCCAATTATTTGAGTATCGCGCCAGAGACGGTCAGCCGTGTGCTAAGGCGACTGGCAGACGAGGGTTCAATCGCCGTCGAACGGCGTGAATTAGAACTGCTCAACCGCCCCGCGCTTGAGACCATTGCCCAGACCTTGTTGGAACGTGGTCGGCGGCTCGGCTAACTTTAAGCAAAAAAACCGAGCGGATGGTGGTGGCGAGCAATGCTGTAGGCGAAGCCAAACACCAACAGAGCCAACACGAAACTGATCAAGCGCGCACGCGGGGTGCGGCCGCGCTTCAATGCATAACTCCCTAGAACCACATAAATCACGATCAGCATGAGCTTGATCCACAACCAGCCGTTGGCAAACATCGCGTGCGGCAAGATGGTCAACAGCATCAGCGCTGCGGTTAGCAATACGCAGTCAATGCTGTAACTCAAATAACGCAACGGCGCCGCCATGGCCCAGCGTTGGCCTCCCGTTTGCACCAATGCGCCGCGCAGCAAGAACAAAGCGCCACTCACCAACACGCTGGCGATGTGCACGGTTTTGATCTGCGGGTAGAACTCGATCATCAAAACACTCCGCCAGTGTCCAAGAGCGAAGCCACGCGAACGGCCGCTGCCGGGCCATTCGCGTGGGTGTCTAACATCGATCAGCCTTGCGCCGATTCCGTCACGGCCGACTCAAGCGGCGGCGATTCCCGCGTTGGCGCCACCCATAATCGAAACACAAACCAGCACAGTGCCAGCGCGCCGATACTGAAGATGGTATCGCCCGGCACGCGCATCCATACCAACAATTCAATGATCGGCTGTTGCATGAATTCAGCCGAGCGGGCGTAGGCGTAACCATGACTGATTGCGGCGATCAGTTGCAAAATGCCGATCGGCAGCAACGTCAATAGCGCCATCAAAGACAAGCCGATGTTGAGCGACCAAAACGCCACCTTCAGCGGGCGCGTATCCCAGTTCATTTGTGCGCGTAAGCCACGCAGGCAGAACAACATGAGCGCAATTCCCAGCATGCCGTAGACACCAAACAGCGCGGTATGGCCATGCAATGGCGTCAGATTGAGGCCCTGCATGAAATACAGCGATAGCGGCGGATTGATCAGGAACCCAAACAACCCTGCGCCCACTAAGTTCCAGAACGACACCGCGACAAAGAACAAAATTGGCCAGCGATAGCGGGCCATCCATGGTGTTGCGTAGCCTAGCCTGTAGGTGTGAAAGGCCTCAAAGCCGATGAACACCAGCGGCACCACTTCCAGAGCGCTGAAGCTGGCACCCAAGGCGACCACCGCAGTTGGCGTACCTATGAAGTACAGGTGGTGCAAAGTGCCGAGCACACCACCCGCCATGAAAACGATCGTCGCAAACAACACCGCGACCGTTGCCGTTTGGGTTTTAATCAGTCCGAGACGGGTAAAGATGAGCGCCATCACCGCGGCGGCAAACACTTCGAAGAAACCTTCCACCCACAAATGCACCAACCACCAGCGCCAGTACTCGACCTCCGAAATATGCGTGTGCTCGCCCCACATCAGCGCCGCGCCGAAGAACAAACCGATCGCCACCGTCGACAAAAACATCAGTGCAATGATCGACTTGGATTCATGCGCTGGGCCGCGCAACAAAGGCCATAGGGAGCGACCAACCAGGACCAGCCAGAGCAGCAGACCAATAAACAAATACCACTGCCAGAAGCGCCCCATATCGGCGTACTCCCAGCCCTGATGACCAAACCAGAAATTATTTTCCAGGCCGAGCATCTGCATCACCGCAAACCATTGGCCCGCAAAGGAGCCAACCACGATGATCAACAAGCTAACAAACAGGAAATTGACGCCCAGGCGCTGAAATCGCGGTTCATGGCCAGACAAGGCGGGCGCGATGTACAAACCCGTCGCCAACCAAGCGACCGCGATCCACAACACCGCCAATTGGGTATGCCAGGTGCGCGCCAGCGAGTACGGCAGGTATTCGGCTAATGCAAACCCGTATGCCTCCTGACCTTCAACTTGGTAATGCGCGGTAATTGCGCCGAGCAGAATCTGCGTCACAAACAACGCCAAAACCAGCCAAAAGTACTTAGCGGTGGCGCGCATCGAAGGGGTGATGTTGAGACTGGCAAACGGATCGTTGGCGGGAATGGTATGAGTGCCCTGATCGCGCGCATGCGTCACCGCGTAATACCAACCCAGTGCGGCGATGCCAGCGATGAGGAACAACACGCTAAAAACCGACCACAACCACAAGGATGGCGGTGGCACATTGCCAATTAGCGGTTCGCTCGGCCAGTTGTTGGTGTAAGTCACCCGCGCTGCCGTCGGCGCACCGGGTTTGCTGTCTGCCACTTGATCAGCGCTGGCACGTTCTGCCGCGGCAGCCCAAGCAGTCCACCAAATAAAACCGGTTAACGCGCGACGATGTTCATCGGTGTCAACCGTATTGTTTTTCATCGCATAGGCTTCGCGCAGCGCCGCCGTGTCTGCTTGATTGCCGAACAGGCTGACGTAATGCGCCGCCACTGTGGCCACCGCGGCCACGCGCTCCGCTGGCAGTGTGATCGTCCCGGTTGTTGGATCGTAAGTGTTGGTGCGCATCAACGGCTGCAAGCGCGCCCGCAGTGCGCCTTGTTGTTCGCCGCTCAGCGACGCGTAATGGGCGACAGCATAGTCGGCCAACGCCCACGCATTGAGCACTTCAATGGCCTCTCGGTGCAGCCAATCGGCGCTCCAATCGGGCGCCACATAACTGCCGTGTCCCCAGATCGAGCCCAACTGCATGCCACCGATCGACTGCCAGACCTGTCGACCTTTCTCAATATCCGCGCGCGTGTAAACCACGCGACCGTCCACCGCCACCACGCGCTCCGGCATCGGCGGCGCGGCGCGAAAAATCTCGGTTCCGGCCCACAACAAAACCGAAAACGAAATCACCAGCAGGGTCGCCAAACCCAGCCATAGCTTGCGATCAGCACTCATCACACTCTCCATTCGGGATGAAGACATGTTCGGCGGCCGCAGGGCAATCCACCAATGACGTGGATCAAGTGCGCGCGTCGACGGCACAAGACGTGCCGCATCCCAGCGCAAGTGAAGACTTTTTACGGCGCCGCTGATTTAACCTAGAAACCTCAGTTGACCGCTTCCCATCACCCATAACGCGATGATTTTTTTGACTTTTAGCACTTTGATCAAATCACCTTTTGGGTGAGTGCGCTACGGGGCAAGGCGCAATGAGGAGGACTAGTTATTCTATTCCAACGAGTTGCAACGCAGCCCGCGCCGCCAGAAGCCAGAAGCCAGAACCGTGCAATCTGCCCTGCACCGCCATGACCGCAAGCTTGCGCGGCATGCCGCCCGCCGGCTTGAACGGCTGGCGACTCGGTCGCCATTGGCCTTGAAAGTCGTACAATCCCTGGGTGACATCCAACGATTACAGTGTGCTGCGCCCATCAAAACTTTTCAGAGCGCAGAATCTCAACGTCCATCAGGAAGGCCACCATCGCGTAGTTAGCGTAGTAGCGTTTCTGGATGTGTTCGAGTACGGATTCGGCCTGCGGGCGCGGGCAAATTATCTCAATGCGGATGTTGGCCGCCCCTGTCCACGCCGCATCGCGCACGCCGCGGCTGCCGCGGCCACGCGCGTCGGAAACGGTGTAACCGCGCACACCCAGTCGGTCCAGATCGCGCAGTAGCGTTTGCTCGATAGCGGCTTCGGTGATCACCGTGAGCAAGGTGCGCTTCTCGGTTGGCAATGTCATGGGATTGCTCCGACAAGTTGAGTGGCAATTCGGTGATAAAGCGGGATTCCAACGAGAATATTGAACGGAAAGGTCACGCCCAGCACGATGGCGAGCGACAGCGCCGGATTGGCTTGTGGCACTGCAACGCGCATCGCCGCTGGCACCGCAATGTAGGAAGCGCTGGCCGCCAGCGTGGCCAATAAGGTCAAACCGCCCACCGACAGGCCAAGCAGCAGGCCGCAGCCTAACCCAAGCGCGCCCGACAACAGCGGCATCGCGATGCCGAAGGCCAGCAGGAACAGGCCATTGCGGCGCAGGTCGCTCACATGGTGGCTGACAATCAGCCCCATCTCCAACAAAAAGAGCGCTAACACGCCTTTGAAAAGATCGAAGAACAGGCTCTTGATCGGCGCCAGCCCCTCCGGACCGGCCATCCAGCCGATCGCCATGCCGCCCAGCAGCAGGGTGACGCCCTTGCCGAGAAAGGTCTCGTGTGCCAATGCCCGCCAGTCGGTTTCGCGACCAATGCCGCGCACCAGCACGATGCCAACCATGATGGCCGGCACTTCCATAGCCGCCAGGAAAATCGTCAACTGCGATTCAAACTCGATATTGCGCACCATCAGCCAGTTCACCCCCACAGCGAAGGTGGCCACGCTGACCGATCCATAGTGCGCCGCGGTGGCTGCCGCATCCGCGCGACTCAGACGGCCCAGATGACGCAAAACTGCGAAGGCGATCAGCGTCAGAAGCACCCCCAGCAATACGACCGCCAGCAATTGCGGCAACAGCGGGAGTAGCGCTTGTTTCGCCAGACCCTCGCCACCCTTCATGCCGATGGTCAACAACAGAAATACCGACAGCGAGTCGTACAGGGCCGCAGGCAAGCGCAGGTCGGAACGGGCCAAGCCCGCGGCTAACCCGAGTAGGAAAAACAGAACGACCACATCCATTGTGAGTGGGTCTAAGAGCGCTCCGGGTAGCCTAACCGAGTCAACCCTCGCTTATGCGGGCGAGGGTCGACCGATTTCGAACTCAGCTTGCTATTTGGACTGCCTGAGCGCGGGTCTTGTACAGCGAGTAGGCGACACCGATCACCAGCATGCTGAAGGTCACCGACAGCGAGATTGCAGGATCCAACTTGCCGTAAATCTGGTTATAGAAGATTTTGGCACCGATAAACACCAGGATGGCCGCGAGTGCGTACTTCAGGTACTTGAAACGGTGGATGACGGCTGCCAGGGCAAAGTACAGCGCGCGCAGGCCGAGGATGGCGAAGATATTCGACGTGTAGACGATGAACGGGTCGGTGGTGATCGCGAAGATCGCCGGGACCGAATCGACCGCGAAGATGACGTCGGCAACCTCGACCAAGACCAGCGCGAAGAACAGCGGCGTCGCCCACCACACGGTCTTGGCACCCGGCGCATCGCTCACCGGCAGGCGCACGAAGAACTGGTTGCCGTGTACCTGGTCGGTGACCCGCATGCGCCGACGCATCATCTTCAGCAACGGGTTGTTGCCGATGTCGGGCATGTTGTCGATCATCCACAGCATCTTAATGCCAGTTAGGATCAGGAAAGCGCCGAACAGGTACATCACCCAGCCGAATTGGCTGACCAGCGTAGCGCCCAGCCCGATCATGATCGCGCGCAGGACGATCACGCCGAGGATGCCCCAGAACAACACGCGGTGCTGATAGATGCGCGGCACGGCGAAATAGCTGAAGATCAACGCGATCACAAAGACATTGTCGAGCGCCAGCGACTTCTCGATCAAAAACCCGGTGAAGAAGTGCATGCCACTGGTGGCGCCCAGATACCACCAGACCCAGGCGCCGAAGGCGCTCGCCACGGCGATATAACCAGCCGACAGCCACAGGCTTTCTTTGACGTCGATCTCGTGGTCTGTCTTGTTGAGCACGCCAAGGTCGAATACCAGCAAAGCAACGACGATGGAGAAAAAGAGCAGCCAGATCCATAGGTCCTGGCCAAGAAAATCCTGTGCGAGTAGTTGCGAGAGAGTGTCCATGCAAGCCCCTCCAAGGGCAAATGAGGGCGACGACATCGCAGCACTGTGCTGCCAGAGGGGCCCGTCGCAGCGCGCAGCATGCCGCTGCGGCCATTCCCGAAGAAGATGAATTAACTGCGCCTTATCTTCGAGAAATTCGAAGGATTACGGATTTGCGAGCGCGTCCGCTGCCGCGTCGATCATCGCGCGCACCCCGGGGTGGCTGGCGCGCCGTTCGCTGGAGATGGCGTAATAACTTTCCTTGATGCCGCCGGCCAGTCCGAGCAACAACCCGTCGTACACATGGTCGATCTCGCCACGGATTGCGATGGGCGCCGGAAAAACGCCGGCACCGGCGCGCGCAAAGGTCTTCATCAGCGCGGTATCGTCGAACTCACCCACTACGTGCGGCACCACGCGCTGTTCTTCGAACCACTCCATCAGCTGCTCACGCACCGGCGAGTCCTCGCTGGGCAGCAGTAAGGGCTGACCATGCAGGCAATGCGGAAAAGCTAGGTCCGGCAGTTGCAGCGCACGCGGCCCGTAGAGGCCGATCGGACTGCTGCCGAGCGTGTGACTGTAGCTACGCAAGCTCAAGCCTGACGGCGCCGGACGGATCGATAACACGCAGTCCAGGCGGTGCAGGGCCAACTCCGCCAGCAGGTTTTCAAGCTTGCCCTCGCGGCAGAGCAGACGGATCGGATCAGCCAGTTGTTGTGCGGGGGCGATCAGCCGGTGCGCCACCGACTTGGGCACCGCATCGGCCACGCCCACGCGAAAGCTCAGCGCCCGCCCGGCCGGAAGCGCTTTGAGCGCCTCGCCAAGTTCTGCTGCCAGCGAGAACATTTCATCCGCATAGGAATAGGCGACGCGGCCGGCCTCAGTCAGTTGCAGTCGTTTGCCGACTGGTGTGAACAGCAGCACGCCGATACTTTCTTCCAACTGCTTGAGCTGCCCGCTCAGCGTTTGGGGTGTGAGATGCAGTTTTTCCGCTGCGCGAGTGACTCCGCCGGCGCGCGCCACCGCCCAGAAGTAGTGCAAGTGCTTGTAGTTGAGCGCGCGTCGCATGTTGCGAGATCCTTCGAAAAAACCGCAATGAACAATCAACATTTACTGCTTTTCTCGAAGCCTTGGCAAGTCCAATCTGCCGCCAACACCAGCCAAGGAGGTTTCCGTCATGCATATCAACGTTCAAGCCCGGGGTTTTGCGCTTACCGCTGCGATGGAGGCGCACCTGCAGCGCCAGCTGCGATTCGCTTTCGATCATCTGGACAACCGCGTCCGTCGCGTATGGGTGCGCTTGTCCGACATCAACGGTCGGCGCGGCGGCATCGATAAACGTTGCCAGGTGCAGGTGAAACTGGCGAACAGCAGCGATGTGGTTATCGCAGATGTGCAAACCGACCTGTACCTCGCCGTTTCACGCGCGGTAGAACGTGCGGCCAGCACGATAACCCGCCGACTAGGACGCCTGCGCCAAGTGCAGCGCGCCACTGTGCCCAGCGCGTCCGCAATCCCGACCCGCGCGATTTTGCGGCTGCGCAGACGCGCTGCGGAGCACACGGTATGAACCACGTCGGCCTGATGGAGTTTGTCTGGCTGCGACTGCGGCGGCTACCGCGTTCGGTGTGGATCGCGGGCGGGTTGGCAATGCTTATAATTCCGGTGTTGCTGCTGTGGCTGGTCTTGTCGCTGTTCGGCGGTGCTTGGCAAGTGGGCAGTGCTTGGTTGGGGCAGGGGCGCGAGGCGCTGCAGTCGGTGTTACCGGCCAATGTCGAGCAACTGGCGCACGACTTGCCCACTACGCAAGCGGCACTTGGCGCCTTGCAAAGCGAGGCAGAGCAGCGCATGCAAGAGCAGGTCGAGCGCCTGCGTGCAGCCGTTCCAGCCTCAGCCGAAGCCTTGCAGCAGCAACTGGGCGTGCCCGCTGCTGCCGAAGGCTTGCGGCAACTCACGCAGCAGGGCCGCAGCAGCGCAGAACAGACGGTGTCGTCGTGGCTGGCGCCAGCGCGCCCTAGCACTGACGTCCGCGGTGAAGATCCGCCCGGGATTGCGCGTTTGCCCGGCTTCATTCGCACCGCGTTCACCCGGCTAGATGATCGACTGCGCGTGTCCTGGGTCGGCGCTGCGCCCCATACGGAGGTGGTCGCCTACTACACGCAGCAGCTCAGCGCTGCCGGTTATAGCAGTCAAGTGCTCGCCGCCAGCGCGCAATCAGAGACCGTGGAATTCAAATCGCCACAGCGTAAGCTGACTCTGGCGGTGCGCGATGATGGCCGCGGCGGCAGCGAACTGGATTGGGAGGTGCGCTGATCGTAGCAGCCTGTCGGACTTTCATCACGAGTGCGCCGGAAGCCCGACAGGCTGCTAGTCACTTGAACCGTTGTCGCCCGCGTTTTTTTTGGGCTCGGCTGCGCCGTCAAGCAATTGAATTTCACCGACGTCTACGCGTCCTTCGGTGTCTTTCCAGTCGCTGTCTTGCATGGCCCAATATTGCTCGGGCTTCCAGAACTCAGCTTTGTAGTACTCGTCGCCGCGGATTGTGCGTAATCCGGTCGCTGTAGGAATTTCAATGCTTAAATTGGATGCAAAGCCGGTGCGACTACCCGTTGTCTTGCTGCGCGCCTGTCTTAATTTAGATTCCAAACGTGGCTTGGCATATTTATCGGCATATTCGCCATACAGCGCATCACCCATGTCCAACGCGCGTTCGCGTTCCGCCGCGGTCAGGGCTTCCCAATACAGCTCGCGTTTGACTAACATCATTTTGTAACCACGTTCGGCCGCTAAATCCATCCAGATATAAGCGGTTGGTCGATCAACTGGTACGCCCCGCCCGTCCCACAGCATCTCAGCAACCATGCCCTGCGAGGGTTTATCGGCAAAACGCGCGGCGCGTTTAAACTTGCTCAACGCCTTGGCGAACTCACCTTTGCGATAATCGGTCAACGCTAACAAGCGGTATTTCAAATCTGGGTGGCGGGTTAGAAAACCCTCGGAGCTCATGATCAAATCGTCGACATCAGCGGTATCACGCGAATCCTCTTGCGGCGTGAGTGCTTCCAACGGCGCAAGCGTCGGCGGGGCTTTATCCACCGCATGCGCGGCAACCGACGCCAAAGCCATTCCGACGGCAAGCAACAAGGAACTACGGTGTTTCATTGGGCTGTCTCCTAGAGAATCTGATTCGATATTGCTTGCAATTGAGTGTGACGACAATCGGTCGGAAGTCCTGCTTGAGCGCCATGCCGCGCGTCGGCTGGCAGACCGCCCAGCACCCAAAAAGCTACACGAAGCATCGCACTGGCGGTCTCAAAGAGCGGTGAACTGAGGTATGAGGGTTTAACCTATAACCTAGCAGCCTGTCGGGCTTTCCTCGCGAGTGCGCCGGAAGTCCTTTTGGCGATCGTTTTCTACGCACTCTCGGATTGATTTTGAAGGCCTGGGCTCTACTTTCAAGTCTGTGCTATGCCAAAAGGCCGTCCGGCCCTTCGGAATGCGCGTCTGGACGGCTCTGTTGCGAGGCTAGGCAAGGGAAGAGCCATTGCCTGCGCGCCGCGCCTTGCAGCCATCCGTTCAACCTAGAAACCTCAGTTGGACGGGGTAGAGTGTGCGGTTATGGGTGAAAGCCGGCAAGCTTGCGCGGCATGCCGCGCGCCGGCTTGAACGCCTGCAAGCTGTGCTTGCAGGCCGGAATAGGGCATAAGCGCAATGAGGATGAAAGCCGGCAAGCTTGCGCGGCATGCCGCGCGCCGGCTTGAACGACTGGCGGCTACGCCGCCAGACCGGCGGAATAGCTCCTCTATTCCCACGAGTTGCAACGCAGCCATGCGCCGGCCCGCAAGCTTTGCTTGCGTGCGTTCGAAACGGCGCGCCGCATGCGGCGCAAGCCGCCGGTTCTCACCCGCCAGAACCGTGCAATCTGCCCCGTAGCGGACTCAGCCAACGGGTGAACTGATCAAAGTTCTGAAAAGCCCCAAGAATCATGGCGTTATGGGTGATAGGAAGCGGTCAACGGTCAACTGAGGTTTCTAGGTTCAACCACACAACGCATCTCACGCTGAAAGTCCGACAGGCTGCTAGGTTTAACGAAACACGGCGTTGATGCAGCATCTCGGCCTTGACCACTCTTGGGAAGGAACAAATGAGCGATTTCATCGAGGTCTATCCCGAAGCGCTGAGCGCCGAGCAATGCGCCAGCATCATTGAGCACTTCGAAGCGAGCCCGGCACTGCAGCCTGGCAAGGTCGGTTCGGGAGTCAATCGCGCCCTAAAAGACAGTCGCGATTTGACCATTAGTCAGCATCCGGAATGGTCCGCCATCGAGCAGTTGTTGAATCGGGCGATGATGTCCGCGCTGTGCAAATATCTACGCAGTTACCCGCAAGTGCTCATCGCGCCACTTGCGCTGGGATGGAATGACCCGATCAGCGGCGCATCCCGCATGCTACAAGCGGACGATTTTCTTGGCATGGACGATCTGCAAGTTGCCAATCTCGCGCGCTTTGCGTTCCGGCCCGGCAGCATCAATGTGCAAGGCTATAACGCGGATCAAGGCGGCTATCCGTATTGGCATTGCGAACATTATCCGCGCGATGCGCAATGCGAAGCCTTGCACCGCGTACTCCTGTGGACCCTGTATTTGAACGACGGCTTCGCGGGGGGCGAAACCGAGTTTTTCTTTCAGCGCCGAGGCATCCAACCGCAAACCGGTACTTTGCTGATCGCACCTGCCGCTTTCACCCATACGCACCGTGGCAATCGCCCGCGCGGCGGCGATAAATACATCGCCACGTCGTGGGTGTTATTCAGACGCGCCGAAGACCTGCCGTTGGGATAAAACCAGCGGGTAGCCGTGCGAATCTTGCTATGCATTTACTCGGAGCTTGCAAAAGTAAAGCAGCGGAGCTTGCTCCGTTCCCCACCAGAAAAATCTAAGCACATGATTATGAGAGATTTATTTTCTTTAGAAAATTCATGGACTGGCAGGCGCCGGGTGGTGCTTGGACATTCGCGTTGTGGCGCGTTCCTGGTGGTAGGCGCTGAGTATTCGCTGGAGACCGAGTTGGTCGATTTTTTTGTCGGCCTGCCAGTTGAGACGCGCTGATGACGGCGCCCGCACGCATTCTGCTGGCCTGGGAACTGGGCCACGGCTGGGGGCATGTGTTGCCTTTACGCGCACTGGCCGAGCATTTGATCGCCGCTGGACATCAGGTGTTTGTGGCCGCTCGCGATTTGCTGCGCACCCGACGCGCCTTTGCTGGCAGTGCTGCGCGCGTGCTCGCCGCGCCATTTTTTCCGGGTTTGCTGATTCCAGCGCAGCAGCAAAATTCACTAGCGGATGTCATTTGGTTTGATGGTGGCGGACATACGCAGGACAGCACAGAGGCCTTGTTTCTAGCGTGGCGCGAATTGCTGCAACAACTGCGTATTGATCTGCTGATCGCCGACGCCGCGCCGATGGCCATTGCCGCGGCACATGGGCTAACGCGCCGGATGAGCTACGACAACTGTTTTCATGCTACTGACGTCCATGCTTGGTCGATTTTTCGCGACTGGGAACGTATTGATGCGAATGCCACGCAGGACCGCGCGCGCCGACTGCTGACGCACTTAAACGCAGCGCGCAGCACGGTGAATTTGCCGCCCGCCGAATCACTCGCTGCAGGTTTTTCAGCGCAACGCCAATTGCTGCGGTTTTTGCCAGAACTAGACCACGCCGGGCCACGCGCGCAGAGTCGTTATATCGGCCAAACAGCGGGCCCAGGATGCAGCCCCAACTGGCCAGAGCCCCAGCGTAGCCGACGGGTTTTGGCCTATGTGCGCAAAGATCATCCGTTGAGCGA
>Ga0105048_10003288_pt1 | contig 26482 bp, 21 predicted proteins | sample MAT05_FD_78382 | JGI IMG/M metagenome (GOLD analysis project Ga0105048, IMG submission 78382) | Freshwater microbial communities from Lake Fryxell liftoff mats and glacier meltwater in Antarctica - MAT-05 | ecosystem: Environmental > Aquatic > Freshwater > Ice > Liftoff microbial mat | place...
AATATGCGTGGATGATAATACAAATAATTAAATAAGCCTTTTCCTTTCGTTTCTTCCATAAAGCTTTTGCTGGATACGTTCACGGCAATGAACATGAAAATAGTCCAAAATAGGGCGTTCCAAACCGTTGGAGCAATTATTTTTTTAAAACATAAGGCCGAAATAAAAACCGTTGCGACGATATAAACGAAAATCCCAGCAAGAGTTGATTTTTGTCTAAATTCTAATAAAAATTGTTTTTTAATTAAGTTTGTGAGTGGTCTGCTTTGCATTATGGAGTAAATTTACACTCAAATACTTTAAAACACAATTAAACAAATATCAATTTTGATGGTTTTATAAATAATAGTACTTACCTTAATCCCGCTTTGAAAATGAAAAAATTATTTCTTGCACCACTTCTAATCATATTAGGCATTATCTTATACGCATTCAACATGAAAAAAGGTCTGGCTACGTCTTCTATCCATCAATTTAAAGCTAAAACCATTGACGGTGATGTTTTTGATTTCAGCACCTTGAAAGGTAAAAAAATATTGATTGTAAATACAGCGAGCGAGTGTGGATTTACTGATCAATACAAGCAATTAGAGGAAGTGTTTAAAAAATACAAAAGCACCAATTTTGTTGTCATCGGTTTTCCTTGCAATCAGTTTGGCGGACAAGAACCTGGAACAAATTCAGATATAAAAAGTTTTTGTTCTAAAAACTTTGGTGTTACTTTTTTATTGATGGATAAAGTAAATGTAAAGGGAGATAGTATTTGTGAGATTTATAAATGGCTTACAAAAAAAGAACAAAACGGAGTGATGAGCAGTTTGGTAACTTGGAATTTTCAAAAGTATATGATTGATGAGAAAGGTTTCTTAGTAGATTATGTATTACCTGTTCAGAAACCAGATTGCGCAAAAATTGTGAACTGGATAGAAGGGAAGTAATTGTTTTGGCAGGGGCGAAAAAATTGAAGCTTGCAGCATTTCCAGATGTTGATTGTTGAATGTTAAACCGCCCTTTACCACATTTCATATATAGATATTTATTGTTTTTTAATTGTCATATGGTAAACCATGTTATCTTCATGCGTGTTTGTGCTGGCGGCAACATGGGTATTTCATATCAAAAAAAGGGATTTAAATTTTGTTAGCCATCTTGTGTTATAAAAAAAGATAGCAGTATAATATCTAATGAATCTCTGAATATAGAAGGAATGGAGAAGTATGCGAAAAGTGCACGACATTTGGTATGATAAGAAAGCATTTGTCATTTATTAAAAAAAAATCTTAATGAATAAGGGACTTTACAGACTGCCACTCTCAGGATCCTTGTCACCCATCACATCGCCATTCAGCCATAAGATTTTTAAAAAGGAGAGTGAAACATAATTTATGAATCTGCTGAGATAAAGAACGAGAGCCGCTGCCATGAAAAAAAAGTGTTCGACTCACTTTAAAAAGTAGCAGGACTCTCGCACATGTTTTTAATAGGTTGTGGAAAGAAAAAAATAAGGGCTTCTATTTTTTACTCCCGTCTCCTTTGTTGTTAGCTTTTCTTGGTATAAAAATAAAGTTCCGAAATTAATATAATATTTCAAAATCGGCACTCGACATCACTTAAAATATTTGAGCAATTTCTTTTTTAATAAAATCAATGGCAATATCGTTTGGCAATTTTTTACCAATGTTTGCTGTAATATTTAAAAGCATAATAGCCAACTCCGAACTATTGGCATCATTAGACACTTTAGATGAGGAGATGTTTACTAACTGTATAACTTCTTCTTTAGCGTTTTTAACTAATTCCCAAGCAGTGGACGAAAGATAAATTTGTTGAGATAAATTATGCTCGTATTCTGTTTTAATTGCATGCACTAATTCCATTTGTAGTTGACGTGCACTCATTCCATTTTTATTAACTCTTACTACTAGGCTATTAGGATTAATGCGCTCTAAGTATATAATAATTCTTTCAAAAGCTTGAATGCGAATGGGAGTAACGGTTCCAAGGGTTGATTTTTTTAAATCATATTCTCGTCTTTTCTCATCATTATCTAAAAAACGTTTTACTAAAAAATAAGCGGCTGCAAAAACAGCTCCCGATGGAATAATAATTTTTAATAATTCAAATAGTGCTGTCATGGTTGTTGTAATTAGGAGTTAGTGCAATAATGTCATTTATTCAGTTTCTAATATCGGATTTTTTATCCAAAATCAATCATTAAAACTCACACAAAATTAGCCTCCTGCCTTTTTTGCTTTGTAATTAGCTTTAATCAAAAGGTCTAGCAATTTATCTCTATTATCTCCCTGTATCAAAATATTTCCGTCTTTGCTATTTCCCCCGACGCCACATTTTTGTTTTAAATTTTTTGCTAAATCATTCAAATCCGTTTCGGTGCCAACAAATCCGCTAATGCGAGTCACCAACTTACCACCACCTATTCTATCTAAAAAAAGTTTTAAATTTTGTTGTTGTGGCGCTAAGGTTTGCTGAATATCATCCGCACTATTTTGATATTTAAAATCAGGATTTGTAGAATAGACGACATTTACTCTATTCTTTTCTTGTTTGCTCATGTTTTATAAGTTAAGAGTTAGTATTAACTATTAATTACGGTAAATATAATTTCTTTTTAATTAATTTAGAACCTAAATTCCACACATGATTCATTATAAATTATATCTTAAAAATCCACAGTCACATTATATTTATGTTGATTTAACCATTGATACAATAAATACAACAACGCTTGAATTGCAATTGCCAGCTTGGCGACCAGGAAGATATGAATTAGGTAATTTTGCAAAAAACATTAAGTGTGTAGAGGCATTTAACGAAGACGGTGCTGCATTAACATACACAAAAACGACGAAAGATTTGTGGCTTATTGAAACGCAGGGTGCTAAAAAAATAAAAATAACATACAGCTATTATACCTTTGAAATTAACGCAGGCAATTGCTATGCCGATGATACACAGCTATATGTTAATCCAGTGCACCTTTGTATGTACGTTCCTAATAGAATGTATGAGGCTCATACAGTAGAGCTCACTATTCCTGAAACTTATAAAGTAGCTACTTCGTTAAAAAAAACAAATAATTATTGGGTTGCCCAGTCCTTTGATGAGTTAGCAGATAGCCCTATAATGGCAAGTGCCACGCTACAGTCGGAATCCTATACGATTAATAATCTGACATTCTGGTTACATTTTGTGGGAGAATGCAAGCCTGATATTGAAAAATTTAAAACCGATTTTATAAAATTCACACGCACACAATTATCTTTTTGGGGCGGATTTCCAAGTGATGCGTATCATTTTATGTTTCAAGTTTTGCCCTTTAAGTTTTATCATGGTGTCGAACATCAAAAATCAACCGTTATTGCCATAGGTCCCGGTTATAATTTAAATAAAGGAACAACATACGAAGATGTTTTAGGGGTGTCGTGTCACGAATTATTTCATACCTGGAATGTAAAATACATTCGCCCAGCAGAAATGTTGCCCTATGATTTTTCAAAAGAAAATTATGCTAGAACAGGTTATGTGTATGAGGGCTTTACTTCTTATTATGGCGACTTGTTATTATTAAGTAGTGGTGTTTTTACGACCGCACAATATTTTCAGACGCTTGAAGAAAGACTAATGAAACATTTTCATAATTATGGCAGATTTAATTTATCAGTCGCTGAGTCTAGTTGGGATACATGGTTAGATGGATATGTTTCTGGTGTGCCCTATCGCAAAACTTCTATTTATGATGAAGGTAATTTAATTGCTTTTATGTTGGATGTTCACATCATGCAGTACACCAATAATAAAAAAGGATTGAAAGATGTATGCAGAATACTCTATCATGATTTTGGTAAAACAAACACAGGTTATTCAGAGAAAGATATCATTTCTATTTGTGAAAAAACGGCAGGATGTTCTTTAAAATCTTTTTTCGAAAATCATGTGTACGGCACTGAAAATTATGATCTTTCGCTTAGCGAATGTTTTAAGTATTTGGATATAGAATTAATTAAAAATCCAAGTACTATCATCAGTGAATCTAAATTTGGATTTAAGACAATTGATGCGGGTAACAATAGAAAGGTATTAATCACAGCTCCTCATTCGCCAAGTTTTAAAGCTGGATTAAGTATAGGAGATGAAATAGTATCCGTGAATGGCTATACACTTAAAAATGATTTTAATGATTGGATGAGTTATTTTTCACAGGATGATATTGAACTTTTAGTATCAACTAATCAACACTTAAAAACCATTAAATTAACTAGTGTTCAAACATCAATGCGATATTTTGATGTTTTAAAATTGAAACAAAATGGCAATAGCTCAATTAATTTTGATGCGTGGCTTGCTTTAAATTCATAATTCGTTTAAGAAGTTTATGGCAACTGTATTATTGTAAGTCCAAAAATTAAATACCTTTAGCATAAAAAATTATAATCATAATTGATACTATATGTCTGATAATTTAATTTCCGAAAATCCATTAGAGGAAAGTCCAAAACGTTCTCAATTTCTAACTACCTTATGTATTTTGAGTTATATATGGAACGGAATGGCACTACTGTTTTTGTTGTTATGTTTGCTTTTTAGCGGTTTAGTATACGAAGCTCTAGGAAAAATAAATTCAGGCGATAGTCCATTTACTACTATGGATGAGTCTCAACAAAAGGCTATTCAAATGATATTAGATTACGGGCGAGGATTCGTTACTTCAATGATTGCCTTAGCAATGATTATTTATATGACATCCTTACTTGGAGTTGTTAAGATGTGGAAACTTCAAAAATGGGGATTTTATATATACGCTACCCTTAATAGTTTTGGAGTAATGTATAGTTTTTTAAGTGGATCGTATTTCATGGGAATAATTTCATTGTCATTCATCACCATGTATTATTTGAATTTAAAAGACATGAAGTAATTCTATGCTCTTTCTTGAACGCAAAATGTGTGTTAACACAAATTAGATGAATATATAATCAGAACTAAACTCAAAAAATTAAATAAACTCTTCAAGGGTTTAAAACCCTTGAAGAGTTGCAAATATTTAAATAACATACAGATGAAATAATCATTTCATATAATTTCTTTCTCCAAAAATACTGCTTCCCACTCTAATCATCGTTGATCCTTCTTTTACGGCAATTTTATAATCACCACTCATTCCAAAACTCAACACATTATAATCAGGGTATAGCAGACTGAAGTTTTTTACAGACTTAAATTCAAGGGAGATTTGTTCTTCATCTTCTGTGTTTGAAGCCATTGCCATAAAACCAATTACTTTAATATTTTTCAATTCTTTAAATTCATGTGAAGCAAACAATGCAGTTGCTTCATTAAAATCTAAGCCAAATTTCGTTTCTTCTTTTGCTACAAATAATTGTATGAGACATTGTATGACTCTATTATTTTTTTTAGCTTGTTTATCTATTTCTTTTAATAAGGAAATACTGTCAACGGCATGTATCAAATAAACAAAAGGCGCAATGTATTTTACCTTATTCGTTTGCAGATGCCCTATAAAATGCCAACGAATGTCTTTAGGCAATTGCACTTGTTTATCCACCAACTCTTGCACATAATTTTCACCAAAATCTCTTTGACCTGCATTATATGCCTCTAAGAGCATCTCAACAGGTTTTGTTTTAGATACCGTAATTAATGTAACGGCTTCCGTTAGTTGAGATTTTATTACTTTAATGTTATCTGAAATTGACATACTTTATTTTAACATACGTTTCATCATGATATCTGTTTGGCTTTCACTTCCTAGTTGAAAGTTATGTTTGTCAAATTCTATAAAGCCATGTTTCTTATAAAAACGAATGGCTTTTAAATTATGCTCCCAAACCGCCAGCCATATAAAATCACAATGCCTGCTATTTGCAATTCGAATGGCAGTATGCAAAAGTTCTTCTCCTAATTTTCTATTATGAAATTCTTGACTTACATAGATGCGCTCGATTTCAATGGAATAATCAGTTTGAATCTCCTTTTGAGCTTTTCCGAAATTTAACTTTAAATAACCTATAATAGAGTCATCTAGTTTTAAAAAATAAAATTCGGAATAAATGGAATTTAATTCGGAGCTCAATGTTGATTCGCTAAAATTTATCTGGAGATATAACTCCATGTCTTGTGAATTATTATTGGAAGAAAAAGTTTCTGAAAAAGTTTTAATGCTAATATCTCTTAATACCTTAAGATCACTGAGCGTTACTTTTACTATTTCAAATTTATCTTCTATCATTACACTAATTATGACATTAACACAACTGGGAATCTTTATTAAATAGGATTTTTTAGGCGAACAATTTTTTGAAAATGCAGAATACAAAGGTATTTGAGGCTTTCAAAAATGAAGTTCAACGACAAAAATACATTTAATAAAGGTTCATAACTAATCTTCTAAGCTATAAATCAATAATCCACTTCTCATTTTAGGTTCTACCCAAGTAGATTTAGGAGGCATAATGTTACTCGTATCTGCAATCCATTTTAAATGTTCCATGGTCACTGGATATAGTCCAAAAGCAATAGCCGCTTTCCCATTATCAACAACATTTTTTAGTTCCAAGCTTCCTTTCACGCCAGGTATAAATCCTATACGTTTATCTGTTTTTAAATCATGAATATTAAAAATGGGCGAAAGAATATATTTAGTTAAAATAGCGGCATCTAAGCTATCAATGGGGTCTTCATGATTATAGATGGTATCCTTAACTTTTAAAACATACCATGTTTGCTCTAAATACATCGAAATTTCATGTTTTTCACGAGGCTTAAAATCCGTTTCATTAATTTTACTCACTATAAAATTTGCACTTAACTTATTTAAAATATCATTTACCGACAGTCCATTTAAGTCATAAGCTATACGATTGTAATCATAAATTTTTAGTTGAGTCTCTGGAAAAAACACACCTAAATAGTAATTAAAAGCTTCTTCGCCAGTATAAGATTTTTTGGTGCTTCGTCTTAATTTTCCTAAGAGTGTAGCAGATGCAGAACGGTGATGTCCATCGGCTATGTATATATGTGGAATACTTGCAAATCGCTCTGCAATTTGATTTACTGTTTTCTTTGATTCAATAATCCATACTGTATGCCTTACTTTATCGGTGGAAGTAAAATCATATTCTGGACGGGTGCTTAATACTTCTGTAGAAATTTGGTCTATAATTTCATCATTTGGATAAGAAAACAAAACTGGTTCGGCATTAAATTCACAAACATCTAAATAATCTTTTAATTTTTCCTCTCTCGTGGTTAGCGTTTGCTCGTGAACTTTAATAACTCCATTCATATAATCATCAATGCTTGTGCAAGCAATAATTCCTACAAACTCGTTATTCTCCTTTATTTGCCTATATAAGTAATAACAAGGGCGTTCGTCTCTTAAAAATATTTTTTCACGAACAAACTTTTTAAACTGTTTTTTTATTTTTGTTAAGCGGTCTTTAGAACCTGCTGTTGTTTTTACACCGTCATTAAAATCGGGATTTATAACGTGCAGAAAAGAATAGGGATTTCCAGTCAACTTATCTTTTAATTCAGAGGGGTTGTATCCATCTACAGAACGGGATGCAACCAAATGCACCTTATCTCTTTCGGGACGAATTGCTTTAAATGGGATTACTTTTGCCATATTTTAATGGATGTATTATAAGTCAATACCTGTTTTTAAATATAATTGATTTTCAGGAATAAAGCCCAACCATAATTCATAAAAAAAGCTCAATCATTTCTGATTGAGCTTTTTACTATTTTTATAAATCTTAGCTAGTTACTGAAATAAAATCTGCATTAGAACGTAATTTAATAAACTCAGCATCTTCTTTAGCAGCTGTTTTTAAAGTTCCGTCTTTTTCAATAGCTGATTTTAAATTTGAAATAACTTCAGATGCATTATTGTTACGAGCTGCTGCCACTGCTTTCAAGTAAAAAGATAAAGCCATATCTTTTTCATTACTTTCATCAATTATAGTTTTCACTGAACCTGCGTTTCCGTTTAATAACTCAGCTAATGCTTTGTTAAATCCTTTGTTATCTCCAAAATTAGAAACTGCATCAGAATATTTACCATCACGTACATTTAAAATACCTTTGTTATAATTTACTTCTGCACCCGCTCCAGTTGCTTTGTTGTATAACTCCATTGCTCCTTTGCGATCACCTGCTTTAGCAGCAATGATTCCTAAATGATTTGAAACAATTGGATTACCACTTGCATTTACCTCAGCGCGTTTAAAAGCTGCCGTTGCATCCGCCACTTTATTATTAGCCAATAATGCTACACCTAAGTTATTTGATGTTCTCCAGTCCGAAGCATATTTTTTTTCTGCGGCTGTATAGATAGCAATTTTTGTGTTAATGTCATTTGTTAAAGTAGCACCATATAACATTTCTTCCACAGAAAGAGAATCAGGATAAGTAGTAGTTAATTTAGTGATTTGCTCATCCGTACGAGATTTTTTATCAACGTTTACAGTCAATACCGAACGACGTAATTTTGGTAAAATTTTATCAGCAACTTCTGTATAAGTCTTAGATAAATTTTTAATTTCTTTTTCACGTTGATCGCCATCAGGATACATCGTTAAAACACGTAAAATTAAATCTTTATCGGCTATTGTTGAAGCTTCCATTAATGATTTAAAACCATCCCAATCTTCTGCAGTTGTTTGAGTGGTGTAATTAGCATCTTCTTTACCAAATTTTTGATTTTTATTTTTGTTCTTTTTAAACTCACCCATTAAAGCTTTAGAACCTGATTTCGCACGGTCTTTAGCTAAGTTTTCATTTAACGTCAACTCACCATCTGGAGATGCGTATGCGGATACATTAATGTTTTTAAATTCGTACCAAGGATCATTGATGTTTGTAGTAATAAATTTATCTAAATTTTTCACTTCATCGCTTTTTAATTCACTTGAACGAACATCTGATTTATTAATTAAATAGTAAATGTTAGCCGTTTGATTTACAGGAAAAACTTTAACAAAAGCATCTTTAGCATAAATTCCTTTTTCGTCATTGCGAACTAATAAAGGTGTAACGATTGTTCCGTCAGCTAATTTCACAGCTTTAAAATCTTTCGTTTTTTTCTTTACAGCACCTTGCGCTCTTAACTCAACTTCTGCTTGTTTCATAGCAGGTTCATACGCAAACTTCTCTGATGTATATGAAAAAGTTCCTCCTTTTTCATAACTAATTTTTTGACCACTACCAGTTGATTTTTCACCAACTAAAATAATTGGTTTCAAAGCTTTTTCGCCGCCAGCATATTTAACTACTGGAGTTAATGTTACCGTTGCTTTTTTAGCAAAAATTTTCGCCGGATATTTACCTGTTACAGTAAAGCCAACGCTATCGGCATGCATTTCTAATGGATTTGGTTTTAAATCATATGAAAATGTGCCTTGTTTTTTTACCATTTTTCCTAAACCATTGCATCCAACTAAAAGAGCAGTTGTACCAAGAGCAAGACTTAAGTTTCGTAAAGTTGTTGTATTCATCATTAATTTAGGTTATGTTAATTTTTAAGTGACAAAATTATGAATTAATTAGTTAAAGCCTAATTATTTTATGATTTAAATAAAAAAAAACCCGCAATGTAAGCGGGATTTTTATTTTATTTAATAAACTCTAGATTTTATTTAGAAATGGCATTTACTCTTTTAGTCAATTTTGACTTTAAGTTAGATGCTTTGTTTTTATGAATAACACTTTTTTTTGCTAATTTATCTAGCATAGCAACAACTTTAGGTAAAAGCACCACAGCTTCTGATTTCACTTTTGAATCACGCAATTTTTTAACTGCATTACGTGTAGTTTTAGCAAAATAACGATTTTGTAAACGCTTCGTATTATTTGATCTGATTCTTTTTATTGCCGACTTATGATTTGCCATTCTTTTATAGTATTAATCTGTTTTTTTAATAGTTGGCAAATATACACTTAATTTCAGAAAAACAAATATTAATAAATAAATATTTCTGAAATTATCGTTAATATTGTACATTCGCCTCATATCTATACTATGTGTAAGAAAATATATACCATCACCTTATTATTATTTACTCTAGTTGCCCTTTCGCAAAATACAATCGAAGTTGTGAAGAATATGGTGCCAAATGGTAGCTTTGAAAATTTTAGAAAAAAATCTCCTAATATAAAGAATGCCATTCCTTGGCGACAAATAGCAAGTGTTGATTATTACCAAGAGCCATTGGCAAATGACACAACTAGGGATAAAGGAGCCAGAACAGGGAAATGTTATGCTGGCTTGCGATTTCAGAGGAAGTACAAAGAATTTATGCAAGTTAAATTATCGGAAAGTTTACATAGAGGTACTATCTACGATTTTGAGATGTACGTGAGATTAGCTTTTTGGAGTAATGCGTCGTTAAAATCTTTCGGGGCTTTGTTTACGAAACTTGGATATAAGAATCAGATGGATGTAACATATGACGCCTTGGTTGATAGTATTTGTAAGGAAGGGACTCTAACCAATGGACTTCAATGGTTTAGAATATCGGGGAAATATAAAGCAGAGGGTGGCGAAAGATATGTTACCATTGGTAACTTTTCCGATAAAGTTAAAAAAGATATGGTTCGCTCCAAACGATTTAGAATTGGATATAAAGAAGCTTATTATTTTGTTGACGATATAAAGCTAGTTAAGAGAAAAGAAAATGTTGAAAAAGCTAAACTTGATTTAGTTGACGGGTCTAGTGCAGAAGCTCAAGATTCGGTGTTGGCAGTAAAAAAAGATATAAAAGTTGGGGAGAAAATACAGTTAAAAAATATATTTTTCGAAAACAATCGCTATTATCTATTACCTGAATCATATACTGAGTTGAATAAGTTAGCTCAGTACTTAATTAGAAATCCTAATATGGAAGTTCAAATTAATGGACATTCTGATAATATTGGTAGTAAAAGTAAAAATCAAAAAATATCAGAGCAACGGGCGCGTGAAGTTTTTGAATATTTAATTAAAAAAGGCGTTCAAAATAAAATGTATTTTAAAGGCTATGGTAGTTTGTTGCCAATTGCAAGTAATGATAATGACATTGATAGAGCAAAAAACAGAAGAGTTGAGTTTGAAATTATTAAAACAAATTGATTCGTAAATTAACCTTAGTGGGCATCGGCTTAGCGCAGTGTGTTGGTTTGGATTATTAGCTTTTGCGTATTTGATTTGTAGATTGTTTTACATAGGGTTGCTTTTTTATCCATTATTTACGTTCACATATGTTTTTCCTCAATGCCTTAATGTGTTGACAGAATTCGTACACATAAACGCATCACAAAAACATCATCCACTTGTTCAAATTATGTTTTATACCAATTGTAAAGCATAACTAGAGTCTGTCCATTTCGTCATGTGTCTTGTTCAGAATGTTTAAGTTCGAGGCGCCCGAAGCTAATAAAATTGGGAGTTTGTTTTTCACAAATGACCAATTTTTTAGGGAGAGCAACGATGAAATTAGACATTATGGACAGACACTAACTAGTCCAATAAAAAGACCTCATCCTCTTTCCCTCTCCAATGGAGAGAGATGCCTGATTGGACTATCTTTAAAGCACACTGGTATTACATTTATGTGTATTTTGATGATGCGACTATGGCTCATTTGCAATTTAGGGCTGCTGACATATTGGGCTAGTAAACACCATGCGTTATCAATTAAAAAACAAGGAACTTGATAGTAAGTGTCTTTTTATTTTTTTGCAGGAACATGAGTAAGATGTACCACTGATAAATCTATATAATTTATAGCATTCTCCGGAAAGTTCTTCACGCTTGATCGCTCTAAACGTAAGTTCTCATCATAATATATTGGAATAACGGGCACCTCATCCATAATTATTTTCTCGGCCTTACTTAAAATCGAATAGCGCTTAGATTTATTTGGTTCGGCATTGGCAACTAATAGTAGTGAATCAAATTGAGTATTGTTGAAGTTAGTTAAATTTAGACCTAATAATTTTTCAACATTATTTTTCCCGTAAAAAATTCGTAAAAAATTTTCAGGATCAGGAGAGTTTCCAGTCCAACTAAAACAGAAGAAATCAACTCCTCCATCTACAATTGTTTGATAATGTTTTTCGGACGTTACCACTTCAATGTCAATATTTAAATTTTCTTTCAACATTTTTTTTACATTTTCAACTAACAAAATATTTCTACCATTTACGTCTATGTTTGTTTGTAATTTTAATTTTGGAAATCCTTTGCCATTTGGAAATCCAGCTTGTTTTAAATACTCTTGAGCTTTAACAACATTGAATTCATTACTTTTTAAACTTTTATAATCATATCCAGCTTTTTCAAAAGATTCAATAATAGGAACTACACCTTCAGCTTTCGCTACTTCTCCGTGGTAAATAAATTCACTTATTTTTCTTCTATCAATAGCGTAATTAAATGCCAGTCGCACTTCTTTTTTACTAAAAACGGATGGTTCTGATAAGTTAAACCCTAAACTGGTTGATTTTAATGCTTGCGAATTGAAAATTTGAAAATCGTTTTTGCGTTTTTTCGCATCATCAACATCCCCCATTAAATCATGAAATATTTCAAATGGAATTCCGTAAACCATATCTAAATTCCCAGATTTAAATTCTAAAATTTCAGCTTTTTTATCAGAAATGAAACTATAATTTACTTCATCCAAATACGGGAGTTTATTCCCTTCGTTATCAAGTCCGTAATAATTATTATTTTTCTTTAAAGTGAGAGATGTTCCTTTTTTAAAATTTGCTAAATAAAAAGGACCTGAACCTACGGGATGATTATCAATATCAGAACCATACTTTGCAATTGCTTCTTCTGGATAAATCCAACAGTCAGGCATTGCTAATACATTCAAAAACTCTGCATAAGGTCTTTTTAAAGTAATTTGTATGGTGCTGTCGTTAGTAATCTTAACACCAGACACAGGCAATTTTTTTCCAGATTTTGCGGCTTCATAGGATTCGATAGCTCCAATAACAAAATCCTTAAACGTCACGTCAAATTGAGTGCTATTTGTCGCAAAGGCACAAAGTTTATCAAAACAATATTTTACATCCGCCGCGGTAACTGCCCTACTTTTTCCATCTTTAAAACACGGATCCTCATGAAAAAAAGCGTTTGGACGTAAATGAAAAGTCCATATTGTTTGGGTTGCATTTGATTCATAAGTATGAGCAATTGCTGGCTTAATTGATAAATCAGATTGATTGAATTTTACTAAACCTTCAAATATTTGACTACCAATATGTATAGCTGACGATTCATTAACAGCAAGTGGATTTAAAGTTTTAAAGTACGTAGTTTCGTTTAAACGAAGATTGCCGCCAACAACGATTGAATTGTTTGTTTTATTGGAGTCTTCTGAATCCGATTTACAGGAAAATAATCCTACAGAGCATATAGTAGCAAGAAGAAGGGTAGATGTTTTTTTCATACGCAACATTGTTTTGTTATTCACACAAATATAATAATTCAAAAGACAATTTACTACAAAATTAGACCTAATAAAGTAAGAATGATAATTCAAACACGTTTACACTAAAGAATGACTTTTAAAGGGTTTAATTATTCTAAATTCCCTTTTTTAGGATTTAAATACACCGCCGACAAATCCATAAATGAAATTGCATTTTCAGGGAAATTGCAAACGTTAGACTGTTCTAAACGCAAATTTTCTTCATAGAAAAGTGGAATAACAGGCGCTTCATCTAATACAATTTGCTCAGCCAACGATAATAAAGTATAGCGTTTAGTCAAATTCTTTTCTATGAATGAAGCTGATAATAATGAATCAAAGCGAGCATTTTTAAAATTGGAAAAGTTATTTCCCGTTTTTTCATTCATTCCTTCCGAAACATCTTTTCCATAAAAGAGCCTTAAAAAACTTTCCGGATCAAGATAATCGCCTGTCCAGCCAAAACGAAAGAAATGTGTTTCGCCAGCAGAAATTTTTTGCATGTGGTCGGTAAATGGTAAAACTTCAACGTCAATAGTAATGTTTAAGTTCTCTTGTAGCATATTTTTAATCGCATCAGCAACTAAAATGTTTCTCCCTTTTTCATCGGTATTAATTTGTAGCACTACTTTAGGAAATCCTTTCCCATTGGGATAACCCGCTTTGTTTAAATAAGTTTTTGCTTTTGTCAGGTCATAATCGAACCCCTGTAATTTTTTATAATTGTATCCGTTTTTCTCAAATGCTTCAATAAAAGGAACGACGCCATCTGCTTTTGTTACTTCACCTTTTAAGATATAGTCTGTTATTTTTTTTCTGTCGATAGCAAGATTTATTGCTAGACGCAAATTTTTATTACGAAACACTGGAGAGGCGATGTTAAATCCTAAGTAATTTGTATTAAATGAAGAAACGTTGAATGTTTGAAAATTTGCTGGTTGTTTTTTTGCGTCCTCTAAATTTCCTATTAGTTCATGAAACATACTAACAGGCACATTATTTACCATGTCTAATTTTTTGGATTTAAAGGCTAAAATTTCTAATTTTTTATCCTTAATAAATGTATATCTTAATTCATCCAAATATGGTAGTTTATTGTTTTGATTATCAATAGCATAATAATCTGGATTCTTTTTTAAAATCATGAGTTGGCCAGCCTTCATAGATTCCAAATAAAATGGACCAGTTCCAACTGGATGGGTGCTTATGCCATTACCGTATTTTTCGTATGCTTCTTTTGGATAAATCCAACATCCTTGCATGGCTAAAATATTTAGAAAGCCCGCAAAGGGAGCATTTAAATTAATAACTAAGGTGCTGTCATTAACAACTTTAATTCCCGAGACGGCTAATTTTTTTCCACTTTTAGTTGCTTCAAATGTTTCTAAAGCTCCTAATACATGTTCTTTAAACGTTATTTCAAATTGAGAATTAATTGTGTCGAAAGTACATAATTTTTCAAAACACCATTTTATATCATGAGCACTAAGCTTTCTATCTTTTTGGTTTTTAAAGCAAGAGTCTGCATGAAACACCACATCTTGTCGAAGGTGAAAAGTCCAAATAGTCTGATTTTCATTCATATCCCAAGTCCTTGCAATGGCGGGTTTTATGGTTAAATCGGTTTGATTAAACTTAACTAATCCTTCAAATATTTGAGACCCTATATGGTAACTTGGTGTTTCGGTAACGCTAATAGGATTTAAACTGTTGCAATTTCCAGTTTCATTTAAACACATGATTCCTCCCATCATAGCATTGGCATATACTTGTTTTTCTTTTTCAGAATCACTACATGACGAAAAAAAGATTATGGCTACAAAAAAAAGACTTGTGTTTATTAGTATAATTTTATTCTTCATGGTAATGAGGTTATTAAATTGAATCTTAAACAAAGATATGATTTTCAGTAAAATAGTTTAACGAATTAATCTTTTTTTGAAAAGTCTAACTCTAGCAAAACAGGGCAATGATCACTGTGTATAGCATCGGGTAATATGACAGCTCTTTTTAGATGAATATTTAGATGGTTTGCTACTAAATTATAATCAATACGCCAGCCTAAATTTTTCGTTCTAGATCCCGCCCTGTAGCTCCACCAACTATATTGATGAGCTTCTTGATTGAAATGCCTAAAAGAATCTGTAAATCCAGATTGTAAAAAATTTTCCATCCATTCTCGTTCTTCTGGCAAAAAACCAGAAGTATTGGCATTCGACTTTGGGTTATGAATGTCAATCGGCTTATGGCAGATATTATAATCACCACACAATACCAAATTTGGAATCGTTTGCTTTAAATCATTAACGTAATTCTGAAAATCATTTAACCATTTATACTTAAATATTTGACGTTCATCCCCACTACTACCGCTCGGATGATAGACGCTCATCACAGAACAGTTATCAAAATCAGCACGAATAACCCTTCCTTCAAAATCATACGCTTCTATACCGCAACCATATTCTACATGTTTAGGCTTAAATTTAGAAAAAAGAGCTACACCACTATATCCTTTTTTTTGAGCGGGGTACCAATATAAATGGTATCCTAAAGCTTCAAATTCAGATACATCAACTTGATCTGATGTTGCTTTTATTTCTTGCAAACACAAAACATCTGGGTTAGCAGCTTTTAACCAGCCAATAAAATCTTTCTTCATGGCAGCACGAATGCCGTTGACGTTGTAAGTAATTACCTTCATATAAATAATGTTTATGGGTTAAAAATACAATTTCTATATTTATAAATCGTTATTAGCATGGTGAGTTTTAGGTGTATTTTTATAATTGTGATTTTGCTTGGATTTGTAATTCATGCGCAAGGACAATCAAATTTTAAACAAAGATATTACTTTATAAAATCCGATACCTTAATTTTAGATAGTTTGAGTTTAATTCCTGGCACGGTTCATATTACAATTCGGAACAAAATATTAGATGCTGCCACCTATAAAATTGTGTACCCTTTGAAGGCGATTGTGTTTAAAACTAAGCCGACCGACCCAATTGCAGTATCCTATAAAACTTTTCCTTATAATTTTGAGAAGCTATATTTTCATCAAAATACCTCTCAACTCAAAAAAGATTTAAGCTTGCCTGTAAATCCCTTAACACTTGCTTTTAATGGTTCGGAGCCAGTTAATGAGTCTTTTATTAGCGATGGACTTACTAAAAACGGCAGTATTAGTAGGGGCATTAGTTTTGGAAATAATCAGGATGTAGTCGTTAACTCAAATTTAAATTTACAAGTTAGTGGTAAACTAACACAAGAAGTGGATTTGCTATTGGCTGCTACTGACGATAATATACCTTTTCAAGCAGATGGAACAACTGCTCAGTTACAAGAATTTGATAAAGTATTTGTTCAATTGTCAAATCAATCTACTAAACTCATTGCAGGAGATTTTCAGTTGCAACGGCCATCAAGTTACTTTATGAATCTTTATAAACGCGCACAAGGGGCTTATATATCTAACGAATTTACAGATACTGTTAATCAAAAATCTGTTATCTATAAAACACAATTAAGTGGTGCTGTGAGTAAAGGTAAATTTGCTAGAAATAATATTCAAGGAACAGAAAACAATCAGGGACCTTATCGATTAAGGGGGGCAGAAAACGAACCATTCATCATCGTTCTATCTGGAACAGAACGTATTTATATTGATGGAAAATTGTTACAAAGAGGTCAGGAAAATGATTATATAATTGATTATAATACTTCCGAATTAACCTTTACTGCTAAACAGATTATCACCAAAGATAAACGGATCATCGCCGAGTTTCAATATGCTGAAAGAAATTATGCACGCTCTTTATATTTTTTTAGTGAAGAAATTACGTCCAATAAATTGAAGATAAGGTTCAACTTTTTTGGCGAACAGGACAATAAAAATAAAACGTTACAGCAATCGCTTACTGAACAGCAAAAATTAACATTAACACAAGTAGGGGATACGTTGAGTAAAGCTATAACAAGCGGAGCTGAAATAGCAACGTTTAATACCAGCGACGTCTTTTACTGGAAAAAAGACACCATCATTCCTCCATTCAAATATATAGGTGTTTTTATATATTCAACAAATGCAGATAGTGCAAAATACCGAATAAAATTTAGTTATGTTGGCGAAAAAAATGGAAACTATATACAAATTTCGACCACCGCAAATGGTAAAGTTTATAAATGGGTAGCTCCCATAAATGGAATTCCTCAAGGAAATTATGAGCCAGTTATACCATTAGTAACTCCTAAAAAAAACCAGATGTTTACCAGTGGATTTAATTATGAATTTACTAAAAACAATACATTAGATGTGGAGGGAGTGTTTACTAAAAACGACATTAATACTTTTAGTAAGTTCAACTCAAATAATGATGATGGCTATGGAATTAGGATAAATAGTAACAATCGCTCTATTATTAAAAAAGATAGTATCACAAAACAATCTTTAAATGGCATTTATAATATAGGATATGAGTATGTGCAACAGTTTTTTAATCCGATTGAAAGGTACAGAGCCATTGAATTTGAAAGGGATTGGAATAGACCAATTACAGCGCTGATTAATGCTGATCAACATGTTGGGTTTGCACAACTTGGCATTGAAAAAACCAACAAATTAAAGTTGATTTATGGACTTAATTTTTTTGATGAAGGTTCTTTTTACAAAGGATTAAAACATAATGTGCAAAGCGCCTATCAAATAAAAAACACGAATGTTACTTATCAAAGTTCATACCTAACCAGCAATTATAATAATATATTAAGCAATTTTTATAGACACAAAAGCACGTTGTCGCAAACTTTTTGGAAATTAAAGTTGAGTTACTTAGATGAGTTTGAAAAAAATAGATTTAGAAATATAGCGTCTGATAGTTTAATATCTAAAAGTTATCAATTTTGGGAATGGGAAACAAACCTAACCAATAAAGATACAAGTGGAAACTTATATAAATTATTTTATCGAGAAAGAAGAGATCAACAAGCCTATGAATCCGTTTTAAAAGATTCTACCTATGCACAAAACACAGGATTTTCTGCAAATATGAATAGCGTCAAAAACCATCCTTTTTCCGTTATTTTTACGTATCGTCAACTTCAACTTAAAAGAAATTCAATGACCATTAAGCCTGATAATACCTTGTTAAGCCGCATCGAATATTCTCCTCGTTTTTTAAAAGGATTTATAACGTCAACTTTATTTTACGAAACGGGCTATGGTTTAGAAAATAAAAAAGAATATTATTTTTTATTAGTTGCTGCTGGACAAGGAACACATGCTTGGAAAGATTATAACGATAATGGAATCAAGGAACTCAATGAATTTGAAATTGCTCAATTTAACGATCAGGCATTATATATTAAAGTGTACACGCCTACTAACCAATATGTGAAAGTTTTACATGATCAATTTAGTGCATCTGTTAATTTAAAACCAAACGTACTCATCAATGAAAATTCTAACAAACTCAAACAATTTGTTGGACGTTTTGCTACTCAATCAGTTTATCGGCTTGATAAAAAAACTACAGATAATGGCAAATTTTTTACGTTCAATCCCATTGATATTAATGTAAAAGATTCTCTCATTACAGCCCTGAATTATTCCTTACGTCAGAGTGTGTTCTTTAATCAAAGTGCCGCTGTTTTTGGGACAGATTATACATATCAAAATAATTTGAGTAAACAATTATTAACTAACGGTTCTGAAATAAGAGGCAATACAACTCACGAATGGCGTTGGCGTTGGAATTTGAGTCAAGCTTGGAGTTTAAATAGTGCTAATATATATGGCATCAAACAAACAATTTCTGAGTTTTTAACATCGCGAAATTATAAAATCGAATCATTTGATTTGGAGCAAAAAATAAATTATCAACCGAATACAGCTTTCAGAATTAGCGCCATTTATAAGCATAACATAAAACAAAATATTTTTAAAGACGCTTTTGAAAAAGCTGAATTAAATATTATTGGATTGGAATTAAAATATAATCAGGTTGATAAAGGCAGTTTGACTGGCAAAGCGGATTTTATAAATATAACATATAATGATGTGGAAAATCAAAACACGCCTATTGCCTATGAAATGCTAAATGCTTTGAAGGTGGGTTATAATTACACGTGGAGTTTGAGTTATCAAAGAAATTTAAGTAACAATATACAAATTAGTATAAATTATGATGGCAGGAAGTCACCCAATACAAAAATCATTAATATTGGTGGCGCACAAATTCGAGCATTTTTTTAAACCATATTTTAATATTTAAACCCATGACCAAAATCTATTATCTTTCCTCGTGCGACACATGCAAACGGATTATTTCCGAACTCAAATTAAAAGAAAAAAATTTTGTGTTTCAAGATATTAAAACGGAAAAAATAACAGCACTTCAATTAGAAAAATTAAAAAACCAAGTTGGCTTATATGAATTGTTATTTAGTCGTGTCGCACGAAAATATAAAGAGTTAGAATTGTCAAAGAATATTTTAACAGAAAACGATTACAAAAATTTTATTTTAGAAGAGTACACATTTTTGAAGCGACCCGTTATATGTATTGGAGATAAAGTATTTGTTGGCAACTCAAAAGCTGTTATAGCTGTGGTTAATGACGCATTGAATAAATCATAATTTGATAAAGAATAATTATTATCATTTAAGTAATAATTCATTTTCCATAGCTTATTAATATTACTTTTGCATTACATTAATTGTAGGGTAATATTCAATTTTATATACAGAAGTGTAAAAGATTAATGAAAATAAAATGATTAAAATAATTAAGGATAAAGCTGCAATTTATATAGCTTATTTATGTCTTTTAGTAATCATAGGTTTTGTGCTTTATGATTCTGATAAAGGAGATTTGCATTTTAAAATTAATCAAATAGTCGGTATCAGTCTTTTAGATTATTTTTTTAAATTCATTACGTATTTTGGAGATGGTTATTTTGTTTTGAATGTATCTCTTGTAATTATCTTACTGTATAATATAGGAGTGGGCATGCAAATTATTTTATCTTATGCATTGTCTGGTTTAGCAGCAACCATATTAAAGAGGTTTTTTTACGATGACATTAATAGGCCTTTTTTAGTGTTTACCTATTTTCGAAAAGATCATTTAAATTATGTGGATGGAGTGGATATGCTTATACACAATAGTTTTCCAAGTGGGCATGCAACGGCTGCTTTCGCTTTCTTTTTCAGTTTAATGTTTTTCACCAACAAAAAATATTTAGAATGGTTGTGTTTTTTCTTCGCTATACTCACTGCCTTTAGTAGAACGTATTTATCTCTGCATTGGTTAGTTGATATTTATGTTGGCTCAATGATAGGTGTAGTCGCAGCAACATTAATTTATAAATTTGTGAATCAATCAAACTATATAAGTCGATTTAATCATTCGTTGTTATCCTATTTTTTTTAAGCACCTTTTTGAATCCCTTGTGATGCAGTATTTGAATTCTGATTTAAAAATTTACACATGTATTATTGTACTAGCGTCTCTGCTCTACATTTCATTTATTGGATGTGTGCCCTTATTTGATTGGGATGAAGTTAATTTTGCTGAATGTGCTCGAGAAATGATTGTTACTAATAACTACTCTCATGTTCAATTATATTTTCAACCATTTTGGGAAAAGCCTCCTCTTTTTATTTGGATGCAAGTAGTATCTATGAAGGTATTTGGAATTAGTGAATTTGCTGCTCGGTTTCCAAATGCACTGTGTGGCATCATTACATTATTAGTTTTATTTAATTTTGGTAAAAAATTAAATAATCCATCATTTGGGGTTATATGGGTTTGCATTTACGCAACAACCATGTTGCCATTATTGTATTTTAAAAGTGGCATTATCGATCCTTGGTTTAATTTATTTATGTTTTTATCTGTTTATCAACTCATCCAACATTCGTACATTACTGATTCAAAAAAACTATTTCAAACCGCCATTTATGCAGGCATATTTTTGGGCTTAGCCGTCTTAACTAAAGGCCCAGTTGCTTTGATAATTGTATGTGGATCTGTGTTTGCTTTTATAGGACTATCTCATTTTAATAAATTTTCAAGTGTAAAATTTCTAGCCATTTTTATTTTAGCCTTAATTTTATCTGGAGGAAGTTGGTTTATCTTTGAAGCGATTAATGGAAATGTATCTGTAATAAAAGATTTTTTTGAATATCAAGTTAGATTATTTAAAACAGAAGATAGTGGTCACGGAGGATCTTTTTTCTATCATTTTGTTGTACTATTATTTGGATGTTTTCCTGCATCCTTTTTTTTAATCTTGGCTCATAAATCGGCAGATGATGATTTAAAGCAAATACATCACAAAAAATGGATGCTTGCTTTATTTTGGGTAGTGTTATTATTATTCTCTATCGTAAAAACTAAAATAGTACATTACTCTTCTCTGTGTTATTTTCCTTTAACTTATTTAGCGAGTTATGCTGTTATAAAATTTATTGCTAAAGAATTTGTTTGGAAGAGTTGGATGACGGTCGTATTAATTTTAACAAGCATCGTTTTAGGAATAATTTTTTTAGCCTTAGGATTTTTTAATGAATTAAAATCAATTTTGATAAATGCGGACATAATTGATGATCCATTTGCTTTAGAAATTTTAAAGTCTAATATTTCGTGGAACGGTTATGAATGGGTAATTGGACTTGTGTTTATTCTGTTTTCTTTTATCTGTAGCTATCAATTGTTTAGAGGAAAAATACATTGGCTCTTTGGCTATTTTGTTAATTCATTAGTTTCCATGTTTACATTAATAATTTTTATAATTCCTAAAGTTGAATATGCGTCGCAGCATGCAGCTATAGAATTTTATGAATTTGCTTCAAAAAAAGGATATTATGTTGAGACGATTGGATTTAAAAGTTATGCTTATTTGTTTTATGGTAAAGTAACAGATGACTATAAAAATAACCCAAGTTTTATAAAACATTATCAAAAATCTTTAGCAGAAATGAAAGACAATAGTGAATCAATAACTCAATCTTTTAGTAAGATGATGGTGTATTGGTTAGCGGAAGGAAAGATTGATAAGCCCGCGTGCTTTGTTGCCAAAATTACCTCTGAAGAAGATGTAAAAAAATACTTTAAAAATTTAAAAAAATTATATAGTAAAAATGGATTTATCTTTTATATAAGAATACCCAATTAAAAATGTTAGATTTTGTATTATTAATACCCTGTTATGATAATATTGATGGTCTATCAATATCTATTAATAGCATACAATATCCTTCAAATACTTTTGAAATTTTAATTATAGATGATGGTAGTGTTGTTCCCATTGCTTTAGATAATTTTAATATAGTAAGTGCTAAAATGCCCATTAAAATTATTCGATTAGAAAAAAATCAGGGCATCGTACACGCACTCAATACCGGTTTAAAATTGTTGCAGCATCGCAAGGACTTTAAATATATTGCCCGTTTAGATTGCGGAGATATTTGTGCTAAGGATCGTTTCGTTAAACAAGTTAATTATTTAAATGCCAATAGTGATATTCATTTATTAGGGAGCTGGTGTAAATTTATTGATCATAAAAAGCAGAGTAGTTATCTATATAAAACAAAAACTACTCATAATGATATTCTTAAAGAAATGAATTTTAAATGTTCTTTTATGCATCCTACGGTTATGTTTAGAGCAAGTGTTATTTTGTCGGTTGGCGTGTATCCAACAAATTATTCTTTAACGGAAGACTACGCTTATTTTTGGAAAATATTAAATAAACATAAGGTCGCCATCCTTCCAGAAATATTAACCACTATTGAAATAAATCCGAACTCGTTGTCTGCAAAAAATTATAAAAAACAACTACTTCAAAGGATAAAGGTTATTAATCAATTTAGTAATCATTTTCTATTTAAAAGAATAGGAATTTTAATGCTTGCCTTTCGTTATATTTTACCAACTAAATTCGTTTTATTGATTAAATATTTGAGATAGGTTCAATTCAACATTCAATTTCTTTCATTATTACATCACAAAACATATTGGGGTGCAATGCGAAAAAAAGAAATTCAAAATTATGTTCATGCATAAACTCATTTGTTGCCTGAACAACACCATACTTTTCATTAGTAAAATGATCATACATAATATAATCATTCATAATGATGATTCCGTTCTTTTTTAATGTGCGCTTAGCTTGAGCCAAATCTTTTTTAACAGACTTGTAATCATGAGCAGCATCAATATAAATCCAGTCAAAATAATTTTCAGAAAACTTAGATAAGCATTCCCAAGATAACCCCTTTAAAATTTTTACTTTTTCATTATAAGGTTTAAATTCATTTCTAATATATTCTTCATGCGTTTTTTTAGTAAATCTATTTACATGAGCATAATCATTAGAATAAAAAGTGTCAATGAGTACTAATTCTTTTGGCTGTGTAGATTCAATTAAACATTTTGACCAATCTCCTCCTAGAACCCCAACTTCTACACCAACTGCATTTTTCGGAAAATATTCAAGTAAATGATACCTATTAGCAACCAAGTTGCAATTTTTTAATTGTTGGGGAATTAACTCAGTCAAAATTAATAGAATTTTTATGTGATAATGTTAATTAATATATTTCAAATTTAGCAATTTGAGCGTTATTTCTTGAGTATGCCAACTATTTTTATTGCTATTTTTCTGATAAAAGGATTTGTTTTAATAATTCTAATGATGAATTGTTTTAATTTAGAATTTATCCAACCACCACTAGGCAAATCATATCTCATCGTTGGATTATCATAGTTAAAACCAGGGCCATTGGCGTTTAATAAATTGACAATGTCGGTAGCAAAATTCGAATAAAAATCTTTATGCTTATCAGCTATTTTTTGGTATAAATAAATTTGTTTTTCTTTAGTGAATGCCCGAGCCATAGAGTTTTTTCGTATTCTATAATTCCATAAGGGATCAGGCAATGCAACTCCATGGTAGCCATTTTTAACCATATTGATAACGCTTTCATAATCTTCCATTCCATAAATCATAGCTGGATCATTTAACCCTGAATTTAAAAACGCATTTTTTTTATATACTAAAGCGCTACTATTAATCATATTATGAACTAATAAATAGGGTGGCTCGGGGTTGAATGCTGGCCAATAACCTTTTGCTTCACCAAAATATTTTGCCCAGCAACCTACAAAAAAAACATTATTATAATTCAATAAAACATTCATTGCTATTTTATAATAATCTGATTGTATGGTATCATCAGCATCAAGAAATGCAATATAATTACCATTTGCATAACTTACGCCATAATTACGAGTCAGTGCAAGCCCTTCATTATTTTTATTAATGATTTTTATCAAAGGGTTATTTGTAAACACGTTTAGTATCTCAATGCTTTTATGTTCGGTGCTTCCATCATTTACAATAATAATTTCAATGTTTTTGTAAGTTGAATCAACAATAGATTTTATCGTGTCTTGAACATATTGTCCCATATTGAAATATGGAATGATGATTGATAGCAATGGTTCCAAATTAGTCGGTTTAATAAAATCTTCCGCTACTTTTAATTTAATTGGTTGTATGAATGGAAATAAAGAGTTTTTTTTCTCTTTTTTTATTAACTCTTGCAACAAAGGTTTTTTTTGCTCAAAAATGGTAGCATAAGAATAGGTTTGTTTTATTTCATTATATGCATTTTCCCCAACTATTTTAATTGATTCATCATTTAGTAATAAAATTTTAGTAAGCTGTTTTTTTAAGGAATCTATAATTGTATGGTCAAATAAAAAACCATTCAAATCATTTTGTATCACTTCAGATTGACCTCCTTGAATTGATGCAAGCACCAACTTCCCCTTTCCCATTGCCTCCAAAACAGTGTAAGGAAGATTATCCACAACGCTTGGAATTATTATGAGGTGAGCATCATTGATGTGTTTGTTGATTTCAGAAGGCGGAATAGAACCAAGCAATTTTAGCTTTCCATTTTTTATTTCATGTTTATATTTTTGCTTTATAAAATCATTCATATCCATTCCTTCTGGATGATACAAATGATCGCCTCCTCCTATCATTTGTAATGAATATTTAAAATCTTCGTCCCATAATCGTTTAAAATAATTGATTATTTCCAGACAACCTTTTTGCGGCGTAAGTTTTCCAAAAAAAACGATTTTATACTTTTTTATTTCTGTAATTGAAAATTCCCTATTTATTTGATATGGATTTTTTATAACATGAACGGGAATATCATCCAGCTTCATTCTACTTTTCAATTCATTAACCAAGTATCTACTAGGAGAAATTACTAAATCAGCTGCTCTTATACAAAAACGTTCCATTTCACCAATCCAATAGTAAGGTAATTTAAATTTAGAAATTTTGTTGTATTCTACATACAGAAAAGATGGGGCATGAAGTGTGATAACAATTTTTAAATCCTTATAAATGGGATAAAGTAAATGCTTAAATTGTAATAAATAGTATGCAATTCCCATATACTCTTGGGATTCTATTATATCAGGAAATCCATTTTTTAATATACGCTCTTTTACTGTTTGTGCAAAGGCAAAACTCAAATGCGCTTCATATCCCAAAACAGTAGATGTAAAACTATTATTTGGATTAAATCGAACAATCGTATAGCCATTTTCTTTTGTTTCTGTTAAAGAAGAAACCTTATAATCTTGAGTAATAATGGTTACTGATTCGCCATTTGAAACGAACATTTTTGCTGTTTCCATACAGTAAGTGCTAATGCCGCCTCCAAACGCAGGCGGAAATTCTGATGTGAGCAACCAGATAGTCATAGAAGTAGAAATTATTTCTTCAAAAGAGATTTAAAATCACGTCTTCCAATTAATACTTTAATTAGATGACCAAATCGCTTATACCATAAAGGTAATAACTCATATTCCTTATGATACCAATTTTTTACTATAATATATTCTTTCTGATAATTTTTATTTGGATCATATATTTCGTTATGAAAAATAATCT
>Ga0105048_10003293_pt1 | contig 26464 bp, 21 predicted proteins | sample MAT05_FD_78382 | JGI IMG/M metagenome (GOLD analysis project Ga0105048, IMG submission 78382) | Freshwater microbial communities from Lake Fryxell liftoff mats and glacier meltwater in Antarctica - MAT-05 | ecosystem: Environmental > Aquatic > Freshwater > Ice > Liftoff microbial mat | place...
GGAACCGATGCGGTCGACAGCGTGTCGGCCGCGATCTTTTCACGTGCGCTGACGTTTCGGCTGAGAAGCACCCCGGCAGCGACCACGGCCACCACGCCGACGCCCGCGAGCACCCCACGTGACAGGCCAGACCGTGCCGGCGGCACCGCGGCGGTCTGCGCCACCGTGAACTCCGGCGTCGGCAACGCGGCCTTGGCCAACGTCGCCGCCTCGGCCTGGATCGCGGGATCGGGGGCCGATGGCTCCGGCACGGTCGCACGCACGATCGGCACGGTAAGGTCGATCGGCGTCGCACTGGCCGGCTCGATCGAAAACGGCACCGGCGTGATGCTGGTGGCGGTATCCGCCGGAGTCAGCACGGCAGACGACGTCGGCACGCCAGGCACGGACTGTGGCGACGCGCCCACGGGTGCACCGACGGCTGGGATGGTACCGCTGCTCGCCCGCGTTTTCCCGGTGCCGGGCACGGGCGACGTCCCCGCCGCCGGCGTGCCGTACGGACGCAGCACGCCATGCTCGCGTTCGAGCTCCTCCAGCGCATCGCGAAATTCGCCGGAGGTGGCGAAGCGATCCTCGGGCTCCTTCTGCAGCGCCCGGGCGACGATGAGATCGAGGCCGGGAGGCAGGCCGGGGTTGTGCGTGCTCGGTGCGGCGGGGACCTGCTGCAGCTGTGCGATCATCCGCAGGTAGTCGCCCTCGACCTCGAACGGGAGATGGCCCGTTGCGAGTTCGTAGAGCAGCGTCCCGACCGCGTACACATCGGCGCGGCCGTCGACTTCCTGGCCCAGGAGCTGCTCCGGCGACATGTAGGACGGCGTGCCGACGGCCGCACCCGTGCGGGTCTGGCGTTGGGCCCCGACCAGCCTCGCGATGCCGAAGTCCATCACCTTCACGCGACCGGCGCGCGTGATCATGACGTTGGCCGGCTTGATGTCGCGGTGGATCACACCGCTTTCGTGCGCATGGTCGAGGGCATCGAGCACCGCGCGGGTGATGCGCGTCGCCTCGGGCCACGGGAGAGAGCCCTCCGCATGGAGGCGCGTGTCGAGGGTCTCACCGTCCACGAACTCCATCACCATCACGAACTCCTCACCGCGCTTCTCGAGGCCGTACAAGGCGGCGATGCACGGGTGCTGGAGTCGTGCGAGCACGATGGCTTCGGAGCGAAAGCGCTCGGCAAGGCCGGGCCGCGACATCAGCTCGGGGCGGATGACCTTGAGCGCGACGTGGCGGTCGAGCAACTCGTCGACGGCATGCCAGACGGCGCCCATGCCCCCGACGCCGATGGAGGCGATGACCCGAAGATGCCCGATGCGTTCTCCGATCATGCGCCGCCACGACTCCGTTGCTCAGGGATGACCGATCTCGTGCCAATCCACGGGACGCGACTCGTGCGCACACCGTCAAAGGGGAATACTAGCGGTGTCGTCAGGGCACGCGTTGGACGCCGACCGGACCGAACCAGAGTGCGCGTTCACCTGCCACGTCCACCATCAGACGCACCTGGTCCGCATTCTTGTCCGGCAGGGCGAATTCCAGGGCGAGTCGAACCGAATCCAGCTCGCGCACCTGCACTTCAGCCTTCTTCCGCCATCCGGCAACCCGCTGCACCGTCTCGCCAGACATGAGATTGTCGGCAGTGCGGAGCTTCCGGCGCTCGGCATCGGTGAGATCGGCCCCGGAAACGCCGAAGGTGGAGGCCGTGGACAGGTTGGTCACGCGGAGATAGCAGTAGATCTTCTGCCGGGATTCGATCCGGGAGCAGCCGAACAGCTCGACCACCCATTTGCGCGCCGTGTCGGCGCCGACGAGCGGACCGTAGCGCTCGGGGAAGACGGAACCGGCGGCCGCCCGGGCCGGGTCGCCGGCGGTCCGAGGCATCGGGGAGGCTGTCGCCGGGCCTGCGGCGAGACTTGCGGCGGCACTCAACGACCCATCGCGGGCGGGCATCGCAAGGCGGAGGATCGGCCGACCGAGGAGTTCCCGCACCGCGGTGACGTCCACGACGAGGTCATCTTCATCGCGGCCAGGCACGGTACCGAGTGCCACGCCGACCAACTCGCCGCGCACGTTGACCACGGGTGCGCCGGCGCTGCCAGTGGCGACCGGGGCGCCAATGCGGAGGAGCGCCCGGCCAGCATCGTCCGGCTCGACGTGCGTGACCGTTCGTGCCGCAATCGACCGGGTCGTGCCGCGGCGGGGGCCGAGGACGGACACCGCCTGCCTCAGCACCGCCGATCGGCGCGCCACGGTGAGCGAGTCGCTCCGGCCGGTGACCCGCAAAACGCCGAGGTCGAGTTTCGTGTCACCCTGCTCGAGCGTGGTCACCGTGCCGATCGGGTCGCCGCCCTCGTCGAACACTTCGGCACGCGACGCGCCGCGCAGATGGCGGAGGGCCGTGATGATCCGCGCATCCCCAGTGCGCACACCGACGCCGGTGGTCACTTCCGACGAGCCGTCCCGGTAGGCGACGATCGTGACGACGGCGTTGCTGGCGCGCACGACGGCGGCCGGTGCCGGAGGTGAGGTCTGAGCCGCAGCTCGCGCGGCGGGACGCGCCGGCGTTTGCTGTGCCGCGGCCGGAACTGCCACGCACACTGCGGCTCCGACCAGCGACATCAGCCGACACACGCGGACGACGGCGGGAGTCGAGTGGGAGACGGCGGTGGTGAGGAGGGGCGCTGGCATCGACGAGCTGAGTGAACGAACGCTTCCGGTTGCAAGCGCTCGACGGGCGCAGCAGTTTCAGGTTGCCCGTCGGCCCAGACGCGACTCCCGCAGCAGAATATACGTCGTTGTCGCCAGAAGGATTCTCAATTCCTGCGTCAGTCCCCGTCTGGCGCTGAGCCGTCGTCGGACCGCTCCATCTCGATTTCGATACGGTTCCAGCTCGCCACGTCGTCGCCGTGGACATGGCGGACCCGCGCCTGGACGCGGCCACCGGCGAGCATCCACGGGGCGAGCCACGCCGCGACCTGCACCGGCAGGTGGCCCAGCACGTCGCCACCAGCCACGTGGACCCAGACGGCGGGGGGCTCATCCTCCTGCGGCGGATCGGGCACCAGCAGCAGCGGCTGCCCGGGCTCGAGCCGGTTGACGACGGCGCGCCGGGCAGCGAAAACCGTCCCGTGCACGTTGGTGCGGAGACGCAGCTCCCTGGGTGGCATGGGGGGCGGCACTGGCGCGTTCTCCCGTGTAGTGTGTGACATCGACGGCCTCCGGGCTGCAGGGTGTCGCGTTCGACCGTCAGAGTGACGGCCGTGTTCCTCTCACCGTGTCATGCACTTCCATGATTCCTCGTCGCCCGCTCGCTGGCGTTCTGCGCCTGCTCTGTCGTGCGCTGCTGCTCGCGGCCGCACCAGTCTCCACCGCCGTCGCTCAGGGCAATATCCCGACGCCGAGCGATGTGATCGGCATTCCGGTCGGCGCCGATCGCACCCTCGCCGACTGGCCGCAGATCCTGCGCTACTTCGCCACACTCGCGCAGCGATCGCCCAGCGTCAAGCTGGACACGATCGGTCTCACGACGCAGGGCAAGCCGATGATCGTCGCGGCGATCTCGACGCCGGAGAACATCCGGCGCCTCGACGCGATCATGGCAGCGCAGAAGCGGCTCTCCGACCCGCGTCCGCTGAGTCGTGCGGCCGAAGACTCGCTGGTCGCCGCGCAGCCGGTGGTGGTCTGGATCAACTGCAACCTGCACAGCAGCGAGATCGCCTCGAGCCAGATGGCGATGGAGCTCGCCTACGCGCTGGTCACCACCGACTCGCTCCAGCGGTCGCTGAAGAACGTGGTCGTGGCGCTGGTGCCGTCGGCCAACCCCGACGGCATGCAGCTGATCGTGGACTGGTACAAGCAGGGACTCGGCACCCCCTTCGAGGGCGGGCCGATGCCGTGGCTCTACCACGAGTACGTGGGCCACGACAACAACCGCGACTGGTACATGGTCACGCAGAAGGAGACCCGTGCGATCAGCACGGCGCTCTACAGCACGTACCTGCCGCACGTGTTCTACGACGTGCACCAGCAGGGCAGCAACGGCATGCGACTGACGGTGCCGCCGCACATCGATCCGGTCAACCAGAACGTGGATGTGCGCATCGTGCGGGGCATCAACCTCGTGGGACAGCGGATGTCGTGGGCGCTGCAGCAGGCGGGCAAGACGGGTGTGGGTGACGGCATCACCTACGACCTGTGGTGGAATGGTGGTGCCCGCTCCACACCGACGCGGCACAACATGATCGGCCTGCTGACCGAGGCGGCCAGCGTGCGCATCGCGACGCCGATCACGCTCAGGCCGGAGGAGGTGACCGCCAACCGCGGCAGTCTCCGCAACGAGCCGCGCGTGAACTATCCGAGCCCGTGGAAGGGCGGCACCTGGCGCCTGCGCGACATCATGGACTACGAGCTCATCGCCGCCATGGCGCTGGTGCGGATGGCCGACGAGATGCGCGGGGACATCGTGCGATCGATGGTGCAGGTGGCGCGCACACAGGTGGCGAACGGCGTGGGCCAGCAGTACGTGATCGACTCGAGGCAGCATGACCCGGCTGCGGCGTTTGCGCTGGTGCAGGTGCTGCGCCGCAGCGGCGTGGAGGTGACGGGGGACGACGCGGCGGTGCGCGCTGGTGGCGGCGCCTGGACGATCTCGCTGGAGCAGCCGTACGCCGCGCACGTGCGTGACCTGTTCGAGGAGCAGCAGTGGCCTGCCTCGGCCGGCGACCGCCCGTACGACGTGGCCGGCTGGACGCTGCCATACCAGATGGGCGTGACGGTGCGCCTCGAGACCGGAAGCCGGAAGACGACCGCCACCACCGGCGCGGCGGCGGCATGTGCCCTGCCGGCCGGGCGCAGCGTGACGCTGGACCTGCGCGACTCGCGCGCGTTCCCGACCGCGTTTGCCGCACTGAAGCAGGGCGTGCGAGTGGACATGACGCGCGGCCGTGACACGTCGTCGGTGACGGTGCCGACGTCGTTTGCCCGCGGGTACACGCCCGATGGCGGCTGGTGCGGCGCGGCGACCCTGCCCGCGGCGACCCTGCCCGCGGCGACGGGCGCGCGGACACGCCTCTCGAAGTCGCAGCGCGTGGCGCTCTACAAGCCGTGGACGGCCAGCATGGACGAGGGCTGGACACGTTGGCTGTTCGACCAGCAGGGCGTGCCGTACGTCACCGCCACGGACAGCATCATCCGTCGCGGCAACCTGAAGGCGTCGTTCGACGTGCTGATCATCCCCGACATGTCGCTGCGCGAGGCGAAGGACGGCCTGGCCGAGCGTGCGGCGCCGGCGCACTATGCTGGCGGACTGGGTGCGGTTGGCGTGAAGGCGATCGGCGATTTCGTGGCGGCGGGCGGGGTGTTGATGACCTTCGACCGCGGCAGCGAGCTGGCGGTCGAGGCGGTGCCCGGCCTGCCGGTGCGTCGCATCTCGCCGCAGTCGCGCGCACCGGCGCGTGACGGCCGCGCCCGCGACGACAGCACCGGCGTCGCGCCGGGCGCGAACATCGTCGCCCCGGGTTCGATCCTGCGCACGATCTCGGCCCCGGGGCACCGCCTGACGATGGGCATGCCCGACACCGTCGGCGTGTACTTCACCAACTCCACGGCCTTCGACGTGGCACCAGACGCGCGCGTCGAAGTGCCCCTGCGTTATCCGACGGATCCGAAGCAGCTCCTCATGAGCGGCTACCTCGCCGGCGGCGAAGCCATCGCCGGCAAGGCCGCCGCCGTCGACATCACGGTCGGTGCGGGCCGCGTGGTGATGTTCGGCTTCCGGCCGCAACACCGCGGGCAGAGCTGGGGGACGTTCAAGCTGGTCTACAACGCGATCCTGACCTCGGGTGAGCGCTCCAGGACGCCAGCGGCCTTGGTGCCGTAGCGGCAACGGCAACGGCAACGGCAACGGCCTGGACGCAAAGGCGCAAAGGCTCGGAGGTGCAAAGCCGTCGGCCCGCGCGAGGATCGAAGGGGTGTGAGACGAGGGTCTGACGAAAGGCTGTAGGCACTGCGCCCGCGAGTGCAGTTCCTACAGCCTTTTCGATCACCGGTGCGCGTCGGGATGCGTCAGCGGTCACCGACCGCTTTCAGCCGTTGCGACTTTACGCCTTTGCGTTCTGCTGTTTCGCAGTCTCTTCTGTCGCTAGCGCCGACGCTCGGTGGGGTCGATGGCGGTTTCGAGGACGCGCAGCATGTTGCCGCCGATGATCTTCGTGACGTCGGCCTCGCTGTAGCCCCGGTCGAGGAGGGCCTGCGCGATGCGCGGGAGGCGGGTGACGTCCTCCATGCCGACAGGGAGCGCGGTGACGCCGTCGAAGTCGGAGCCGATGCCGACGTGGTCCGCACCAGCGACCCGTGCGATGTGGTCGATGTGATCGATCAGCGCCGAGAGCGGCGTGTCGGGGATGGAGTCGAGGAGGCGTTGGCGAAGGGCGGCGACCTGGGTGCGGATCTCGTCGTTCGGCATGCCGGCGCCACGAAGCCGACGGTCCTCGGCGCGCAGGCGCGGTTCGATCGCGCCGAACCGGCTGATGTAGGTGGAGTCGATGAACTGGCTGAAGAAGTTCACGTTCACCACGCCGCCCGTCTTCGCGACCGCGCGAAGCATGTCATCCGTGAGGTTGCGCCGATGCGGCGCGATGGCGCGTGCGCTCGAGTGCGACGCGATCACCGGCTTCGTGCTCGTCGCGATCGCGTCCCAGAACGTGCTGTCCGACACGTGTGAGATGTCGACGAGGATACCGATGCGGTTCATCTCGCGGACGATCTGCCGGCCGTAGTCGGTGAGCCCCTGCGTCCGGGTGTTGTTGGTGCCGGCCGCAGCGCCTGCCCACGAATTGCCGTTGTTCCAGGTGAGCGTCATGTAGCGCACACCGGCCGCGTGCAGGCGCCGCAGATTCGCGATCGAGCCCTCGATGGCGTGGCCACCTTCCACGCCGACGAACACCGCGATCCGGCCCTCGCGCTTGGCGCGGCGCAGGTCAGCGCCGTTGGTGGCGAAGAACAGCCGGTCGGGATGGCGACGCACGAAGGCCTTCACCTGGTTCGTCAGCATCATGGCGCGCCGGAACGAACTGTCCGGCGTCATGATCGCATACGGCGCATCGACGAAGGCCGACATGAACTGGCCCGTGATGCCACTCTGCAGCAGGCGTGGATAGTCGGTGGATCCCTTCCCCGGCCCGAAGCCGATGGGATTGCGGATGTCGGCGTCGTAGCGCTCGTCGGCGACCTTCGTGGGCATGTCGTTGTGCGTGTCCACCACGATCGCCTCACGCCACAGCCGCATGGCCTGCGGTGAGACGTCCGGCAGCGAATCGGGCACGGCGGCGACCGGGCGTGCCGTGCGCATGGGACGGCGCTGCGTCCCCGGACGCTGCGCGTGCAGCACCGTGGCGGCAAGCCCCAGCACGACGGTCGTGCGCCATGTCAGGCGCAATGCGATGGCGGCGGTCATGGTGTGTACGGGGTGATGACGAAGCTCCTCGGCGTGGCGGATACGAACGGGTTGTCTTTCACAAGGAAACGCAGCGGCCAGTCGGCCGCTCGGGTGATGCCGATGCGCGGTGTGACGATGACGGACGCGTCGGGTACTCCGGCGTCGGCACGGATCCGCACCCGTCCGGTCTGCAGACTGGTTCCGTCGTCGCGACCGGAGATGTCATACGCCGCACACAGCTTGCCCGGTCCGTTGGTGAGATCGCGGGTACGCCGCGCCGCAGGTCGACGTGCCAGGAGGGTGGTGACGTCACCCAGCGGTTCCACGGCACGCAGCAGCACCGCCGAACCGATGCCGTCCGGCAGCGTCACCGCGTTCAGGCACCAGTGCATTCCGTAGATGCGATAGACGTACGCCAGCCCCGGCGGACCGTGCAGGTGCTCGGTGCGACGGGTGCGTCCGGCGACGGCGTGACAGGCGGGGTCGTCCGGGCCAAGGTACGCCTCCGTCTCGACGATGCGGGCGGAGTGCACCCGTCCCTCGGCATCGTGCACCTCGAGGTGCATGCCGAGCAGCTCGCGGGCGACGCGCGCCGGATCACGATCGTAGAAGTCGTGCGGCAGCGGGTCACGCATTCAGGCGGAGTCTCGGAGCGAACGGGTGGCGAGCAGTCAGGCAACGTGGTGCGGCAACGTGGTGCGGCGAGATGGTGATGCACCACGCCCGCGCCATCGAACCTCGATGACGCGGGCGTGTTCCGGCGCGAGCCGACCGACGCGGCGTGATTCAGCGCCGTGCGATCTTCTTGGCAGGCGTCTTGGCGGCGGCCTTCCTGGCAGCAGGTGCGGCCTTCTTTGCCGCAGGAGCTGCTGCCTTGGCGGCCGGAGCGACCTTGGCGGCCGGAGCGACCTTGGCTGTCCGAGTCGGTGGCGCCGCCGGCTTGGCCGGTGCCGCCGACTTGGCCGGCGCCGCTTTCTTCGCCGGAGCGCGACCGCGACCCCCGCCCCCCTTGGCGGCCGGCGCCTTGGCCGTGACAGGCTCGGCAGCGGGGGCCGCCGGTGCGGGTGCCGGTGCGGGTGCCGGAGCCGCGACGGCGGCCGGTGCGGCCACTGGCACTGGCACTGGCGTTGGCGCTGCCACGCTCGGCGCGTCGTCGACGACACCGACCATCAGCAGCCCCGGAGGCGGAGCGCCGCGGCCACCGCGCCTGCCGCCGCGCGACGTCATCCCACGCGGTGCCGGCGGTCCTGCCGGCGCCTTGGGCGCGTTGGCCACTTCATGCGCCGCCAATTGCTCGGAGACGGCGGCGACTTCCTGCACCGGCGCCACCTCCCACGAGTCGCCGCGCTTGCGCAGATCGACCACGTCGGCGTCGTGCGCGTCCTGCAGAATCCGCGTGAAGTTGCGCTCGTTGAGGCTCTCGCTGTCGCGGCCAAGCAGTGCCGCCGCGCTTTCGCGCACGGCGAGCAGGCCGACGGGGCGGCCGTCCTTGACCGTGGCGCCGACGGCACGTCGGACGAGATCGAAGGCTTCGTTGCGCGTGAGGCGCTCGCCGGCGAGGCCGATGCTGTCGCGTCCCTGCGCGGCGCGCGGCGCCGGGATGCGTGGGGCGGGCGCCGGGGCTGGCTCGGGGGGCGCGACGGCGACCGGGAGAGCCGTCTCCTCGGCTGGCTCGGCCTCGGGCTCGGCCTCGTCGATGTCGTCGTGGCCGGGCTCGAGAGCCGCAACGGCCGTCGAGACGACATCGGCGAGGACACGCGGCTCACGCTCACGTCCACCGCGTCCGCGGCCACGGCCGCGACGGCGGCGGGACCCACGCTCGTCGCCCTCTTCCTTCTCGGCCGCTTCATCGAGCGCACCGGCGACATCGGCGCTCGCAACCACTGGGGCTCCACCCTTGGCCACCGCACCCGGGGGCGCGATCTCGAACTGGCCGTTCTCTAGACGGGTGAGCGTGAGCAGGCCGCGCTGTGCGGCATCCTGCACGAACTTCGAGAACTTCGACATGCCGAGGTTCTTCTCGTCGAACCCGTTGTCGATGTCCTGCATGACCTGCTTGAGGCGATCGGCACGCATCACGTCGCCATTGCGCACCATGCGGGCGAGCGACTCGGTGACCAGTTCCCACGGGTCGCGCTTGACCGTTTCTTCGTCGCTGGTCTTGACCAGGCCGGCCAGGGCATTGTAGCTGTAGTATTCATCGCAATTCATCACCAGCAGGTCGCTGGAGCTTTCGCGGATCCCGACGCCGATGACGTACTTGCCGTACTCCTTGAGCTTCATGACCATGCTCGAGAAGTCGGAGTCGCCGGAGAGCAGGATGAAGGTGCCGATCTCGGGGCGCGTGAACATCAGCTCGACGGCGTCGATGGCGAGGCGGATGTCGGTGGCGTTCTTCTTGGAGCTGCCGTAAGCCGGCGCCATGATCATGTCGATCGACGACTCGGCCAGCGGCACCACGTACTGCGGGTACCGGCGCCAGTCGGCGTAAGCGCGCTGGACGGCGACCTTGCCCTTGATGATGTCCGACGAGAGGAGGTTCTTGAGCTCCGTCTGCAGGTCGGAGCGGATCCCCATCGTGACGTTGTCGAAGTCGATGAGCAGGGCGGCGTTCGGCGCGTTGCCGTACTGCGAGTAGTTGGAGGAGGCCGCAGCAGTGGTGTTGCTGGCCTGCGGCCCGCGATGCACCGGGGCGATGGGCCCTCGGGGTGCGGGCGGGCGCGACGTGCGTCCGATCATGTAACTGGGGATGTGAAGAAGCGTGTAGGCACGCGCCGCATCGACCAAGGTGCCAAGCGGCTGCGCGGTCGCTCACCCAGGCGCCCCGCCCTGACAATCCGAGGGCAAGGCCGGCCGGGGTCCGCGACAGCGGAAGTGCACTTGGTAAACTAACGGGGGTCACGGCGCAACGGCACCGCCATCCGGATTTCCCTGCCGGCCGGCTCCGCCCGGGCGTGGCCCCGTGGGTAGAATGCCCGAAACCTCCCCTCCCTTCAGCCCGTACTCGCCTCAGTGTCCCGTCCCGGGTTCCGTACCCGCCTGCTCCTGATCCTGCTGGCCTTTGCCGTGGTCCCGGCGGCGACGCTGACCGTCACCGGGCTGGTGGCGGCCAACCAGGCGCTGCCGCTGATGGCCTCGGGTGGGGCGTGGACCCGGGTCGCGGGGACTGGCAGCCGGGCGCTGGCAGAGACCCGGTCAGCCAAGCCGGGCCGTTCGGTGCGCGCCGCGCTGGATGCGCACGAGGCGGAACTGCAGGCCTCGCTGGATCAGGCGAAGCGGCTGGAGTATCTGGCGCCCCGCACGATCCGGGTGCTGCTGGTGGTGGTGGCGGGGTTGTTCCTCGTGCTGTCGATCGTGGCGGCGCGGGTGGCGGGGCACCTCAGCCGGCAGCTGAGCCGGCCGCTCGACGAGGTGGTGGAGTGGACCGAGCGGATCGCGCGAGCGGAGCCGCTGCCCGAGGGAAGGCCGAGTCGCGGCGCCCCGGAGTTCGACGTGCTTCGATCGAGGATGCGCACCATGGCCCTGCAGCTCGACGCCGGACGCACGGCCGCCACCGAGGCGGCGCGCCTGGGCGCCTTCCGCGAGACGGCGCGGCGGGTGGCGCACGAGCTGAAGAATCCACTCACGCCGATCCGCTTCGCCGTCTCCCGCCTGCGCCAGAGCGCGCCGCCGGAGCTGCAGGAGACGGTGGATGTGCTGGAGATAGAGACGCAGCGCCTCGATACACTGGCCAAGAGCTTCGCGCAGTTCGGGCGACTGCCGGACGGGCCGATGGCCGACGTGGACATCGCCGAACTGCTGCGCTACGCCACCCGCGTGACGCTGCCGACGACGATGACGGTGACGCTCGACCTGCCGGAGTCGCTCCCGTTCGTGCCCGGCCATCACGATCCGCTGGCGCGCGCGGTGAGCAACATCCTGCTCAATGCCGCCGACGCGGCCGGCCCGACCGGCGCGATCACGGTCGCGGCAGCCGAGGTGCGCGCGCCGATGCACGCGGTGCAGATCCGCGTGCACGACACCGGTCCTGGCATCACGTCCGAAACGCTCTGCCGCATCTGGGAGCCGTACGTCACCACCAAGCCTGGCGGCACGGGGCTGGGGCTGGCGATCGTGCGACAGACGATCCTCGCACATGGCGGCACTGTCGATGCGTCGAGTGCACCCGGCAGCGGCACGGTGATCACGCTGACGCTTCCGACCACCCCGCCGTCATCCCCACCGATTCCACTCGCGTGACTCCAGACATCTTTGTGCCCGGTGCGTTTTTCGCCACCGTGGTGGCCCTCGGGCTTGGCGTGCCGTTCGTCCGCGCATACACCCGCCGCATGGATCGCAGCGCGGTCGCTTCAGGCGTGTCCGCAGACCTTGCAGCACGGCTCGATCGCATCGAGGCCATGATCGAGTCGGTCGCCGTCGAGGTGGAGCGACTGTCCGAGGGTCAGCGGTTCACCACGCGCCTGTTGTCGGAGGGCTCGGCGCTGCCCGGGCTCGTGCGGGCGCGCGAGGCTGCACCCGTCAACCCCCTGGAGACGACCCATGCCTGAGACATTGCAACAGCCAGTCGCACAAGCACCGGCTCGGCCTGCCACGGCGGCGGATGCCGAGAACGCCCGACTCGATGCGCGGATCGAACTCGCGGCGAAGAAGGCCGCGTTGCAGAGCCTCGAAGCGCAGACCGGCGGGCCGCCGTCCGAGGCTGCACCGGTGGCGCCGCCCCCGCCCGGCATGCGGCCGAGCAAGATCATCATCGAACAGGACGGAAAGACGACCGTTCTGGAGAACCCGACGGCGGAGCAGCTCGCGCAGGCCGGTATCGGGGCGCCATCGCGATCCGGGCCGGATCCGACATTGGTCATCACGACCATGTCGTTCGCCGCCGTCTTGCTGGTGATCTGGATGGTGCTGCGTCACTTGCGCGGCGGCCGTGCCCCCGTGGCACCGCGCGAGAGCGCCGAAGCGCAGGCACGGATGGCGCGGATCGAGAACGCGATCGAGTCGGTGGCGGTGGAAGTGGAGCGGATCAGCGAGAATCAGCGCTATGTGACGAGGGCGCTGGCGGAAGGCGCGGCACCGCTGATGGCGCCGCACGTCGGTGAGTTTGCGGACGCCGCAACGACGAACCGGAGAGGTGCCTGATGTCGATGCGCATGAACCTGCAGAATCCGCGCGAGGTCGCGGCGGCCGAGGCACGCGGCGCGGCGCAGGACGCGGCGCAACAGGCCCGGGACGCCGCCGAGAACGCGCGCGACATCGCTCGTGCGCAGCGCGAGGCTGCGCAGGCCGAGCGCGATGCAGCTCGCATGCAGCGTGAAACGCAGCAGGAGCAGGCCGGTGGCACGGGCGTCGTGACGATCACCAAGGATGGCGTCACGACGGTGCTCACGGACGCCTCACCCGAGGCGATCGCGACTGCGCTGGGCATGCCGGACCGGCGCGGCGCGGGTGAGTTCAACGGATTCTTCGACGCGGTACTGATGGGAATCTTCATGACGGCGGCGGTGCTGATCGTCGGGATGGTGCTGCGCTATCGGGGCCGGACGCGCAGCGTGGGCGCCATGGCGGCGCTGCCCGCGGACCTGACCGAGCGGCTCTCACGCATCGAAGCGGGGATCGAGGCGACAGCCGTGGAAGTGGAACGCATCAGTGAAGGGCAGCGCTTCACCACGCGGCTGCTCTCGGAGCGCCCTCTCGAGGAGGTCCGCCGTGGTTGAAGGCACGCTCGTGCAGCCGAGCACCCCGCAAATCGCCGACGTGCCCGCACAGGCTCCGAACGCACCGGTCGCACCGGTCGCACCGGCGGCGCCGGCGACGGGGGCATCGGGCGAGCAACCGGTGGCGGGGAAGATCATCATCAACGGCAGGGAGGTCAGCGTCGACGGCAGGGAGGTCAGCGTCGACGGCAGTCCTGGCGCCGATGCGACGACCGGCACCGAGTTTCCGTTCCCGCGCGACATCCCTCCCAACGTGTACGAGATCGCCAAGACCGGGATCATCGGCCTCACGCTGGTGATCATCGCGTTTCCCGTGTTCGGCTTTGCGAAGGCGCTGGTGAACCGTCGGGCGGCGGCGCCGGCGTTGCCATCGCGGGACACGACCGACCGCCTGCAGCGGATCGAGGCGGCGGTGGAGTCGATGGCGGTGGAGGTGGAGCGGATCAGCGAGGGGCAGCGGTTCGTGACGAAGGTCCTCGCCGAGCGCACTACGTCATCGCAGCCCTGACCGCACCCGATGCCAAGTGTCCTGATCGTCGACGACGAGCCCAACATCCGGCGGATGGTGGGCGCCTTGCTCGCCGCCGAAGGGTACGAGGTGCGTGACGCGCCGGATGGACACGCCGCCTTTGCCGGTGCGCTCGATGCGGAGCCGGACGTGGTGCTGCTGGACCTGATGATGCCCAACGACGCCGATGGGCTGGAGACGCTGGCGAAGTTCCGCGAGCGCTTTCCCGAACTGCCGGTGGTGATGATGAGCGGCCGCGCCGGGCTGAGTGATGCCGTGAAGGCGACGCGACTGGGGGCGTTCACGTTTCTCGAGAAGCCGCTCACGCCGGAGGGCACGCTGCTGGCGCTGGCCTCGGCGCTGGACCTGCGGCAGACGCGGCGTGCCGCGCGCACGCTGCGCGAGGATCTCGGCCTGGCCGGCGGGCTGGTGGGCGACAGCGCCGCGATGGCGCAGGTGCGCGAGTTGATCGCGCGCGTGGCGCCGAGCGATGCGCGGGTGCTGATCTCCGGTGAGTCCGGCACTGGCAAGGAGCTGGTGGCCGGAGCATTGCACGCCGGCAGCCCACGCCGCGATCGCGCCTATGTCCGCACCAACTGCGCCGCGATCCCGCGCGACCTCGTCGAGAGCGAGATGTTCGGGCACGAGCGCGGGGCGTTCACGGGGGCCACCGACCGGCGCATCGGGCGCTTCGAGCTGGCGCACGGCGGCACGCTCTTCCTCGACGAGGTGGGCGACCTGGGGAGTGAGGCGCAGGCGAAGCTGCTGCGCGCCATCGAAGCCCGTGAGATCGAGCGGGTGGGCGGTGGCAAACCGATCAAGGTGGACGTGCGCATCATGGCGGCCACCAACAGAGATCTGGTGGCGGCGGTGGCCGACGGAAGTTTTCGCGAGGACCTCTTCTTCCGCCTCAACGTGATCCCGATGACACTGCCACCGCTGCGTGAGCGTCCCGGTGACATCGATCAGCTGGTGCTGCATTTCACCGCCCTGCACCGAACGCGCACCGGGCGCGCCGCGCCGACGTTCACACCGGAGGCGATGGCAGCGCTGCGGGGGCATCGCTGGCCGGGGAACGTGCGTGAACTGGCCAACATCGTCGAGCGGCTCGCCATTCTCCACCCCGGGCGCGAGCTGCGCGTGGGCGACGTGCACGACGTCCTGCCGGCGCCGCGCGGGAGCGATGGCGCACACGGGGCGGCGGGAACGTGGCGTGCCGACGCGCCGCTGCTGCCGCTCAGTGACGCACTCGACGCGTACGAGCGCCAGCTGATCGTGCGGGCGCTGGATGAGACAGCCGGCAACGTGGCCGAGGCGGCTCGGCGCCTCCAGACGGACCGGCCCAACCTGTATCGACGGATGAAGCGATTGGGCATTGGTGCTGGCGTGCACGAGCTGCGCAGCGACGTGCGGAGCGACGGGTGAGCGGCGTACATGGCCCACGTGGCGTACGTGGCCCACGTGGCGCACGTGGTACAGGTGGCGTACGTGGCACAGGTGGCGTACGTGGCCTGGGTGGCGTACCTGGGATACGTGGCGTGTGTCGCGGCGGCGCGGCGGCGATCCTCTGCGCCGCGACCGTCGCGGCGGGCCTCGCCGTGAGCACGACGACGCTGCCGGCACAGCAGCCGACGTGGCAGACCTGTGCCGAATCGCCCGCGGGGAAAGCGTGCGGCTCCAGCCGTGGCACGACGCGGCGCGAACGCGAGGAAGCGCAGGCGCTGTACAATGCGCCGGCGACGCGGCGTGAGACCGCGCCATTCACGCTGGACCGCGATTCGGTGGTGCGCGGATCGCTGGCCGTGCTGGGCGGACCGGTGCGCATTGCCGGTACGGTGGAGGGTTCGTTGCTGGTGCTGAACGGCGACGTGACCTTCGCTGCCGGCGCCACGGTGACGGGGAACGTGGCGGTGCTGGGCGGCAGCGTGAGCGGTACCGACAGCGCGCGGGTGGGCGCGGTCCGTGTGGAAGGCGATTCGGTGCGCTTCGTGCTGGACGACGGCCAGCTGCGACTCGAGGCGCCGCTCGACGAGGTGTGGCGGCTGATCGGGCGCGGCGGTCCGTCGGTGGGGATCGGGCTGCGGCTGGCGCTGACGCGTACGTACAATCGCGTGGAGGGGTTGCCGGTGGAGTTCGGGCCACGGCTCCGATACCGCACACCGGTGGGTACGGTGGCAGCGGACCTGTTCGGCATCCTCCGAACCGGGTCGCGGCTGGAGTGGAACGGCAACAACGTGGGGCACAGTGCCCGGGTCGAGCTGCGGATGGGTCGCACCGAGCGCTGGACCGTGGGCGGGCGGCTGTTCGACGTGGTGGCGTCGGTGGAAGAGTGGCAGCTGAGTGACGTCGAGGTGGGGCTGGCATCATTCCTGGCGCACGTCGACCATCGCGACTACTACGACCGGCATGGCGGCAGTGGGCTCGTGAGCTATCGCGACGGGCGCGCGTTCCGCGCGACGCTGGAGGTCTCCGAGGAGATCTGGCGGCCGCGGGCGACGCTCAACCCGTTCACGCTGTGGCGCAACGACGAACCGTGGCGTGAGAATCCCGACCTCGACCGCGCGCAGTACACGCGCGGCGTGTTGCGACTGACGTACGATACCCGCACTGATCCGGTGCGCCCGCGCACGGGGTGGTGGCTGCAGGGCGAATACGAGCTGGGCGACGGCAGGCACCGGACCTACGGGACCGAGCTGACGGCCCCGGCGCCGGTCGCCGCAAACACGGCCGTGCGCTACGGACGCGGCATGCTGGACTTGCGGCGGTACACGCGGCTCTCGCCGAGTGTCCAGATCAACACGCGACTGCTGGCGGGCGGGTGGCTGCATGGGGATGCACTGCCGTTGCAACGCCGCCTGTCGCTGAGCGGTCCGGGGGCGAACACCGGGTTTGCGTTCCGCGAACGCGTCACGACACCCGACCGATTGCAGTGCTCGCAAGCGACGACGCTGCGTGGCCAGCCGGCGCTGTGTGACCGCGCCCTGTTGTTGAGCTTCGACTACCGGCACGACATCGACTGGATCGTGGATCTGTTCGGCGGTTCACGGATGATTCAGCCCGACCGGAGCGGCTACGGCGGCTGGGTGCTGTTCACCGATGTGGGGCGTGGCTGGCTGGTGCGACCGAGGGCTGTCCTTCCGTCGGTCCCACAGGACACGCCGCGTGGGTTCGAGGCGTTGCATACGAGCGTCGGATTCGGTCTCGAGCTGGGTCAGGGTGGCGTGTACGTGGCGAAGGCACTGGGGGCGCCGCCGTCGCGCGGTGTTCAGCTCTTCGTGCGCCTCGTCCGACGTTACTAGCGCCGATGTCCTGTCTCGTCTCGCGTCGTCACATCGTTCGCGCCGCACTCGCGGCCGGCCTGGTGGCGCTGAGCGCCGTGGCGCCCGCACGATCGCTTCAGGCGCAGGGTGACGCGCGACTGGACGTCGCGCTGCCGACGCGCGCGATCGGGCTGGCGGACGGGCCGGCATTCGCCGGGCGCAACGTGCTCGCGACCCGGGATCTGCGCGACTTGCTGCGGAGCGGCTTCCCGGCGCGACTGCACTTTCGCTGCGAGCTGTGGCGGAACGAGCGCCTCAACAACAGCCTCGACCGCGCAGTGGAGTGGGACATGCTGGTCCGGTTCGACCAGCTGAACCGGAAGTACGAGGTGTACCGCATCGTCGACGACCGCGTGAGCCGGTTGGGGCGCTACGACACGACCGAGGAGGCGGAGGCGCAGCTGGAAAAGCCGTTCCGCATCAAGGCACCGCCGATGCAGCGCGGGCGCAGCTACTACTACGTGTCGAGTCTGGACGTGGAGGTGCTGAGCCTGAGCGACCTCGATGAAGTGGAGCGATGGCTGCGCGGCGAGGTGCGGCCGGCGCTGCGTGGCGACCTCAATCCCGGCACGGCGCTCACGCGCACCGTGCGCGGCTTCTTCGTGCGGCTGCTGGGAGGCGAGCGGCGCCACTACCAGACACGAACGCCGGTGTTCGTCGCGGAGTGAGCGACGCTCACCGGCGGCCGTGCGAGACCGTCGCGGTCAGGCCGGCTGGGTGACCGGTGCGCCTTCGATGCGACGGATCTGCTCGAGCATCTCGGTGCCGTAGAACACCTTGATGTAGCGTGCCTGCTTCGGCGTGAGCCGGCGCACCGCCCAGCTGAGGTGCACGAAGTGCGGCTCCACCGGCTGCGTGAGCGGGTGCATGTGGATCTCGTGCGGCAGACGGTTGGCCTTCCGCGTGTTGCACGGGCTGCACGCCGTCACGACGTTGTTCCACTCGTTCAGACCACCGCGCGAGATCGGGATCAGATGATCGCGGGTGAGCTGCTCGCGCGGCTTGAGTTCAGCCTGCAGGCGACCGCAGTACTGGCAGCGGTACTGGTCACGCGCAAAGAGGAAGGTGTTCGTCACCTGCCGCCGGAAACGGCGCGGCACGTGGATGAACTTCGTGAGCCGGATGACGACGGGCCGCGGGAACGAGAGCTTCTCGGAGCGCACCAGCTTTCCGTCGTCCGACTCCACGATCTCCGCCTTGCCATCGAGCAGCAGGCGCAATGCGCGTCGCATCGGGACCAGCGTGAGCGGTTCATATGAGGCGTTGAGCGCAAGACAGCCGACGTTCACGTGCCCTCCATCCGACAGGAAAGTGAAACGCCTCTCGCACACGAGGCGTGGCGAGAGGCGCACAGCGACACCGGAGCGGTGCCGAGGGAGACGTGGGCGTGACGTCGACTGGCGTGCCAGCCGCCGTGCGCGGCCGGACGCTGGCCGAGATGCCCGCTTCCCCTGCTCACTGCGCGACTCCCGCCGGTGCAGTCACCGGGGTGAGCCAGCCGTGCCGGTCGTCGATGGTGCCCTGGGCGATCCCCATGAACTCCGTCTGGATGGTACGGCAGATCGGACCGGGCTTGCCGCTGCCGACCGGGATCCGGTCGATGCTCCGGATCGGGGTGATCTCGGCGGCGGTCCCGGTGAAGAACACTTCGTCCGCGATGTAGAGGAACTCGCGGGGCAGCGCCTGCTCACGCACCTCGTACCCGAGATCGCGTGCGATGGTCGAGACCGAGTCGCGGGTGATGCCGTTGAGGATGCCGTGGGCGAGCGGCGCCGTGTAGAGGATCTCGTCGCGCACCACGAACAGATTCTCGCCGCTGCCTTCCGAGACCAGGCCCTGGTTGTCGAGCATGATGCCCTCGACGTAGCCGTCGAGGCGGGCCTGCATCTTCGAGAGTTGCGAGTTGAGGTAGTTGCCGCCGGCCTTGGCCATGGTCGGGAAGGTGTCGGGCGCCGCCCGCCGCCAGCTCGACACGCAGACGTCGACGCCAGCCTCCAGCGCCTCGTCACCGAGGTAGGCGCCCCAGTTCCAGGCGATCACGAAGGTCTCCGTCAGTGCCGGGTCAGGCGAGGGGAGCACGCCCATCTGCTCACCGGTGCGCGCCATGACGGGGCGCAGGTAGCAGTGCGTGAGCCCATTCGCGTTGACCGTCTCCACCACGGCCTGCATCAATTCGTCCACCGACCAGCGGACCGGCATCCGGTAGATGCGGGCGCTGTCGACCAGGCGTCGCATGTGGTCACGGAGCCGGAAGACCGCCCCGCCGGACGGGGTCTCGTAGCAGCGAATGCCCTCGAAGACGCTCGACCCGTAGTGCACCACGTGACTCATCACGTGGAGGGTCGCGTCGTCCCACGCGATGAGTTCGCCATCGCGCCAGATCTTGTCCGTACGTCCGGGCAGTGTGGCGGCCATGGTCGGGTCGGGAAAAGGGTGACGTCGCATTGTAATCAATTTCCCGGCCAGCTCGCCACGGCAGCCGTCCGCGATGCCGTTTCTCAGGCAGACCGGCACGACGCGACGTCCACGCCGGGCGCGGTGGCCGACGCGACGTCCCGATCAGCGGGCGGCAACGAGTCGCGCCGTGATCGTGGCGAGACGGGTGCGATCGGCGGCGTCGCGTGCCTGGTCCACCAACGCGCCGTCGCGCACCAGCTGCACGCCGGCAGCGACCGTCAGTCGTGCTGCGCTGCCGGCGACACCATGCAGGAGCGCATCGGCCACGTCGACGACGGGAAGCGCCGCGAGGCCGTCGAGCGGGAAGGCACAGAGGTCCGCGGGCGCGCCCAGCGCCAGCCGACCGAGTGCGGGCCAGAGTCCGAGGGCGTCGCCACCGCCGGCCGTGGCGTGCCACAGCGCACGCGCCGCTGGCACGGCGCGCCACGACTGCGCCCTCGCGCACGCCATCAGGTGCGCCACGCGTGCCTCGTCGAGGAGGTCCATGCGGTTGTTGCTGGCGACGCTGTCGGTCCCGATGCCGATGCGCAGGCCGGCGTCGAGCATCTCCTGCAGCGGCGCGATCCCGTGGCCGAGTCGGGCGTTGGACACGGGGCAGTGCGCGATGGCACAGCCGGCCTCCGCAAGCAGACGCAGATCGGCGTCGTCGACGCGGACGGCGTGGACGACGAGCGGACGCGCGCGCAGGGCACCTGCCTCGTGCAGCAGCGCCACGCTCGAGCGCGCGCGCGCGCCGGCCGGGTCGATGCCGCGGCTGCGCCAGTTGTCGGCATACGGCCCCTCGCCGCGCAGCACCAGCGCCTCTTCCACGGCGCTTTCGGCGAGATGCACGGCCATCGGCAGCTGCTCACCGATGGCGAACGATGCCGTGGCACCGAAGAGCTGGCGCGACACGGAGTAGGGGGCGTGCGGGGAGACGCCGATCCGCACTGCCTCCGTCTCGTGCGCTCTGAGCGCACGTACCGCATCGCGCAGCCCTTCGAGAGCCGTGGCCGCCTGCCGCGGGTCGGGGCCGAAGACTTCCTTGTACACGACACCGCGCACGCCCATCGCCTGCAGCGCGGCGACCACCGGCGTGGCCGTGTCGCTGGTGTCGGCGAACGTCGTGATGCCGCGCAGCAGCCCCTCGGCGATGCCGATGCGCGCGCCGCATTCGACGTCCGCGGCGTCGGCGAGTTCGGTGCGGCGCAGCCTGGTGAGGGTGCTGATCCACTGCGCGAAGTCGAGACCTTCGAGCAGGTGCCTGAGCGGCGTGAGCTCGAGGTGCGTATGCACGTTCACGAAACCCGGCAGAATCGCCGCATCGCCGAGATCGGTGACGCGCCCCGTGGGGGCATCGTCGGCCGGACCGATGTAGGTGATGCGGCCATCTCGCACGCTCACTGCACCATTCGCGAGCGGTGCGCCCGTCATCGGCATCACCCACGACGCGCGGTAGGTCATCAGCTCAGCTGCGTCGCGTTCCATGCACGAGCGGATCGTAGAGTGCGGAATCGGCGACGCCGAGGGATCGCGTGAGCTCGAGCGGCCAGGCGAGATTGCCCACCTGCTCGGGTTGGTGACCATCGGAGCCGAGCGAGAGGCGGACGCCGTGGGCGATGGCGCGCTGTACGAGGCGCGGATGGGCACGATAGCGGTTGGAGACCTCGAAGCAGATGCCGTTGCGCCGCAGCGCGGTGACGAGTCGCTCTTCGTGTGCCTCGTCCCACAGCTCCTCGGGGGGGAGGTCCCGCAGGTCGTACGGGAGGAGTGTGGGGTGCGCGAAGATGTCGATCGGCATCGTGTCGGCGAGGGCGTCGATGGCGTCGAGGTGCATCGTCATGTAGGCGCTGCGTGACAATCCGTCGGGAAGTGCGCGCTGGAACATGCGGAGTATCGTGCCGTCACTCGCCCCGAAGGCGTGCAGCGACCCGATGCGGTGCGTGAGCCGGTCGAGCTGTTCGTCGCTGAGCTCGCGCCAGAGGGTGTCGTGGGCGCAGAACTCGGCGCTGCGATATGGCAGGTGCGCGATGCGGGACTCGTAGGCGTCCACGTCGGCGGGCGTCTTGACCGAGAAGCGGACGTCGCGGCTGGCGTGGTCGCTGACGCTCCCGCGCACGCCTTTCGCGGCGGCCGTCGCGATCACGTCATCGGGTGCGAGGACGCCATCGGAGCAGGTGCTGTGTGCATGACAGTCGAGCGGGAGCCAGAGACTCACGGGAGGCGGAACGGGTTCATCGTGTCGGCGGCGGCGGGACGTCGCGGCTTGCCGGTCACGGGATCAACGTCACGAACGCCGGAACTGTCACCCATCGGTCCAATGATCGAGCCGTCGCACTCCTGCGTCGGCTCGGTGCCAGCGATGAAGTAATCGATGTAGATGCGCTCGGCGGGACAGAGTGGGCCAGCGCGGTAGCCGGTGAGGCGATCGACGGGGAGGGCGACGAGCCCACCCGGTCCCGCGAAGTCCGCGGTGAGGGCGCGGCGGCGATAGACCTCGCTCATGAACGCCGTGAAGGCAGGGGCGGCCAGCTCGCCGCCCTGCGCGTTGCGCATGATGGTCCGGGGGCGGTCGAGTCCCATCCAGACACCGGCGACGAGGTCGGGGGTGAAGCCGATGAACCACACGTCGGCGCCGTCGTTGGTGGTGCCGGTCTTGCCACCGGCCGGCACGCGCAGGCTGCCGACGGCGCGCGCCGCCGTGCCGCGGCGGACGACGTCGCGCAGCATGTCGGTCATGAGCCAGGCCTCGGCCGTGGAGAGCACGGCGGTGCGCACCGGCTTCGGGTCCCAGAGCACCTCGCCCTTGGAGTTCTCGACGCGCACGATGCCGGTGGGCCGGGCGCGGATACCGCCGGCGGCGAAGGTCGAGTAGGCGGCGATCATCTCCAGCGGGTAGACGTCGGCCGCGCCGATGTGGAGGCTCGGGTAGCGGGGCATCGGCGAGCTGAGACCGAACCGTCGAGCGAGGGCGGCGACGCTTTCTTCACCCATGGACATTCCAAGCCGCACCGTGGCCTGATTGCGCGAGAGGTAGAGCGCGCGACGCAGGGGGATGAAGCCCAGGCTGCGCCCGTCGAAGTTCTGCGGCGACCAGGTGCCACCGCCCGACTGGTTCACGCTGATGGGGCTGTCGTCGATCGCCTCGGAGGTCGTGTGGCCGTTCTGGATGGCGTCGGCGAAGACGATGGGCTTGAAGGTGGAGCCGGGCTGTCGCAGCGCCTGCGTGGCGCGGTTGAACTTGGAGTCGGCGTAGTCGCGCCCGCCGATCATGGCGCGCACACCGCCGCTCCGCGGATCGAGGGCGACGAAAGCTCCCTGCAGGTAGGGGGTGACGCCGCTCGTGTTGCGCTCCTCACCGGCGGCGCTGGCGAAGTGCTGCTCGTAGGTGACGTTGACGTACTTGCCGAGCTTCCCGCCCTCGATGGCGCGCAGCTGCTGCTCGAGGGCGCGTTCCGCGGCGAGCTGCATGTCGATGTCGAGCGTGGTGTAGACCTTCAGTCCCTGCTCGTAGAGCTGGCGGCCGAACTGTTCGTCGAGCTGCTTGCGCACCCACTCGACGAAATACGGGGCGATGTCGCCGCTCTCCGTCTTGTTGGCGAGCTGCAACGGGTACGCCTTGGCCAGCGAGGCGTCGGCATCGCTGATGATGCGCTGGGTTCGGAGCAGCTCGAGCACGGTGTTGCGCCGCTGGACGGCGCGGTCGGGATCGACCCGCGGGTTGTAGCGATTGGGGGCCTTGGGCAGCGCGGCGAGGAGTGCAGCCTCGGGGAGATTGATCTCGCGGACGTTCTTGCCGAAGTAGCGCTGTGCGGCAGACTCGACACCGTAGGCACCGTTGCCGAGATAGATCTGATTGAGGTAGAGCTCGAGGATCTTCTGCTTGGAGTACTTGCGCTCGATGGCGAGGGCGACCTTCCCCTCGCGCAGCTTGCGCACGACGGACTTGGCGCGCTCGAGCCGCTCCGGAAAGATGTTCCGTGCGAGCTGCATCGTGATGGTCGAGAAGCCTTGCGCGAAGCCACCACGGACGACGTTCACCGCGGCCGAGCCGAAGACGCGGATGAAGTCGATGCCGTTGTGACTGTAGAAGCGCTTGTCCTCGGTGTAGACGAAGGCCTCCTGCACCATCGGCGGAATGTCTTCCAGGCGCGCCACCGTGCGTCGCTCCAGTCCGAGCTCGGCGATGAAGCGGCCGTCGGCGGCGTAGAGCTTGGAGGTCTGGCGGGGCTGGTAGAGCTCGAGGATGTCGACGCTGGGGCACTGCCCGCCGGCGCAGACGAGGGTCCAGCCGGCTGCGAAGGCTCCGACGCCGAGCGACGCGCCGAAGGTGCCGAGCAGCAGTAAGGCGCGGACGACCCGGTTGCGAAAAAACGCCTTGACGGAGGCCATCACTCAAAGCTAGCGCCCGTCGCGGGGCGGGCCAACGCGGAGCTCTCGGACGGGGAGGTTAGCTTCCTGCCATGACAGGGACCGGCTTTCTCGACGAACTCGCGTGGCGCGGGTTGCTGTTTCAGCAGACCGAGGGCGCCGCGGCCGCGTTCTCGAGCGGCATCGTCACTGGATACTGCGGCTTCGACCCAACGGCGTCGAGCCTGCACGCCGGCAACCTGGTGGCCATCATGTCGCTGGTGCACCTGCAGCGCGCCGGCCACCGGCCGGTGGCGCTGGTGGGTGGCGGCACGGGGATGATCGGCGACCCGAGCGGCAAGAGCACCGAGCGCCAGCTGCTCACCGCCGACCTGGTGGATGCGAACATCGCCGGCATCAGCGAGCAGCTCGGACGCGTGCTCGACTTCAGCGGCCCTCGCGGTGCGCTCATGCGCAACAACGCCGAGTGGCTCCGGCCACTGGACCTGATCGGCTTTTTGCGCGACGTGGGAAAGCACTTCACGGTGAATTACATGCTGCAGAAGGACTCGGTGGATTCCCGCATCGGCAGCGAGACGGGGATCAGCTTCACGGAGTTCAGCTACATGCTGCTGCAGGCCTACGACTTCGCGGAGCTCTACCGCCGCGAGGGGTGCACGCTGCAGGTGGGCGGCAGCGATCAATGGGGGAACATCACCGCCGGCACGACGCTGATCCGCAAGCTGCACGGCGCCGAAGCCCACGCGGTGACGCTGCCGCTGCTGACGACGTCGGCGGGGACGAAGTTCGGCAAGAGCGAGTCGGGGGCGGTGTGGCTGGATGCGGCACGCACGTCGCCGTACCAGTTCTACCAGTTCTGGATCGGCGCCGATGACCGGGACGTGGGTCGCTATCTGCGCACGTTCACGCTGCTCACGCGCGAGGAGATCGAGGCGCTGGACGGGTCGGTGGTGACGGCGCCGGAGCAGCGTGAGGCGCAGCAGGTGCTGGCGCGTGCGGTGACGACGCTGATCCACGGCGCGGATGCCGCACAGGCCGCCGCCGAGGTCTCGACGCTGCTCTTCGCGAAGGGCGCTGCCGACGCCTTGTCGCCGCAGGCACTCGCAGCGCTGGAACGTGAAGTGCCGACCGCCATCGTCGAACGTGGCGAGACGTTCGACACCCTGGCGCTCTTCGTGTCAGCGGGCCTGTCGGCCAGCAAGGGCGAGGCACGTCGGCTGCTGCAGCAGGGCGGACTGTCGGTGAACGGCGCCAAGCTGGCGGCCGCCGACACGGCGATTGCATCCGATCGCCTCCTGCGCGGCCGCTACCTGCTGCTGCGGAAGGGCGCGCGCGACTACGCGCTGATCACGGCACGGTAGCGCAGCGTCGCCGGGGTGTCGGCGCCGCTGGCGTCAGGCGGGGAGCAGCAGCGACAGCGTGCGCTCCCACTGCGCCGGCGTGGTGTACCAATGCGGGGCGAGCCGGATGCAGCGCTCCCGTACGGAGTGGACGACACCATGCTGCCGCAGTCGCGCCGACACGGCGTCGAGCTCGGGGGGCTGCAGTGCGAACACGCCGGCGCGGTGCGCGCGGGCGCGTGGCGTGACGAGGCGAATCGCCGGGTGGGCATCACAGAAGGCCACCAGCGTGTCACCGAGTGCCGCGATGTGTTCGGCCACGGCGGCCGGGCCGAGCTCGAGAAAAAGGGCGAGGCTGGCGTTCATGCCCGCGAAGTCGGGGAACGGCAGCGTGATGACCTCGAACCGGCGCGCATCGTCGAACCAGGCGGGTTCGTAGGTGAGCATGTTGTAGAGATCATCGGATCCCTTCGTCGCCATCCAGCCGACTTCGGGAGGCTCGAGCTGCGTGATCAGGTCGCGGCGCACGTAGGTGAACGCGGATCCCCACGGTGACTGCAGCCACTTCTGCGCACCACACGAGAGAATGTCCACGTGCGTCACGGCGAGGTCGAGCGGCAGCGCGCCGAGCCCCTGGATCGCATCGACCACGAAGTAGATGCCACGCGCCTTGCAGGCCGCACCCACCGCATCGAGGTCGATGCGTGCGCCGCTGCAGAACGACACCCAGCTCACCGTCACGACCTTCACGCGGGGCCGGGTCGCGATCGCGTCCAGCAGCGCTTCCTGGTCCGGCACGTCGTCCACGCACGGCAGGCGCACGATCACCGCACCGCTGCGCGCGGCGCGGGCCATCCACGGGAACACATTGGCCGGAAACTCGCGATCCACCGTGAGGATCTCGTCGCCGGGACCGAGCGGCAGCGCGAACGCTGCCACGTTGAGCCCGTGCGACGTGTTCGTCATCAGCGCGATCTCGCCGGGCGTGGCGCCGACGAGCCGCGCGGCCAGCTCGCGCGAGCGCTGGAGCACGGGAAAGAAGTGCTCGCCCTGCAGCGTGTGCGGCATGTGCCGCAGCGTCGCGAACGACTGCAGTGCATCGGCTGCCGCCTTCGGGATCGCGCCGGTGGAGGCGTGGTCGAGATAGGTGACGCTGGCGTCATCCATCCAGGGATACTCGCGCCGGCGGGCCGTGGCGAAGTCGGTCATGGCGAAGTCGGTCATGGCGAAGTCGGTGTTGTCGTGCGCGCGAGGCGACGGGTGAGCTGCCGGGGATCGGTGGCGTCGCGGAAAGCGGCGCCGAGGAGATCGAAGGCCGGCACCAGACTGGCTTGGAACAC
>Ga0105048_10003294_pt1 | contig 26458 bp, 16 predicted proteins | sample MAT05_FD_78382 | JGI IMG/M metagenome (GOLD analysis project Ga0105048, IMG submission 78382) | Freshwater microbial communities from Lake Fryxell liftoff mats and glacier meltwater in Antarctica - MAT-05 | ecosystem: Environmental > Aquatic > Freshwater > Ice > Liftoff microbial mat | place...
GAAAAGAGGAAGCGGTGCAACCAAGACGTCAAGTCTACAACCATCGCATGAAGGGTGCAATAGCTAGATGGATGGCCCCTAGAATCCCCTAGAATCCCACCCAGTTCGGACTGGGCTGCGGAGAAACGGATTAGCGGAGAAAATAATGAGCGAATTAGCAAGCTTTCATCAATTCTTGATCGCGAAGTTCGAAGAGTTCGGCTCGAGCCGGAAGACTCTACAGAATCTTGTTCGTCATTGTGGGTTGCGAAGTGCGCATCTTACGCGTGCGCGGACCTAGCCAACAACTTATCGCTACCAACGATATTTCTTCGACCTCTGAAGAATGATGCGCAGATTATGATCCAGAGCCGATTTGCTGTATCAGTCATCGAACAGAAATTGGGGGTTTAGTAGCGATGCAAAGACCCGACAGTGCATTTATCAGGCAACGCCTTTTTTTGGAGTGCTCCGATTCATCGGAGCTTTGAGATTGCTGGAATTGCGCCCGCACCACCACTCTTCACGTGTTCTTTTAAGAAGTCGAAGGTCCCTTTACCGTGAATCGTGTGCGGACCGGCGAACCACTCGATCCTGCATCGATCCGGCAGTCCTAGCTTCGCCGAGTAAAGTCGATTGACCTTAGCAAACTCCAATCCCACGCGCTCGTCCGGTGCTACGCCGTCAAAATGACCTCGCTCCACCATAAATGGACGAGGGGCAATCAATGCGGCCATCTCCGCATAATTAAAATGATTGCCTAAGCCAAATTCGAAGATTTCATACTCGTTCGTCCAAACATAACTGTAGGGACTGGTCGTGCTCGCGTTCTTCCAAACCCAATCGTTGAAGTCGGCAGAACAAATCGACAAACAATATTCGGGTACCAAAGCTGGAATACGCATGGCGCTCTTGCCGCCATAGGAGAGACCGTAGAACGCAATTCGTTTCGGATCGACCTCGTCCCGTTCGCCAAGCCACCGAACGATTTGCCTATGTTGTGCCACGATGGTTGAAAACAGCGTTTTGCCGAGCGGATTGCTCTTGCGTTGCAAGCTGCGAAAGCGATCTTGAAACAAATACAAGTTCTGAGGAGCAAAAACCACATAGCCTTGTTCCACCAATTGCTTCGACACATCGTGATACGCTGGATGGTCCCCCACAATCGTATCGCTGGGACGACCTTCGAGTCCGTGCTGAAAAACGACACACGGTCGATTTTTCACAGGCTGTCCGTCGCGAGGGATGAGCAAAGTTCCATACGCGATGACATCGTCATGGACGTCCAAGACCACTTCGTAGCCAAGCCACTTGGGCTCGTCGTAGATCAATCTCGTGCGAGGCCGCAATGCAACCGCTTCCCATTCCCAATCGCCAATCGTCTCGTTTCGAAAGAACTCGCGGTAGGGCTTGATCGTTTCACCGAACGTCTCAGGTGACTTCGTATCGAGCTTTCGCCAATACTGTTCGCGTTCTGTGGCAGAACGTTCTAGAATCGCTTGCTGAAATCGATTCCATTTCGAAAGGGTGTCGGTGCGTCGCTTTTCCTCCGAAGCTACGAAACGTGCCTTCCAAGGTAGCGGACGCAATGGCTTAACCGAACCCAGCGTTTCGTTGATGCCCAGCGACTTCAAGCTCAATTGAATCGCTTGACTGCTGGTCTCGTGGTTTTTGGCATTTGCGTCCGATGGTTTGACGAATTGGATCCGCGAACCAAGTTCCCATGGACCAAGCAATTTTTCTGTGAGCTGCCATTCTTTTTGGGCTTGATCCGCCGATGGGCCAACCAGCACTCCTGGAGCACCACCGTCACCGGCAATGTCAACCGGTGGTCCCGGTACAGCATCGATAACCAGCGATCGAGGAGCAACCATTGCAGCCAACTGGGCATCCCCAAAATGGTTCAGCAGGCCATGCACGTTGCGATGGATCGGCTCCGACCATACGCGTTCGCGCGGACCAAAGTGACCTGATACGCAAGCTGCTTGAATGCGAGTATCAACCGCCGCCGCGTACAACGCGAGGCCTCCTCCCTCACCCCAGCCTGCAACCAAAGTGGGACGGTCGCCATACGTTTTTTGCAACGCATCGAAAGCCGCTGAGATTTCTTGCACTTGATAACCGATCACATGCCGACCGAGTACAAAGGCAGAGCGGTAAAGGAATTCCTGATCCGTAAGTTTGGATCGACCGTTGCGCGCCTCACGATGCCTACGAATCGTTTCTGGGACCACGACAACGCCACCGCAGGCTGCCAGTTCCAACGCAACCAACGATGACGTTTCATCGTAGCCACAGAGGTGTTCCGGCGTATGACCTGCATCAGGCACCAAAACAGCTTGAAAACGAACTTCTCCATTGGGAACAACGAGTAAGCCAGTGGCATCGACGCCATCGAAAACAGGCCAACGTACCGAGTAGATCTTGCAGGCTTCATTGATTGCGACCCATTTGAAGTCACCGCTATTGGGCGAAGCGACAGACTGAATAGTGAAGGAATCGCATTTGACTCGGTCATCTATCATCCCGATGCGCATTCTTAGTTCGTCACGAAGCGGTTGAATCGCGGCTTCGTAAGCCACATTGTCTTTATCTCCGAGGGCAACCTCTTTCGGCTTCGGCCATAACGCCATGCGCGTTTGAACCGACCGATCCAATTCCTTGAGAAGGAACCGATCGACTCCGTCGACCAACTCGGAGGCAATGTCACCTTGAATGTCGAGGACCGAAGTGCCCATCAGCGTCTTGGCAGTTGTAGCCTCTTGCGAGTTTCCACTGGGCGTGAAACCGCTTAAGAAATTCAAGACCAGAACAACACAAAGCGACGAATCGGAACGGACTTTCATGGCAATACTCATTTCAAAGCGACATCAAGAGTGACAGGCTTCTTATCATAGCCTTGACGTAGCTGTCAGATATGGCCCCGCCGCTTGGAAACCGTCGGTAGCCAAAACTATGTCGATATGAAACGACAAAATTTGGGAGGAACAATAACGGAAGTGAAAATACTTCTTAGATTCGATCGCAATAGCAAATTTTTAACAGCCCAGGAAAAGCCCCCGACCAACCTGAGAGGCCAGATCGCAGAACGGAACAAAACTCGCATCAACGCATTTTTCGTAAACTGCTATTTCGTCGCACAGCCCAGGCAGAGCCTGCAAGTCAGTGGGTTCCAAGGCAGAGCCCTGGAACCAGTCGGTGGTGTTCGCCGGGAAGCGTCAATAATTGAACGGCATTGCGTCTAACGGCGGAGCCAACTTGCCGAATCCCCATTTAGCATAGGCGATGCAAGCAACGTTGTGTTTGGCGTGCCGGTGTTCGTCGCCCCATTTTGCGGTACGTTTTGACCGCCGACCCTTTGGTTCGCTAGTAAGAGATTGTCGCGTCCTTGCGGGGTGGTCGGATCGGACAGGTGGGCGAAAGACATATCCAACATCGATTGCAGTCGCTTCACCTCGGGATTGTTCGTATTGGATGCTATCAAGCGGCCTAGGGTCATCCGAGCCGGAACCAGCTCGCCAATCCGATGCTGTGCATGGACCAATTGCATTTGTTTGTCGATTCGGTCGCTCGGCATCCGTTCGGATGCCATAGCGAGGGCCTCGGCGGCTTCTGCGCCCCGATCCAAGTCGGCCAAGGCCATGCCGCGAATCAACAGCACCTCGGGATCTGTACTGGCTGTGGCATGCAAATCGGTCATCCGATCCAAAGCCGCGAGCGAACGCTGCGGTCGGCCTGTATGACGATAGATTTCGGCGACCGAAAGTTGCACTCGGGAATAATCGCTTCGAATCAACAAGGCGCGATGGTAGCATTCTAACGCAGCCGGCCAATCGCGTTCCGATTGATGCGTGTCCCCAAGCAATGCCCAAGCTTCGGCATGACTTCGATTGGCGGAAAGAACACCCAACGCATACTCTCTGGCCGCTTTCCGATCTCCCATATCCAGATTCATTTCGCCGAGTCGGACCGCGTATTCAGGATTTCGGCCCGATAAGCGAACTGCTTCTCGCATGTGTTCGATGGCTCGCTGGCGGTCTCCTCGCTGCCAAAGCGTTGTCGCGTATCCCCAATGCGCGCGTTCGTCCAACGGAGAATTCCGTAAGGCTTCCGAGAAGAGCATTTCCGCATCCTGTTGTCGCGAGCGCTGCATCGCGTCTGCACCTCGCAACGACAATTGACGTGCTGCCACCAGTTGTGAGTTGGATTTTTGTTGAACCAAACTTCGACAGCCTAGGCTCGTAACGCCCATTGCGAATGCGAATACCCAAAACAGAACAATGCCCAGGCTTGCCCCAGGACGTCGGTGTTTTAGGTTGAAATGACGCATCTTAATTCGCTGTCCATGAATCCATCCTGCAGCTCGCGCGCAGCGTTTGCGCACTTTCCCAAGAATCTAATACCAAATCCTTACGTTTGCTCTCAAGATAAACGGGGTAGTTTACTGGTTTTGCTAGCGTTAGGGCTTACCTGCGTCCAGTCACCAGTCCACTCAGTGCTGACCACGTCGTGGACACAGCCGAGCACATTCGTTCCGAGGTTCCCCATTGGCCGCCCCAGGCGGGCAAGATCAATATGGTAATGATGAACGCTCCCAACATTGCAACCGGCAGCGTTGGATCGGTTTGACCGATGGCTGCTACCTGTCTGGCTCGGCCTGAAAGTGGACCTTTTCGCATTTTTGGCGGCGTAAGCTCTTCGAGTTGCTTAAACTCGAGATCGACTTGATTCGATTGACCTATCCACTTGTTGGTGCATAACACACTCCAAAGCATCTCTTGATAAAGAAGCTTGAATTTGCTCCCAACAGCAACTTTCTTTGCGATTGCTATCGGCACCCGGATAAAAAAGGTGTCTCGGCTCAATTCCAAAACTTCGACTTGAAAGCATCGCATTCTTAAACGAAGGGATCCTCGGTTGTTGCCAGCGCTTACTTTGCATCGATAGGAAGGTGTTGCATCAATCATGCTTGATCACTGTATTTTAGGGTCGCCAAGAGACTACGTACGTTGGCAGAGATACCCGCCACTCTCAACTGTGGGTGTCAATCTGGAGCCAAATCAGAAACGGCTGCAATTTTCGCAAAGAAAACGGAACGGAATAGGGAAGCGATGCGGCCTAGCATAATTGAATCGCTTACGTAGCCACTTCCAGTTCTGCGGCTCCTACCTGCTAGTTACTCTTTCCTGACGATCCGGTCTATCCCGGTCGATCCTAATGCATGTACGGAAGCAATTGTGCCAGCAATGACGGTATTGCATGCAAAAAAGGAAGTCCAGTGCAACATCAAGTTTCCCCGATAAACTCCGATCTCATTAGCCGTGCTTTGTTTCGGCCTGGATCGTCGTACAGGCCAGGAGCTTGGTCTCGGTTCGCGTTCGTGACCTTAGTTTTGGTTAGCCCGTGCTTCGTTCAGGCCCAAGTGCCTGGCATCTGCACACAGCCAGACGGTTTTTCATGGCCAATGAACAAGGATCCCAATGCCGGAGTGCCGTCGCAAGCAGGATTCACGGACACTTCCGAGCGACTCGATTCAACGAATCGGATGCAGCGCAACAGTACAGTTCAGCATCCATTGGACACGGCTGCATTAAAGGCGTTCTTGAATCGGACGGATCCCGGGGATGCAAATGCAACGAAACCAACTGGAAATCGCTACTCGCCCCATTCGGTCCACGCGCCCATTCCACCGCTGCCTGCAGCCAGGACTGTTTATCCAGGCAAAACGCTTGCCAACGTAAGCCGTCGAACTCGGCTCGACGAGGATGATGACCTGCTCGCTCCACCAGCGAACAAAGACGATGATTTGCTTATTCCATCGATTGCGCCCAATGCGACCAGCGATCCACTATCAAGCATGGGGCCAGATCTGGCCAACGAGCAACCCAGATCCCACCAAACAATCCCAGTACCAGCCAACGGCCAAGCCGCCATCGACCCGCACTTAGAGGTGTTCGCAAACGAAAAGTACCCTTCTGCGTTAACCTGTGCAAAATGCCATCAGAAAATCTACGACGAATGGCGAGTTAGCGGCCACGCCTATGCTGCTGTCTCACCTATGTTCCAACGCTTCGAACAGGCAGTCGCTGAATTGGTACGAGGTACCTCGGGTACTTTTTGCGTCCGGTGCCATGCTCCGGTAGCAACTCAGACAAACCACCCCCGTGAAGCCCCTATTTTCTCCGGTCCTGCCGTATTTCGAGAGGGAATCACCTGCATCGCGTGCCATCGCGTGGTCGAACGCTACGGACGTGTCAACGGGGAACGTCGCATCGAAACGGGCAGCCCTTACGATCCCGTGGTTGGTAGTTGGGGTGGCGATGGTGTCGCAGCCGTAATTGCAGATGCCGAGAACTATAAAGTCAAAATAGATCCGAACGACAAACGTCCACTCCAAACCATTCACAATGGAGCCATTCGGTTCGAACAGCTTTCGGACAGCTCTTTCTGCGCGGGCTGCCATCAAGTGGTCGTGCAACCTGGTATCGCACTGGAAGTGGTCTACCAACAGTATCGCTCCGGTCCAGCTTGCAAAAAGGGTGTCTCGTGTCAGGACTGTCATATGGGAGCAGTCCCTGGCAAACCCAACGGGTACACCTACGGAGCCGCCGCTGAGGTCAATGGAAAAGCCATAAATACCAACCGCAAACATTCCAACCACATTTTCCACGGTCCAAGCTATCCACTAGCACATCCCGGTATTTTTCCTCACAATGAGAAATCACTTCGCTGGACTCCTGAGCATTGGTTGGAATTCGACCATCGACAAGGCTGGGGAACGGATGCCTTCGAAAATGCAATCGCTCGTGGCCAACTTCCAAACTTCTTTCCTCCCGCTTGGTCATCCGCCCAAGAACGTCGCGATGCGCGTAAAGTTGTCGATGAAAATGAAAAACTGATCGCCATCAAACGCGATTCTGCAACTCAAGTTTTAGAAAACGGTGGGCGCATTGATGGCCCTTTCTTCGATTTGGAACCACGTGCAGGTCATGATCTCAAGCTTCGCTACGTGATCAGCAACACCAGCGAAGGGCATAACATGCCGAGCGGTTCGTTGGGTGCTCAACCACAACTTTGGCTAAACACAGTCTTGATCGGTCCAGACGGATCGCATTTGTGGGAGTCAGGGCATTTGGACACCAATGGTGACCTTTGCGATTGGCACTCGCTGGACGTCCGGTCTAGCCGATTTCAACGCGATACTCAATTGGTCAATTTTCAAACCAAATTTTTGATCACCAACGTCAAAGGGACCGAGCGCGAGATGTACTTGCCGGTCAATGTCGATATCGATCCGCTCCCGTTCTTCCGTCCGGGTACAGTTCCTTATACCGTACTGAACCATCCCCCCTTCATACGCATGGAAGCTCACAGCATAGCTCCATTAGACTCGCGTACCGCTCACTACACGATTCCTGGTGATTTGCTTCGCACGCGAGGCAAATATCGATTGAGTGTCCGACTGAGAAGCCGAGTGGAACCTGCTTACTTCCTGTTGTTTTGCCAAGGCACACCGGAGATGCAGCGCTCGCTGATCGAAGGCATCATTGATGTTCATCCGTATTCCACCGAATTCGTGGTGCGTTAAGGTGCGAATACAAAAAGCAACTCCTTCTCGAAACAGTTTCGGTCGCATGGATGGCATGCAGCGATGGATCCCCATCGCGTGGCTGTTGCTTGGGCTATTGCTAGGCGTTGCTGGACTCGTTCAAGGTCAGCACGCAGATGCCCCTTACAACTCAATTCCAGCCCGATCGTTTGCCATCTTAAAGCCTATCAACCTAGTGCCGTCGGATGCAAACCAAAACGCCCAACAACCCTATGGGCGGATCCTCCCGATTGCGCCGCCAGCGACAAAAGTGTCTGGCAACCCGGATGCAAAAATGGGTGCCGTTCGAAAACTGCCGGCTTTGCCGGTTACGAAGCTTAGAACCCCCCAGCAGGAGTTCTTAGAAGACTTTCCCGATCGAGACGCCAAGGATTCACTATTGCCTCCGCAAGAAAAGCCTCAGGACGCGCAAGCAGAACATCCTCTGACCAATCCAACACCTTCGGATGAGAACCTGCCCGAAGGGAGCCTGCTCAAGCAACGCGAGAAATCCGTCATGCCCTATCCCGCACCGGATTTTTCCACGCCTGCGCAACCCGCTGTGCCGTTACCAACCCTGCGAGCGCCACGCGACTTTAACGGCTTCGAACCTGAATCACCAGGCGATGGGAACCTACCGGAACCAAGACGATTATTCCCATTGCCAAAGATCGATAAGCCCGCGCCTCCGTCGCTGAGTCCATCGCTGAGTCCAACATTTCAAAATCCAGAATCCTTCCATTCTGTAGGTCCTCCCCATTCGCTGGGTGGAACCTATTTTGCCTCGCCGCAATTTCAGTCGTTGCTCAACCCTAGCCCGTCCGCAGGAAGGTTAAATCCCGCAGGTAACACCAGTTGGTTACAAAATTCGCAGCCTCGAACACTTAACAACCCATCTCTACAGCGTGAGTCTTTACCCCTGAAGGAACGACTCGATGCCAAGCGTTGGCAACTACAGCATGCTCGCCAACTCGTAACATCCAATAGCAGTACTCCTATCACGGCCGATCAGACCTGCCTCGTCCCTTACCAACCAGACGATTTTGCGCCCGTTCCCTACGTTGCACAACCGCTGGATCCACAGCGAGAAATGGAAACGTACTACGGAAAAGTGGCGATCGATACGCAGCGTCCTTGGGTGGAATGGTGGCGACCCTTCTACACCGGTGGGATGTATGAGCCTGGCGTTCCTGTCCTCAGCGATGTCAACTTACTGACACCCGCGTTCCTAGTCTATGGCGACTATCGATCGGGGGTCGGTATCCATCGCAACAATGGCCAACCGGCTCGCAGCTTAGCTCACCGATTGAACTTGGATATGGACCTTCGATTGACAGGTACCGAACGCTTCCATTTATTTACGGGTCCGCTAGACCATAATGGTCGGTTTACCCGACTTGATTTCAGTGACAACAAAATAAAGGTAGAAGAAGAACTCGACTTTCAACTGGACACGGCCTTCTTCGAAGGAGACCTTGGTGCTATCACCGGCAGTTGGCTGGGTGACGATGCGCCATTCGATTTGCCATTCACCTGCGGGTTAGTTCCACTCCTTTATCAAAACGGGATATGGATGGAGGATGCAATTGCTGGTTTTGCGGTGGGAGCCCCATGGAAACACAGTCGCGCCCTCAATTGGGCCAATTACGATGCCACCTTCTTTGCGGGCTTCAATCAAGTCACCAGCCCCGCATTCAATAACGACAACAATGCGGCAGCTGTGTACGGGACCGCTTGGTTCGTCGAAGCCTACAACGGTTACATTGAAGCGGACTACGCTTTCTTGGATGACCTTGACAATCTAGATCGTTCGTACCACAACGCTGCCATCGCCTACACGCGTCGCTACTTCGGTCGCATCTCCAACTCGATTCGATTGATTGGTAACATCGGCCAATCGGGGCCAGCCATCAATCGCTCCGCAGACGGTGCATTGCTTTTGTTTGAGAATAGTCTTATCTCGGAACATCCAAACACCTTCGTTCCGTACTGGAATTGTTTCGTCGGGAGCGGACGTCCTCAAAGTGTGGCTCGAGCGCAAAATGCTGGCGGTATCCTTCGCAACACTGGCATCAATTTTGAGACCGATGCATTGACCGGTTACCCGACGCTCAACGCCACGGCCTCGAACTCGTATGGCGGGGCGGTCGGACTCAATATTCTGAGCGCCGACTTTCGCAAGCAACTGGTCTTTGAGTTTGCTGCCTTGGACACCTATGGCAACCCAGCCCTCAGCTCAGCCGCCGGCCCTGAGTACGCTGTCGGAACACGCTATCAGACGGCACTGAACAATCGGCTCATCTGGCGAGTCGACTTGATGAACGGTTGGTTTGACAACGCTCCCGACATCTACGGCACCCGATCCGAAATACGTTGGAAGTTTTAGGATGTTTCGATATTTCTTTCTGATTTATATCGAGTCTTTTTTGTTCCGAACTACATTATCGCTGGCCCATCCGTTCGGGGCTTGCCCCCGACGGATGCGTTTTGGCGTACTACAATTGGGCGTCCCAACACCCGTTCCCCTCGGCTTTGCGGGCTGTTGATTTAATAGGTTTCGCCGAAATAGGGCAACTTTGGAAACCCGAAGCGTGAGCGGGTGGACGCATTTCGTCCCTCACTCACGTGTCGGGTTACTAAATCGACACGTCCTTTGCCCGCCGGAGGCGGGCAAAACCGAGGGGAACGGGTCGATTCGCGAGTGCCGACCGCTAGATAGGACGCCAAAACAAGGTTGGTGGGGGACAAGCCCCCGACCAACCTGAAAGGCCAGCCCTGACCGATCTGAAAGGTCAAATCGCAGAACGGAACAAAACTCGCATCAACGTATTTTTTGCAATCTGCTATGTGTCGCGCAGCACAGGCAGAGCCTCGCTTAGCAATGCAAGCGAAGCACGTTTTCTTGACGATTCGGCAGGCAGAACCTGCAAGTCAGTGGGTTCACAGGCAGAGCCAAAGAATCAATAATCTATCCTCGCGATTTTTCGAGCAGAACCATCATGATCAGCGAGAGCAGTGCTCGAAGCTCATCGTCTTGGTCGAGTTCACCTTTCTTTTCGATGACGAAATAGCGTTCCAGCACGGATGGTTTCTTGACGACTCGCATAGCAGTCGTGCCGTCGGCCATCGTGATCAAGTAGCTTGGATTGATCAGATAGAGGGCGATAAAGCCTACAAGCGGAATCTCCCCTAGGAGCGACTCGACGATCTTCTTCCAGGGGCTCTCTTCGCGAATATGCATGTCGACCGCGTTGCCTTCAATCACTTCGTAATGTGCAGACCATAACGACCGCATCCCAAGCCGCCTGACCGCCCCCCAATCGCTTCCATCCGCTGCCGTAAACCGATAGTTGGCAGAAAAGTCGATGATCCTGTCGGCATTGATCTCAAACAACTTGTTCTTGAGGCTGGAATCCGAAAACACTTCAACTTTCTCCTTTAGACGAAGCATCTTTTGCTTCACAAAGAGGATCGAAGTGCCGCCAGCATCACGCACTGTGATTTGCTGTGACAATGAAAGAAGCTTGAATCTGAGGTCGAGTGGGTACTGCATACAAGATTCCGAAATGGGGAAGGTGGGCTAAAAAACCTGAAACAAAATTTAACATGTTCGGTTGGCATGGTGCCACACCGTACCACTGCTAACCAGTTATTTTTCCGATAACACTTTCCAAGTCGAATGGCCGAAATTTGATCGGCTTGCCCTCGATGTCATCTTGAATCAGTACAACATATCGATCTAGTCGATTCGCTGCGTTCGAGTCGATCAACTGATTCGAATCCGATGCGCTCATTTGCATCAAGATACGCAGTTCGATATCGCGCAACGATTGCCGCGATACCCACCTCGCTATTGTGCCTGCAGAGTCTGCCCAAAGCCAAACATGCATGCCGAGTGCCGGTCCATCCCGCAGTAGACTCGCTAGCACCGCGTCCGGCTTGCTGGCACCACCCGCGTCGTCACCAAACGCAAACTCTTCGTTTCGCCTCAGTTCGCGGAATCGGGATAGGTTCGCGACCGCAACCAGCATAGCTGGATGGGGTATGTCGCTATTCTCGGTTCGCAATTCCAGCTCTTGTTTAAGAAACGCCATGGTGGCATCGATCCCGCGAACGTCACTTACACGCACAGGCACCTTGCTCCTGGCGAGTTGGGAAATCAACATACGCATCGACTCATCTTCTGCCCTGGAACCGTCCAATACCACGACCGACGGCTTCCCATCCAAAGGTGCACTCGACGGCCGATAACAGAAGCCAGCAATCGAACCCGCAAGCAAACTGGCGGCGCTGGATTCGTCTTGCCCAATGATCATGAAGTTGCGACCAGCGCTTCGCGTAAGGGTCTTGGTTACGGGCGGATCAATCGACACGCTATCTCCCAAGATCACTGGCACAGCCCCTTCATCCATTCGCAATTCACTAATGGCCAGAGAAATACTTTTTTCGTCCCAAACGGCTGGCTTGTGTCCCTCAAAGACAATGCGACGACCAAGGGCGTTGGTTGTCGGCGAATGCGGTACCGGCACCATGCTCAAAAGCTTTAGCCTCGCGACTTGGTCATTCTTTTCGATAAACGCAACCTGAAACGATTGGTTGCTTTCGATTCGGCCCCCCATTTCGTTGTATATGGCTTGTCCCGAATGCCTAAGTCGTTCGGCCGCCGTGTTGTCTTCGCTTAAGATGAGCATGGCATCCGAGCTATCACATTGTAACGCAATGCGGACTGCCATTTGCGATAAGGTTGTGCGAGGCAACGAATAGGCACCACCGAGCGTTTGCGATGCCAGAACCAAGTGCATTCCGAACGATCGACCCTGCCGAACGATTCGATCCATCAACATGGAAGCCTGCTGCGAAAGTTTATCATCCTCGACAAACAACTCCTGAAATTCATCGATCACGATCAAGATTCTTGGCATTGCATGTTGTGGGAATTTTCGGGAGAGGCTGGGCAAATCCTGAACGCCCCATTGACGAAACGCTTCACCGCGTGCGTGCAAGACTCGATCCAAGTACTCCAGTGTGCTGACGCCGAACTCACGTTTGCTTTCAATGCCGATGATATCCGCGTGAGAGAGTGCCACCTCAGCGTAAACTTGAAACTCGACACCCTTCTTAAAATCGAGGAGCACCAATCGGAGTTGATCTGGCGAGTACTTCATGGCAGCGCTGGTGATCATGGTGTGCAGCATCGACGACTTGCCCGACCCAGTCTTACCGGCGATGAGAACATGCTGCGCCGTCCCGGCTCCGAGACGCATCGATTGAACTCGGCCAGCATCGGAAATTCCCAGCGGTATTGCAAGCCCTTCGGCGCTCGAAGCCGTTTGCTGCTCCGTAGTTGGCAAAGCGATGGACTCGTAGGGGACGATTCGCTTGCCAACGTCGGACGCTGCCTTCAAATGGTGTTCCATGATCATTTGGAGTCGATCCTCTGATGGTGGACGCTCCGGTGTCAAGGGATACGCAACCAATTCCGGTTGATCCACGAAAACCTTGGTCTCGGTGTTGAACGAAGTTCCGTCGGCGGCTTGAGTGCGCTCCGGAATGAGTTTTAAGCGAAGCCCAAACTCGTTGAGCTTCGATCGATCCGCGAACGACGGCCAAACATACGTATCGGAAACTTGCAAAATGACTCCAACGCCGCACCTCCCGCCCGAGGACATGATGGAACAAAGAGATTGCCATGAACTGTCGTCCAGGCCGAATGGGAAATTCGACCATACGATCAATCGATAAGGGATCGTCATCGGACCCGCGTTGCGATTGTACTCCAACACATTTGCGTATCGGTTCCGCAAGCTTTGTTGAATCACATCCTCGACGTGTCGGGCTGTGTTGGCGAGCTGTTCTGCGATGTGTAGCGGCTGGGTCCAAACACGATGACTCACCATGGCCGGATCGACGTCTGCCAAGGCCATCAGCCAGGAAAACTGCTTTCCCAACCCCTCGGGGTCGATAATCGTGATGTTCAGATTACCGGCGGGTACTGAGGTCACAGCTCTCAAAAGCGTGTTGCGAACAATGCTTTCTGCGGTCTCTTTGCAAGCCGCATTCGTTTCGAGGGTTAGAGCGCCTTGAGAGACAACGTCAAAGAAAACACTCCAGGATTGCTGCGGCGTTGCTTCTGGCAAATCCAAACCCTGCACATCGTGTTGGAATTGGGCGAGTGGTTCTATATCTCCAATACGCCATGTCAAGCTGTGCGACAGCCGAGGCCACTCTCCGCTCGAAACCAGATCGGAATCCCAATTGGGAAAATCCTGCATGGATTGCGTTTTAACCTCCTGCATTCGCTTGGCGGCAAGTTTGCAACCATCCAACCAACGCCGCACGGTTCGCTGTTGAGAGCCGTGAAAATTGGACTCCAACATGGCCAACTCTTGAGCGTGGGCTCGCTCCGAATTGCTTTCGTACTCGGTCTGTTGCTTTTCGAGTAGTTCCAGTTTCGGTTTGCGATCCGTATTGATCCGATGGTGCTTCTCCTTTCTGGACGCTGCAACCGCAATCCGCTTTTCGCTACTGGATTGTTTCAATGCCTTTTTCGTTGCGTTGAACTCACTGAGGAGCGATGTGCGTTTTTCGCGATGGTCAGTATCGAGCAGTTGTTGGCCGGTCACGTACTGCTTCTCAACACGATTGATTTCTTGCTGGCAATTGAAGTCCGCGATCCGCCGTCCTTGTGCAATCACTAAATATGCCAAGCAATCTTGATCCACCACGTAAGGAAACATGCGACGGATGGTCCGGGTCACCAAGGGGGCGGTTGCAAAGTGAATAACTGCCGTGAATAGTATCGAACCAATGATTCCGACCAACCCGACAATGAGAGGTACCGCTCCTAGAGCCCAAGCGATGACCGCCGCGAGGGCGCCCAGCAGAGCCCCAAATCCCAAGAACCAGGTGGACCCAATCATTTTGCTGATCGGATGGTTCTCCATTCTCGAGATATTGATCGAGAGTGACTTCTTAATCTCCTCGAATCGTTTTGCGACATGGTTCAAATCGGTGATCGCTTGAATTGCTTCGGCGCTCTCGGGTGTGCAGCTAGAAGTTAAGCCTTGCAAAGCGGCGTCGCCTGTGCGAATCCCAACCCATTCGCGACACTCGTGCATCTGTTGCTCTACCGTGGAACGCTCCCTATCAAGTTTCGCTTTGATGCTATCCCGAGCGTTCTTCCGGCCTAAACTAGCTTCGTCTCTTTTTTGTTTGAGCTCAGCCGAGGCGCTATCGTACTTGTTCTTTTGCGAAAGCTTGTTTTGGATAAATTCGTTTTTCAGGCTCTTGGTTTGCTGCCACGCTTGATTGATATTGTGAAGAGTCTCACGTTCCGCAGCGGCAAACTGTTTTTCAAGCAGCGAATCCCATTCTGTCATGGCCGTTCGCCAACCTATGGCGTGTTGCGATTCCAACTGGCTTTTTGAACGAACAAACTGACTTTGCGCCCGGTCGCGTTCCGCTGCCAGCGTTTCTCGATCCGCGGTCCGCGAATAGCGAAGTTTCATCAGCCTGGAACGGAGTCCACGAACCATTAGAATTTGATTCTTGAACAATCGCCCGCTCAGAATTGGACTTGAATGGGTCTTGCGATTGGGATCAGAAACAGTGTCGTTATTCATGGCGGGTACCACGGCTAGAGAAGAGATCGCAACCATACATAACTATACACTAAACGACAGGCATAAGGCTGATTTCATAGCACCAACGATGTGTCTGAATCGAGCTGGGTTCGGAAATCGGTGACATGCGGACGCGCCGTTCGGCATCCGAAAAATCCAGCCGCCCAATCGACATGCTGAGTTCCATTCGAGCGGATTCGACAAGAAATCCAATGGAATTCGGATGAATCGATGGCTGGATAGGGGCCACGAGACGGTACTGAGAACCAAACCATGTGGAACTTTTCGTGTTTTTGCACGCGATATCAAATTTCAGTTGACCGATGTTCTGTGTTTCTATGGCAGTGGACCAGTGGCCGCTTCCGGATAGGCCAACCCCTAGCAATACCGGACTCGTACCAGGCGTAAAGCATTCTTCGACCATTTGCTGCATGGGAGGGCTCGCCGGCCATGGCTCCTCCTCCGAGCCCTCAATCGATTCCAACAATGGAATATACGAATCCCCAACCGCTATTCCAACGGTGTGCGATAGACGATCTCTCAGCTTGGAATAGCGAACACTCAATGCACCGGTGGATATCGAAATCATGTCAAGTACTGGTAACCATTCTTTGTCCTCGTTCAATAATGCTGCTGCTTCCATGTGAGGTGAACTCATTGTACCTGCATTCGCTTTTTCCGAATATGCGGTCTGTGCCGATCCGGTCAACGATCCTTTTGAGGTAAACCGCACGGGATAGCGACCTGTGCACGATTCAACGTGTATTGTTTCTTGGTCATTTCCCAATCAACGCACTTTCTCGGTTTCGTTCCATGATCACGCATGGGCTAATTCCCATCCACCCGCTTACCCTCGTGCCAAACTACTTGGTGGGCACGAATGTTTACCTTTGGAATGAAAAAACAGGTTCCACGGTCAAGTTTCTATCGAGCGAGCAGATGGTCACGGAAAGCACATTCCGCTTTTTGTTGGCAAATCCGAGCCAAAAAGTATTTGTTGAGGACTCCTGTCATCGGTCCTACCAAGATTACTTGCTCGAACATTTGAAAGACTGGCTGATGGATTCGAGAATTCCCCGCATCCTCAAGACGGCCGTCATTGCGGAAACACTACATGTGCAACTATCCAAGGCCTTCGAACATCAATCGGTTCGCCCATGGATCGAATGTTGCATTGAAGGCAGTCGATGTCTTGCACAACATGGGCAGCATATCCAACTGAATGGACGCGAATTGCAGCGGACACTCCGGCATGATTCGAGCTTCGTCACTCATGCTATTAATACTGCATTCTACGCCTACTTGATCGCGGAGAGTCGCGGATACTCCGAAGAGACAATCTCGGAGATATGTACCGGCGCAATGTTGCATGATATTGGCAAGATGGAACAAAGTTTCCTGGATTGCAATGCTGACTTGCATTTGGAGTCGCAACACGATTGGACACAACGAAACGGCCAATCGCATCCAACCCTGGGCTTCCGAATGCTATGCCGAGAACCGAATATCAAGCAAACCCATTTGATGGTTTGTTATCAGCACCACGAGCGTCCTGATGGCAATGGCTTTCCCGTTGGTTTATTAGGAGACGAAATCCATGAAGCGAGCAAGATTTGTGCGGTCGCAAATCGATTTGATGGATTGACCAGTGCGCGTTCTCATCGCGCTGCGATGACCCGATTGGCGGCACTCCGCGTGCTTGAATCAGAAAGAAACACGGCCCTTGATTCGGAGGTAACAAAATGCTTGGAACAAAAAATGAGCCAAACTTCAACGAACTAATCAATGCGCACCCTCTCTCGCTGGCCATACCACCACAAGTCCAACTCGAACTGCGTCAACGTGGCCCGATATCCACATGCGACGAAGACGTAAGGGTCGCAACCAGGTTTCGATGCAAGGGACCGGCTGTACTGGAATGGATTGAGTCCCCAAGCGGATTGCCGCTCCAATTCCCAACCACCCAAGTCATCGTAAGAAATCTTTCGCGCACAGGCTTCTCCGTACTGGCGGATCGACAATGGTTTCCAGAACAAGTCGTTAAGATTTACCTCCCCTTAGCCATTGTTTTGGCGAAAGTGGTGCGTGCTAGACGCTTGGGTAGTCGCTGTTACGACATCGGATTCCGAATCGTTAACTACAAGATTCTAGAAACTGAGTCCTATTCTTGACTGCCATTTTGTTTCCAATCAGACGCTAGCTCCAATCGGACGCTAGCAGCGTCCGCCACGTGGCTGACGCTGCTAGCGTCAGTATTGCTACACCAGAATCTCGTTCACCACGTGCGCTTCCTCGACACCCGTCAAACGTGTGTTCAATCCCCGGAATTTGTACGCGAATCGACTATGGTCAATTCCCATGCAATGCAATATCGTCGCATGCAAGTCCCGAAGGTGGACCGGCTTCTCAACGATGTTGTAGCAAAAATCGTCCGTCGCCCCGTACTCCATTCCACCCCGTATTCCGCCACCTGCTAACCACACGGTGAAGCTGCGGCCATGGTGATCGCGGCCCATTCCGGGGTCTCCTATCTTTCCTTGACTGAATACCGTTCTGCCAAACTCGGTCGCAAACACCACCAACGTATCGTCCAAGAGACCGCTTTGTTTGAGGTCTTTTATCAAGGCGGCCGTGGGTTGATCGATATCGCGGCATTGGTTTGGCAATTGCCGACCAAGCGCAATATGCTGGTCCCAGCCTCGATGAAAGAGCTGAACAAACCGAACGTCCCGCTGAAGTAGCCGACGAGCCAACAGACAGTTGGCTGCATAACTCCCCGGCTTCAACACTTCCGGGCCATAGGCTCCTAGAGTTGCCTCCGATTCTTGGCTAATATCAGTCAAATCGGGTACCGAAGTTTGCATACGGTATGCCATCTCGTAGGCGTTGATCCGAGCCAACGTTTCAGGATCGCCAAGTTCGGCCGCGCGGAGCGAATTCAATTCCGATAAATCATTCAACATCTCGCGACGTTGACTCGATTCAACCCCTGGCGGATTGCTTAAGTACAAAACAGGATTGGCACCTGGACGAAGCCCCACTCCTTGATGCGAAGAAGGCAAAAAACCGCTTCCCCAAAGTCGCGAAAAAATGGGTTGCCCCGGGTTTTTTCCGGTCCCCTGGGAAACCATCGCGATGAACGCCGGCAAGTTCTCATTCTCGGTTCCGAGCCCATAACTGACCCACGCCCCCATGCTCGCGTAACCCGGTTGCTGGTTGCCCGTGTTCATGAACGTAATAGCTGGATCGTGATTGATGGCCTCGGTATGAAGACTTTTGATCAAGCAAATATCGTCGGCGATCCCTTGGATGTTGGGCAATAAGTCGCTGATCCACGTACCATTTTGTCCGCAGCGCTTTCCAGGTTTGAGCGGTGGAACAACTGGATACGCCGATTGCCCAGAGGTCATGCCTGTCAGACGTTGCGTCCCCTTGATCGACGGTGGGATTTCTTTCCCTGCGTGTTCGTGCAACATCGGCTTGTCATCGAACAAATCGACATGCGATAAGCCACCGCTCTGGAAAAGGCACACCACCCGTTTGGCCTTAGGTGCAAAATGCGGAAGGCCCGAAATGCCGCCACCCGACCGGGCTAGTTCACTCGCATTAGAAAATTCTGGAAACAAAAGCGAACCTAGAGCAATGCTCCCCAATCCTCGTGTGGCATCGCCGAGAAAAGTTCGTCGCAATAGATGTTGCTGAGAGTGTTCGAAAGGGTTCATGGCCATAGCTTCTGAATTAATTGCGTGTGACGGTTTCACTCAAGTTGAGCAGAATGGCTGCGACTTGTGACCAAGCTGCCAATTCAACAGTATCGAACTTGGGATGGATTGGCGATTCGCCAACACGAATAGACGCCTTCGCTTGGTCAACATGCATAGCGTATCGCGATCGTTCGCGGGCCAGAGCCTTTAACAAGACATGGCTCTCTTGGTCGTTGGGCTTTCTAGATGTCGTCTCCAAAAAAGCCCAGTTCAATCGCTCGCCGTCCGTCTTATCGCTTCTCGAAAGGACTCGTTGTGCAAAGGCCCGCGAGGCTTCGACGAACTGTGTGTCGTTGAGTGTCACTAAGGCTTGAAGAGGCGTCGTGGTGTTGCCACGTGCTACAGTACAAACTTCGCGATTGGGGGCGTCGAATGCCATCATGTTTGGAGGCGGTGCAGTGCGTTTCCAATAGGTATACAGGCTTCGTCGATAAAGCTTTTCGCCATGGTCCTGAACAAAAGTCTGTGCAGTCGCAGGCGAACTGCCATAGTGGCTGACTTCACGCCAGAGATCGCCGGGCGTGTAAGGGTTCACGCTCGGACCTCCAATGCGTGGGACGAGTAGACCGCTTATCTTCAAGGCGGAATCCCGAATCAACTCCGCCGGCAATCGAAAGCGAGGCCCGCGGGCTAAAAGCCGATTTTGCGGATCTCGCTCCAACAACTCAGGTGTCGTAGCGGAATTCTGTCGATAGGTTTTGGATAGGACGATCTTCCGAATAAGTGCCTTCGTGTCCCAACCGCTATCGACAAAATCAACTGCTAGCCAATCGAGCAAATCGGGATGGCTCGGCCATTCCCCTTGGGAACCAAAATCGGCCAACGAGTTAACCAAGCCGGAACCGAATAGCATTTTCCAAAAACGATTCACGGCCACGCGACTAGTCAACGGATGGTCCTTTGCTGTCAACCAGCCAGCCAACCCAAGTCGATCGGGCGTTGCATCGGCAGGAAACGCTGGCAACACGGCAAGTGTCCCTGGCTGGACCCTGTCGGTTGGTTGCGAATAGTCACCCCGGTTTAGTATAAAGGTCTCGCGTGGCTTGGCGGCGACGTCCATGACCATCGTGGTGAATGGCTTTGTAAGCACATCCAACCGATCTTGCAAATTGGAAAGTTCCGTTCGCATGGACTCAAGCTCTACCGCATGTTCGGCACAGTATTTCCAGAGTAGCAACGCTTGTTCGGGCGTACGATTGGCAGCCGGAATGCGTAATGATCGTTCGATCTCGTTGGGCAAATCCGTTCCGTCGTCGGTCCCAGTAACCGCTTGCAACTCAATCAACTCGGGTACCAGGTTGTTACCGTTTCCAAAGTTTAATTGAACAGTTAGAAACGGCGTTTCACTGGCTGTCAGGGGCTCTGAAAAAGTTGCTGTTAAGTGGACTGGTCCATCGGTGGCCAAATCGGGTGACCAGCCGCTGTCATTGAGAGGATTTAAGCAACCAGCAGGCTCTCTACCTCGCTCCCACGAGTTCGCAGTGACCCGTGCGATCGGAAGCATTTTAAAGAGATTAACTTGATCACCCGGAATCTTGTCCGCCGTGGCGGCAAGGGCAGTCAGCATAAACGTTCCCTTGGTTGATTTCTCTGGAGCCGACTCAGCAATTGGCTCGGGTGAAGCCGCTTTCTTTTTGCCTTTTGGTTTCCCGCCACCTGCGATACCTTTGCCCCACCCGCCGCCAGGCAGCTCCGCCACTGGACGCATAATGACTCGCAAGCCCGTAATGGGTCGATCGATTTTTGGAAGCTCAGTCGATATGTCGAACGCCCCCATTCCACCAGGTTCTTTAAGACGAATGCGACTCTCCCCCTCCACTTCAAATCCGGCTCCTCGGTTGGGCGTAGAGACTTTTACTACCTTGATAGGATGCAGGGCAAAATCCTTGCCGCCGTGCGCGAGCGTAACCTTCTCGCGGGCCTCCCAGGCACTGAGTACTTCCTTGTCAACGTTGGCCAAAGTTGATTGCTGTTGCGCAATTTGCTGTTGCAGTGCGCTTTCCTCGTTGGTTCGCAAAACGGTTCGAGCTTGAATGCTCGGTCCGGGATTCACGCCGGCGTTGCCATCGAGTCCTTTGTCGCTCAGCGAGTTGTAGAAGGCGAACATCTGATAGTATTCGCGTTGGGTGATCGGATCGTATTTGTGATCGTGGCATTGAGCACAGCCTAGGGTCAATCCCAGGATCGATTCTCCAAGTGTCTTGACGCGATCCGCGTTGTAGTTGGTAAGATTTTCTTCAGGGATTGTCCCTCCCTCATGGGTCACCATGTTGTTGCGTTGAAAGCCTGTCGCGATGAGTTGTGAGTCGGTTCGATTGGTCAATAGATCGCCCGCGAGCTGCTCGACCAAAAACCGATCGTATGGAAGATTGTCATTGAAGGATTGAATAACCCAATCTCGCCAAAGCCAGAGGTGGCGGCCGCCATCAATAGAGAAGCCGTTGGTATCGGCATAACGAGCCGAGTCAAGCCAGTCGATCGCGAGTCGTTCACCGAAGTGCGGGCTTTGCAGCAATCGATCGACTAATTGCGGATAAGCGTCGATGGACTCGGCGTTCACGAATGCTTCGACTTCCTCGGCCGACGGTGGCAATCCCGTTAGATCCAACGCAACCCGTCGAATCAACATTGATCGATCGGCTTCTGGAGATAGTTTTAAGCCATTATCGGCAAGTCGCGATCGGACAAACACATCGATCGGATTGTCGATGGCTCCAGCAGGCAAGAGTGCTTTATTAGGGGCGATAAAGGCCCAATGGCCCGCATAGAGGGCGCCTTGCTCAATCCATGTCTTTAACTTCTTTTTTTGGACGTCGGTCAATCGAAAATGCGATTTGGACGGGGGCATGACTTGCTCAGGGTCTTGACTGATGATCCGCGTCCAAGCATCACTTTTTTCAAGGCTGCCCGGAACGATCGCAATCGTGCCGTTTCGATCTGCGTAAGCAGAGTCCATTAAATCGAGTCGCAACTCCGCTTGGCGAGCTTTCTCATCGAAGCCGTGACATGGCAAACAATTCTCGCTCAGAATCGGGCGAATATCGCGGTTGTATTCGAGTTTTGTATCCCCAAACGCATTCAGGCTGACGCAAACGGCAAAACAAGCAGTCAGAACTAGCAGTTGGCGTGTCATGGAGTGGTGGAGGATGGAGTGGTGGAGGATGGAGTGCGGAGAGACTCCATTCTATTCTATCGGAAGCGTCGAAGCCCATTGAAAGTCTAGGTTGCGTGATGGTATTTCTTTCTTAGTCAAAAGTTCGCCGTCAACACGCTTGCGTCAATCTGAAAGTAGTTAGCAAGAGTTCGGATCATTTGACGACTAAATTGCTTCTTACCAGCCATTACTTCGGACATCGACGACTTGGGCAGGCCCGTCTCCTTGCTGACATCCGCTGGTGTCACGCCCTTCATATCCAAAAGGTGGCGGAGCATGTCTGCGTCCGATGCTGGAGCAATGGCGTGGTGTTTGTCTTCGTAAGTAGCAACGAGATCACTCAGCGCATCAAGGTACATTTCTTCACCATGATCAAGATTCCTTTGGGCAAGTAATTTGTCCATCACTTTGCCGGCTGCGACAAGATGCTCGTCGGATTGAATAGAGACAAGCGGAAACATGACAATAAGTTCCAGATACGAGTCTCGGTCTTTGGATCTCAAACTGAATTTTGTTTTACTTGCCATGTTTCTTCCTCACTCGCTTCTTTGTTGCATTCCCATTCGTGGCAGTTCGATAAACGTTTTTCTTCTTAGCTGGCGGCGTTTCAAGGCAACCACATTCTGATTTCCATTTTTCCTCGTCGTACTCTGCATGAGTCATCACTTTGAGGATGAAAACCTTTTGGCTTGCGTAAAGGATTCTCGTAATCAGTCGGAATTTGTTGCCACCAATGTTGAAGACCACGCAACTACCTACAATACTCGCCGAGGCGAAATCCGCTTTGACATCGCCCCACGACTGCCACTCTACTTTTCGGTTATTGACATGCGTATGCCAAGCTCTGAGTGAGCCCTCAGAGTCCGACCCAGCGTGGCTTTCCCAGAAACTCCGCAGGCGGGCTATCGAAATCAATCGCATGTGGCTGCTCCTCTCGTTCCTCTATCGGCATTCTAATTCGCAAAACACGAACTTTCAAGGGAAAAGTTCGCAAAATGCGAACTCAGTTAGCGTGGACTAAGCAAAGAGCCCATTCACAACTGGCTTCACGCCTTTGATGTGTTCCGAGAAGCAACGGGGCCTTGGGTCGTCGCGTACCCTCACCGCGAGTCGCGGAGCGACATCGCCTACGTAGATCCGTCGCTCCGCCGACGGATGTCCTGTATGAAGAAACCCGATTGGATCTATAGCGTGTGCCAAGTTGTGACCTACGAAAAACTCGCATTAGGGCAATACGATCTCAAGGTCGGTCTCTCCGGAGTCCGCCACGACGGACGACTGCCTTTGTCGACTGATGGGATTGCCTAGGACTCGAGGGCCACCCAGAAGGCGAACGGTTATTTTATGTTGGATTCCCAAAAAGAAACAGGCAGCGTTACCGGATTCAGAGGATGGAACCTGGACTCTGTCATGACCACAGCACCTTCCATGGGCGCACCATTCAACGTGACTCTGCCAACGATACGAGCGGCTTTGGTGAGTCGTAATTCGACCACATCATCACTCGAGCCAGCAAGTTCAGCAACGCCGAAGTATTCAGGCGAATCGCAAGGATATGTTGCAAACACAGTATACTTTTCATCCCAGCCCAAAGTGGGTCGCAAGATCGCGATACCCGATTGATCGGTTTTTGTTTGTTGAGAGATGTGATTTCCGTCGTTGAGACTTGCCTGAATAAATGCCGTAGGGGAATTATTTATCGTCGATTTGCCTGGGGTTTAAAGAGCTCAATTCGACAGTTAACAACCGGCTTGCCATCATCCGAGACGACTTTGATCGAAGCAGGTTTGGGTTCCGCTCGATCGACGTTTATCAGTACGTTGCCCAACTCTACAGGCGAACCAGAAACGACATCGACTTGTCTAATTGCCCTGCGTGTCGAGGACTCCGCAATGAATTGTTGTTGTTCTGCGGCGTTGATCCAAGCTGGAACAAATTGCACTTCTAACTGTCCAGGTTTCACAGGCAAATGAAATTGCCCGGCCGCGTCTGTTTCGACGAATTCCTGAGAATTCTTAATTTTCACTTTAACACCTGCAAGAGGCATCTTAGAAATAGACGAAAGAACGCGTCCACGCAGCCATTCCCCTTCAAGTACTAACGGCGGAAGCTCCCCCGTCAGCAAGTCTTCTTTCTTTACATCCAAATACGTTCTAGGGAATCGAGTTCCTGCAGGCGGAACGATTTCAACTGATTGAATGCGCTCGGTCCCATCGTCCCACTTGTTGAAATCCAAAAGCGAGATAGTGAATTTACCTAGATCGTCGGATGTTGATTCGCGTCCAAACTTGACTCCGACGACAGGAATGCCGCTGCTATCAACGACCGTGCCGGATAACTTGATTCGCGGGTACGCCCTGACAACTGCTCGACTCTCAACAAATCCTAATTGCCGATTATCCGGAGTCAGATCGACCGTGCTATCTGTCGCCATGAAAACGCGACATTCCCAATGCTATGCCACCTGAATCATTCCCGACGCCCATCGATGAATTTCCAACCCTTGTCCGTGAATGGATGGAGAAACGAATTCTTTGAAAAGTCTATTCAGTCAAACCCAGAGCATACAATAAACGCCGTCAAATCACCAAAGTATCATGTGTTTATTAGCCATTCGTCGCAGGATCGAAACTGGGCCGATGCTGTTCTAGCGATCCAAATCGAACATTTCGCATGTCGGAGTACATAACGCGAAGTGCTGCCAAAGAGGAACTGCCCCAAACGATCTTGGACGGAATTTTCTAGGACTATGATATCGCTCCCTCTCTTCTTCGCGAATTCAACTAAAGCGTCTCCAGCGTGGCTCCCTTCGACAACGTGCGTTTGCACATTGGGTGAAAGCTTTCGAAGTTGCTCCGCAGCTCGGTCTACCGATTGCTGTATAGAATTCCTCATTTCTGGTACATCAAACTCGTACGGAATCTCTGAATAAACAAACGGGAGTGCAACCGTGCAACCACCCCTACGACATCTATATGGGTGCTCGCGCCCCAACCAAACAATGCCATTTGCCTTACGGCCTCAGTAGACGCCGGTGATTCATCCTGTACGAAACACACGTCGGTCGGGCGTTTTCGTGTCGACAATCCAGTTGGACGGACCAACAACACCGAACAGTGGGTCTACTATGCAACAAAGCTCAGGGCTACCCACCCAATAGTGGTGCAAGATTGTTAAGTTGCGCAGGTGTTTTTGCTCGTCTTAATCGTTTCTTCACATATCGTCGATGGCAATACGACGGTTGACGGATTCGGCATCTTTGAACAATCACAGTCCTGATTCGGGCGATCGTTCGGGGCATCGAATACAACTTGGTTACACCAATAGCTAGCGTGGGTCATAGGAACTTGGATATCGTTGGATTCAAACATTTTCAGAGAAGACAGGCATTGCTAGCATTCAGCGGCGATTTTGGCGTTCTAAGCAATGATCGACACCGAGTTATTCGGTGGCCATGTTCTATCGAAGGGTCCCTTTTTCCGGTTGAACAGTGAGGCAGCAATTGAATCTCTTAACTCGAGTTGCACTAGCGTTTGCCGCCTGTTGCTTTGCGGCAAGTGGGGCAACGATTGGTGGCCAAGAACCAACCGTTGCGACTGAGTTATCCGAGCAAGCTTCGAAAATCGACACGCAGGCAGAGGCAGACGAGAAAAGCAAGAGCACAAACAAGATCGCTTGTGTTGAACTTGAACACGAAAAAATTAAAACCCTCGCTGAGAGAATCGAGAACTTGGGGCAGCTCTACAAGAACGATGATAATCCGATCATGCAGGAGCTATGGTTCCTCGGTCGCTATCACGGACAGTACTTCGACGCCGACGGAAATGTCGGGGAAAGCGACGGATGGGAGAATCGACGTTTTCGAATTGGCTCGCAAGCGCGCTTCTTCGACAAGCTGACGTTGCACGCGCAAATGGTTAGCGGCTTTGACATGGATCCATTCTACAACGGCTTCACGGAACTTTGGTCGCAATGGGCTTTCGACGACAGATTCCTCGTTACCATCGGGCAGCAGAAGCACCGCTTTACACATGACCGAAACGTTTCGAGCCGTTATCTCAATACACTCGAACGAAGTATGTTGCTGAATATGTTCAACGCAGACTATACGCCGGCTATCACCGTCGCCGGGAAGTCAGATAAATTCGCCTACTATACTGGCGTTTTCTCTAATGCGACCAGCGCCGATATTTTGGATTCCTTTACTAACTATGACTCAGGCTACTCACTCTTGGCCTCCGGTACCTGGGATATTAAAGATACGATTCATACCGACGAAGCGTTTTGGAATATCTGTTATTTGTACAGTGATGCCAATCAGAATGCGACGAATTTGAATCGCTATAAGGAC
>Ga0105048_10003295_pt1 | contig 26455 bp, 15 predicted proteins | sample MAT05_FD_78382 | JGI IMG/M metagenome (GOLD analysis project Ga0105048, IMG submission 78382) | Freshwater microbial communities from Lake Fryxell liftoff mats and glacier meltwater in Antarctica - MAT-05 | ecosystem: Environmental > Aquatic > Freshwater > Ice > Liftoff microbial mat | place...
AAATCGTAATTGAGACTATGGAACTCGCCTACCAGTATTTCAAAATCATCACTTGATAAACCCTATTTCACAATGCCTATAGAAATAACAGAATTGGTCGTTCGCGCCAATGTGAATGAACAATCCAACGCAAAGGCGACTGAAAAAAACAAGAGCACTACAAAGGGGTCTAAGCAATGTGATCATGATCCGGCCACCGCAGAGATCAAACAATCCGTGGATACTATTTTGGATGTCTTAAAAAGAAAAAACGAACGATAAGCCATGATTTCACAAATAATGAGTGCTGTTGGTGGGCCAGATCTTAGTTCACTGCTGAATATGGTACCGACTCCAGGGCATGTTACCCTGATCCCAGTCCGTGATACTGGCCCGGTGCCGTTCCCGAGCGGACCGATTTACACGGCTATGTTCAACCCGGACAGTTGGGACGAAAAGCATCAATACGAATATTCCTGTAAACAGGAACCTGGCACCAATCAGGCAGTACAACGATTCAAAGCTATCCTGTCTGATGAGTTGAATTTCAATATTATCATTGATGGAACTGGCGCAAGCGGGGTTAAAAAAGATGTCACTTTAGATATTCTGACGTTGAGAGCAACCGTAGGATTCAACGGCGACCTTCACAAAACGAATGTTATTTATGTTATTTGGGGGCTTTTCTTGTTTATTGGACAGGTACATACCCTTGATATAAAGTATAAACTCTTCAACCCAGACGGAAAACCCCTGAGGGCAGAGGTCTCCTTAGGATTTACGGCAACTACCGATCCTATTACCCGAGCGTTGACGAGCAATCTCAAATCCGCCGACCTCACTCACCGCCGCTTAATCCGAGCCGGTGACCGATTGGATAACCTGACCAATTCCATTTATAGTTCACCGCGATTTACACTCGAAATAGCCAAGGCAAATGGTCTGACTTCCTTCAGAAAATTGCCGGTCGGTCAAGAATTTATTTTTCCACCCCTAGAAAAGTAGGCAATCTTCCATGGTCGATATCCCAACCAGTCAACTCATTCCGCCAGGTACCGAGCGCACAGATTTGGTCAGCACCAAAATCAAGGTCAATGGTGCGCCCGTGCCCGATACGGTCATACCATTTACTGTACGGGTGAGCCGAAGCGTACATCGGATTCCATTTGCCATCCTTACTTTTTTGGATGGCGATGTGGCCAAACGAGTATTTCCTATAAGCGACCTGGACCTGTTTTCTCCGGGGAATTCAATTGAAGTCCATGAGGGCTACCACGGCGACAACGAATTGATTTTCAAAGGAATTATAGTTAAACACTCCGTTCGGATTTTGCAAAACAATGCATCATTTATTGAAATTGAATGCAAGGACGAGGCCGTCAAAATGACGGTCGGGCGCAATAACAAGTATTATTTCAATCAATCAGACAGCGATATTTTAGAAGAAATCTTGAGAAATCGAAATTTGAACCCTGACGTAAAAAGCACCGGCAAAAAGCACCCAGAAATGGTGCAGTACTATTCGACCGACTGGGATTTTTTGAACACCCGCGCCGAAGCAAACGGGATGCTGGTGCTGGTCAAGGACGGGGTGGTAAAAATAGCACCTCCTGATTTTGATCAGAAACAAAAATTCCCCTTGCATTACGGGGTGAGCATCTTTGAATTTGAAGCAGAAATGGATGCACGCGACCAATACCCCACGGCCAAAGCATTTGCCTGGAACGCTGATGATCAGGAAGTTCAGGAAACTGAACCCAATGGCGGCGGTGGAGGCGGTTTTAATGCCCCTAAAGCCCCCTCCGTACTAAATCAGGCAGCCTCTACGGTAGGAAGTGCAATTGGAGTGCGCATTTCAGGCATACCGCCCAATACCGACTACACAAAGGTGATGGGCCTGGAGCACTTGCCACTCAGGCATACTGGTTCTATTGGACAAGAGGAGGCGCAGAACTGGGCTTCAGCTCAAATGACGAAAAGCAAATTAGCAAAAAGCAGGGGTCGCGTGAAATTCCAAGGGGTGGCGGATGTTTACCCCGGCGATGTAATCGGACTTGTAGGAGTGGGGCTTAGACATTCCGGCAACGTGTTCATAACTGCTGTGACACATGAAATAGGTGAAGGGATGTGGTACACCCATGCTCAGTTTGGATTGTCTCAACGCTGGTTTGCAACTGAATTTGACGATGTGCAAGATGCTCCAGCTGCAGCCCTTTTGCCTGCCGTACATGGCTTACAGATTGGTGTGGTAACCTCCTTAGCTGGCGACCCTGACAATGCCCACCGAATACAGGTTCGGTTGCCGATGATTGACAACCGGGGCGAAGGAATATGGATGCGTATCGCCTGCCAGGATGCGGGAAAAGACCGTGGGTCATTCTGGAGACCCGAAATTGATGATGAAGTCGTGGTCGGTTTTTTGAACGACGATCCCCGGGAGGCCATCATTCTGGGAATGCTCAACAGTTCGGCCAAAGCTGCCGCTATACCTGACACCGACGACAATCACAAAAAAGGATGGATAACCCGTAGCGATATGCGGATGATTTTTGACGACGACAAGAAAAGCCTGACTGTGACTACCCCTGGGGGTAAAAAACTGGTGATAGATGAAGACGCGGACAAAATCCACTTTGAAGACGAACACGGGAATAAAATCACCATGAACGCTGATGGCATCACGCTGGAATCAGCCAAAAACATGACGCTCAAAGCCCAACAAGAACTCAAAATCGAAGCCCTGAATATTTCCCAAAAAGCACAGAGTAGCTTCAAAGCCGAAGGAACGCAAACCCAGGTTTCCGCTTCCGCTGATATGACGGTGAAAGGAGCGATTGTGAAGATAAATTGACATCTGATATTTTACCCGCCGTAGTCCCGAGGACTCGGGACGAAGGAGGGTGGACGTTAAAAAAACAAAATTATGCCTCCAGCAGCAAGAGTCGGCGATATGCATGTTTGCCCAATGGTTAATCCCAACGGCAGCCCACACACGGGCGGGACTGTAATGCCCCCTGGCTTACCAACCGTCTTAATTGATGGCATGCCAGCAGCAACCATTGGGAATATGTGTATTTGCGCAGGACCGCCAGATGTGATCCTACAAGGCTCAACTACCGTACTCATTGGCGGCAAGCCTGCTGCTCGAATGGGGGATCCTACTGCCCATGGAGGGCAAATTACGCTCGGAAGTATGACGGTGCTTATTGGTTGAGCATGTTGAGGGTGGAGAATGTAATACCGCAAAACCTATAATATAAGAAGTTGCTTGACTGGCTGGAGGAACACAGATGACGCGGATGAGACACGAATTTGCTAGATAAATCCGTGTCTCATCCGCGTCATCCGAGTTCCAATTCCCAAGCCAAGCAAATCAAACAGTCAAAAAAATGGAACTCGCAAGAAAATCATTTCTAGGTACTGGCTGGGCATTCCCGGTCTCTTTTCACCGAAACATTCCTGGCGAATGCGGGGCCGATATGGTATCGGAAGTGCTTGATATTGAGCAGAGTCTGGGCATTTTGCTCAGTACCCGACCCGGCGAACGTGTCATGCGGCCGGACTACGGCTGTGGCCTGGAAGACTTGCTGTTCGAGCCGGTCAATACCAGTTTGCTCACCTATATCAAAGAATTGATTTCCAAAGCGATACTCTATTACGAGCCGCGGATAGAATTGCGCAACATTGAGATTTTGGAAGACGAAAATCTGCTCGAAGGGCGCATTATGATATCCCTCGATGTGGTGGTACGAAGCACCAACAGCAGGTTCAACTATGTGTACGATTATTACAAACGCGAAGCAACGATCAAACCATAATGAGCAATATCTCTATACTTCAACGCCATCCCCTGAAGCGCGAGGGCACCAATCGGGTCTCTATATTGCTTCAGGCTCTATCGCCCTCTTATTTCAAACTCGATGATCGCTCTATGCAGGACATCATCGTTGTGGCACATCGCTATGCCCAAAATTTGAGTTATTTTAATGAACATAACCAACCTGAGGGTGATTGGTCTGCGTTTTGGGAAATTGAAAGCCTGACTTATTTAGCGGTACTTGCCTCTTTGGATACCGACGAGCTGCGCAAAAAGTATGACGATATTGATGTTGCCCTTGCCGAGGCTTTGGAAAACTTTAACCCCTCCACAGGCAAGCCAAACCCTGCACCTGGCCTGTATCGAGATTTACTAAACACACTTTTCGATATGGCGAAAGGGCTGGAGACGATGTACGGTAAATTGGTGCAGATCAAACACCCTATGCAGAACATGCTCTTGAAAATCATCAAACGCGACAACCAATGCGATTTTGAAGAACTTCAGGGTGCATTACAACGCCTTGTGGCACTGCACAAAAAAGCCGATGATAAACTCAAACACGAACGTTACAATGTTTTTTATGCCCCCGATGATCGCTGGGGTATTCCCAATCGCAAGCACTACGACCTAATCAAGCCCGACCTCAAACTAACCCGCGAAAAGCTTCGTGAACTGTTCATTACCTTTTACAATACCTACCTCATGATTGTCCATCGGGGACAGCAGGCGTTCGATGAAGAGTTGGCTCTGATGAACAAACCCGAAAATGAGGTGTACCGAATTGTCGAGCCACACATATCCTTGTTCCTGGCATTTTTACGACTGTTCCGCCATGCACAAGATAGCCTGAACGAACTGACGCAGAAACAGTTAGACTATTATTACGAAAACATTCTTTGTCTGCACCGCCGCCCGGCTGAGCCGGATCATGTCCACCTAATATACACTTTGGCCAAGAATTTCGATCGCGAACTGATTGAAAAAGGCACGCTCATGATTGGCGGAAAGGACAAGAACGGCCAGCCGATGTATTATGAAACCCTGCAAGATTGGGTGGTGACAAAGGCACAAGTGGCAGAACTGAAAACGGTGTTTGTGCCGCAAAAACTCTCTTTCAATAATGCCTTTGTTTACAAAGACTTTAATAAATCGCTACTCGCCCATGCATTCTTGCCAGATGGGAATACAAGCCATCGCCCTTTTGGCGACGACGGAGCATACGAAGAGCTGGAACTTGGCTTTGTCATAGCATCGCCCCAGTTGTGGCTACAGGAAGGGAACAGATGGATTGAGATTAGCATTGACAATATAAGCGATCAGATTTTCAACGCCCAGCAAGGCACACTGACGGATAATTTGGGCGTGGCCGTTGCTACAAAAGCAGGTTGGGGGTCATTGATTGCGCCAGCGCTAAAAAACAAACCAGGTGCAGTAACATACGACAATAAGTTTTTTACAGAAGCCGATTTTACAAACTTGGCGCCTATTGCTCCAGTAAAAACAGACAACCATGTAACCCCGCCACCGCTTCAAGCTTCTTATGCAGTTTATCAGGACACAACTGCTAAGAAATTATATATTCAGATATTTCTTCCAGCCGACTATGATGCTATAGAACCTATCGAGGGCAATTCAATGACGACCTTACCCAGTGTCAAGGTTTACTTGAAAAAAGGCGCTTTGGTTTCCTTTAATAACCCTTATGAAAACCTTTTACATAAAAACACTTCCAAAATCAGTATAAGCGTCCGCGCTGAAGGCGTTAGCAAGAGCTTGATTATTCAAACGGATGCTGGTGTAACGGATGGCACACAACAGGTTTTGCCCTTTGGGGCGACTGCGTCGAAGGGTGCAAAAATTTACTTGGGCAGTCGGGAAGCATTCCTAAAAAAGCTGAACAATTTAAAGTTTAACATTGACTGGGTGGGAGGCACTGGAAAAGATGGTGACGATTTTATTATTGAGCAAGCACCTTCCGGGGAAATGGACGTAGCATTTTTGAAAGATAATGTGTTCGGCATGCAACACTTCACCCTACCTCCAATACCACCTCCACTGCCTTTTAGTATTCTGAATGGCCCTACAAAGATTAGAGGGACATTGACTTATGATTTCCACAATTTAGAGCGGAGCAAACAGGCTTACCAGTTTGAAAGGTTTGATCCGTCTATTCGGAGGGGCTTTTTCAGTTTCACTTTCAAAGGTGACTTTGGCCATAGCGATTTTGCCGAAAGATTGGCATTAGCCTCAATTAAGGAATCACACAATCCGACAGTATCGCCTGGCGAACCCAACCTCCCCAACCCTCCCTACACTCCTACTTTCAACTCCATCAAAATGGACTATATCTCCGCCAACCAGGAGATGGAATTTGGTGTGGACGAATTTTTTTACATACACCCCTTTGATGGTTTTGAAAAAAGAACTCATTTTGAAAAAACTAAGCGTGCCGGGAGTACTACTGCCCAAGTTCAGGCATTTTCTCTCCTTTCAGATTACACTCAATTCAATGGTGCAACCAAGATAGATGGTCACCTCATGATCGGCTTAGAAGGCCTGGCGACTGAATCCAACCTCTCGCTATTGGTGCAAACCAGTGAAGGTTCTGAGAAAAACGCAGACATGGACATACCCAGACTTCTATGGTCTTACTTGAAAAAAGACAATGTATGGGCCCCGCTTTCCCCGTTGAAAATCCTACTGGATAGTTCCCGTTCCCTCACCCGATCGGGGGTCATTCAGATCGCCGTCCCGGAGGATATTTCCAGCGAAGGCAACACGTTGTTGAATCCTAAGCTGCTGTGGTTAAGGGTTTTAGCCGTAGAAAGTGAGGGTCGAAGCGCCGCCGCCCTGCCAGATTTGCTCAATCTGCGCACACAAGTGGTGGAAGCACGCCTGCGCTTGGACGAAGGGCTTGAACCTATTCATCTGACCGAAGGCCAGCCATCCTCAACCATTTCAAAATTAGCCATCAGCCGTTCGGCAATAAAGAAAATTGAACAACCTGCCCCAACATTTTGGGGGCGTGTGGCAGAGCTGAGTGGCCTAAGCTTCTACCAGCGCATCAGCGAGCGGCTGCGGCACCGCAATAGGGCTATAACTGCCTGGGATTACGAACATCTGCTGCTTTCGAAATTCCCGGAAGTTGCTACTGCAAAGTGCATCAACCATACACAGTACAAAATCACGCCCGCCACCGAACTCGCCCCTGGGTTCGTGACCATCGCCCTAATCCCTGATCTCCGAAAACGGGCAGGTACTTCTCTTGAAAACCCCCGTTTCCCCAAAGGCGACCTGGATGAAATACGCGACTACTTAAACAAGTACGCCAACTTGTTCTTGAATGAAGAGATCGGCGATCACAAGTACCTGCAAGTCGTGAACCCGCAATACGAGCATTTGATCCTTAAAATCAAGGTGCAATTCAAGCCTGGGGTGGACGAAGCATTTTACAAATTAAAGTTATCCGACGATTTACGCGACCATATCGCTCCATGGCTGAACAATCCAAATGCCGCCCCTGTATTTGGCCGAATGCTGCGAAGAAGTGCTATCATCCGATTCGTAGAAGATCTGTTGTATATAGATTTCGTAAAAGAGATGGTTGTGCAGAGATCAGATGGGACATCGTTGATTATTAAGGGGGAACTTATCCGCCCAGATGCCGCGCATGGTATTCTGACTACCGATATCAAACATTCCGTAAACGAGCTATAGCCTGCAAACCCAAAACATGAGCAACCTTATCACCACCATACCCAAGGGTCGGCCCGACAATATTGTACTGGACTTTGACCTGCTCCGTGCAGAAGGGATTCAGCATTTGGAAAGCCTTGCGACAGAAGTTTGGACGGATTTCAACGCCCACGACCCTGGAATCACCATATTGGAATTATTGTGCTATGCCATCACAGACCTTGGCTACCGTACTCGTATGCTTCCGATTGGCGACTTGATGGCGGGTATTGACCCGAGCAAAAAGACCTGGTTTGCGGCCACTGAAGTACTGCCCAATGCGCCGGTGACCGAGCGGGATTTCCGCAAATTGCTCATTGATGTAAAAGGAGTAAAGAACGCCTGGTTACGCAAAGCCCGGCCACAGGAAATCATCATGATGCTTTACCGAACCGGTTGGTTTTTCCCAAATTTGATGGATAGCAAGTATGAATGGAATGAGGAAAAATTGAGGGTCTTTGCTAAAAGCCAAAATATGTCTTTTCCGGAAAAGGAACTAGATCAGAATGGCGTACCAACAACAGCCTATACGGAAGCTTTAGCAGCCTACCTGCGCTGTTTGAATGAGTTTCTTCAAGGCCTTGAGTCTAATCCTAATCTACAAGAGTATGTCAGCCTTATTGATCAGATCACCGTTGACGCATTGGTTTGGAACGAAGCGTATATAGGAACCGTGAATCCCGTGACATCTATAAATGCCTTGGTAGCGCTCGAACTGGACAAATTCTTTTCAACGTATGACATCAATCTTACCTCAGACCAAATCACTGATTTAGTTGCCAACGCAACATTCTATCTTCCTTTATTTACAACTACTGGTGTATTCCCTCCTTTTCCCGCCGATTTGCAGGCGCTGACCACGATTTACATAGAATACGATGAAAACGCATTTAAAAATAAAGATTACAAAGGTTTATATAGTAGTTTTCAGTTAGCCAGCTTGAACAAACCGATTTTAGAATTAGGATATGAAGTACTCGATGATTCCTCCCTGATACTTGATAGTTTGTTGCTATTATTGAAATCCATAGCAGAAGATACTCTTACTGAATTCCGTTTTAATCCAGTGAGCGTTAAAGATTTTTTTAACGATGAACTATACACAGACCTTGTTGGACACCCTACCAAGTTAATAAACTTCTTGAACAACGAAAATCCCGGCTCTGACGATTTAACTACTGAGCAGAAAGATCTTATCAAGGATTTTATCAAAAGCTATGAGAAAACAATCACCGAAGAAGATAAAACAGTATTAATTGCCTATCTGGATAATAAGGGAGAACAAGATGAAGAGCGCGTAAATCGAAAAGCACTTGTAACCCTTTGGCAGGACGATTTGCCAAAGGCTGACTCAAATTCAACCCCAACTTGGCCCGATTTGGAGCAGTCGGAGTATAGCCGCATGATTGCGACCAACACAGATATTACTTTTTCTTTTGAAACCTTTAAGGTCATCGTCCAAGAGCGTTTGCCAGAACGAGACGAATTGGAACATTACTGGAAGCCGCTTCTTGAAAAATATGTTGCCCTAGCCCCTGATCAAGCGCTCACACTGGAGAACCAGGCCGTCGGCAATTTCTTGAATCAAGCCTATGGCATTACCTCCGATAGCCTCCTTATAAACCAGATACTGATACATGAAAAACCAAGAGTGAATACGGATTGCGAAAACCTCAGCGGTCTGCTAAAACAGCACCTCTGCGAAAACGGCATCCAAGGATTGACCTTAGATTCCCAACAAGCGCACGAATATTACCCCGAACCTATCCCCCTCAACGGCATCTATCAGATCATCCTTGACCTGGATGATGACATCAATGCCGCTAATTCCAAACAGGTGGACGCTGTGGTAAACCGCGCCATGAAACGCCTGCACGAAAACCGCGCCCTCTGTGAAGATTTCCTACAGATACAGGTCGTGGAGCAACGCCCGGTGCATTTCTGCATCCATCTGGAGGTTTCGCCCGATATGGACGAAAGCGCCGTCATGGCCGAAGTCATCTGGAATTTTCAGGAGTACCTCACCCCTACCTTGCATTTTCAGAGCTTCAAAGAGATGCACGATTTGGGCATTCCCTGCGATAATATTTACAATGGCCCGCTGCTTGACAACGGCTTTCTGGACGACACAGCAGTAGATTCCGCGCAGCTATTGGAAAAATATTATTACTCTGATCTGGTGCGCATTGCCATGGCAACACCCGGCGTACTCGGTGTGCGGGAGTTAAAAGTAAAAGCCACCCCAGAGGGCAAGATTGCTACCAGTGATGGCTTGAAATTTATGGCGAGCCCCGTCTATTCAGTATACCCTGAAATAGTAAGCGGCTGGAGCACTGTTCCCCCACCCTTCCTTAAGCGCGTCATTGACATTTGCGAGTCCTGTTTATTTATCAGCAAAGGCGCATTACCACCCATCAAATTGACAGAAAATGCCTTACAGGAAAAACTTGAATGGCTCAATATTTACCGCAACTGTGGCTTTTGCACAGAACCTGGTGGTCACGTGCCAGAAAGTGGTATCTACCGCGCTGATCTAACTGATTATTACAGCATTCAATACGATCTCCCGGCAGTTTATACCGTAGGCGATAATCGCGTTTTGGATAGCGCGCCACTGTTGCGGAAAGCACAAGCCCGCCAATTACAGGCCTATTTGACCTTTTTCGATCAAATTCTGGCTGCCTATCTGGCTCAGTTGGGTCAGGTAAACAAACTGCTTTCAGTAGAACAGGATACAAAAGCCGCCACTCGAATATTGCCCGCGCTATATGAGGTTCCTGGTGTCCGGGAGATCATTGAGCATCAAGCGGAATTTACCGCCAAACCCGAAGATTGGACCCTTGCACTTATGGAGGTACCCGATGCAAAACGCAACGCTGTACGAACAGCCTTGGGTACTTTGGTTAGCACTACGACCGAATTCGGTGGATTTTCCGCGTTCCGACAAAAATTAAGCACTTTATTGAGTGCTGCCGATTACGAGGCTTACATATCCATTTTTTCCGATTATTTTTGGGGAAAATACGCTACAGACGAGGCAAATAACTATCGCAAAGCCCTTTTAGCCGCTGCTGAAACACCCGCTCACCGCCAACAACATCGCAATCGCTTGCTCGACCACATGTTGGCACGTTTTGGCGAAAGTTTCGGAGCATATGTTCATGCCCTGCTTGCGCCCGACGCGGAGCCAGAAGACAACCCCTGGCGGCAAGATTTTGATGGCTATTTAGAAGACAAAGCCCGTTTTCTGCGCGATGTGGCGATGCTTTCGCATGACCGTGGCCGGGGCTACAATTACCGTAAAATGTCGCCGACCACCCACCAGCCGGACGTTTGGCTGACCGACAACGTGGCCGGGGTGAAAAAGCGCGTCAGCCGTTTGGTTGGAATAGATGATTACACGCAAAAATCGCTCATTGCCGAACCGCCCTATCGCTTGGATCTTGTGCAATCCCAATCCAAACAAGGCACTGCCCAATTCCGAATTGTGCTAAAAAAACGCCCCGAAGCAGCTAATCCGGACGAAAATCCTATTCAGACCGGGCCACTGATGTACAGCCAACGCTATTCCAGCAAAAAGAAAGCCCAAGAAAAGGTCATAGAACTCTACAAAAACATCTGGAAAACAAGTTTTTTCAAAACCGAGGTTTCTGAGAACGACCCAGACAAATGGGTGCTGAAATTCATTTTACCAGACAATCAACTCATCAGTGAACCAATCGGTGAAGAGGAGGCAAAAAGCCTGTTACTGATCGTCCAGGACTTGGTGCGGCCCGGCAAAGGCGAAGTTGAGGGTTTCCACCTGGTGGAACATATTCTGTTGCGCCCCAATGACCCCAAGGACATTTTACTGCAAATCCCACTAGGCTGCGACCCGAAAGAAACGCCGTACGACCCATACTCATTTTGGATCACGGTGGTTTTGCCTAACTGGAGTTCCCGATTCAAACACGCAGATTTCCGCTACTTTTTTGAACAGAGCTTCCGCGCCGAGACGCCCTCACATATAGGCATTCGTTTCTGTTGGGTGGATCTCCAAACCATGTACCTGTTTGAAGATGCGTTCCGAAAATGGTTGATAGAAAAAGCAAAATGTACGCCCAGTGAGTGCCATGTGACGGATGCCGCCAACACATTGATTCATTTGCTCAACACGATGCCCTGCACCTGCCATTGTGTACACGAGGCGGCTGAAGATATGTGCGAGGAATGTGGAAAACCTTGAGCACCACATTAAGTGCTCCGTGATTGAACTTAACCACCACTCAACTAAGTCCCACCTATGGAAGAACAAATACCCTTACTCGAACAAGCAATCGCCGAATTGCAGCAGAAGGTTGCGCAGTTTGATGCCATTGCTTTTGCCGAAGAAGTCCGGTATGAACTGGTATTGTGGCAAGAAAAAACCGCAGGCTTGATTAGAAATCTTGAGGTGCAAACCCTGGACACGATTAAGCGCATTGATGGCTTGGATGAACTGATCAAAAAGGCAGATGATTTGCTGAAAAAGATAGAAGGGGTTGATCCAGAAAAAACAAAACAGGCAGTACTGGAAGCCCTGTCGGATTGGCGCAACCAATCCGACAAACGTCTGGATGCAGTGGAAGCCCACATCGCCCAACTGAAGCAAGAAATCAAGAAAATATCGCCCAAAAAAATTCTTGAACTTGTACAGGAATCTATTCAGGAATGGAAAACAAAAGTCGAAGTAGATCTGTCGGAAAACAAGACGAACCTGGACAAATTATCCGTAGATCTTGCGGCCCTAAAAATCCAGTTGGATACTGCCATCAATGATCTTAAATCACAAATAGAGCAACTCCATGCCACAGATAAAACCCATGACGATCAATTTCTAAAACTGGATGCCGATCTTGTTGCACTGGCAAAACGAATGGAAGAAATTGCCCAACAAGGCATTGATCCAGCGCTGATCCAAGGAGAAGTAGAAAAACTCATCAAGGCATGGAAAATCAAAATTGAAAAACGACTGACTGATCTCGAGGCACTGAGCTCCGCTATTGACACACTAAAAAAGAGAATAGACGAATTCCCGCCGATTTTAAGCGTGGACGATACCAAACAGTTGATCGCTGTAGAACTGAGCGTTTTTCAAGTCAATATTGATCAAAGTATCAGCGCCATCAGCACTGAGCTGGCGCTCAAAATCGAGCAAGTAAAAAATGCTTTAAGCGCCGATTTGGCTGGCCTCCATATCAGGCTTTTGCAGGTAGAAGATCAGTTGAAAAACGGCGGAAATGTAGACATCCCAAAGATTATCGTGCTGGTCATCAAGGAGTTGGAGACCTGGCAAAAGCAGATTGAACAGCGCATCACCGTATTGGAGGCCCAAAGAGTAGTAGACCGGCAAGACATTGACAAGCTCTTGCAGGGCCTACTTGAATTATCGACCAAGGTGGGTGCAATGGTCATTCTTACCCAAACAGATGTCACCAACCTCATCAATGCAAATCTGGCGCCGTGGATTTCCAAAATTGAATCCATAGAGCAGTTAATGCTAACGCTGCAGACGAGGTCAAATGCCAATCAGCAAGAAATCGCTATCCTAAAGGCTGGGCTTGACGCATTGGTACAAACCCTTGCAGGGCCACTCCCTGCCAATTGGGAAGTGCAGGTGCAGCAAATGATCGAAGCTCTTTTGGTCTCGATAAAAGCCGATTTGACGCAACACAAATTGGACAAAACAACGCTTGAGGCAGCTTTGGCACTCCTGAAAACGACGGTTGCAGGGCTGCAAAACGATTTGACTGCCCTTACCGAAACGGTATCGAACCTGCCAGTTCCGCTCACCGAAGCAGAGATCAATGCGCTTATCGGAACACAAATTGGGGTTTTGCAAACCGATTTGGAAGCACAAATTATCGCACTGGAGCTGCGTATTTCTGCACTTGAAGCCGGACAGGCAGGTATTTTAGTGGTCATTCAGGAAATAAAAGCGGGTATTTCGACGCATTCGACCAAGATCGATCTGATCCAGCACCTTGTTACAGAGGTAAAATCTACAGTTGAAAGTCTGCCCCCTATACCTTCGCAAGATGAAATTGTGGCCATCGTCAACGATACCATTTCCGCTTGGAAACTGGAAATAACGGCCAAAATAGAACAATTACAAGCCTGTTGCGCGGAAGGACAAGCACACATCACGGAGATTGAGCACGAGATTGTTGAAATAAAAAAAGAACTTCAGCACAGCGATGCGAGCGGTATTGGCATCCGACTAGCCCGGCGTTGTCTCACAGGATGGGGCATCGTGAGTGGTTTGGAAATAAAAAGCGACGATACCTGCTCCTTACAGTTGTCAAAAGGGAGTGGTATCACGCCACGCGGAGTGCTCCTCCATGCCTGTGAACCACTGTATTTCACGCATTATCGCGTATTTGAAAAACCAGCTAACGACCCTATTTTCAAAAATTATGAATGCTGGGAACTCCTCGTATGGGAAACACTCGGCATCGCGCCAGGCGACCCGATTCCTGAGGATATCCATCCGCTTACTCCTCAAACAGGTTTGGGCTCGGAAACACCTATGATCGCAGATAAAGCGGTTATCCTGCTGCCCGGCGAACAACAAAATCACTACCTGCTGATTCGGATCGAAGACCTCGTGGCGCTCAGTGGCAAAACGGCTGACTTGCAACATTGCATGGGCAAAGATGACTTCGACCCGGACTTGGGTTTTAGCGAGACATTTAGCCCGCTCGATGCATTGCCGACCGATAACGACCTGTATCTGGCCTTCAATCCGGTGATGCTTTTGGCCGAAATCCCACTATTCCGTTTTGGCTTCCGCCCCCCCGACGAGTGCGATCCGGAGGATTTGGACAGCCCGAATTTCCCGGTGATTTGCGGCCTTGATCAAATGTATGACACTTGGTTGCCCATCATAGAGGATGCATTCAAACAAGTGGATCGTTGGGTAAAAACGGTGATGGAGCAATATCACGAGCTGCTTTTTCCACAATTGGACAAAGATATTTTCACTGGAAAACTGAACCTTTTGTTTGAAAAATGGACGGCATTTACCCAATACAACAAACATGCGCTGCCCGAAAAGAACCGAAAATTCTTTGTCCAATATTTCTACGACTGGGCGCGCGACCTGATTGCGGGCTACCACGAACTGCGTTCCGAATTGCAGATTTTGATGGCCGAACTCTGCTTGTGCCGTCCCGACCTGCTTTTGGAGCAACGCCCTTGGCTCATGCTCGGCGTGGCGGTCCGCCCCGATCAGGATGGCTTGGCTGCGCCACTCCGCGATGCCTTCCACCAGTCGCCTATTTTTAATGGTAATTTTGTCCGACTCGAAACCTGCCGGCTCTACTATCGTCGCGAATTTGAAATGATCGAAGGTTTTTACCTGCCCGGTTACCAAGACGATCTGACGCTGCCATGCTGGTGCAACCAGAACGACGATGGTTGGGAGCCTGATTTCAGTCGTTTAAAAATCACGCCTGGCAAGGGCTACATTCATGCATTAAGCCGCCAATCACTTCCATTTTATTATCCGTTGGCGCCCAATATGGAGTCGCTGCATTTTTACTGGGAGTATCGTCGCGCCAAAATGCGCCAGCTGGATTACCACCTTTCTTATCACGCCTCCGATGCTGATGACTCTTATAGCCATCGGCCGGAGGTGATCAGGCCCTTGTATTACTCGTTGGATCCACATGATTTTTACCGGGTGGAAGGGTTTGTTGGGGAGACTCTCGTGCCTTTGAGCAGCACATTGAGTGCATCCCCTGCGGAAGCTCTGCGGTTTATGGTTCGGAAATATAATTTGGATTTTGATGTGGTAGAATTGGATATCTACTGCAATGAGTGTCGGTTTTTATCCCAAAAATACAAGGTCCCAAATACGACAGTGGATGCATTTGTAAACTCGTTCCGGCAAGATTTGCTTGGGGCTGAACATTTGGCTGGCGTACCGAAAGGTGGCACATTCATCGTTGTCATCACAGAAAACGAAGACAATAAAAAAGTAGCCATTGCAGATTTTGCATTGCCGTATCGCTGCTGCCCTGAGAAACCGAAAGTTTGTCAATATGAAGCGGTTATCAAGAAAATTAGATCCTGTAATGACGGCAATGTTCCGGTAGAATTCATCGTCACTGCATTAGACGCCATGGGTGGAATTCATTTGTATTTAGATGGCGAACCCTATCCTATAGGATTTCCTGAGTCTTATGAGCCTGACCCTACCGGCATAACACAGATGCAAGTTATCATCCCTGGCGATGGAAAGGAACACACTATAGGAGTGCAAGACACCGAGGAACCGTGCTGTAAAACCATAGTCAAAGTGACCGTTCCAAAATGCACTTGCAAGATGACTGTTTCCGCGGAAAAAGTGGGGATTGATCCTGCTGGTTTTATCAGAGTAAGGGTGACCGTAAATACTGACCATCCGGTAAGCGGTGAATTTTCAGTCTTATTTGACGGGAAACCAACCATTCCAAAGGATGTAATCAAATATACTGGTGCGGAGACCAAATTCGAATTCAAGGTTCACCCAGCGGTATTAGATGTATTTTATGTCATTTCGGTAAAGGATGTGAAAAGCGATTTATGCTCAGCAGAAACATCTATAAACCTGTTCTAAAATAACCAACCACTTAATCACTTAACAATTTGCATCTCATCCGCCGTCAAATACTCGAACTCGAACTGCCCCGCGAGGCAGGTGCTCTGGCGTTGCAACGTCGGGCGAGTAGGGTATTTCAGGAGCAGGTGCTGCCACGTTTGGACGAAGTGTTCAGCCGCATCGCGCCAGAAGGCCGACATGTAAGAATCGAGCGTTTGGAACTGGATTTGGGCGACCTATCCGAAGCCAATTGGGAGCGGGAATTTGTGGACAAATGCGTGGCCAAAATCGGCCATCAAGTAGCGGAGGCCGCATTCGCAGTTGGCGGCCTAACCCCAACAGAAACCCTTAACGCAGAGGAAAACGCGCTGGCTGTGCTCCTTTATTTTTTGCAGACAGGGATGCTTCCGTGGTATGCGAAACACTTGACTTTGATTACGTTGAAAGAAATGGTCATCAGGTCAATGGCCAAGGGAAGCACAAACCCAAGCCAGGAATTGCACCGCATTTTGAAAGACCATTCTGATGCTTTTCAACGAATGGTGTGGCAGTTCGGCACCGCTTTTTCTGAAAAAATGGTGGAAAACACACTTGGTCTTTCAAATGGCTGGATTCAGCAGGCCATTCAAATCCACCAAAGTCAAACTGGGCAGCAATGGAGCGAACAGGCATTCCTAACGCTGACAAAGCATTTGCTGCGTACAGATAAATCGGTACTGAAAAACACCCCGCCCACGCCTACTTTGCTGACGCAAGTATTCTTTTCAGAAAGCCCAATTCCTGACAGCCCCTCCCTAGTAAAAGTCCATCATGATTCTGGCAGCCCTTCTCTCGCTCGCCCAATACCCGATGTAGCCGATCCCGATCAAGCAGAACATCCTTGGTCATCCAAAGAAGAGATTCCGACTCTTCAAAAAACCGACCGACCCAAAACAGACCCCCAAGGCATCCCTATAGACAATGCCGGTCTGGTGTTGCTGGCAGTGTACCTGCCTTCATTTTTCAAGAAATTGGGGATTGAACTTCCCCACAACCCGGAATCATCTAATAACTCATCACTCATAACTGATAGTTCCAAAGCCGTTCATCTCCTCCACTTTCTCGCCACAGGACAAGAACATCCTGAAGAACCAGTGCTCGTGCTGCCAAAAATTTTGTGTGGCATGAAATTGGAAACGCCTGTGCCACAAGATTTCGATCTCAGCGACGAAGAAAAACACGAAGCAAGCAGGCTTTTGGAAGCCATTATCCGCAACTGGCCTGTGCTGAAAAACACCAGTCCGGATGGGCTTCGTTCTGCATTTCTGCAAAGAGCCGGGTTACTTTCCTGGTCAGAAAGCCGACAATCCTGGGTGCTGCAGGTGGAGCGCTTGGGGCAAGATTTGTTGTTGGAGAAAGTGCCTTGGAGTTATTCGGTGGTGAAGTTGGGGTGGATGGGGGAGATGGTGCAGGTGGAGTGGTGAGATAGAATTTTTTGACTTCTAAAAATGATTGATTATGCCCGAAATGTTTCCAACCGCGGCCAAGACAACCACACCGCCCCAACAGGTGGCGAGCGGAGCGTTTTTTGCACCTCGGATAGCGGCACCACCCAACATGATTCAAAAAACAGAGGAGCAAACAACTGGAAAGGCCGCGAATCCTTTGGGTGATCTGATCGCAAAACAACTATCCGATAAGGAGTTTAAAAAACACATCGTTTCACTTGGAGAGGCCCTTCAGGCATTGGCTTTGGAAGCCACCGATCCAACCAAAAATCCCGGAGCAGGAAGCTCACAACCTGTAGATTCGCAAGCTAGATTTACGGCATTGCACATCAAATTTTTATTTGAAAATCAGGCCGAAAAAATTTTGGGAGACCCTGCCTTGAAGGGATTCCGCGAACAGTTTTCAGGGGTTGTAAAAGAAAGCCCGGCTACTGCCCTGGCTGTTGCGCTTACTGGACTAATGGTAGCATATCTGGCCAATATTGGTCTTAAAATACCCAAAATAGAAGAAAAGATAGGTGCCGGATTCAGTGTAGGCGGCTCTGCTGATGTTGGGAAGGCACAAAAGCCGGATATGAAACACGCCGATGTTTTTGTCAAATTTGCACAGGGCTTGTTTTCGGTAAAAGCGCAAGGAGGCGTTGATAAAAGCAAAGAGGGCGAGCTTGTTGGATTTGGGAAAGGTGAAATTAAGGTAGGTTCGAAAGACGCTTCAGCTACCGCTGCTATTCAGGTAGATACAGAAAAGAAATGGACCCTGACAGGAAGGCTTTCGGCAGACATTTTGGGACAAAAGGATCTAGATTTTGTGCTTTACACGGATGTGAAATGGCCAATTGGTACGCAGGGGGCAACCCTTAAACCGGGGCTATCAGGCACCTTGAAGTTTGGCCCGAAACACCGCCTTCTGTTTGGTACTCAGGCACAGGTGTCTACATTGTCTGGATTAAAGGGCTTAGAAGGCTTTGTCGAATACCAAAATGGTTTAATGCGCATCCGACTGGATGGCAACTTGAATGGAATAAAAAATGAAAATTCACTCACTCCGGGGCAAGACATGCGGATTCAGGCAACTGTAATCGTACCGTTGTCCGTATTCGGTCTTTAATGTGAGCAAACTTTCCACAAAAGATTATGCATACACATCATAGCGAAAATCAGCAAGTTACGCCAGTAAAAGCGAGTACTTCGTTCTCGGATAGAGGTGGACGCACACCCTTCTTTCAGCCTAAACTCAACGTTAATACTCCCGGCGATGCCCACGAACGCGAAGCCGACGCAGTAGCCGACCAAGTGATGCGAATGCCCGCCTTCGTGCCTTCGGCGGGTAAACAAGGCGCCGCGCCCATTGTACAGCGGATGCCACTAACCCCTGTGAGCGGCATAATGCGCAAATGCGCTGGTTGTGAGGAAAAGGAAAAAGAAGGCGTACAGCGCAAAGAAACGGGCGGCAGCGATGCAAGCGGCAAAGCCGCACCTTCAGTCGTTTCCGATGTGCTCTCCTCTGGCAGTGGTCAACCCATGGAAAGTGGCACGAAACATTTTATGGAAAGCCGTTTCGGGCAAGATTTCTCGCAAGTGCGAATACACACGGACGCGCGGGCGGCGGAGAGCGCGAGCGCGATACAGGCTAGGGCGTATACGAGCGGGCGGGATGTGGTGTTCGGGAGCGGAGAATATCAACCCAGTTCGGAAAATGGGCAAAGGCTGTTGGCACATGAACTGGCGCACGTGGGGCAACAGGAAGGAACAAAATCCAACGCTGTTCAACGCAAAGTAGATGCAAATAATGTCAGTTGCGCAAACCTTCCCAAGGACTCTGGTAAGTACCCAATATTTAAAGCGATGAATACAACCAATCCTCTTGGTGAAATTCAAAATGCAGATGCAAGAGCCATTCAACTTTTAGACGACACAATTACGGTGCTACAAAAAGGGATTGACTATGCGAAAAACACTGGAAATGCGCCTGGTTGGCCAGACTTTGGTGATTGCCTAGGATCAGCACTTAGAAGTCAAATGTTGCTCAACCCAGATAACCCGACAACATGGATAAAAGAAGGACCCGGGACGGTTAGTCATGTAGTGAACCGTTATAGCAAACTAAAACAACTATTTGAAGGAGGCTTCGTCAAGTTTGTTTGTATTTCGAATGATTGTGACAACGAGGTGGCTTTTGTTTGGAGCGGACAAAAAAGTTACAACCTGAAAATGTGTCATAAATTCTGGAAAATGGGCTTGGACGATCGGGCACTGACCTTTATTCATGAACTTTCCCATGTTTATTTCAAAACTAAGGATCATGGTTTCAAAGGGCCTGGGGCAGCGCATTGCCTGGAGCAATTTGTTGCTGCAATTAATTTTATCCCTGTCCCAAAGGAATTTCAGAATGCCTGTAACTATATCAAAATGGACGCCTGTAAAATGTGATTGTAGAACCAGATCGGTTAATATCCAAAAAAGATTGTCGCCTTACTTAAAATCTTATGCTCCCACCCGCCAAACAAACTGAAAATCAGGCAAATAAAGCTACAACGACGAATGGAACGTTCTTCGGCGGTGGCAGTAATACGCCTTTTTTTCAGGCAAAACTGACGGTGAACCAGCCAGGCGATGAGCACGAACGCGAAGCCGATGCCGTGGCTGATCAAGTCATGCGGATGAAAGACGGAGATGCCTCCATCGTGCAACGGATGCCATTAACTCCGGTGAATGACATAATGCGCAAATGCACTGGATGCGAGGAAAAGGAAAAAGAAGGTGTGCAACGCAAAGAAACTGTTGGCGGCGACGCAAGTGGCAAGACTGCTCCTTCTGCCGTCAGCGATGTGCTTTCCTCTGGTGGCGGACAAATGATTGACAGCGGTACAAAGCAGTTCATGGAAAGCCGGTTTGGACAGGATTTTTCGCAGGTGCGCATACACACGGATGCACGGGCAGCAGAAAGCGCGAGCGCGATCCAGGCGCGGGCATATACGAGCGGGCGGGATGTGGTGTTTGGGAGCGGAGAGTATCAGTCGGGAAGCGAAGAGGGGCGGAGATTGTTGGCGCATGAGTTGGTGCATGTGGGGCAGCAGGGTGGTGGTAGGGGTATAAAAAGAAAAGGCTTGGATGTTGAAACAGAACGTTTACAAAACCCAAAAGCAGCAGCATTTGTATCTACTTCATATATGACATCTTTTAAAGAATCACTTGGTAAAATAAAAAAATTGAGGGATGCAAACACAGTAATTCGTCAGCAGGCTGAGGCGCTTTGGAACACAAACCATCCTGATACTCCTGGCAGTAGCGTAGACGATCGCCCTCTGTATTGGACAAGACTTGCCGCAGTTAAAGAGATAGAGCAATGGTCTCCTAGATTTTGGGGGCTTAATCGAAAAAAACGTGATGGCATGAAACAACTTTTTGAATCAACCTCTCGTGGACAAAACAACATGATATTCAAGGAGAAAGCAGGGATTAAGAAAATTTTGATTTCAGGTTTCGACCCATTTAGTTTGGATAAAGATATAGAAAAATCAAATCCTACTGGCAGCATTGCCCTATCATTAGATGGAATGAAAATCGAAAAAGATGGCGTCCAAGGAGAGATTCAAAGTACTGTCTTCCCAAATCGATACGAAGCATTTGACGCAGGAATTGTCGAACAGGCATTTCAGCCATTTCTATCTGGGGATCAATCCATAGACATGATTATGGGGATAGGTATGGGTATAGGCAAAGATTATGAAATTGAAGAAGTTGCTGGAAAACGGCGATCATTCAAAACCCTCGATAATTTAGGTATCCAAGGAATGCCAGGTACAGACCCTGTTGCATTCCCAGGGGTATCTGAAGATGCACCGGAATTCTTACCTACAGCCCTTCTCGAAACTACTATGAAATCTATGAGGGGCGCAGTAGGGAGAAGCTCGGCATTGAAAAGTGAAACGGATTGTAAAAAACGGGGTGGAAGGACCTCTTCTATTGACTCCCCTGGTTCTACTGCTGTTGAAGGCAGTGGTGGCGGATTTTTCTGCAACGAAATCATGTATCGAACACTTATGCTCCGAAACAATCTGGGCGCTTCGGTTCCTGTAGGATTTCTTCATACACCATTACTTTCAGAAGTGTTTACAAGCGATAAAATCCGAACTGAAGTGATCAAAATCCTTACCGAAGCGCTGCCGACATTGAGTCAATCGGCCTCAAAAACAGAGTAAGATGCCATACAAGTTTTTAAATAACAAGTTTAGATCGCCCAATTGGAGCAACACCTGAAATAATCTACCAGATTCTACCAGGACGATAGAAAACGAATAAAAAATGCACGTGAAGACGCAAGACACTACTTCCACTCACACCACCGTACCGTCTCAACAGGCGAAGCCCACTCCTTTCTTCCAAGCCAAGCCCACTGCCTACGCCCCTGTTACGGAGACAGAAAACGCTTATGATCCTGCCACAATGCACAATGAATGCATTAAAGCCGATAAATTAATAGGAGGACAATGGCGACAGCCTCCGAAGGAAAAGGTATACGACCCATCGAAGTACATGGCTCCAAATGACCCGCTTTCAGTAATTGAAAACCAAGAGGTTAATCCTTTGGTCGATAATTTTAAAGACTGGGATGCATATCCATATGGTCTGATTATTGTTCCCGGCTTCACGCCAGCAGAAACCAAGAAGCCAATAAGAATGGATCCTACCGAGAAAGAGCGACTCGTTTTAGCGAAAAAAGATTTTAAAGATGGGAAAAAAGGGAAGGCCCCTTTCATATTTGTGAGTGGTGGGGCGGTTTATCCAAAGGGGAGCACTCCATGTTTTGAGGGCATCGAAATGAAACACGAGTTAGCTGATATGGGTGTACCCAAAGATCGAATAATTGTTGATGCAGCGGCGCAACATTCCACCACTAATATCCGCAACGCAGGGCGATACATGCTTCAACATAAAATTCCAAAACCACAATCACTCATCACTACCTCAGGTGGAGAAGAATATTTCGATTTACTCCACCCGTTAAAAACTATAAAATCAAGAATTTTTTCACAAGATTTTCTCTTCTCAAACCCAATAAAATCGAGATTCCATAAGCGCTCCGAAAAAGAACTTGGTTACCGGGTTGGAGAATTGAAAGATGCTGAGGGGATTGGTCATTCTGCATATACCCCAGGCGAACAAGCCAATACACCTGGTAAAGATCAAAATGACCTTTGAAATCCGTGATTCTACTCTAAAAACTTAAAGAGGCTTTCATGCTAATACCAACACGAGATACGACGGCCGCTCACTCTTCTACCTCGCCCTTTCAGGCGAAGTCCATCCCTTTCTTTCTTCCAACCCAAGCTCGCCGTCAACACCCCCGGTGATGCCCACGAGCGCGAAGCCGGCGCGGTAGCCGACCAGGTCATGCGGATGGGAGAAGCCCGTAAACCAGTGTAACGCAAGGAATCAGATAGGAAAGATGTTCCAGCCCCTGTCTCAAAAGATGGCGAGGACAAAAGAAAGGAGCGGGAGGCCTTGCTTTATGAATTATTTGGCAAATGCTACGGGCAGTCGATTGCCGGAAAAGCTGCTTTGACACCGACCCTCTGATATTGAATAAGACGTTGAGAAATTTCACAAAAAAGGAAGAAAGGTTGTTAGAATTGGTAAAACAACATGCCTCGAGGATGTTAGGTGGGGCTTTACTTGCGGTGGATGCGGGAGATGAAAATATTTTAAGGCTTATTCAAACCATGATGGGCAGAGAAGATGTGAGATTTTCGGAAGTGCGGGCAAAAATCATCCTGGTTAGGGATGCCTTGGACAAAATGAAGTTTCAGGGTGTTACTTGTGCTGATAAAACGTGCAATGATCATAACACGCTTGCTTTTGTTTGTCCTGGAGAAACAGAACTTGTGCATATCTGCGATAACTTCTTTGAAAGTTATGACAAAAACAAAAGTTGGAAAATGAGAAACGCATCTGCAATGGAAATAACGTTGGAACATGAGGCGGGGCATTTGGCTGGGATACAATCTCCTCTCATAAGTGGGGATGAGTTTTATTGTTCGGCTCGCGATAGCTGCTATGATTATTGTGCCGTTCCAGACCCTATGAATAATGTTGATGCACTCGCCTACTTGTTTCAATGTATCTCTCATCAATTTTAATGAGCTGGTATTTTAGGTAAAAAAAACGTTTTATGCATGCTGTAAAACAATCTGAAGGAAACTTGAGAAAAACAACCTCAAAAAGCGGTTCGCTTTTGGGAAATCGAGGTGGTATGCCATTCTTTCAACCCAAGCGCTCCGTCAACACCCTCGATCCAGATGCCAACTCAGTGTCCGATCAAGTGATGCGGATAAACAATGGAGGCGCTCTTAGTATCCAACGTCAAGTTCAGCAAAATTTCTTTGTAAGTAAATCCATTTCAGGTGGAGACGAAATGATTGAAGCTTTAAAGAAAACATCTTACGGCAACACTCTATTTGAAATCTTAAAAAATAGTGACTTAGAATATAAAATAAAAATAAAGTCATATAATGACGGGAAAATGGGCGCACCTAAAAAAATAGAAAAAAATGGTTTGACAATAGGTTATGAACTAAATTTTCAAAAGTACGATAAAGTTGAACTCGCTGGAACCCGTTATGATCATGCCAGTAAAGATGAGTATTATGGAGGCATATTTGCACACGATATTATTGACATAGCGACTCCAAATGGAATAGAAATCACCAAGAAAAAGGAAGCGGATATGAAAAATAAAGATTCAGATTATTCCAAATCCCTAAGCAAATGGCAAAGCGCAAAAAAAGAAGAAAAAGAAGCCGCAAAAAATGATTTTTTCGAGTACCTCATCAACAATTACGAAAAAATTGGATTGGATGCTGAATATAAATTCAGGGATCAATTCAGCCCTCACACCCTAGATACCCCAATTGGAGAACTGTCACAAGGAAAGAAATTAGAGGGCAACAACCCTAATCTGACAGGTAAAACACCAAGAGAAATTTACACAAAAGGAATTAGATAAAATCACCTTGCACAACCCCTAAAACATAAATAGACCACCATGTTAGCACCGACACGAGGTACTAAGGCCACTCAATCCACCACCTCGCCCTATCAGGCGAAGTCCGCTCCCTTCTTCCAACCCAAGCTCAGCGTAAACACCCCCGGTGATGCCCATGAGCAAGAAGCCGACCGAGTAGCCGATCAGGTAATACGGATGCGGCAGGGCGACGTTCCCATCGTGCAGCGTAAACCGCTAAAACCAGTGACCAATGTGATGCGTGCCTGCACTGAATGTGAAAAAGAAAAGATGCAGCGCAAAGAAACTGGCGGTGGTGATGCTAGTGGAAAATCTGCCCCCTCTATAGTTTCCGATGTGCTCTCCTCTGGCGGCGGCCAGCCGATGGAAAGCGGCACACGGCAGTTTATGGAAAGCCGCTTTGGGCAGGATTTCTCACAGGTGCGCATACATACGGACAGCCGGGCCGGAGAGAGCGCGAGCGCGATACAGGCGCAGGCGTATACAAGTGGAAGGGATGTAGTATTTGGGAGCGGGGAATATCAGCTGGGGAGTGAAGAAGGGAGGAGGTTGCTAGCGCATGAATTGGTGCACGTGGGGCAACAAAAAGGAGTTAATTTAAAAGATACAGTCAAGAGGACAAAAAAATGCGAGCATTCCGATAGCTCGGATGCTGTGATTATTAAACATAGCGCGAATAAGCAGAAAATTGAAAAGCCTGGTGATGAAGTTGAATTTAGAGTCGAATTTGCATGCTTTCCAAAATATGGCGGTTTCTCCAAATTTAAAGATTCAAACCAAAGAGAGTTTAGCAGAAAGTCTTTTGAAAGCAAATCTCAAACAATTTATACAAGAAAGTGGGATGGGAAGAGGCCATTTAAAGACGTTGGCACCTATACAGTTGATGACGGAAATTATACACATGAGATTGAAAATCTAAAATATGCCAACAAGGGAGAGGTGGATCTTTTTGCCACGAAAAACCTTGTTTCCCCCTCCGTCGAAGTGAAAATAAAGGGTGCCGGTGGTGCTAGTCTTGACACGGAAAAAAATATTAAAGATCTATCAATAATTATCAGATCAGAAATGGAAGAAGGGGATCAGGATGAGAAAGAAAGTGTTGCTTGGGCAGTGAGAAACCAAATGCTTAGATTGAATACTTCCAGCGTTAAGAATGCCAAAGATGCATTCGGTGACGCTTTCGGCATGAAAGGAAATGCTGCAAGCGACAAAATTGCTGGTGAGATATTGAAAAAGCCCATGACAAATGATAAGGTTTCTGGAGCAATTAAATGGTTTTCACCCAAAAGAATGGGAGATGGAGATCAGGCTTGCCCAACTGGCCAAAGTTGTGGAGGTGGTGTCATATCTGTATCCGATCTTGCCGGGAAAACTGTAAAAAGGCATGCTCCAAGTTTCTATAAAACAATGACTCAAGTCAAAGTCTCAAACGTAAGGGACTTTTTGCTGATGCTTTTCAAATTAAAATAACCCATGTCCCCCAACCTCACCCTCTCCCTCTTCTTCCTCCGCGAACTCCTCCGTCTTCGCCTGGCCGAACATCTTCGGCAGAACGGCGTGGCCATGCCGCCCGTACCTGTCCTGCAAGACGACGACACCCCCTTCACCCGCTTCGTGCAACATAAACGCCTGAGCGTGGATGAATATGTGGCCTTGCTCGCCGGACTGGTGCCGCACGTCCAACCCCAGATGTTCGACGAGGTGATGCAGGAATTTTTTCCGAATGGTGGCGATTTTCCCGCGCTTGGGGGAGTGAAAGGCACCAACTACCGCAGCTTTTTGCCCACGGGCGATACGGTGCATTTTCT
>Ga0105048_10003296_pt1 | contig 26452 bp, 27 predicted proteins | sample MAT05_FD_78382 | JGI IMG/M metagenome (GOLD analysis project Ga0105048, IMG submission 78382) | Freshwater microbial communities from Lake Fryxell liftoff mats and glacier meltwater in Antarctica - MAT-05 | ecosystem: Environmental > Aquatic > Freshwater > Ice > Liftoff microbial mat | place...
CAGCGCCATCGACACCCGCCGCGCCCAAGGGGCCAAACAGGTGCCCGACCTGCTGGACCTGATGATGGCGGGCGAGGACCCCAAGTCGGGCCGCCGCATGACGACGCCGGAGTTGCGCGACAACCTGCTGACCTTCATCGTGGCAGGGCATGAAACCACCGCGCTGACCCTGTCCTGGGCGCTGTATCTTTGCGGCTTCGATCCGGCCGTGCAGGCGGCGGCGCGGGCCGAGGCACAGGCGGTTCTGAAAGATCGTGCGGCGACGCAGGGCGACATCGCCAACCTGCCGCTGATCCGCCGGATCGTCGACGAGACGCTGCGAATGTATCCGCCCGCCGCCTTTCTGTCACGGACCGCGCAAAAGGCCGACACGCTCTGCGGGCGCGAGGTTTTGCCGGGCGATACCGTTGTTCTGCCGATCTATGCCCTGCACCGGCACCACAACCTGTGGCCCGACCCCGACAGGTTCAACCCCGGCCGGTTTGCCGACCCCAAGTCGATTGACCGGTTTGCCTATCTGCCGTTCGGCGATGGCCCGCGCATCTGCATCGGGGCCAATTTCGCGCTGCAAGAGGCGGTGATCATCCTTGCCACCCTGCTGGCCCGATTCAAATTCTCGTTGGTGCCCGGACGTGCGCCAAAGCCGGTGATGATCCTGACCCTGCGGCCCGAGGGCGGGGTCTGGCTGCAGGTGGAACGGGCCTAGCCGCAGATCCGTTGCAGCGACTGCCATTCGGCATCGGTCAGCACCGGATTGGCCGCGCCCTGATCGGCGGCGCGGGCCTGCTCGGCGCGGTTGCCGGAACTGGGGTGCGTTGACAGATAGTCGGGCAGGTTGCCGTCGATCTTGTCTATCCGGTTGAAAAAGCTGGCAAGCCCAGCCGTTCCGATGCCGGTTTCGGTCAGCAGCCGGTGGGCAAAGGCATCGGCGGCGGCTTCGGCGTCGCGGGTGTAGGCGGCCGACAACAGGTGATCGCCCAGCAGCGCAATCACGAAACCGCCCGACGCATCGCCCAGCAGCAGCGACAATATGCCGGCCGATCCGGCACTGCGGAAGGCCAGCCGGGTCGGGTCGCGGGCCTGCACATGGCCCATCTCATGCGCCAGCACACCGGCGAGTTCGGCCGGGGACCCGGCCTCGTCAAGCAGCCCGCGCAGGATGATCACCTGACCACCCGGGGCGGCAAAGGCGTTGACCATCTCATGATCGAACACCCTAAGCCGCAGGTCATAGCGCAGGTCCTGCCCGGCGATCAGCTGTTGACGCAGGGTTTCCAGCGCCGCCTCGCCCGCCGGCGCGGTGCAGACGATCTCGGAGGACCCGACGTTGCCCAGCGTCAGCGCCACCTGCTCTACCACCGCATCGCCGAACGCCACTTCGCGTTCAGGCGACAGGTTGTTCGCCAACTGGTCCGAAAGGCGCGGCAACAGCACGAACAGGATCAGCCCGATCGCCGCGATGGCCCCCGTCAGCCGCAAGGCAAGACGTCCGTAAGTGCCCCGCCGCGTATCGACCTTGGCCAGACCGGGCGCTGTCGCGCGGACAAAATCCATCATCCCGGGGTCGCTGATCACCAGCCGCGCCGGGTCGCGCGGGGCTTCGTCGTCGGTGTCGGCCACCATCGTCAGGGTCATCTCCCCCGCCTGCCCCGGCAGCAGGCGCAGCCGGTCAAGCGGCCAGATCACGCCCTGGGTGCCCAGCGACGGTCCCTGCAGCCACACCCCCCGCAGATCGCGCGACGGGCTGACGATGACCACATGGCGGGTGGCGGTCAGCCCGTCGAAATAGCTGGCGGCCGCCGGTTGCATCAGAACGCGCCGCCGATATCCAGCGCATCGGCAAAGCCTTCGGCATCGGCGCCCTTGTCATGCTGGCGCTGGCGGATCTTTGACAGCGCTTCAAGGTTGGTGATTGTCAGCGTGCTGGTGAAATGCGCGAGAACCGGCTGGGTGATCAGCGCCATCGTCAGCGCCCCGGCAAAAATCAGCAGCACCAGATACGCCACCACACCGGCAATGATCAGCGCCAGCGGCGGCTCGGCCCCCGACACAAGCCTGTTCTCAAACAGGACAAAGCTGATGCCGCCCAGAATCGCCGCCACCACCCCGACGATGATGGCCACCATCAACCCGCCAAGCAGGTATTGCCCGATCACGGTGCCGGTGCGCGGGGCCGCATCGAACCCGATTTCGGGCCCCAGCCGCTTGTTCCGGGTCAGATAGGCAAAGCCATGCACGCGGAAATAGATCATTCCGACGATCAGCCAGACATAGCCGACAACCCCCAGCAGAATGGCAACCGGCGCGGCCAGCGCCGCGTGGGCGACGGTTGCCAGAACCGCTCCGGCGACGGCTGCCAGCACCAGAAGCCCGAGGCCGATGAAAATATGCTTCATGCTCCGGTAAAGCCTTGTCCAGGAGCCACCCTGCACAAACCGGGCGTCGCCGTAGAACATCCGGTCGGTCAGGTATTTCTCCAGCCGGAACGTCATCAGCGGTGTCAGCAGCCCCAGCGTCAGGATCGACACCACCAGCAACAGGATGGCCCGCCAGACGTAGCCGCCCGCGCCATGGATCATGCCGAACCGGATGCCGCGAAACCGCGTCCGCGCCAGTTTGTAGCGCCGCGCCCGGTAGCCTGCGTAGAAGATCAGGGGCAGCACGGCAAAGAACGTCGCGTAGATCAGCACCAGCTGCGCCAAAACCTCGGCCTCGGTCCGCGGGTTGACGATGAACCGCAGGCCAAGCGCAAACAGCACCAGTTGCACGACTGCCAGATAAACGGCCAGGATGACGACCGAGACGAGGAAGCCCAGAAACTTTTCCAGGCCCGTGCCGGTGTATTCGAACGCATCGCCGTCCAGCCGGGTCGACCCCCAGATATACCGCCGCAACCGGGTCTTGCCCCAGAACCGGTAGATGCCAAGTGTGATCAGCGCCAGCAGGCCGGTGGAAAACGCCAGCCGAAAGATCGGGCCACGTTCGCCGGTGTAGCTGACCCGAGTTGTGCGGGAGGTTGAAAATGTCATGACTAAATCCTGCGCCCGTGAGCCTTCGCCCGGTTCAAATGGTTTTCGGTCAACAATTGCGCCGCGCCGTGTGACCGCCGTGACGCACAATCCTGCGCCCAGATACTTCACCGGCTTGGCCATGAACGCAATCGTCAAGCGTGCCCACCACCCCTGATGTTTGCCGAACGGGCTCCTGCGGCCGGCGTCCCGCTCAGGTAAACCTGTTGTCCCTTGGAAATCCGCGCGGGGCCATGCGGCCTGCGGTGGCCCGTGCGGCCAGCCATTCGGTCAGGTCGGCTTCGGTGCGGGTGCGGCCTGCCGGGTCTTTCCACGACAGCCCGTTCGCCAGCGTGAATGTCGTGGCGTCCGACAACCCGCCGTCCTTGTAGCGCTGCAGGCGTACACCCTTGCCCCGCGCCATTTCCGGCAAGTCGGCCAGCGCGAAGATCAGCAGTTTGCGGTTGTCACCGACCACGGCGACATGATCGCCGGCCACCTTGCGGCAGATCGCGGTCGAGGCCCCCGCCGCCACCGTCAGCACCTGCTTGCCCGCCTTGGTCTGCGCCAGCAGATCGTCCGACAGCACCACGAACCCGTCACCGACCGACGAACAGATCAGCATCCGTTCACCCGGACGGTGAATGATCAGGTCAAGGATCTCGGCTTCGTTCGGCAGATCGATCATCAGCCGCACCGGCTCTCCCATGCCCCGCCCGCCGGGCAGGTTGGCCCCCAGCAGGGTAAAGAACCGGCCATTGCTGGCGATCAGCAGGATCTTGTCGGTCGTCTCGGCATGGAAGGCAAAGCGCGGCCCGTCGCCGTCCTTGAACTTCTGTTCGGCGTCCAGCGGCAGGTGCCCCTTCAGCCCGCGTATCCAGCCCATCTTCGAACAGATGACGGTGATCGGCTCGCGGTCGATCATCGCCTCCATCGGCAGGTCCTCGACGGCGCCCGCCTCGGCCAGCAGGGTGCGGCGCGCGCCCGCCTTGGTCGATTTGCCGAACAGCCGCCGCACCTCTTCCAGATCGGTGCCGATGCGCGCCCATTGCAGCGCCGGATTGGCCAGCAGGTCATCAAGATCGGCGCGTTCGCGCACAAGATGATCACGCTCGCGGATCAGTTCCATTTCCTCAAGCCGGCGCAGGCTGCGCAGCCGCATGTTCAAGATGGCCTCGGCCTGCACGTCCGAAAGCTGTCCCTCCCCGGGCAACGGCGCGCGATAATCCTTTTCCGACGTCGCCCGGACATGGGTCCGGCCCCAGTTTTCGACCATCAGGGCGCGCTTGGGATCGTCATCATAGCGGATGATGTCGATCACCCGGTCAAGGTGCAGGAAGGTCAGCAGGAAGCCTTCCAGAATCTCCAGCCGCGCGTCGATCTTTTCGATCCGATGCTGACTGCGGCGCAGCAGCACATCGCGGCGGTGGTCAAGAAACGCCTGCAACACCTCTTTGAGGCTGCAGACCTTGGGCACCCGGCCGTCGATCAGCACGTTCATGTTCAGCGAAAAGCGGCTTTCCAGATCAGACGCGCGAAACAACTGCCCCATCAGCATGTCAGGCTCGACCGTCCGGCTGCGCGGCTCCAGCACGATGCGCACGTCATCGGCGGATTCGTCGCGCACATCGGCGAGGATGGGAATCTTCTTGGTCTGGATGATGTCGGCCAGTTTCTCGATCAGCCGCGATTTCGGCACCTGAAACGGTATCTCGGTGACGATGATCTGCCACATCCCCCGGCCCAGATCCTCGACATGCCATTTCGCCCGCACCCGGAAACTGCCGCGCCCGGTGCGGTAGGCCTCAAGCACTGTCGCCCGGGTTTCCACCATCACCCCGCCGGTTGGAAAATCCGGGCCCGGGATCAGATCGACCAGCGCCGCATCCGCAAGGTCGGGGTCGTCCAGCATGGCCTTGCAGCCCGAGATCAGTTCATCAAGGTTGTGGGGCGGGATGTTGGTGGCCATGCCCACGGCGATACCGGACGACCCGTTGGCCAGCAGGTTCGGAAAGGCCGCGGGCATCACAACCGGCTCTTCCAGCGTGCCATCATAGTTGGCCCGGAAATCGACGGCGTTCTCGGTCAGCCCGTCCATCAGCGTCTCGGCAATCGCCGTCAGCCGGGCTTCGGTATAGCGGCTGGCCGCCGGGTTATCGCCGTCGATGTTGCCAAAGTTGCCCTGCCCGTCAACCAGCGGGTAGCGGACGTTGAAATCCTGCGCCAGCCGTGCCATCGCGTCGTAGATCGCCACGTCGCCGTGCGGGTGATAGTTGCCCATCACGTCGCCGCTGATCTTGGCCGATTTGCGAAAGGCGCTGGTCGCCGTCAGCCGCAGTTCGCGCATGGCGAACAGGATGCGGCGGTGCACCGGCTTCAGCCCGTCGCGCGCATCGGGCAGCGCGCGGTGCATGATGGTGGACAGCGCGTAGGTCAGATACCGCTCGCCGATCGCGCGGGCCAAAGGCTCGGCAAGGGTGACAGGCTCGGTCTTGGGATCGTCGGGACTATCGGACATGGAAGCTGTCTAATTCGCGCCCCCTGCCCGGTCCAGCCGGAAATGCGCGGGCCGGCGGGGCCAATGGAAATTGGCCACAGATATTCCCTGCACGGCCGGGCGAATACGTGGTAAACACCCGTAGTGGCGTGTGAATCGGTGTGCAACAGTAAAAGGTGAATGATGATAAGGCTGACTGTTTTATTGGGTGCCGGGTTGTTTCTGACCCTTTTGATCGCCGGACAGGACAATGGGCAGATGCGCGACGGGCTGCGCCTCGCCAGTGCCGTGGAAGCGGCCCCGACGCCGCTGCCCGCGGCCACCCCTCTGGCCGTAATACCAGCCGCCGGTCAGGTGACCGAGGTCGTGTTCGTGCCGGCACAGCCCGTGGCACGGGTGGTTGAACCCGCACCCTCGCCCGAACCCGCCGTGGTCGCGGCCAAAACCGCAGCGCCCCCGCCGATTGTCCAATACATCGCGGCCAGATCGGCAAACGTGCGCAGCGGTCCGTCGACCAGCGACCTGATCGTCGGCAATCTGCGGACCGGCGAAGCGGTTCTGGTGGTGCCGCAGGACGATCCGGTTCAGGGCTGGAGCCGGATCCGCATCGAAGGCGATGGCATCGAGGGCTACGTCGCCTCTCGTCTGCTGACAGATATCGAGCCTGCGACAGAGTAACCTGCCGGTTTGCATCCTGCGCCGCTTCGCCCTACCAAGGGCGGCGACACAGACAGGGCGCACCGATGGCAGGCAAGTCGATATTGATCACCGGGTGTTCGTCGGGCATCGGGCTTGATGCGGCCCGGGGGCTGGCCGCGCGCGGATGGCGGGTGTTCGCCACCTGCCGCCAACAGCCCGACTGCGACCGCCTGACGGCCGAAGGGCTGGAAAGCTTTGTGCTCGACTATGCCGACGAGGCCAGCATCACGGCCGCGGTGGCCGAAGTGCGCACCCGCACCGGTGGCACGCTGGATGCGCTGTTCAACAACGGCGCGTTCGCCTGCCCGGGCGCTGTCGAAGACCTGCCGCGCGGCGCGTTGCGGGCGATTTTCGAGGTCAACCTGTTCGGCTATCACGATCTGACCCGCCAGGTCATTCCGATGATGCGGGCGCAGGGTCACGGCAGGATCATCAACTGCTCGTCGGTGTTGGGGCTGGTGGGGGTCAAATGGCGGGGGGCCTACGTGGCGACAAAATTCGCCATGGAAGGACTGACCGACGTTTTGCGCATCGAGATGGCCGAAACCGGCATAAAGGTGATCCTGATCGAGCCGGGCCCGATCGGCACTCGCATCCGCGTCAATGCCATTCCGCACTTCGAACGCTGGATCGACTGGCAGAATTCGGCGCGGGCCGAGCAATACAAAGCGCTGCTTGACCGGCTGTATACCAGTCGGGGACCGGACAGGTTCGAGTTGCCCCCATCCGCCGTCACCGCCAAACTGATCAGCGCGCTGGAATCTCCGCGCCCCGCCGCGCGCTATTTCGTGACGACGCCGACCTATATCAGCAATCTGGCGCGTCGCCTGCTGCCGACCTGGGCGCTCGATCACGTCTTGTCGCGCGGGTAGGGCTTCGCTTTTTGGCGGAAGCCGCCTAGATGATGCTGAACAGGGGGACAGGACCATGCTGCAGAACGACCCGATTTTCATTCTTGCCGTGCTGGCTTGCCTTGTGGTGTTGGTGATCCTGATGGTGGGCATCGGCGGCTTTGCCCGTGGCGGCGAGTTCCACGCCAAACATTCCAACCGCCTGATGCGCTACCGCATCGCGGCGCAGGCTGTTGCGGTGATTCTGATCGTGGGCTTTGCCTGGCTGCGCAGTGGAGGCGGCAACTGATGGTTATTCTGTCGAAAATCTACACCAAGACCGGGGACGCCGGCGAAACCGCCCTCGGCAACGGCGTGCGGGTGGCCAAGAACTCGGCCCGGGTGTCGGCCTATGGCACTGTCGATGAAACCAACGCGACGGTCGGCATGGCGCGCCTGCATGCGACGGGCGATCTTGACGCGGCGCTGCAGCGCATCTCGAACGACCTGTTCGATCTTGGTGCCGACCTGTGCACCCCGGACATGCATCTGGACGCCGATGCGAAATACCCGCCGCTGCGGATGATCGCGGCGCAGGTGCTGCGGCTGGAGTCGGAAATCGACGCGATGAATGACCGCCTGACGCCGCTGCGCAGCTTTATCCTGCCCGGCGGCTCGGCGGTGGCCGCCTACCTGCACCTGTGCCGCACGGTCTGTCGGCGCGCCGAACGCCTGGTGGTCGAGCTTGCGCAGGTCGAACCGGTGAACACCGACGCGACCAAATACCTCAACCGGTTGTCGGACTGGTTCTTTGTCGCCGGGCGCATCGCCAACAACGACGGAGCCGATGACGTGCTCTGGGTGCCCGGCCTGACCCGCGGCTCCTGAGGAACGCGACATCCTGCCCCACTGACCTGTCGCATTTGGTCTGTTCGGAACCGGCCCGACGCGGTAACAGCAAGATTACAAGGTGGGCGGCCCTGACGGGCCCAGATAGGGGATTTGCGCCGATGAAGGTTCTGGTGCCTGTCAAACGGGTGATCGACTATAACGTCAAGGTTCGCGTCAAGGCGGATGGATCGGGCGTCGACCTCGCCAACGTCAAGATGTCGATGAACCCGTTTGACGAAATCGCCGTCGAAGAGGCGATCCGTCTGCGGGAAAAAGGGGTTGCGACCGAGGTGGTGGTGGTGTCGATCGGCGTCAAGCAGGCGCAGGAAACCCTGCGGACCGCGCTGGCGATGGGGGCGGACCGCGCCATCCTGATCGAGGCGACCGACACCGTCCAGACCGATATCGAGCCGTTGGCGGTCGCCAAGCTGCTGGCCGCCGTGGTACGCGAAGAGGCGCCGGGCATTGTTCTGTGTGGCAAGCAGGCCATCGACAATGACATGAACGCCACCGGGCAGATGCTGTCGGCGCTGCTGGGCTGGTCGCAGGCGACCTTTGTTTCTGAACTGGTCATCGCGGGGGATGTGGCCACTGTGACGCGCGAAGTGGACGGCGGGCTGCAGTCGATCACGGTAAAGATGCCGGCCATCGTGACGGTCGACCTGCGCCTGAATGAACCGCGCTATGCCTCGTTGCCCAACATCATGAAGGCCAAGGCCAAGCCTCTGGCGCTGAAAACGCCCGCCGACTATGGCGTCGATGTCAGTCCGCGGCTGACGATCGTGAAAACTGTCGAGCCGGCAGGGCGCAAGGCGGGGGTCAAGGTGGCTTCGGTTGACGAACTGATTGCGAAACTCAAAGACGAAGCGGGGGTGATCTGATGGCCGTTCTTCTGCTTGCCGAAGTGATCAATGGCCAGTTGGCCACGGATTCGACCGCCAAGACCCTGAGCGCCGTCAAGGCCCTGGGTGACGTGACAGTGCTGATCGCCGGTGCGGGCGGCGATGCCGCCGCAGCCGAGGCCGCCGGGCTGCAGGGTGTCAGCAAGGTGCTGTTCGCCGGTGACCACGTCTATTGTCACGGCATGGCCGAACCGACTGCGGCGCTTGTGGTCGCGATGGCCGGCCCGTTCGATCATATCGTCGCCGCCTCGACCGCCTTTGCCAAGAGCGTGCTGCCGCGTGTGGCGGCCCTGCTGGACGTCATGGTGCTGTCGGATGTGATCGGCGTGGTGGACGCATCGACCTTTGAGCGCCCGATCTATGCGGGCAATGCGGTGCAGACCGTGACCTCGGCCGACGCCAAGAAGGTGATGACGATCCGCACCGCGACGTTCGACGCTGTCGGCATCGGAGCCGCTGCACCGGTCGAGAACGTGGCAATGGCGGCCGATGGCAGCCTGTCGACCTGGGTCGAAGACCGGGTTGCAGCCACCGACCGCCCCGAACTGACCAGTGCGGGCATCGTGGTGTCGGGGGGGCGTGGCGTCGGATCGAAGGACAGCTTTGATCTGATCGAGGGCCTGGCTGACAAACTCGGCGCCGCCGTGGGTGCCAGCCGCGCCGCCGTCGACAGCGGTTATGCCCCGAACGACTGGCAGGTTGGGCAGACCGGCAAAGTCGTTGCCCCCGATCTGTATGTGGCTGTCGGCATTTCCGGCGCGATCCAGCATCTGGCGGGCATGAAGGACAGCAAGGTTATCGTCGCCATCAACAAGGACGACGAGGCCCCGATCTTTCAGGTCGCCGATTACGGTCTGGTGGCCGATCTGTTCGTGGCTGTGCCGGAGTTGATCGAAAAGCTGTAGAGCGGCAACACTGCGCGCACCCCCGGCGGGCATCCCAACGGGTGCCCGTCGGCGTCACATCAGCCGCGACACCGCCGGCGTCAGCGCCCGCGCCACCTCGATATGCACCGCAGCACCCGGCATCTCGGCTGCCGCAGGGGCTTCGAGCGGGCCAAAACTCATGCCCGCCAGACCCTGCGCCCTGGCCTGCAGCGAACTGACCACCTCGACATAGGCGCGGGCCTTGGGGCGGATGGCCGCCACCATACCGGCATCGACCAGCACCGGATCGGACCGCAGCGATGCCTGCTGGCCCTGCGCCGGGGCGTGATCCGCCATCCACAGCAACACACCGCGCCCCGGCAGACGGCCCAGCAATTGCGACATGCGATCCACCCAGACCGCCCGCAACTCGGCCGCCACAAGATCGAACCGCTCGGCCGAGGTCGCCCGCAACGTGGTCAGCATGTGGCGCGTGAAGTGGAACTCGGTAAAGTCGACGTCGCGATAAATTGACTTCAACAGCGGCGTTGCATGCAGAAACCGGTCGTTGCGGCGCGGATGCACGGCGTAATAGCGGTTCGACAGATTATGCGCCCCGACAATCTGCACGACGGTCACCTCGGCCTCGGCGGCCACCTCCATCACGCCGGGCTCGTTCAGATAGACATCCAGCCCGGCGTTGATGCAGCCCAGGTTGACCACCGGCAGCCCCATGGCCGTCTCGACCAGCGCCGGATAAGGCTGTGCAAGGTATTTGCCATAAGTCTCGGTTCCGCCGAGAACGGCAATATACGGCCGGTCGAGCGCCCGCCTCGGGCCCCGGAACAGCAGCCTTGACGTGCCATACCGGCACGGAAAATAGTCCAGGGCACCGCTGCCCTGAAAAGCATAGGCCATACCACCCACCCACATAAGTTTCACACCCGTCGATCAGGCTGCCCGACAAGCCTTTCGAATTGGCTAAACTGCGCATTCGCACAAAATCCTTCGGACTTTGCCGCGACGCAGCAGGGTTGCACAGGGTCTGCTGCCCGGCCTAAGGTGCGCTGCAACCGCAGGAGCATATCGCATGGAAATCCGGACCATCGGCATTGTCGGCGCGGGGCAGATGGGCAACGGCATCGCGCATGTCTGTGCGCTTGCGGGCTACGACGTGCTGCTGAACGACATCTCGCAAGACAACCTTGACACGGCGATTGCCCTGATCGACCGTAACATCGAGCGGCAGGTTTCCCGCGGCCGCACCACGCCCGAGGCCAAGGCAGAGGCTATGGGGCGTATCCGCACCACCTTGAGCCTGCCCGATCTGGGCCAGACCGATCTGGTGATCGAAGCCGCGACAGAGCGCGAAACCGTCAAGCAGGGCATCTTCGACACGCTGCTGCCCCACCTGTTGCCGCACACGATCCTGACGTCGAACACCTCGTCGATCTCGATCACGCGGCTGGCCAGCCGCACCGACCGGCCCGAGAAATTCATGGGCTTCCACTTCATGAATCCGGTGCCGGTCATGCAACTGGTCGAGCTGATCCGGGGCATCGCGACCGACGCCGAGACGTTTCAGGCCTGCCTTGCAGTGGTCGAAAGGCTGGGCAAGACAGCGGCGACCGCCGAGGATTTTCCGGCCTTCATCGTCAACCGCATCCTGATGCCGATGATCAACGAGGCGGTCTACACGCTGTATGAAGGCGTCGGCAACGTGAAGTCGATCGACGAATCGCTGAAGCTTGGGGCCAATCACCCGATGGGGCCGCTGGAGCTGGCCGATTTCATCGGGCTCGATACCTGCCTTGCCATCATGAACGTGCTGCATGACGGGTTGGCCGACACGAAATACCGTCCCTGCCCGTTGCTGACCAAATACGTCGAAGCGGGCTGGCTGGGCCGAAAAACCCAGCGCGGGTTTTACGATTACCGGGGCGACGTGCCGGTGCCGACCCGTTAGATCTTGTGGCGCAGGTCCAGCGTGTGCTGGCGCAGCCAGGCCAGGAAGCCGCGCGGATTGCCGTCCCAGTCGTTCAGCACGTCGGCCGAAATCGGCTCGCCGATGACCGGGCGCTGCGGCTTGAACAGGCTGCGCTTGATCTCATACAGCAGCAAGCCCTGCCGCAGCGTGGCCGACACCAGATTGGCGATCTGATAGATCCGAGAGTTCTGCCCGGTAAAATAGATCGGCAGGATTGTCGCGCCCGAGCGGTGAATCATCTTGTGGGTGAATACGTTCCACTCCGCTTCGACTGCCGTGCCGAACCACGTCTCGGAACACGCCACGCGCCCGGCCGGAAACAGGATGATCACGCCGCCCCGTTTCAGATGTTCCATCGTCAGGGTCCGCATCTCGAGCCCCAGTTCGCGCGAGTTTGCCTCGTGCGGGAACGGCACCGGAATCATGAACTCTTCAACTTCGGGAATGCCGGTCAGCAGCGACCGCGTCAGAATCCGGAAATCCGGGCGCACGCGGTTGACCAGTTCGGCCATGATCATGCCATCGACCAGCCCCGAGGGATGGTTGGCCACCACCACAACCGGACCGGTTGCGGGAATGCGGGCAATCTCGGCGGCCGGGGTATCGATTCGGATCCCCATGTGCCGCAGCGCCTTGGGCCAGAACGGCGAGCCGTGGGGCGCGCCCGACTTCTCGAACGACCGGATCAGCATCAGCAACTGCACCTTGGCCGTCAGCCATTCGATCAGCCGGATCGACCCCGCCTTGAACGGATTCTTGAAGGTTCCGGCATAGGACAGCCGGCTCATGTCATATTTGCGCGGCTTCGACGCGAGGGCGGGCTTGGTCACACGCTGGGTCTGCGGGGTGTCGGTCACGAAGCGTCAGCCTTTTGATTCGCAGCGCGTCAGTAGTCTTCGCCAAACCGGTTGGCTACCAGCGCCTCCAGCGCACGGGCAAGCAGTTCGGCCTGCTGACCGCTGGTCTGTACCTCAATAGAACTTCCGCGCGAAGCTGCCAACATCAAAAGGCCCATGATGCTGTCGCCCGACACCGTCAGGCCGTCTTTTGTGACCGTCGCACTGGCCTCGAACGACTCGACGACTTCTACGAATTGGGCAGATGCCCGGGCGTGCAGCCCCTTTTCGTTGACAATCCGCAGGGTCAACGCCGGTCCGGGCGTCACGCGCCGCCACCAAGATCGAGGCTATTGATATACTTCCGGCCCGCATCCAGTGCGGCCGCCACCGCTTCGGGCACCTGCAGATCGCGCGATTTCGCCAGTTTGATCAACATCGGCAAGTTGGCCCCATAAACGATCCGGCGCTCGGGCCCCCCTGCACAGGCCATAAGAGACAGATTCGAAGGTGAACCGCCGAACATGTCGGTGACCACAACCACCCCATCGCCCTGATCCACCTCATTCGCCGCAATGCAGATTTCGGCCTGTTTGCTGGCGCGGTCGTGATCATCCTCGATCGCGATGGCGCGCATGGCCTGCTGCGGTCCGACCACATGTTCGACCGCCGAGAGATACTCTCGCGCCAATCCGCCATGTGCCACGATCACGATTCCGATCACGCGCCTTTTACCCCGATACCGGTGGCTGTGATGCCACTTTGCGTTCCAGTTCCAGATGCCGTTTTGACACCGCCCAGCCGGCTTCTGCAAGCACCTTGCCCAGTTTTTCCGCGACAGCAACAGACCTGTGTTGCCCGCCGGTGCAGCCGAACCCGATCGACAGATGCGCCTTGCCCTCGGCCTCATGGGCTGGAAGAAGCATTTCGATCAGCCCCTGCAACCGCAAGAAGAACTCGGCAAACCGCGGGTCGGCCTCGACATGGGCCACCACGGCCGGGTCTCGCCCGTCCAGTGCCCGGAGCGCCGGCACCCAATGCGGATTCGCCAGAAACCGGCAGTCGAACACCATGTCCAACCCGCGCGGCAGCCCGCGCTTGTAGCTGAACGACTGCACCGACACCGCCAGATGCGGCGCGGTTCCGCCGTCGAACCATTGCACGATTTCTGCCTTCAGATCATGCGGCGACATGCCGGTGGTGTCGATCACATGATCAGCCCGCACCCGGATCGGCGCCAGCAGGTCGATCTCGCGGTCGATGCCGATCTCGGGCGTTTCCGAGGGCGCCATCGGATGCCGCCGCCGGGTTTCGCTGTAGCGCCGCACCAGTTCGGCCGGGGCACAGTCAAGATACAACAGCTCGAGCCAGACCCGGGGGTCGCGCGTCAACTGGTCGATCAGTTCGATCAGCGCCGAAGCGGCAAAATCGCGGTTTCGGACATCAAGGCCCAGGGCAATCGGGCGTCCCAGCGGCGGTCCGTCGGTCAGCCGGGGCACCAGGCCAAGCGGCAGGTTGTTGATCGCCTGCCAGCCCAGATCCTCCAGCGCATGGATCGCCGTCGATCGTCCGGCCCCTGACGGCCCGGTGATCAGGACCAGCCGATGGTCCTCCGTCTGTTCGATATCCTGCTGCATTCCGGTGCTTGCGATGCTCCTCTGAGCGACTGTCAGGCAGATCTGCCGTTGGTCAGATGGCACAGTAACCCATAGGCGAAATGGGCATGCAGCGACCCCAGCACAAGATCAACCGTCGTGCCCAGAATGTCCATGTTGCGTCGCGGCGGCAAACGCTCGGTCTCGATCTGCGACAAGTCCGCAACCAGAACGAGGCGGGCCGTGCCGACCGATGGCGCGTGCAAAATGCCGATGCCCCGCGCCTCGATCAGACCGCGCAGCGCATCGGAACATCGGGCAACAACCGCTTCGCCTTCGGTAAAAAGCTCGGTCCTGTCGTCCGCCACCAGATCGGCCCCAAGCGCCATCAGATGCAGCGCGAGGCCCGACTTGCCCGCCCCGGAAGGCCCGAGAATCAGCAATCCGCGTCCCCCCACCGCCACGCAGCTTGCGTGAATCGTCCGGATCACACCGGAAGGCCGACGACGAATCGCGCGCCGAGCGGTTCGGACGTGATGTCGGCGTTGGTCGGGCGAATGTTTTCGGCCCAGATCACGCCGCCATGCGCCTCGACGATCTGCTTGCTTATCGCGAGTCCGAGACCCGAGTGGTTGCCGAAATCGGTCACGGGGCGTTCGGAATAGAACCGCTTGAATACCTTTTCCAGCGCCTGTTCGGGAATGCCCGGACCGGTATCCTCGACCACCACCAGAACCCGGTTTTCCCGCCGCCGCGCCCAGACCCGCACCGCATCGCCGTCTTCGCAGAACGACACAGCATTGGTGATAAGGTTGACAAATACCTGCGCCAGCCGCGCCTCCAGCCCCCGGGTCATGATCTGTTCGGGGGGGAAGTCGATGATGAAATCAACGCCCTTGGACCGGGCCTGCGCACCGAGGTATTCGGTCAGATTGCTGAGCGTCCTCGACAGGTTGAACTCTTCTTCCTCTTCCTTGACCAGTTCGCTGTCCAGCCGCGAGGCGTTCGAAATGTCGCTGACCAGCCGGTCAAGCCGCCGCACATCGTGTTCGATCACATCCAGCAGCTTGTCGCGCTGATCGTCGCGTCTGGCCACCCGCAGCGTGCCGACGGCCGAGCGCAGGCTGGCGAGCGGGTTCTTGATTTCGTGGCTGACGTCGGCGGCGAACTGTTCGTTGGCGTCGATGCGGTCATAGAGCGCCGCCACCATGCCGCGCATCGCCACCGACAGGCGACCGATCTCGTCAGGACGCGCGGCGAGGTCGGGAATGCGCACCCGCCCCGGTGCCATCTTGCGCGCATCGCGGTCGCGGCCGAGTTCCGCCGCCGCCGCCAGATCCGACAGCGGATTGGCGATGGTCGAGGCCAGGACGAGGCTCAGACCGATCGACACCAGCAGTGCTATCACGAACATTTGCAGGATTTGCTCGCGCTCATACCGCACCAGACGGTCAATCTCGCCCTCGGCTGAGGTGAGGGCCACCACGCCCAGAACTTCGCCCATGTGCCAGATCGGTGAGGCAACCGAAAACTGGGCGCCACCCGCGGGCGCCTGACCGGTGTTCACCGCCGTCTCGCCAGCCTTGGCTTTGGCGAACAGACTGCGCGCCGCACCCTCGCCATCTACCTGCACCGCCGTGTCGGGTTTCGCGTTCAGCAGCCCCGAGACCCCGTCCCAGATCGCATTCAGAAAGTCGGTGATCAGCGTTGACCGCCGGTTGCTGTCGACAGGATCGACCAGCGCGGCTCCCACGCCCGAACCGATCAGCGCCCCGTAGGCGTCGAACACAAACACCTCGACCCCCGGCCCGATGTCGATCTGCGCCAGCCGCGCCTTCATCGCCTCGACCGGCAGCGCGGTGATGGCTCCGTCAGTGGCAAGACCGGCCTCGAACACATCGGCCACCAGCCGTGCCTCGCTGACCAGACCCTGTTCGCGCTGCAGCACCAGACTGTCGCGGAACGGATTGAGAAACAGCACCCCCGCCACCAGCACGACCAGCGCCATCAGGTTGAAGATGATGATCTTGCGCGCCAGCGGCGACCGGTTGAGCGAGACGATGCCCCGCCGTCCCCGGCTTTCATGCAACGACGGATCGGCCACCGCATCGGGCGACACCCAGTCTTCGCCCAGCAGGACATCGCCTTGTTTCGAGGGTCGGTCGGACATGGTGATCTGCGGGATCGCTGTCATTCTTCGTTGTAGCGGTAGCCGATGCCATACAGCGTCTCGATGGCCGAAAACTCTTCGTCCACCGCCCGCATTTTCTTGCGCAGCCGCTTGATATGGCTGTCGATCGTGCGGTCATCGACATAGACCTGATCGTCGTAGGCCACATCCATCAGCTGATCGCGCGATTTGACGAAACCGGGCCGCTGCGCCAGCGCCTGCAGCAGCATGAATTCGGTCACCGTCAGCGAGACGTCCATGCCCTTCCACGACACCGAATGACGCAGCGGGTCCATCCGCAACTGGCCACGCTCCATGATCTTGGTCTCTTCCGTGACCGCAACCTCGCCGGTGACGATGGCATCCTGACGCCGCAGCAGGGCACGGATGCGTTCGACCAGCAGGCGCTGACTGAACGGTTTCTTGACATAATCGTCGGCGCCCATACGCAGACCGAGCACCTCGTCGATCTCGTCATCCTTTGAAGTCAGGAAGATCACCGGCATCGTGGTTTTCAGCCGCAGGCGCTGCAGCAGGTCCATCCCATCCATCCGCGGCATCTTGATATCCAGCACGGCCATGTCAGGCATCCGGCGGTTGAAGGCATCCAGTGCCGACTGTCCGTCGTTGAACGTCTCTACCTCGAAGCCTTCGGCTTCGAGAGTCATCGACACCGACGTCAGGATGTTCCTGTCGTCGTCCACAAGGGCGATCCTTGCCATGTTGGGCTATCCTATTCTGCTCGGTTTGCCTGATTTTTGCCACATGATCAGTTTTTTACCCCAAGGAATCAACTGTTTTCGCGAATCACCCACGTCTTGAGACTCCATTGACGGCGAAATTCGCAAAGGAATGACTAATTTGCCGCAGTCGCCCAATCATCGGGCTATTGGTTGCGCTAACCTGCCGATGGTTGCGCTAACTGTGGGATTGCCCACTATTCTGGTTTCTAAACATCATGTTATGGTGATCCAACGCCGCAAGATCGACACCGCAGCGCTTGGCATCCCCGGCCCGGATGCCCCCCTTTCATATCGCGCCATTGCCCAGATGGCACCGGAGTTTGCAGGATGACGATCGGACGGGTGAACCCGCGACAGACGCTTGCAGCACAGGGCATGACCGGCTTGGGTCGCGTCTCCTACAACCAACTGGAACCGGCCTTGGTCGAGGCGGCTGTGGCGCGTGGCGAGGGGCATCTGGGGCACGGCGGGGCGTTCCTGTGCGAGACCGGGCAGTTCACCGGGCGCTCTCCGAAAGACAAGTTCGTCGTGCGCTCGGCCCTGGTCGAAGACACGATCTGGTGGGACAACAACGCGCCGATGGCCCCCGATGCGTTTGACCGGCTGCATGCCGACATGCTGGCGCACATGCAGGGGCGTGATTATTTCGTGCAAGACCTGTTCGCGGGGGCCGATCCGGCGCTGCGGCTGGATGTGCGGGTGGTGGCGGAATTGGCCTGGCACGGGTTGTTCATCCGGCACCTGCTGCGCCGCCCGACGCCCGACGAGGTCGACAGCTTTGTGCCCCAATGGACCATCATCAATTGCCCGAGTTTCACGGCCGACCCCGCGCGCCACGGCTGCCGCAGTTCGACGGTGATCGTGCTGAATTTCGACAAGCGCCTGATCCTGATCGCCAATACCGCCTATGCGGGCGAGAACAAGAAATCGGTGTTCACGCTGCTGAACTACCTGCTGCCCGAACAGGGCGTGATGCCGATGCACTGCTCGGCCAACCACGCGCCGGGCAATCCCGACGAGACGGCGGTGTTCTTTGGCCTTTCCGGCACGGGCAAGACCACGCTGTCTGCCGCGCCCGACCGGACCTTGATCGGGGATGACGAGCATGGCTGGTCCGATCGCGGCACCTTCAACTTCGAGGGGGGCTGTTACGCCAAGACCATCAACCTGTCTGCCGAAGCCGAGCCGGAAATCCATGCCACCACCTCGCGGTTCGGCACGGTGGTCGAGAATGTGGTCTATGACCCCGAGACGTTCGAGATCGACTTTGACGATGACAGCCTGACCGCCAACACCCGCTGCGCCTATCCGCTGGAGGCAATCTCGAATGCCTCGGCCTCCGGGTTGGGCGGGCATCCCAAACACGTCATCATGCTGACCTGCGATGCGTTCGGGGTGCTGCCCCCCATCGCGCGATTGTCGCCGGCGCAGGCGATGTATCACTTTCTGTCGGGCTTCACCTCGAAGGTCGCAGGCACCGAGCGGGGCGTGACAGAGCCGACGCCGACCTTCAGCACCTGTTTCGGCGCACCCTTCATGCCGCGCCGCCCCGAAGAATACGGCAAGCTGTTGCAGGCCAAGATCGCGCGGCATGGCGTGACCTGCTGGCTGGTCAACACCGGCTGGACGGGCGGAGCCTACGGCACCGGGCGGCGAATGCCGATCCGGGCGACACGCGCGCTGTTGTCGGCGGCCTTGGACGGGTCGTTGGGGACGGGGACGTTCCGGCGGGATCCGAACTTCGGGTTCGAGGTGCCTGTGGCGATGCCGGGCGTCGATCAGGGCCTGCTGGACCCGCGCGGCACCTGGGCCGAGGGGGCCGATTATGACCGGCAGGCCGCGCGACTGGTGCAGATGTTTGCCGAGAATTTCGACCGATACCTGCCCTTCATCAACGCCGATGTGAAGGCGGCGGCGATCGGCTAAAGGCTCAACGCCTGCCGGATCAGATTGAGCCCGGTGACCACCAGCAACCCTTGCGTCCATCGGCGGAACCGGTGCTGGTTCAGCCGGTCTCCGATCCGGACCCCCAGTTGCTGGCCGAAAAAGGCCGGAATAACCAGCGCCGCCGAAAACGCCAGCGCCGTCGGGTTGGCGAGGCCCGTCTGAAGATGCGCCGACAGCAACGCGATCGAACCGATCAGGAAAACAACGCCCTGCACCCGGATCGTCTCGACCTTCGATACCCCCGTCGACAGCAGATAAACCAGCAGCGGCGGACCCCAGATGCCCGAAATGCCGCCATAAAGCCCCCCGATCACCCCAAGCCCCCACTCGGCACGGGCCCGGTGGTCAAGATGCAGCGCCAGATTGCGCCCGGCCAATTGCAGGGCGGCAAAGATCGTGATCGGCACGCCAAGCATCAGCAAGAACATCATCTGCGGAATGGAATCCGCGAATTGGGCTGAAATGCCGATGAACACCACGGTTCCGATCAGAAAGCGGTGATAGGCTTTCGCCGTGGCGACAGCGGCGGCAAAGCCCTGACGGAAGGCCTGGGTCAGGTTGGTGAACAGTGTCGGCAAGATCAGCCCGATCAAAGCCAGATCGGGTGGCAAAAAGGCAGAAAACGCCGAGATCATGATCATCGGCATGGCAAAACCGACGGCGCCTTTGACAAAACCGGCAAAGGCGGTCACGGCCAGCGCCGCCGCAAATGCCGGCAAGGTCAGGCCCGCCATCAGGAATTCCATGCCCACGCTCCCACCGTTCAGGCCGTTGTAACCGGGCGGGGTGCACGGCGCATTCGCAAAACGCCTGCGACATTTTAAGTCCTTAATGCACCCGCCGGTGAATTATTGTTGCGCTGCAGCTGCACGCAGGTTACGCCTTCGCAGGTGCAGAATCTTACGGAGGCGACCTTGCCGCATGATGGACAAACGCTTGCTCCGCAGCTGATGGGCGACATCGACGCGGCGCTGGCCGAGGTGGAGGCGCTGTTGGACCGCGCGCTGCACACGCTGCGGGTGCTGGTCTCGGATCAGGGACGCATTGCCGCCAAGTTGCTGGAAACGCACCAGTTTGCGGCGCATGGGGTGGCCTGGCTTGCCACCTGCGTCGAGGCACTGCGGCAGCAGCGCGGCTGGGCGCTCCGGCTGCAAGAGACCGGGGCGTTCGGCCCGATGGAGGGATTGATCCTGCAGATCGGGTTCGGGGAATACCTGTCGCAGATCGCGGGCGGCATCCCGATGAGCCAAGGCGAAATCTTGCGGCTGGCCGATCTCGGCGTGTCGTGGCAACCCGACGCGGCCGCGCTGCGGGTGATGGCGGGCAACACCGATGCCGCGCGGATGGCGCTGGTGGCCCTGATGCGCGACCATGTGGGCGCCACGTTCGGCGCCTCGGGACTGGACAACGAGCTGGAAATGATCCGCGACCAGTTCCGCCGCTTTGCCAATGATCAGGTGGTGCCCCATGCCCACGGCTGGCACCTGCGTGATGAGCTTATCCCGATGTCGGTGATCGACGGGCTGGCTGATCTGGGCGTGTTCGGCCTGACGATACCCGAAGAGTTCGGCGGTTACGGCATGTCGAAAACCTCGATGGTGGTGGTGTCGGAAGAGCTGTCGCGCGGCTATATCGGTGTCGGCTCTCTTGGCACGCGGACCGAGATTGCGGCGGAACTGATCCTTTGCGGCGGGACAGAGGCGCAAAAGGCCGAATGGCTGCCGAAACTCGCCAGCGGAGAGATTCTGCCAACGGCGGTGTTCACCGAACCCGATACCGGGTCTGACCTCGGCTCGCTGCGCACGCGGGCGGTGCGGGCCGGCGACGACTGGCAGGTGACGGGCAACAAGACCTGGATCACCCACGCCGCGCGCACGCATGTCATGACCCTTCTCGCCCGGACCGATCCGGACACCACCGACTACAAGGGCCTGTCGATGTTTCTGGCGGTCAAGCAACCGGGCACCGATGTCGACCCGTTTCCGACCCCGGGAATGACCGGGGGCGAGATCGGTGTTCTGGGCTACCGCGGCATGAAGGAATATGAACTGGCGTTCGACGGCTTTGCGGTGGCCGGAGAGAACCTGCTGGGCGGCGTGCCCGGTCAGGGCTTCAAGCAGTTGATGCAGACGTTCGAATCTGCCCGCATCCAGACCGCCGCCCGCGCCGTTGGTGTGGCGCAATCGGCGCTGGAATCAGGCATGCGCTATGCCACCGACCGCAAGCAGTTCGGCAAGCCGCTGATCACCTTTCCGCGTGTTGCGGGCAAACTGGCGATGATGGCGGTCGAGATCATGATCGCGCGGCAGTTGACCTATTTCAGTGCGGCGCAAAAAGATGCGGGGCGCCGCTGCGATCTTGAGGCCGGGATGGCCAAGCTGCTGGCGGCGCGGGTGGCCTGGGCGGCGGCGGACAATGCGCTGCAAATCCACGGCGGCAACGGCTTTGCGCTGGAATATCCGATCAGCCGCATCCTGTGCGATGCGCGCATCCTGAACATCTTCGAGGGTGCCGCCGAAATTCAGGCCCAGGTGATTGCGCGGCGCCTGCTTGACTAGGCCCCGCCCCGCGACGGACGCGGCACGCCCAGACGGTGCGGCAGGCGACCCGAGATCAGCCAGGCAATGCCAAGCCCCAGCCCTGCCGCCGCAAAGACCCCCGGCAGCGGGGCCACCAGCAGCACCAGCCAGGCGGCTCCGGGCGTCAGGATGCCCGATACGTCGCGAAAGCTGGAGTAGACCGCCGACATCTCGGTCCGCTCGGAAGGCTTGACGGCCATCAGGAACGGCAACCCGCCGACGACGTCCAGAAACACCAGGAACACCGACGCCCCCGCCATGAACAGCACCGCCGCCCAAGGGATCGGCGACGCGAGGGCCGAGGCGACAAACAGCGCGGCGCACGCCCCGAACCCCAGCCGCACCGCCGCCCGCACCGAATGACGGCGCATGCCGCGCAGCATGTAGGGCGAGGTGAACAGCAGCGCGTTGGTGATCGACAGCGCAATGCCCCCCACCTTGTCGCCCAGTCCCGCCTCGATGCAGAAAATCGGCAGATAGACGACATACACCCACCAGCCGCAGGATCGCATCACGGCAAACAGCCAGCCGGCAATCAGCCTTGGCTGCCGGAAGAACCGGGCAAGATAGCCCAGCGGGTTGATCGCCGGGCCCTTGGCGCGGGTGATCTGACGTCCGTTGCCCAGCCGCAGCACCCAGAACGCCACCAGCAGCGCCACCGCGAACGCCCCCGCCAGCAGGAACGGGGCCGGTTCCCAGACCGACCGCAGCCAGACACCCAGCATCGGCCCGATCGCCCACGAGGACGCGGCGTAGACCATCTGCATCGACTGGCTTCGCCCCAGATCGGCGCGGGGGATATAGTCAAGCACATAGGCGTTGAAGCAGACAAACGTGGTGGCCGTCGCCAGCGCGTTGCAGATCATGGCCGCCACGGTGGCTGTCGGCCCGCCGATGATCGCCAGCACCGTCCCGACAAGATACAGCCCGCCCCCCGCCGTGAACGCCCAGCGGCGCGGGATCAGACGGGTGGCCCAAGGCACCATCAGCCCCCAGATCAGGGCAATGATCCCGGCCACGAAATAGGCCAGCGATGTCGTCTCGGCATCCCCTAGGGCGGCATAGACCGTCAGCGGCATGGCCGAGATCAGCGTGCCGCGCACGGCCGCCTCAAGACCCGCGAGCAGGGCGAAATGCTGGACCTTCGGGGTCGGCGTGTGTTTCAGGTGCAGGGGCAGGTCGTGCATCGCCATGATCGGCCCACTTGGCTCGCAGGGTCGCCGCCGGTCTGCGCCGGGGGCGACATGCCCATTCCATGAGCGACTTTCAAACGCCCGACAACAGGCTCGCCAGCCGAGCGCGCGCCTCGGGCAGGGGCGCGTCGCCAAGCCCGCGCTGCAGGAAATGCCCCGTCACCGCCAGCCCCTGGGCAAGCTCTGCCGCCGTCCCCATGCCCTGCCCCATCAGCACGCCGGGCAAGGGCAGCAACCGTGCAGCCCAGTCTCCGGCCCCGGCGCGGCTGACAGCGCGGCCGCTCTTCGGGCTGACATAGACCAGATCGTCACGACTGCCCGTCACCGCGCAGGTGGCCAGATCGAGGCCAAAGCCCAACTCCTCCAGCAGCGCCAGTTCCCAGCGCAGATACCGGGCAGGCCACCCCGGATCGGCCTGCAACGCATCCAGCAGCGCCACCGTCAGCGCATAGATGGCCGGGTGCGGGCTGCGTTCGGGCAGGGCCAGGCGCAGCAGCGCGCAGATCGCATTCAGCCCCGCCAGCGCAAGACGGTCGGCCAGAACTCCGGCGCGCGACTGCAGGGGTTCGACGGTGAAGGCACCGATGTGATCCTCCAGACGCGCCCGCCACGTGACGTCAAGCTGCGTGCCGGGCTGCAGCGTGGCCGCCATCCTGCGCCCGCCGCCGCCCCGCACCACGCCGGCATGGCGGCCATGCAGCGCGGTGAACACCTCGATGATCGCCGCAGATTCGCCATGCGGACGCATCGACAGCAACGCACCCTGATCCCGCCATTCCATGCCCGCATTATCCCGCGCGCACCGCCCCACGGCAAGGCCCCGCTTGCCAGCCCCCCCGCGCCGCGACACTGTGCCGGCATGGTCGAACGCCGCATCCTTGCCCTGGTCATCACCGCCGTCGCCTTCATTGCGCTGCGGATGCAGTTCGATGTGCCCACGATCGACCCGGCGCTTGCCGCCCCCGGCGCCAAGCTGTGGCGGATGGCGGGCTATTTTACAGTGCTGGCCAACCTGGCACTTGCGGTGCAGATGGCGGCTGTCGCGATGAACCGGCAGGTATCCGGGCCGCGCGCCGCCGGGTTTCTGGTGGTGATGACGGTGGTGGGGCCGGTCTATCACCTGCTGCTGGCGGGCCTGTGGCAACCGCAGGGCGCGGCCTCGTTGGCCGATCAGGGCCTGCACACCGCGACGCCGCTGCTGACGGCGCTGTGGTGGGTGGCCTTTGCGCCAAAGGACATCGGCCTGCGCCATGTTCCCCAATGGCTGATCCCGCCGCTGCTGTATGGGGTCTATGCGGTTGCCCGCGGCGCACTGACGGGGTTCTGGGCCTATCCGTTTCTGGATGCGGACACGCTTGGCGCGGTGCAGGTGGGGGTCAATCTGGCGGGGATGATGCTGGTCTTTGCCGCACTCGGGGTGCTGACCGTGGGCGCGGCGCGGCTGTTACGCTAGCCCGTCCTCGTCCAGCAGCGTCCGCCCGGCACGGTCTTCCAGCTCGATCACCCACAAGTCGCGGTCACGGGCGCGCTCGCGGGCCAGCAGCGCATCGACGGTCGCCTCGTCGCCGTCGGCCAGCACCACCCAGACCCGCGCGTCGGAGGCCAGATCAAACTGCCGCCGGAACGCCCGCGCCTGCCCGTCAAGCGTCGCCACCTTGACCACCACCGCCCCTGCCGTCTGGTCCCCGCGCGTGACATAGGCCGGGATATCGGCCAGCCTCAGCCGGGTCAGATAGGCGGCGACCCAGAACCCCGAGGTCAGCTGCATCTCGGTTCCCCGCCGGAATTTGTCATTCAACCCTTGCCCTTGCTGCGGAGAAAGCTGGTTTCAGCCCTGTCGTAGGATAGCCGCCATGACCGCGAAACCCCAACCCCCGCTTGCGCACCGCCTGCTGATCTTTGCCGGGATGGCGATCTCTTAGTCTCGGTGACAGGGGTTCTGTCGCCGACGCTGACCGCCACCGCGCAAATCGCTGGCGGGCTGTGCGCGACGGCCGGGCTGGTGTGGTTCCTGATCAGCCTGCGCCGCTAGGTTGGGTTGCCGTCCTTGAACTCCAGCCCCATCTCGGAATACCGCTCGGGTTCCTCCAGCCAGTTCGGCCGCACCTTGACCTGCAGAAACAGATGCACAGGGCGGCCCAGAAACTCCATGATCTCGACACGCGACGCCTGACCGATGCTTTTGATCGTCTCGCCCTTGTTGCCCAGCACGATGCCCTTGTGGCCGTCGCGCATCACATAGATCAACTGGTCGATGCGGGTAGATCCGTCGGGCTTGTCCTCCCACTTTTCGGTCTCGACCGTCAGTTGGTAGGGCAATTCCTCGTGCAGGCGCAGGGTCAGCTTTTCGCGGGTGATCTCGGCGGCGATCATCCGCATTGGCAGATCGGCAATCTGGTCTTCCGGATAGAACCACGGGCCTTCGGGCAACTGACCCGCCAGCCACTGTCGCAGCTTGTCTACGCCATACCCCTTGTCAGCCGAAATCATGAAGGTTTCGACAAAGGGAAACGCCTCGCTCATCTGCTGTGCAAGCCCGAGCAGGGTCTCGGCCTTGACGCGGTCGATCTTGTTGATGGCCAGCGCCACCGGCTGGCCCTGCGGGATCTGGTCCTTCATGCGGTCGATGATGGCGGCGACGCCATCGGTCAGGCCGCGGTGCGCCTCGATCAGCAGGACGACGATATCGGCATCGGCCGCCCCGCCCCAGGCGGCGGCGACCATGGCGCGGTCCAGACGACGGCGCGGGCGGAACAGACCGGGCGTGTCGACAAACACGATCTGCGCCGTGCCTTCCATCGCGACGCCGCGGATGCGGGCACGGGTCGTCTGCACCTTGTGCGTCACGATCGACACCTTGGCGCCGACCATCTTGTTGAGCAGCGTCGACTTGCCGGCATTCGGCTCGCCGATCAGCGCCACGAACCCGGCCCGGTTGCCAGGCGCACGGGCGCGGTCATCGGCGGCCTTCTGGTCGTCCGCGTTCAGATCATCGTTCATGTGTCGCCCTCGCATCGCAGTATCAACGGCGCTTATTCCAAAACGACCGCGTTGACCAGTTCTGTCGGTCCTGATGCTGGCGGTCGTGGATGGCGGTGCAAGCGGCTTGCAGTCTGGCGGGTCGGACATTAGCGTCGGCCGAGATTGGTGGAAGGCGTTTGTTCGACATGGCTTTGCTTCGGCTTCTTCTGCGTGTGCTGTTCCCGAAGGGTCGGTCATCGGCTTCCCGCAGACCAAGTTATCGCGTCCGGAAGATCGCAGCCGTTCAAGTGCCCACGCTGGTTCAACGAACGGTGTCCGGGACGTGCTATGTGATCGACGGAGACACCCTGGTCATCGACCGTCTTTTGATCCGGCTGTCGGGCATAGACGCCCCTGAACTGGATCAACCCTATGGCAAGAACGCCAAATGGGCGCTAATCACCCTTTGCCGGGGGCAGGTTGTCACCGCGGTATGTGACGGCACCTCAACACACGATCGTGAGGTCGCCACCTGTTACCTGCCGGACGGGCGCGATCTTTCAGAGGAAATGGTCAAGCTGGGCATGGCGCTGGACTGGCGAAAGTTTTCGGGCGGCAAGTATCGTCGGTTCGAGACCCACGAGGCCCGCCACAGGCTTTGGCGCGCAGATGCACGGCAAAAGGGGCGGTTCCCGCCGCAGCCCAAGGTGTGATGCAGCAGCCATCACGGCTGGTTCCACACGGTTGG
>Ga0105048_10003297_pt1 | contig 26444 bp, 29 predicted proteins | sample MAT05_FD_78382 | JGI IMG/M metagenome (GOLD analysis project Ga0105048, IMG submission 78382) | Freshwater microbial communities from Lake Fryxell liftoff mats and glacier meltwater in Antarctica - MAT-05 | ecosystem: Environmental > Aquatic > Freshwater > Ice > Liftoff microbial mat | place...
AGCTCAGGAAGTAGCTATTCTCATAGACTCACTTACTGGCAACCCTACTCAGGGTACATCCATTGGTAAAGATTGCTATAAGATTCGTTTAACCATAAAGAGTAAGGGAAAAGGGGCGGAGCCAGAGTAATAACTTGCGTGGTTGCCCTGAAAGAAGAAGTTACGCTGCTGTCTATTTACGACAAAGCCGAACAAAGCGATATTTCCGATAAAGAACTGAATCGGCTGCTGAATGAAAACAAGTTAGGATAATTAAGCCCCTGCCCCCCTCAAACCAACCCCTCCCGCAGGGCTTTCGCTACGGCTTCGGTCATAGAGACCACGTGGAGTTTTTCGTAGATGTGCTTCATGTAGGTACGCACTGTCTCGTAACTGATATTCATCCGGTCCGCAATCATCTTGTAGCTGAGTCCTTCAACCAGATACCGCAGCGTTTCGTGTTCGCGGGCGGTCAGCGTGTAGTCAGGTCTTGTGGTTTTGAGTGGTGGCAATTGCTGGAAAAATCGCACTGCTTTGCGGGCAATGCTGGGCGAGAGGGGTGCCCCGCCCGCGTGTGCATCTTCGATGGCGGCAATCAGCCGGTCGGGGGTAGTATTTTTCAGCACGTAGCCAACGGCTCCGGCGCAGAGCGCACGGAATATTTTGTCTTCTTCATCAAACACCGTCAGTATCACCACATTCACGTTGGGCAAGGCTGCGTGGATGGCGCGGGTTGCGTCAATGCCGTCGAGGCCCGGCATTTCAATATCCATCAGAATCAGGTCGGGCCGCAGGCTGGCAAGTTGCCGTTCCCACTGTAGCGGGTTAGGGAAAGCCCCGACCAGTTCCAGGCCGGGTATGCCACTCAGTAACACCGACAGAGCATCGCGGATGGCCGGGTTGTCTTCGTAAAGGAGAATACGCATAGTAGGCCTTTGGCGTTAGATAATCATGGCGCAAACTACGCTGATGCCGAGGTCAACATCAATACCCGAATGTGGGGAGGTGGCAGGAACTGTTAAAACGCAGCCTGATGCGTTAGCTCAATTGTCACTTTCGTCACTTTCCCTGCTTTGACTGTTTCCGCATTGATCCGGTTGTCAACATCGAAACTATTGCCATACAAGCCCTTTGGTTCGCGAACTAGCACAGAGTAGCGGCCCGCTGGCAGATTATACACGCAGAACTTACCCTGTTTGTCGGATTTTACGGTTTTAATCGGCTTTATACCCGGTACGTCGGTGATAAACCCTTCGTCAGTTGCCTTTACCTGCTCCATCGTCAGCACCGGGTAAATAATGACCTCCCGAACCACAGGTTGCCCTTTTGGCATAGGTTTGTCAGGGCCGGGCATATGGTTGCCTTTCTTTTCCAGTACCGTTCCGCAAATACCCTGATTCGCCATTGGTTGACGTTTAGCCGGTTGGCGTTTCTGGGCGAAACTTGGGGTGGCTACGAATAGGATAAGAATTAGCCAGAGCAGATTACGCATAGTGCCTATTTATAAACCCAACTCGCGTTTAACTTCGTCAAGTGAATGCCATAATACAGTCTCACTTTTCACTTTAAGCGCATGTATGTAATCCTGAAAATCGTCAAGGTTATCAAATGAAGCCAAGCTCTCCTGTAAAGCTTCATATTCCCTATAGTCAATTACGGCAAACTTTGGCTTGCCATCAGACTCAATAATTTGGGCGTTCAATGTCATTTGTAAATATCTTTTCGGTGTCCAACATCAATAATGGCAATGATCCGTACGGTATCATCCAGGTCATATAACACCCTACAGTTGCCAACTCGCAACCGATATATTGCATCAGGATGGTTTGACAAACGCTTTACGTTGCTTTTCGCGGGCGGATCTTTTGCCAGTTCCTCCAGAGCAATAACAATCCGCTCACTATCTGGTCTCTGTATATTCCGAAGGCTTTTCAACGCCTTGTCAGAAAAGGTAAGCTGATACACCGTTTTGCCCTTTACTTCTTGAAAAACGAATCCACAAACTCCACTTTATTGAAGGTCTGCAAATCGTCGATGCGCTCGCCTACACCGATGTATTTTACCGGAATCTTAAACTGGTCCGAAATGCCAATTACCACACCCCCTTTAGCCGTACCATCGAGTTTGGTAATTGCCAGAGCGGTTACTTCAGTCGCTTTGGTGAACTCGGTAGCCTGAATAAATGCATTCTGACCTGTCGATCCATCCAGCACCAGCAACACCTCATGAGGAGCTTCGGGCAGGAATTTCTGCACTACGCGCTTGATCTTGGTCAGTTCGTTCATCAGGTTAACTTTGGTATGGAGCCGGCCTGCGGTGTCGATAATCACCACGTCGGCTTGCATCTCCACTGCTTTTTTCACCGCATCGAACGCCACCGCCGAGGGGTCAGTGTTCATACCGTGTTCAATTACGGGAACCCCCACACGACTACCCCAGAGTTTGAGCTGCTCAACAGCAGCGGCCCGAAAGGTATCGCCCGCCCCCAAAATAACTTTGTAGCCGCGTTTATGAAACTGAGCGGCTAGTTTGCCAATGGTTGTGGTTTTGCCAACGCCATTCACGCCCACTACCATAATCACATAGGGTCGCTTATCGGCGGGCAGCGTGAAATCTTCGCTTGTCGTATCGGTAGGCGATTTAATTTCGGAAAGTAGTCCGGCGATTTCTTCGCGCAAAATGCGATCGAGTTCGTCGGTACCGAGGAATTTATCGCGAGCCACGCGCTCCTCAATGCGCCGGATAATCTTGACGGTGGTATCAACACCCACATCCGACGTAATCAGCACTTCTTCCAATTCGTCGAGTACCTCGTCGTCAACTTTCGATTTACCAACAACAGCACGACCGAGTTTGGAGAAGAAACTGTCTTTTGTTTTCTCAAGCCCCTTATCGAGCGTTTCCTTTTTTTCCTTCGAGAAGAGTCCGAATAAAGCCATTTTATGAAGTGGTTAGTGGTTTTTTAACCACTTGTGTACCAACAAAGCTAAAACAAAAAAAGTCCCTATTTGGGACTTTCGTGAGTGTTCGGATAGCTGATGACTAAAAAGCAATTAGCTTTTCAGCGCGTTCTGCACCTCGTCCACCGGGACCATTTCTTCCTTAAATGTGTAAGCACCAGTTTTTGGCGACTTCACAGCGCGGATAATCTTAGCAAATGCTTTGCCGTTATCCTTCGTTTTTAGGGTTGCAACTACCTTCTTTGCCATGTTTTTGGGAAAGTTTATAGCTTATGGTTCATGGTTCATGGTTTCTGGTCGTTGTCAAACATTCCTAAACCGTAAACCCCAAACCCTAAACTTATTTAATTTCTTTATGAAGCGTTACGCGTTTGAGGAACGGGTTGTACTTCTTACGCTCGATGCGGCTCGGCGTATTTTTGCGGTTTTTGGTCGTAATGTACCGCGACATGCCCGGAGTGCCCGAAGTCTTTTGCTCAGTGCATTCCAAAATAACCTGGATTCTATTGCCTTTCTTAGCCATCGCTATGATCTATTTTCTCAACAAGAGCGCAAAGGTAAGAAGTTTTCACTATTCTCCCAAACTCGTGTTCGAAAATGTGATGATTTGTAGCGGATTAAAGTTTATGACTGTATCCAATGCGAACAATCTGGGTTTCATAATAATCGGTGCTAACGTATCGAAAGCCTGCTCCCGTAACCTCCCGGCGTATCCGAAGTGTGTTGGCTATATCCGTTGTATTTATGAACCATTCATCTTTTTTGATGGTCTTTTTTAGGCCCAAATCAATGGAGAAACGCGAGTCGATACGGCCCTGCGGTACCAGGTCGGGGGCTAGATAAATAGCGGTTAGCTGGGCTTCGATCTGCCGGGGCAGTTTAAAAAGGCTATTCAGTTTCACATTACCCGAAATAAGCTGATCGCGGGCAGCGGTATACGTATTCAGTACGGGGTATCGATTCACGACCATGAAGGCGTCAATTGTATTCTGATACCCGTTTAGGTTCAGATTGACCGATACCCAGGGAGCTACCTGCTGCGACAATACCAGTTCAACCCCCGAATTGCGACTGCGCCCTGCATTCTGAAAAATGTTATAAATCAGCGTACTACCCGGCACAATACTGCCAATACGAGCAATTGTTGCCTGCATTTCTTTGTGATACAGAGCGGAATAGAAATAGCCTTTGGACCAGTTTGTTTTGTAACCCAGTTCGAACGAACTCGTAAACTGGGGCTTTAGAGCAGGATTACCAACTTTGACAATTTCGGCATCGTCGTATTTGGGGAAAATCCGAATATCGACCTCGTTGGGTCGGTCTACCCGCCGGTTATAGAAAAACGAAATGCAGTTATTGTCGTTGAACTTGTAAGCCAAACGCATTGATGGAAATGGTTGTGAATAACTATAGCCATCACTCTTGTACGTGTTGTGATTGGGATTCACCTCGTAGCGCAAATCCACGTATTCATAGCGCAAACCAGCTTCCGCTTCGATGCGCTGATTCTCATAAATGTAGTTCCCATACAAGGCTGGAATAACCTCGCTGTAAGTGGCCGCTCCCCCGGCGTTTACATCGAGCGGGGAGTTGAGCCCCGGAAAAAACTGCATGTTGGTCGGTATTAGCCGACGACGGAGTTTGGCTCCGGCCTCTACCCGGCCATACCGCAGCGGTTGTACATAGTCGGCTGTCAGATCGCTCACGTGCTCATCCGACAGCAGCTTAAACGAGTCGGTACCGGTAAACGTGGGAAGGATGTTGGTAAAAAAGTACTTTTCATCTTCCCGGTGGAAGGTGTAGTTAAATCCCAGGTTAAACAATCGACCCGGCTGTTTGAACGTGTGTCGCCAGGCAGCCGTAGCCGTTACGGTGGTCTTTAATTCATCTTCCAGAAATTGCCACAGCCGCTGCCGCTCCGATAAGTCGCTGTTGAAAAAGGGTTCGTCGCCCCGGTCAATAATTTTTTCGCTGCTGAACAGTCCCGAAATCGTAAGGGTATTGGCGGGGTCAATAAATCAGTCGATGCCCGCTTTACCCGTTATAATGTTGGTGTTCCGGTTGCGCTTGGTTTGCTGCCGAATTACCTGCCCCGTGTCATAATACCGATCGGTAAATTCGTTCTTGTTCAGCGTCTGCGTATACAGGTTATCACCCTGAAAAAACAGGTTGACCTTATTCCGCCGGTAGTTGAGCGAAAGTGATGGGTTTAGCTTGGGCGTATTTTGATATTGGGGCCGAATGGTGGGGAAGTTGCCCTGTTTTACCCACAAAGCGCCCAGCCCTACGGCCAGCCCAATTTTGCCGGTGAAGCCATCTTTTTTCTCCTTTTTGTAAATGATATTGATGATTCCCGCGTTTCCGTTGGCATCGTATTTCGCCGAAGGATTGTTGATGATTTCGATTTTTTCGATAGCCGAAGCCGGAATAGTACCCAGCCCCGTCTGATTACCAAAACCTGTCAGAGCCGTTTGCCGACCGTCGATCAATACCATCACGCGGTCGTTGCCGCGCAAAAGGACTTTTCCATCATTGTCGACAGTAACACCGGGCAGGTTTTTCATGGCTTCCAGTGCCGACGACCCCGCCTGAGTAATGTTATCACCCAGCGTAAAGGTTTTTTTGTCCAAGGTGCTGGCAATGGCTTCCTGTTGAGCCGTCACTGTTACTTCACCAAGTTGAGCAGCCTGCTCGGTCAGTTCAATCGTACCAATGTTAAGAAACGGACTCAGCTGGCCCACCAGCGTAGACTGGATTTCTGGCTGGTATCCAACGTACGTAACCTTCAGAACATACGTGCCGCTTGGCACATTGGCAAGGCTAAAAATGCCATCCTCATTAGTTATCGCTCCGGTGACAAAGCTGCTGTCTTGAGACAGGAGTAGTGTAACATTGACAAAGGGAAGGGGCGTTTTTTTTGCGGCTTCCTTAATGGTACCCGAAACAGTCACCTTGATCACCTGGGCCGATGCTATTGCCGTGAAAAAAAAGAGCAGGAGCAGAAGTAAAATTGAATTGTTTTTCACAGGATGCAGGTAAACAGAATTGTTTGCAAAGCTACAGAACACTGTTCTACAAACGTTAAAACTGAACAAGACTTATCAACACTATTCATCGCTCCCCTGCTACCTTTGCCCTTCCAATGACAACGCAAACAATCGACTATACCCCCGGCGCAGGTCTGCTCACCACAGAGCCAATGACTTCTGGTCAGTTGCTCCTAACGTCGGAGACCAACTTCTACAAACCCGAAGACCTCGGCGAAGGGCAGATGATCCTGAATATGGGTCCGCAACACCCGTCGACCCACGGCGTGTTGCGCCTGGAAGTTGTTACCGATGGGGAGATTATTGTGGACGTGGTGCCGCATATGGGTTATCTGCACCGTTGCTTCGAGAAACACGCGCAGTCGTTACCCTTCAATCAGACTATTCCGTTTGTCGATCGGCTGGATTACCTGGCAGCGATGAATGCCGAACACGTTTTCGTAATGGGCGTGGAGAAAATGCTGGGTATTCAGGGCGACATCCCCAAACGCATTGAATACATCCGGGTGTTAGTTGCTGAGCTAAACCGAATCACCTCGCATTTCGTCGCCATCGGCACCTACGCTATCGACATTGGCGCTTACACACCGTTCCTGTACTACATGCGCGACCGCGAGCACATTCAGCGAATGCTTGAATGGGTTAGCGGGGCCCGCATGCTGTATAATTACATCTGGATTGGTGGGTTATTTTATGACCTGCCCGTGGGGTTTGAGGAACGCTGCCGCGAACTGGTTACTTATCTGGACCCCAAGTTGACCGAGCTGGAACAATTGGTTAACGAAAATGAAATATTTATAAAACGAACGGCCAATGTTGGCGTACTGCCCTTGCCTGTAGCCATCAATTATGGCTGTACCGGACCTGTACTTCGCGGGTCGGGACTCCGCTACGACCTCCGGCGGGTTGATGGGTACTCGGTATACCCCGAACTAGATTTCGATATTCCGATTGGAACCGGAAAAGTAGGAACCGTTGGCGACAGCTGGGACCGTAACAACGTGCGGGTACGCGAATGTCGCGAGTCGCTTAAGATCGTCAGCCAATGCCTTGATCAACTAACGGGCGACCACAAACGAACCCGCGACTTCGATCCGCACGCGATGCTGCCCAAAAAGATCAGGCCCAAAGCCATGGACATGTATGTTCGGGGCGAGAGCGCAAAAGGCGAATTAGGGTTCTTTTTTCGAACCGATGGCAAGTCTGATGTACCGGTACGCTGCAAAGCCCGGGCCTGCTCATTTCACAACCTGTCCGTTATTCAGGCTATCAGCCGGGGAGCCATGATTGCCGACTTGGTTGCCATTTTAGGCTCAATTGACATTGTAATGGGAGAAGTAGACAGATGACAGACTTCTTTATTTACCTCGGCCTTGGATTCGATCATATTACTGATCCGCGTGGCTACGACCATGTTCTGTTTGTGATTGCGCTTTGTGCCATTTACCGCCTTAAACAATGGCGGCAGGTGCTGGTTTTAGTTACTGCTTTTACCATAGGCCATTCTATTACGCTGGCCTTAGCTACGTTGCGGATATTTGAGTACAGTACCGCCGTTGTTGAGTTGCTTATTCCGATTACTATTCTGATTACGGCAATTGTCAACTTTTTTCACAAAGAAAAGCCGAGTCGATTTGCCATCAGCAGATACAAAGAGCGGTCATGGTCACGGTACGGGCTAGCAGCGGTATTTGGACTGATTCACGGAATGGGCTTCTCCAGCTATTTGCGGAGTTTACTAGGGCGCGAGTCCAACATAGTGCAGCCGCTACTGGCATTTAATATTGGCCTGGAGTTGGGGCAGTTAGTGATTGTAATTTTTGTACTGGGGATTGCCTGGTTAGGCGTTGACAGGCTAGGAACCAGCAAACGAACTTGGATACTAATTGTATCGGGCATTGTAGCGGGCATGGCGATCTCACTGATTCTGGCGAACAAACTGGTGGCGGGGGAGTAATTACTCGTACACTTTCTCCCCCTTTTTCAGCCAGATCCCCCACGAGCGCGAAAACGCATGAACGCGGTTGGTGGGCTTGCCTGAGTTGTCAACCACCGGGTTGCCCTGATTGACCCACTCGAACAGGCTCCCGTAGAGGTTATGCACATTGCCGTAGCCTGCTGCCTTCAGTTTGTCGCCAACCTTATCGCTTCGGTAGCCGACTGAGCAGTAGGTCACCACGTTAGCCGTTCTGGGAATGTCTTTGACTCGATCCAGTATAGAATCATCATAGCCAACCCAGCGGGCATTGGGCAAGTGGCTCACGTCGAACTCCTTTTTTTCGCGGGTATCCAGCAATACCACGTTGTTCATTTTCTTAAGCTCAACCACGGTAACAGTCGGTACGGTGCTGTTGCCGTAGAGTGTGCTAAGCAACGTTTTGTAGGCAGAACTTGCCGGTTGCGCCATGGCAGAACTTGCCAGCGTGAGTGTACTTACCAAAAATAGCAAATTGGTTTTCATTCCCTTAGAACCAGTTAATAAGATAGCACTTGGCATTACGCCAGTAACTCAGACTATTTCCATCCATCCCGTCTATAACCAAACGGTCAACGTACTCTGTTTGTTGAGTTTCTCTAAAAACGATAAAACCCTGTTACGGTTAGGGCATGTTCTTCGTCAAATTCAGTGAGTGTTCGGCGTTGGCGGTGCGAGAATTGGTAACCCGCTTCCAGAATGAACTGTTTGTTCAGGCTTCGGCCAATAGCCAGATTGGTGCGGTTTATCTCATACAGTTGGTGAACGGCAACGTTGGGGGGAACAGGAAACAGCGTTTCGTTCCAGAGCGAGGCATAGAGTTTGGGAGAGAGTTCGCGTCGGAGCAGAACCCGGAAACGCGCACGGCCCGTAACAGTAGCATCGGCAAAACGGCGGTATTCGTAGCCACCTCGCATACGAATGCTGAACTGATGCGGCATCGCTTGACTCCACTCCACCAGCATACTGGGGCGAAACTCGGTGGTGCGGGGGCGGCTGTAGTCCGCTTCCTTGCCCAGCACCGGATGAGCGCGGAAAATGGAGACCGGAAAAAGTGCGAATGACCAGTGTTTGGTTCGATAGTTGATACCGATCCGGCCAGATGGGGCTAACAACGGACTGGCAAGTGGGTTGAATTTGCTACCATGAAGGGCGTTCTGACGACGATACCAGAGGTCGGCTGTCAGGCTCCATCGCTTGTTAATTTCCAAGGTTGGAGCAAACCGAAGCCATACCGATGAATGCGTATAATGCTGTCCAACCGTTGTAAGACTCGATAAGAAGAATAAAATAACGCAGAAGATGTAGCGGCAGGAAATCAATGAGTTCAAATTTTGGACGAAAATAAGGAGACAGTAGCATGAAACAGTGAAATTTGCGTTAAAAACCTATTCTGTCCTTTTAATCATTATGGTCTAACGGCTTCATTGACTAATTTTATGGGTTCGTATGACGAGAAAGACATTTTTATCGGACTGATTATTACGATTCAGTACCTATGAGAAAGAACGTGCGAATTGGATTTTCCGTAACTGGCCTTTTGTTTATTGGATTGTGGAGCGCGTTAGCCTGGTCGGGACCGGTCAAACGTTCTTCCGCGTCGTTTCGGCGAGCTCCGACCAACACAAAAGCAGTAGTAAAACCTGCCGCTGTCCGCCGGGTGTATCCTGCTGTCCAACCGGTAGAGGTATTAGCACCTGTTGACAGCACCGCCGAGAAATGGATCGACAGTGTATTTACCACCATGACTCCCGAACAGAAAGTCGGGCAGTTTTTCATGGTCGCTACTTTTTCCAATCGCCACGATAATCACTACCAGTACATTGAGCACCTTATTCAGCACTACCACATTGGCGGGCTGATCTTTTTTCAGGGCGGGCCACACCGGCAAGCCCTGCTGACCAATCGCTATCAGGCGTTGTCGAAAATTCCAATGCTTGTTGGTATCGACGGTGAGTGGGGGTTGGGTATGCGCCTTGACAGTGCTATGGATTTTCCGAAGCAGATGGCGCTCGGTGCTCTCCGCGACGACCAATTAGTGTATCGAATGGGCGACGAAATTGGCCGTCAATGCCGCCGATTGGGTATTCATATCAATTTCGCACCCGTTTCCGACATCAACAGTAATCCGGCCAATCCCGTAATCGGCAACCGTTCCTTTGGCGAGTCGAAAGAAAACGTGGCCCAAAAGGCGTCGGCCTACATGAAAGGGTTACAGGCGAACCGCATTATTGCTACTGCCAAACATTTCCCTGGTCACGGCGATACGAACCTCGACTCGCACCATACACTGCCTGTCATAAGCCGGTCGTCGGAGCAACTGCACGATATTGACCTGTTCCCCTTTCGACGGCTCATTGCCGATAGCCTGATGGGCATGGTGACAGGGCATTTGTATGTTCCTGGCGTAGACAACCGCCCGGCTTTGGCCGCTACGCTGTCGAATAAAGTGGTAACGGAACTGCTCAAAAACGAGTTGGGCTTTCGAGGGTTAGTCTTCACCGACGCTATGAATATGAGTGGCGTGAGCCGGGGCGGTGGAGCGGTGAACATAAACCTTCGGGCTCTGATTGCTGGCAACGATATTTTGTTGTATCCGGAGAATATAAAAGAAGCAGCCGCCGTCATTCTAAACGCGGTACAAACCGGACAGATTTCGCAGGAGCTGATCGACGAGAAAGTACGGAAGATTCTACGGGCCAAATACTGGGCTGGTCTTCATCATTACAAGCCTATCCCAATGCTCAACCTGGAGCAGGATTTGAACTCCGACAAAGCTCAGGTCCTTAAACAGGAACTTTGTGATGCTGCCGTAACTGTAGTGGAGAACAAGCAGGATATTATGCCCATTATGCGGTTAGATACCACGCGTATTGCGTCGGTAGCTATAGGTACTGATTGGGATAATGTTTTTCAGAAGACGCTGGCTCAGTATGCCCCCATCAAAAAGATCACGTATTCTGACAAACCTACTACCGACGCTGACCTGAACGATATGCTGGCTCTTGTTGGCGATGCTAACGTGGTCATTATGAGTTTCCACCGGATGAGCGAGTCGGCCTTTCGGAAGTTCGGCATTACCAAAACCTCGCTCGATCTGATGAACCGGCTCAAACAACGGGGTACCAAAGTAATTGTCACTGCATTTGGACCGGCCTATAGTCTGAGTCAGTTTGCAGCTGCCGACGCGCTGATTTGTGGTTATCAGGATTTCGACGAAATGCAAAGGGCCACCGCACAGGTTATTTTTGGCGGTTTGGGTGCCCAGGGTATCATGCCCGTTTCGACCGGAAACTGGAAAATCGGGTTTGGAAAGACGCTGGCGCCCAGTGGTCGACTGTCGTACGGAACCCCGGAAAGTGTGGGCATGAATTCGACCAAACTAAAGCAGATTGATCAATTGATGCAAACTGCCCTAAACGGTCGGGTAGTGCCGGGAAGCCAAATAATAGTAGCGAGGAAAGGTAAGATTGTCTTTGAAAAGAATTTCGGAAAGTCAACCTATTCGGGCACGGAGAAAGTAACGAGCGAAACGCTTTATGACCTGGCTTCGCTGACTAAAGTATTGAGTACGTTACAGGCTACCATGCTGCTGTATGATCGAAAGCAGCTGGATATTACCCAGAAAGCCTCATTCTACCTGCCTGAATTACGCGGAACGAATAAGCAAAACCTTGTTATTCAGGATTTGCTCTGGCATCAGTCGGGCATGGTGTCGTATTATCCAACTACCTGGGACCGCACCCGATTACCCGGCGGTGGCCTTAAGCCGACTCTTTATAGTGCTACTCCCGACAGTGCTTTCACATTGCAGGTAGCCCCGAACCTTTGGGCCAGAACTGCCCTGAAAGACTCCGTCTGGAAGTGGGTGGTACAGTCGCCCATGTCAAAAAAGGTAGACGATGGAAAACCCGCTTATGTGTACAGCGACCTGAATTTTCTGACGCTCCAGAAAATTGTGGAGCGGATCACGAAAACACCACTAGATCAGTTTGTAGAGCAGCAGATTTACAAACCGCTCGGTTTAGGTTCTATTGGCTTCACGCCCCTGCAACGGTTTGCCAACCCCCGCTGCGCGCCCACCGAGAATGACACGTATTTCCGAAATACGCTGCTGACAGGAACGGTACACGATCAGATGGCAGCTGTTCAGGGGGGGGTTTCGGGCCATGCGGGCCTCTTTGCGAATGCCCGCGATGTAGCCGCTCTGTTGCAGATGAACTTACAGCGGGGAGAGTACGGCGGCCACCGGATTTTCCAGCCAAGTACAGTCCCCTTCTTTACGCAAACGGTTAGTCCCCGCAGCTATCGTTCGCTAGGTTGGGATCGCCAAAACCCCGAAAGCAATAGCAGTGTTTACCTGGCTCAACAAGCTTCTGAGCGTTCTTTTGGCCACACCGGCTTTACGGGCAACATAGTTTGGGTTGACCCCAACGAAGAGTTGGTTTTTGTATTCCTCTCGAACCGTATTCACCCCACAGCGGCCAATACCTCGATTAACACAACCAAACTCCGTCGTAAGATTCACGAGGTGATTTACGGAGCCATTGAGGAGTAGAAAGGTACTGATCCGTTCATGTTCGGACCTCAGTAGTTACCAGTTGGAGCTTTACGCACTAAATTCACGAAACCAGCTTTATAGGTGCCAGCCTAATGGGGCAAACAGCCCCTTTACGGAGCCTTAAACGCCTTCCAGCCAATAGCCAGAAAATAACATCTTTGCCTATAATCAGGAGCATCGTCAGCCCCAGACAAACGTATAAAAGCCACATCGAAACCGACCAGCGGGAAAAAAAACGACGTTTCATAGAAGATATAAGGAACGAGTTTGAAATAAGTATCACATTTAGCCGGGACTAATTCGGTAGTTTAGAGCGGGTAAGGTTGGATGACAGCGGATGCGCTCATGTTGGGATATGGCTTTGTCAACTTTGATTCCTTTTTCATACACCCCCAAATTGAGTCTTACCATAACTCGTAGTCCAGTGCTGGTCGTGGTCGATTCAATCCGCTCTTTGATCGTCACATAATCGCTGAAAACCACTCCGCTCATAGCCCGGTGAACATGGCAAAATAACCGATGCTCAGTAGGACGGTTGGCCGCTGCCATTCCATTTGGAGGTATAGGGTGGATAGTGAGCAATCACAAACGAGAGACCGATCTCTTGAGAAAGAGCCAAAAGGCGGTCTTTAAAGCGGTGGTGGCGCCGGGCCGCCGATGCGGTATGAGTTGCCTCCACCTGCATCACATAAGACTAAAATAGTGCGTGCATCAGGATAGCGATGGATGCCGTGCTGGGTCCACCACCACAGTAACCGGGCCGCCGACGCGGTTATCGGTGATGAAGTCTGCTGTTTCTGAACTGTCACCCAAGGAAATATAGCCTTCGTTAGCTTGCAAATCATAGATGCCATGGGGAACCACTTTACCTTCTGAGAGATGCTCATAGTCGTGACGGTCTGCCGTTGCGGTCGTAGACTTTAATGGGGGCTTGGATGTAGCATTTCCCGTCCCGGTAGAGGTTACCCAAGCGTTCTTTTTTCTTACAGTCGATATTAATGATTGGCCTTTGCAAACTCATGCTTAAAACTAGTTCGGACCGCCGATGCAATAGCGATGACTTGAAACTGGAGGTTTCGATTCGCACAGGTGCCTGTGGGTAGTTCTTTGGCTTGTTTTCGGAATCGGTAGCCTAACGCCAAAAATAAGCGTTTGACAGTGCCATGACTGACGACGAATTGATAGGCTTGGACGAATTTTCGGGCTATTTCTTTGGGTCTTTGACAGACCCAGAATATGCGCTCATCGGTAGGGCTACCGGCCTTTAAAGAGTTTATATAGCTGACTAATAGTATTTTAGTATCAGAGTTGTTGCAATTTTTTTTTGCGACCTTCGCCCGCTCGTCGCTGTTTTCCATTGGGAATCTGCTCATAGAGTGCATTGTCAAGGAGTTCCGCAATTCCTTTGTCGAGCACGTGTCGATTGATGGGCATGAGTTTGCTGATGTACATTTTACCACCAAAACCGAGTTTTTGGGCTTCGATAGCGGCATAATGTCGTCGGTCTTTTTCGGGTAAACGATTAAAGTGCCGTTTGATTAGCTGTTCTGTTTGGGCATCGTAGAAGGGAGTCATACGACAAAACTATGAAACATATGGCGTGTGGTTTATTCTAAACTCATTCCTAAGGGTTAGAAACTGGAAGGATAAGGTGAGTGATTTTTTTACTGACCGGCTGACCAATGGGGGGGGGGCATGGAAGGGACTAATAATCACATTCGTGGCCTGATTCGACGGGCCTTTGGCTATGTGAATTTTCAGGCACTTGGCCTACGAGTTTTAACCGAGAGGGGCAGCGTCCCGTAATAACTTTCTAAGAACCAAAAAAACCAGTCGCTGGCCTTAGCCCGTCTATTAGCGTCCCAAACCAGCCGACTGCGGAAAGCCTACGGCGAATTTGTGTATCGTGCCGACATGGCCGGACTGCTGCTGAACCGGGAACGGTACGACGAGGCCGAGGCTAATATGAAACAGGGCATAGCCATCGAAAGGCAACGAACCAGGCCCGATACGGCTCATTTGTATCATTATTGCCGGTTTTGTCTGATATCTATACCCGGCAGGGAGCCTGGCAGACCGCCTACCAGACCCGCGATACGTTGGCCGGGCTTGAGCTGTTGCTACAGCGCAAACGCCAAATCCACGATGCCAAGGTGCAGATGACCGAACTAAAGTCGGCACTGGATTTGGGAAAAAAGGGAATTGAACTCACCAAAGTAACCGCCCGGCAACAGCAAGAACAGCTTTTTTTGGTAGCCGCGATCGTCATAGCAGCCCTGTTAGCGGGCTTTCTGATTGTGGTGCAACGCAACCGCCAACGCATCAACCAGCAGCGCACCGAACTCGCCAAGCTCAATGCTACCAAAGACAAACTCGTTCGTGGCTATGCTCTTACACGATTTGTACTCACCCATTGCCAACCTTCAAAACAATGTGTCTCTAACCGATTGGGGCGGCCTGAGCCAACAGGAGTTTACGCAGGAAGCCGGTTGGTTGGGCCACGAACTGACCCATATACGCGCCCTGCTCGACAACACCCTCGGCTGGGCCATTACCCAGATGGGCGGCTGGAAACCTGTTCCCCGACTCGTTGACCTGCATCAGATTGTAGCCCAGCAGGTAGCGGCCCAGCAAGTGGTGGCCACGGCCAAACACATCGCCCTCACCAACCAGATTCCACCCACAGCCAGCCTGATGGCCGGCGAAAACCACCTGACCGTGATTGTTAGAAATCTGCTACAAAACGCGCTGAAGTTTACCCCGTCGGGCGGGCAGGTGATTATTTCATACACCGAGGAGGCCGGGCAGCATCGGCTTCGGGTGCGTGATACCTGCGTTGGCACGGCCTCGGAGCGATTGTCCACGCTGTTTACGTTAAACCAACCGTCGGCCCGGTTCACGGCCAACGAACGCGGCACAGGTTTGGGCTTAGGAGTTGTCAATGAATAGAGTACTCAATTGTTTTTTTAACCTGCTCATAGTAAAATACTTATAAGCGAATTATGAGTAACTTATTAGCTGACAAATCCTTACTGTTGGTGCATGAATTAGTGCAGACTAATGGCGGACAAATAGAAGCGGAGAGCGAGCCGGGTGTAGTCACCACGTTTACGCTGACGTTTGGGCGTTAGCGTACTAGGTTGGATACCCAAAAACGTCGTACTTTATTCAGCTCTACCGCGAGCGGTTTGGCATCAGCCCGGCGAGTAATTGGCCCAGTCAGAAACTCGGGTTGAGGAGATGAGTTGAGCCCTTTGCACAGGGCGTAAAGGCGTGGTTGTGCCACACCTTTTTCGTTTCTTTGCACCCGCAACCAACTCTAATCCTCTTTATGAGCCCAGTTCTCGACATGTCTCGGCGTGGATTCGCTATTGACGAACTTTTTGATGCGTTCAATAACCTCCGCGTACTGATTATTGGCGACGTTATGCTCGATTCCTACGTGTGGGGGCGTGTAGAGCGCATCTCTCCCGAGGCCCCTGTGCCCGTAGTAAATGTTATTCGGCGAGAGTTACGATTGGGCGGGGCGGGAAACGTGTTGTTGAACGTGCAGGCGTTGGGAGCTGAGGCCATTATCTGTTCTGTAATCGGCACCGACGAACCCGGCGATCGCCTTGTGGGGCAACTCACGGAGCGTTGTCTGACGTGCAACGGCCTGATTCGGAGCGACTCACGGATCACGACTATTAAGGAGCGCATTATTGCCGGATCGCAGCAGGTGGTGCGCGTAGATACCGAAACCGACAAACCTATTACTGTTGACGAACGTACTCAGCTCATTAACAAAGCCAAAGAATTAATCCCAACCTGCCACGTGCTTGTTTTTGAGGATTATGATAAAGGTGTTCTTGATGCGCAAGCCATCGCTGAAATCACCGCGTTTGCCAATGAGCAAGGGGTGCCGACAGTGGTAGATCCTAAAAAGCGAAACTTCCTGCATTACAACCACACAACGCTTTTCAAGCCTAACCTCAAAGAACTCAAAGAAGGACTCAAAATAGATTTCGACGTTGACGATTCGGTTCAGTTTCAACAGGCCGTCGACACGCTGAAAAATCAGTTACAGATCAAAGGCGCCTTGATTACCCTTTCGGAGCGGGGCGTTTACATTGACTTTAACAGTGAACAACACCGGTTGCCTGCTCATCTGCGCAAAATATCTGACGTTTCGGGGGCGGGCGACACCGTAATCAGCATTGCAGCCTGTTGTGTAGCCCTCCGACAAGCTCCCCAATTGATAGCGGGTTTATCGAATTTAGGCGGAGGGCTGGTTTGTGAGTCTGTTGGCGTAGTTCCAATTGACAAAGCACTATTACGCGATGAAGCGATTCGGCTAGATTTATAAGTGAATAAATCTTCTAAAAATAACTATCTAAGCTATACATATGAAGCTTTAAGAGTCCCGTTCCCTCATTAAAACCGAACACCACGGCAAAAGCAACGGTTAGTTTTGTACAGACAAGCAAAACTATAGACAAACAAGCTTTTGTTATGAAAAAAGTAATTATAATAGGAGTTATGCTAGCAGCTGGCGTAGCTCTGAACACTCAGGCCCAAACAACCAATTCGACGCCAACTCCTACTGGAACAACCAATACAGGAACAACCGGCACGATGAACAATCCGTCGAACACGGGCACAAATTCAGGAACGTACCAAACACAGCCACCAACCACAGGTAGCCAAACGGGAACCTACCAGACGCAACCGACCACAACAACCGGTCAGTACGGCACTGGTACAACGAATACACAGCAACCAACCGGCACGTACCAAACGAATCCCCAAAACTCGAACACGGGCAACACGAACACCCAGGGAACAACAGGTACGATGAACGGCACTACGAACGGCACGTATTCGACCGAACAAGATCGGACTATGCAACAAGGCAACACGCGTCGGCGCCAGAACAGAACCCGTTCAACGGATCGGACAACGAACCAGACAATGGACACAAATTCCCCGATGAAGAATGGTACAACGACTACACCCCGTAGCCGAACCAATCAGTAGTGGATAAGTAATAATCCTTAAATGTGACCCATTTAAAGAAAGCCGGATAGAGCGTTGTCTCGTCCGGCTTTCCTTTTAAAATATACTCAGCCATGAAAACCGTACTTATTGTAGCGCTTGGCTTGCTCTTAGCAGGTGGTGTAGTTCACGCGCAGAATCAGTTGCCAACGATGCAGCAGTCGACATCAACGCCAAACACCAGGCAGTCGAACCAAGCAAAGCCACAGGTCAAACCGGTCAATCCGAATCAGAACCGCGAAGTACCACGAGATACTACCCGACGAACGGGTCGGCGGCTCCGGCCCGACTCGCTCCGGCGTGGTGGTGCCGTGAAGATTGATACAATCCGATAGGATAGTTTGTATCTTGTTGCCAAAATCCGCCAATGGATTTTGGCTTTTTTATGCAAAAACTACTTGTAGCTTTTATTCTCTTGCTGGCCTTTAGCCAGACACAGGCTCAGACAGCCGCCGATCGCCGGGCAATTCTGGCCATTCTCGACCGCCAAACAGCCGATTGGAACGCTGGTCGGGTCGAAGAATTTATGAACGGCTATTGGGAGTCGGACTCACTCACGTTTATCGGTAAAGTAGGCGTTACGAAAGGCTACGCAGGAACGCTGGCAAGCTACAAAAAGAGGTATCCTGATCGGGCAACGATGGGAACCCTCAAGTTCGACATTTTGAAACTAGAGTTTCAAGGGCCGGGGGCGGCTTATGTGATTGGTCGGTGGCACCTCACACGCCCTCAGGTTGGCGATGCAGGTGGCCATTACACGTTACTTTGGCGCAAAATTAAGGGCCAGTGGGTGATTGTAAGCGATCATTCGAGTTAACGCCTTCTGTTATATGTGGCTCTCGTTTCGACAGGCGGTCACGGAGCGACGTCATGGGAAGTTCGTAGTATTTATACAGCAGCGTAGACAGCCCGAGGCTGCTTACCCAAAAAAACGCTACTTTGGCATAGCCTACCACAAGCGAGCTTGTTGGAATCTGCTCGATAAGCAGGACCATAATAGGCGACAGGTTTAGCAAATAGAGGGAATACGAAATCAGGCTGATGTGCGTGATAGCGCGGGGAATCAATCCGGAAGCCGTGCGCCAGGCATCCATTCGGGGAATCAACAACATCATACTCAGGCCAACTACCGAAAAATAGAGCGTTCGCTTATAAAAAACGTAACCCGGAAAAATACCGGCATCAACGTAGGTCGCCAACACCAGTATAGAAGCCGTCAAAGCCGTCAAAATGGTCATGCCCAGACCAAACCAGAAGGCGTTGCGTTTGGCCAATGGGCTACTCCAGAATGAAGGGTAGTACTGCTTCACATAAGCAGCCATAACGCCATAGGCAATTGCATCGAGACGGGTAACAACAATACCCCGAAAGCCAAGCTCCCCTTCTGAAATCGGGTGTTGCAGGGCCAGTACCAACCGAAACAGGTTTGTGCCAAGAATAACCGTCAGAATTACAGCAAACACAACATGTTGCCGCGACCAACTTGCCGGACGAAAGGAGTGCCAAGCCAGCAACAACAGCGGTATAATCAGGTACGACCACTCTTCGATGGCCAAACTCCAGGTTTCAGGGAAAAAATCAGGTACGTAGTGGGAAAAGTTTTGCAGGAAAACAAAATAACTGGCCAAAGCCCGTTTACCAGGCAATGTGTTGGCAAGACCGCTTCGCCACGCCCGCAGTGCATTGAGGCTAATCAGCAGAATCAGGACGAAGTAATAGGTCGGTAATGTTCTAAACCAACGTCGAGTCCAGAAATTCAGAATGACAGGACCACTTATCCTTCCTTCCTGCTCGTAAATCCGAATTAGAATTCCCCCAATTAAAAAGCCACTTAGCACAAAAAATAACTCGACTCCATCAGGCAGAAACTGATGGAGTAAACCACCGTGGCTATAGTTGCCAAGGGCCACACCCGAATGGGCATCAACAACAATCAATATAGCAGCAGCCCGAAGAACATCAAGCCCAAATACACGCTTTTGTGAAGCTATATTCAACGAAAACAAACCGTTCAGCATAAATACTCAGGCCCTTCTGCTACGGGCTTTCTGGTCACAAAGCTACGGGCTAAATCGTAAGAGCCGGTAGAATCTTATTTCGATACCGTAATTTGTCGGTTGGTTCTAAAATCACGTTTCTTATGACTCCAGAATTTGCTCTTCAGGCAACACATAAACACACTTTCCGCTTCTCTCAGGCCGATGTCGAGGCTTTTGCCAGCGTTACCGGCGATAATAATCCTTTGCATTTAGACGCAGACTTTGCGGCCCAAACACCTTTCAAACGCCCTATTATCCACGGTATGCTGGGAGCCAGTATTTTCACAAAAGTGTTGGGTACGGAGTTTCCTGGCTATGGCTCAATCTATATGTCGCAAACAACTGAGTTTCTCAGGCCTATGTTTGTTGATACCGATTATGAAGCCACGTTTACTGTGCAGACTCTTAATCCAGAGAAACATGTTGCCGAAATTCTCGGCGAGATTCGGGATAAACAAACGGGAAAAGTGACTACACGAGGCATTGCGACGTTGATGCACCGGGAAAAGATTTAAAGGCAAAAGGCCCGCTGACAAATCAGCGGGCCTTTTGCCTGTGGTAGAACAAGCGGGGCTCTTATTTAGCAGCCGTGTTCTTCGCGTCTTGAACTTCTGAGCGAATCTGTTGGGCCAACGTTTTCAGGTCTTGCATACCTTTGCGTACACGTGTGCCGGCAGCCTGGTTATTCTTGTCGTAGAATTTGTCGAAATCGCCCTCCAGTGACATCACCAGATTTTTTACTTCATCGAATCGTCCCATGATAGTACGGATGAGGTTTAGTTGTTAAAAAAATGCCCTAAATCCGCTAGAAACGCGGTTTTCGGCTGAAATTTAGGCATTCTTACATACAACGCAATAGGGAAGGCAAAAAATTACCCGAAAAATGCAAAATTTGTTACTTAACCTTATTCAGCGGATGATTCTGTCGACACTTCCAGGGCTTCTTCAAGGGTCGAAGCAGCCATAACCTGCTTATACACGCCATTTTTGAGGTTTTCGGCCACTTCGCTGAAAACGTTCAGTGTGTACTCAACATCATCGAGCGAATGGGCTGACGTTGGAATTACCCGCAGCATAATAACGCCTTTCGGAACTACGGGATAAACCACAATTGAACAAAACACGCCATGAGTTTCGCGGAGGTCGCGCACCATAGCTGTTGCTTCAACCATACCTCCTTCACTTTGGAGCAGTACTGGTGTCACCGGGGAGGTCGTATCGCCTATGTTGAAGCCACGTGCCCGCAGTCCATCTTGTAAAGCCCGCACATTCTCCCAGAGTTTCTCCCGAAGTTCGGGATGCTGCTGAATCAGGTCGAGTCGTTTCATCGCCCCGATTACATAGGGCATCGGCAGTGCTTTGGCATAGGTCTGTGAGCGCATGTTGTACTTCAGGTACATGATGATGTCGCGATCACCAGCTATAAACGCACCAATGGCCGCCATCGACTTGGCAAACGTTGAGAAGTACAAGTCGATCCCATTTTGGCAACCCTGCATTTCACCAACGCCCGCACCGGTTTTGCCCATTGTGCCGAAGCCATGAGCATCGTCGACTAACAACCGGAACTGGTATTTTTCTTTCAGCGCTACAATCTGATTTATGCTTCCTATTTTGCCCGACATGCCAAAAACGCCTTCGGTAATAACCAGAATGCTACCCCCTTTTTCGGCGGCTTTCCGTTCGGCCCGTTGAAGATTTTTCTCCAGACTAGCCATATCATTGTGATTGAATTTATAGTACTCCCCCAGCTTGGCTTTGTGCAACCGGATTCCGTCGATCAGACAGGCATGGCATTCGGCATCGTACACAATCACGTCGCGGTGATCCACAACGGCTTCAATTGCCGACATCACGCCCTGATAACCGTAATTGAGTAGAAACGCATCTTGTTTAGCAACAAATTTGGCCAACCGCTGTTCCAGCTCTTCATGCAGATCGGAGTTACCCGACATCATTCTGGCACCCATTGGGTAAGCCAAACCCCATTCGGCAGCCGCTTCTGCGTCAGCTTGCCGTACTTCGGGATGGTTAGCCAGCCCTAAATAGTTATTTAAACTCCAGTTCAGCATTCGCTGTCCCCGAAATTGCATATGCGGACCGAGGTCACCCTCTAACTTCGGAAAAGCAAAATAATGGTGTCCACTAAACTCTTTCGACGAGGAGCCAATAGGGCCGAGGTTCGTACGTAGTTTCTCAAATAAATCCACTTTTCAGGACTGTTTAATACGTTATATGCTTGTTTCTAAGCGAAATAGGGGTGCTGCATAGTCGATAAGTGCAAAAATACAGCAAATGTTCCCAATGGGCAATGCTAGTTTCTAAAATTCGATGCAACGAACAATTCAGCCTGTTTAACTAATTTGCACCGTTATGCCAAGCATCCGCAAACTACTCGTTGCCAATCGGGGCGAAATCGCCCTGCGCATCATGCGTACCTGCCGCGAAATGGGTATCCAGACCGTGGCCATCTATTCCGAAGCCGATCGGCAAGCCTTACACGTACGCTATGCTGATGAGGCTGTGTGCGTAGGTCCGGCTCCTTCGTCAGAATCGTATCTTAAGGCCGATGTAATTATTGATGTCTGTCGACGGTTGGGCGTCGATGCCATCCACCCCGGCTACGGGTTTCTGTCGGAGAATGCCAATTTTGCGCGAATGGTACGCGAGGCCGGGTTAATTTTTGTTGGTCCTTCTCCCGAAAGTATCGAGGTAATGGGTAGCAAATTAGCCGCCAAAGCGACCGTAGCCACTTACAATATCCCCATGGTGCCCGGAACCCCTTCGGCCATCACCGACAGAGCCGAAGCGAAAGTAATTTCAGCCCAGATTGGCTACCCAATTCTGATTAAAGCCAGTGCGGGCGGGGGCGGCAAGGGAATGCGGGTGGTGGAAAGCAACGATGAATTTGATGAGCAGATGGACCGAGCCGTCAGCGAGGCTATTTCTTCATTTGGCGATGGATCGGTATTTATCGAAAAATACGTCACCTCGCCCCGCCACGTCGAGATTCAGGTGCTGGGCGATCAGCACGGCAACATCATTCATTTATTCGAGCGGGAGTGTTCGGTACAACGTCGGCACCAGAAAGTGATCGAAGAGGCTCCCTCGGTGGTGTTAACTCCCGAAATCCGGGCCGAAATGGGCCGTTGTGCGGTGGATGTGGCCCGTGCTTGTGGCTACTATGGAGCTGGTACAGTAGAATTCATTGTCGACAACGACCTGAATTTCTATTTCCTTGAAATGAATACCCGCTTGCAGGTAGAGCACCCGGTTACGGAATTAATTACGGGTGTCGATCTGGTGAAGCAGATGATTTATATCGCCGAAGGAAAGCCACTGACTATCACACAGGACGACTTGCAGATCAGGGGCCATGCTGTTGAGGTGCGTGTGTATGCCGAAGACCCGGCCAACAATTTTCTGCCCGATGTGGGGACTTTACAAACCTACGTACGGCCTCAGGGAAATGGTGTTCGGGTAGACGATGGTTTTGAGCAGGGTATGGAAATCCCGATTTATTACGACCCCATGATTGCCAAACTCATCACGTACGGCAACGACCGTGCCGAGGCTATCGCCAAGATGATTCGGGCTATTGATGAATACCAAATCACCGGCGTTCAGACGACCTTGCCTTTCTGTCGTTACGTGATGACGCATGAAGCGTTCACATCGGGAAATTTCGACACGCATTTTGTGAGTCGTTATTTCACGCCCTACCTGTTGAACCGAAGCGTCGGACCGAACACTCCTGACGAACTTGAAACGCAAATAGCGGCTGTGTTGGCGGCAAAGTTGTTCCAGGACCGGAAACCCGTAGCGAAAGCAATTGATACTCAGCTTCAAGTAAGCCGAAGTAAATGGCGCGAACGCTCACGATAATTTTTTATTTTTCACAACAGTAGACCCGCAGCAATACAAACGTTGTACCTTTGTGGTCAATTTATTGTCATTTTACCAATAACACCCCCGTCATGTCTGCAATGCTCGAAGCCACCCATCAGTTAGCTGATCGGATCAATGCGCTGGAGGAGTCCTCCACGCTGGCTATGACCAAAAAAGCTCGTGAGCTGGCCGCTCAGGGCCATGCCGTAATCAGCCTCAGTGTTGGAGAGCCTGATTTCAAAACCCCAAAACACATTTGCGACGCAGCCAAAAAAGCTATCGACGATGGTTTCCACGGCTATTCGCCTGTGCCAGGGTATCCTGATCTCCGTAAAGCTATTGCAGACAAGTTTAAACGGGACAATAATATCAACTGGAAACCCGAAAACATCGTGGTTTCTACGGGCGCCAAACACTCATTGGCCAATGTAATCAGTGTATTGGTGAACCCCGGCGATGAGGTGATCATTTTTGCTCCGTACTGGGTTAGCTATTCCGAAATGGTTAAGTTGGCCGAAGGGCATTCGGTGGTATTGGAAGGCGCATTCGATAATGAGTTTAAAGTGACTCCAGAGCAGTTTGAAGCCGCCATTACTGACCGCACCAAAGTGGTGATGTTTTCGTCGCCAAACAACCCAACTGGCTCTGTTTACACTGAAGCTGAACTACGCGCCATTGGCGAGGTGGTAGCCCGGCACGAGAACGTGTATGTGCTGGCCGACGAAATCTACGAGTATATCAACTTCACCGACGAGGGCCATTTCAGTATGGGTTCTATTCCTGAAATTGCTGATCGGGTTATCACGGTCAATGGAATGGCCAAAGGCTTTGCCATGACGGGCTGGCGTGTTGGCTACATTGGCGCAGCCAAGTGGATTGCCGATGGCGTTGATAAGCTTCAGGGCCAAGTAACCTCTGGCACAAACTCGATTGCCCAAAAAGCGGCCGTTGCGGCTCTTACCGGTCCTATGGAGCCAACCTACGCCATGACCGAAGCTTATAAGCGTCGACGCGATCTGGTGATTGGCCTGCTCAAAGAAATTCCGGGGTTCAAAGTCAACGTGCCAACAGGCGCATTCTATGCCTTCCCCGACATCAGCGCATACTACGGCAAGTCGGATGGTAGCTCAACGATCAACGATTCCGACGATTTTGCCGAATGGCTCCTCAATACGGCTTATGTTTCTTCGGTAGCCGGGTCGGGCTTTGGTGCCCCTAACTGCCTACGCATCAGTACAGCTGCTGCTGACGAAAATTTAGTAGAAGCCATTCGTCGGATTAAAGAAGCGGTAGCGAGGCTACAATAATATACCCGTTCGCCAATTAACGAATGGCACAAAAAAAGCCCAGCTAGTAAGCTGGGCTTTTTTTGTGCTACGGGTCATTTATATTTGCGTTTAATGTAAATTAAGATGAAGTAAACAAATAGGATTGACTCACTGCCAGGGCTCTGTTGTTTGCTACCTTGACGCATACCAAACAATGAAAGGAAACGATCTCGATCTGTACCTGAGCTTAGGCTATTTTCGAATGCAGCAGGATATGTTTACGTGCCGATACGCAGTTTTCGACACTACATTTAGTGCCGTACATTGGCTCCGTATTGATCTGGCAAGGGCTGAACTTGGCAGGAAACAACGCGCTTTACTTCGAAACAAAGAGAAATTCTCTGTGCAGATAAAGCCCTTAGTATTATCGGAGGAAATTGAAGCCCTCTATGCTTTATACCGAAGTTCGGTAGATTTCGACGCCCCCCCAACTGTTGATGCCTGCTTGTTCAACGGGGCCACCTACAATGTGTTTGATACGTATGCCGTCGAAATTCGGGCCGAGAGCCAGTTGATTGCCGTTGGCGTTTTCGATAATGGGTCTGAAAGCATTGCCGGTATCATGAATTTTTACAACCCTGCCTATTATAAGCACAGCTTAGGCAAATACCTGATGCTGTTGAAGATGGAGTACGCGCAACAACAACACAAAGCCTATTACTACCCCGGTTATTTAGCCAGCGATTACCCAAAACTTAACTACAAACTATTTGCCTGCGAAGCGGCCACCGAAGTTTATGACGACAACACGGGTGATTGGTACCCATTCTCCTGGGAACGGGTAGCCATGCTATTGGAAGGCAATGAGAGGTAATTCAACGAAACTCATCTAAAACCTAAACGGGCTCCACAACATCAATTGTGGGGCCCGTTTGTTATGTCAGGAAAGTGGCGACCGTTTGTCGCGCGCTAATATTCGTCTTCATTAAAGAAGAAATCATCTTTGGTGGGATAATCCGGCCAGATTTCCTCAATACTTTCATAAGGCTGACCATCGTCTTCCAATTCCTGAAGGTTTTCCACTACTTCGAGGGGAGCGCCTGAGCGGATTGAGAAGTCAATAAGTTCGTCTTTGGTAGCAGGCCAGGGGGCATCTTCCAGATAGGACGCCAGTTCGAGAGTCCAGTACATACGTGTTGCTCGTTTTAAAGTCTAAATTTATGAGGGTGCAAAAGTAAAAAAATTTGCATATCCAAGTGCCTTTTCTTAAAATTCTTCGATTTGATGCACTGGATGCTATTCAGGCCATTAACTGAACCAGTTACCATTTGTTTAATTTGCCCCGAAATAAACGATTTTTTGTCATGCAAATTGAAGTTTGTTGTTATTCTTTGGCCGATTGTTTTGCCGCTCAACAAGTGGGTGCCAACCGGATTGAACTTTGTGGCGGGTTAAGCGATGGCGGCCTCACCCCGAGTGCCGGTCTAATCCAGCTGGTGAAACAGCAAATTTCACTGCCCGTCTACGTGATGATTCGACCACGCGGGGGCGATTTTGTGTATGACGAATCTGAAGTAGCCGTCATGCAAGCTGACATCAATCTGGCCAAAGAAGCAGGCGTCGACGGGGTAGTTTTAGGATGCCTAAACCCCAACGGAACCGTCGACGAACAACTTACCCGCCAGCTCGTCGA